>Ga0153916_10001408_pt1 | contig 17217 bp, 18 predicted proteins | sample Opewatmetagenome_FD_109642 | JGI IMG/M metagenome (GOLD analysis project Ga0153916, IMG submission 109642) | Freshwater wetland microbial communities from Ohio, USA - Open water 3 Core 3 Depth 4 metaG | ecosystem: Environmental > Aquatic > Freshwater > Wetlands | place: USA: Ohio, Lake Erie... | reverse complement strand
CTCCCCGCGGTTTCAAAGGCGATCGGAGCGAGCTTCCGCCATCAATTTAAAGGATTGACGTTTGGGGCCGACCCTGGCGGGTTTTTTTTCGGCAAGCCCGGCCAAGACCGCATCTCTCCAGCGCGTCAATCCCTGTCGTAAGTAACTGGCTTCATAATCCAGCATGTCGCATACGCTGTTAAAGGAAAACAGATAAGAGCTATCGGTGTCGAGAATCCATTGTTCCGCATCGCGATAAAGTGCCCGCTTGCGCTGGCAAGTCGCCCCGATATTGTCCTGAAAACAAACGATTGCGTCTTCCAGGACCGCGAGCATAAGCAGCCTCTCGGGGTTTAAATGAAACTTTCTCCGGTAGGTTGCGAGATACTGCTCCGAAACCAATACGTCCGGTTGAAAGACGGCCAGCGCCTTTTCTCCTAAAGAAGCTTCGCCGGCACCACCGTCTTTGACCCAAAACGGCGAACGGCGGTTGTTGTTGGACAGCTGTGCGGTGAATTGCTTTTTAATGATCATGAAAATCCTCCCTAATTATTGGACAAAACTAGCCCCGGTTTTGTTCCATGCTCATTCGCCGATTTTCAATCTTGCGTATTGCGCCAAGCCGAGCGTGAGAGCAAAGGGCGCTAGGGCTCGAGCGATGAAACCCGGAGTTGAAGTTCCAAGGCCAGATGGTACATTAATGTCCCATGCCACTGGCGACGATAGAAGAAGCGATCGACGAGATTCGCCGCGGGCGAATGGTCATCTTGATGGATGACAAAGATCGCGAGAACGAGGGCGATCTTTGCATGGCCGCCGAGAAGGTCACGCCGAAGGCGATCAACTTCATGGCGACTTTCGGGCGCGGTCTGATCTGTCTGCCGCTGACCGAGGAGCGAGTCAGGCACCTCGGCATTTCGATGATGGTTTCGGAGAACACATCTCCCTTCGGAACGGCGTTTACCGTCACGATCGACGCGGCGTTGGGAATTTCCACGGGCATTTCGGCGGCGGACCGGGCCAAAACGATTCTCGATGCCATCGCCGAGGACGCCAAACCGCAGGATCTGGTCACCCCCGGCCATATCTTTCCCCTGCGCGCGCGCGACGGCGGTGTTTTGGTGCGAGCCGGCCAAACCGAGGGTTCGGTCGATCTGGCCCGCCTCGCGGGACTCAAACCGGCGGGCGTTATCTGCGAAATCATGAAGGACGACGGCACGATGGCGCGTCAGCCCGACCTCATGAAGTTCGCCAGGAAACATCAATTGAAGGTCGTGACCATCGCGGACCTTATCCAATATCGGTTGAACTACGACTCGCTGGTTTACCGCGCGGCCGCCGCGCCCCTGCCGACCCGCGTTGGCGGACAGTTCCAGGCGGTGGTGTACAATACCCACGTGGACCAGAGCGAGCACCTGGCGCTGATCAAAGGCGATATCTCGCCGAAAGAAGAAACCTTGGTGCGGGTCCATACCAAGTATGTGCCCGGCGATGTTTTCGGCTTCGAGCTGCTCAATACCGGGGCGGTGATTCAGCGCTCCATGGAAATGATCGCGAAAAAAGGCAAGGGCGTTATCCTCTATCTCCAGCCCGAACATAAGGGACTGCGCCCGGCGATAGTCACCTATCCCCGGGTCGAGGGCAAGCAGCAAAAAAACATGAATGCCTCCTTCGTCTATCGGTCCGATTTCAAAGAGTACGGCATCGGTGCGCAGATTCTGCGCGACCTGGGGGTAAGAAAGATGCGGCTTTTAACCAATAATAAGAAGCATCTGGTCGGCCTCCGCGGCTACGGCTTGGAAGTCACCGCGCTGGAGCCGATCCCGCGCGAGAGCCCCCTGCGCGTGGCTACGACAGCCAAAAAAACAAAAGCGAAGAGCGCGTAGCCCTGCGGGATTGCAAATCTCAAATCTCAGATTTCAAATTCGATGTGAAATTTGAGATTTTAGATTTCGAGCATAAGTGAGGATATATGCCAATCTTCGAATACCGTTGTCCCCGCTGCCGACACAGTTTTGAGCAAATCGTTCTCTCGGCGCGCGAGCAGGTTCGTTGCCCCAAATGCGACAGCAGTTCGGTGGAAAAACAGCTTTCGGTTTTCAGTTCGCCGGGCAGCCGCTCCGAAGAGTCAACCGCGTCGGCCGGCGGCTGCGCCTGCAATCCGCATGGCTGCGGCTGCCATTAAAGCGGCTTCGGGGGCCTCAAATACCTCGGCAGGTCGGGTCTGATTTTGTTCAGCGCCTCGCCGACGTTGGCAAAGACCCGCTCCTCGACCAGCTGTCCGTTGACCCAATAATCGAGAGACGGCGCATCGACAAAATTGATATCGACGTAGCGCTCGCCGACCGGTTCGCCGGTAATCACCACTCTGACGGAATAGCCGGCGTCGATCGCCATGGCCCGGGCGCCAGCAGGCAGGGGAAGTCCGCTTTTAATCCTTGCCAGCTTGTCGGGCGGATAACGGCCCACATCCAGCGAAAAATAGCCCCACTCGCCGGGCGCTACGGATAACTCTTTGAGGATTTTCGGATTGATGTCGACGAGATTTTTAGCCGCTTGATCTTGATTGTAATTCCTGAGCAGCTCGTAGGCCCATTTCTCGATGATACCCTTGACCGGTTCGGCCGGTTTTTCCCGCTCCTTGACCGGCCCGCGGTCGATCCACCACTTACTCTCTTCGAACGCCTGTGCCTTCTCGTCCGCCATGGAAATCTATCGATTCGTTTAATTCGGGGCCGATCCCGGACGGCTAAATTTTGAACTCCTCCAGTGTGCTTTTGGCGAACAACGAATCGACCTCCAACCGTTTGCTGATCAAACCTTGCTCGTGGGTGTACTGCACCAGGGTTTCCAAGATATGACGGTTCGCCTCCAGGCCGTAGGCCCAGGGATCTTCACCCAAAATTTCCCGCTCTTTTTCCATCTCGTCGATGGACCAGGCCATCATGTACTTGAGCGCGGAAAATTCATACATCGCCTCCTGGCAGAGTCGCTTCGATTCGTCGAACGCCTTGAACAAGCTCTGGGCGATCCAGGGGTATTTCTCGTATACCTCTTGGCGCAGCACTATGGTGTGCATGATGGGAAAAATCTTGGTGCGCCTCACGGGCCCCAGGCGGGTGCGCAGCGGACGCCAACTTCTAAGACTCTTGGACCCTGGTTGATGTTGAGTCGCCAAGGGACGTTCACAGTTTCAAGGAGGTTGAAAAATCGTTTGCCTTTTATCTATTTCTTTTCGGCGGGCAAGAATTTTTTGAATACGAGATCATTATGCTCACCGATCATTGGCGCAGGGCGATCGATTTTAGACGGCGTCTTTGAAAGAATAAAAGGTGGCCCTTCCGCGTGGCATCTGCCAATTTCTGGATGATCTAAGGGCACCCAGAAGCTTCGGTGTTTTAACTGCGGATCGGCAAAAAGGTCCTCAAGCGTTTGAACGATGCCTGCCTTCACTCCGTTGTCTTGCAGCTTTTTGAAAACTTCTTCGGGCGTGAGCCCGAGTGTCCAATTCCCGACTTCTTTATCGACTTCGTCCTCATGCTCTTTTCTTGCGGGTATCGTCTTAAATCTGGGATCCGAGATCAGCTCGCCCCTGCCCATGCACTCGCAGAGGGCCTTCCATTCTTCATCATTGAACACACTGATGGCGCACCAGCGGTCATCCCCCTTGCAGCGGTACGTATTGTGCGGGGCCGCAAAGGAATGTCTGTTTCCGTCTCTCTCAACCACACGATGGTTGGTGCTGTACTCCAATAAGGCCGGTATCATGAATTGAACGCCGGTTTCATACTGGGCCAGGTCAATCCACTGTCCTTCTCCTGTCCTTCGTCGATGCTCCAGAGCCGCTGTGACTGCAATGACCCCGTATCCCACCGCCACAAAATCCACATAGGGGCCAAGAATGCAGGGCAACCTGTCCGGATACCCGGTCACATACGTGAACCCGCAGAGGGACGACAAATGGGAGCCGAATCCCGGGTGAAAGGCGTGGGGCCCGGTCTGGCCCTGATTGCAGGTGCTGAACAAAATGATACGGGGGTTCACTCTTTTCATCTCTTCGTAGCCGATTCCCAACTTCTTAATCGTTCCGGGCGTGAAATTTTCGATGACGACATCGGACCATTCGATCAGCTCCAGAGCGAGATCAACCCCTTCCTTCGCCTTCAAATCTATCGTCACACCGTACTTGTTATTATTGCAGATAGCGAAAGACCCGGCACGGTTCAATCCGTACTTGTTGTCTTTATAAGGCGGATAATTGAGCCTGAATCCGTCCGGCCTCTCATGAGACTCGACGTGAACTACGCAAGCGCCGTGGTCTGCCATATGTTTTCCAATGGCAGGCCCCGCCGCGACCGCGGCAAATTCCGCGACTTTGATCCCCTCAAAAACTTGTCTGGCCGTTTCCATCATCCTGGAAAACGCGCAAAGCGCATGGCGCAAGGCGCGAATACTCCTTCCTGCAATTTTTCAGATGACATTCGCTCTTTTCAGGCGGAGGATGTCGCTGTCATCCAAGCCAATTTCACCGTAGACTTCTCTGTTGTGCTCTCCGATCAAGGGAGCGCGACGCCAAGAATCGCAAGCGATCGAAGAGAATACGGTAGAAAAAGCGGGATAAGTGATTTTTGTTCCCAACTCCTCGTGTTCCACTTCCCGCCACAGTCCTCTTGCCTTCAGTTGTTCATCTTCCAAGATTTCCTTTGCCGTTGCCACCGGATAACCGAGCATGTCATTCTCGAGAATATGCTCGAAGAATTCCTTTTTAGTCACCGTTCTGAAAAATTTCATACAGGCGTTTTCGATCCGATCGACCTCTTCCTGGGTGACCGTGGCGATATCAAATTGGTCCCAATCCTTATTTTTTAGATCGTCGGACGCCATTCCCTTGCTGTCCATCCATTCCACCAATCTCCTGTTCGTTCGTTTCCCGGCGGGGCCTCCATAAATAACGTAGGTCACGTAACCATCTTTACACGGATAGACAGCCCGGAAAATCGCCCCGGTGATGCTCCTGCCCGTAATAAAACTACCCTCTCTCCTGGGGACCTCTTTATTCAGGTCATAGAAAGAAGGAGAGTGGTTCAAAGCCCAGATCACGCCTGCCTGTCCCGAGACATCCACATGCTGGCCTTCACCCGTCATCCCCCGATGATAATAGGCCATGAGTGTCCCCATTGCCGCATGCATCCCGATCCACATATAGGACTGAGGCAGCGTAGGCCGTACCGGCGGCTTGTCCGGATCGCCGAGGGTCGACATGAGACCGCTCATCGCCGTAAGGACCAGATCCGACCCTTTATAATCCTTATAAGGTCCGGACTGTCCAAAGGGGGTAACGGACGTCATGATGAGCTTGGGATTTATTTCACTTAAAGCAGCATAATCCAGGCCTGACTTTTCAAGATATCCCGGCGCAAAGGTTTCCAGGACGATATCGGTATTCTCAACCAGTTTCCGTAGTACCTCTCTCCCGGTTTCCGTCTCAATATTTAAGGTGATCCCTCTCTTGTTATGGTTGTAGGAAAACCAATAAAGATTTTTTTCAGGATGCGGAGTGTCCTGAAAAAAAGATCCCAGATTCCTGGATTCATCTCCTCCCGGTTTTTCCACCTTGACGACATCCGCGCCCAAATCACCCAAGATTTTACCGCACAGGAAAGCCGTTTCATTGGTGAAATCAAGAACCCGGCAATCTTTGAGCAATTTCAATTTCTCTTCCATCAAAACAATTCCTCAGTTTATGGGAAATTCATATCATTGGCTGTACGGCTTCCTGGCAGTTCGGCTGCACTTGCAACCCAACTTCGGTTCAACAATGGAATCCCAATCAAATTCCCGATTCGCCGAACCATTTCGCATAGGGCTCCTGAAAAGACCTGGCCTTTTCAATTTGCTCGTCAGTGAACCAATCCTTCAAGTTCACGACATCGATGGGATAACTGGCCCGCTCAAATGCTTCCTTATATTGGTAGGGTACGGTGGCATCGATCCCGATGGCGCCGGAGAATTTGATATTCGATTGAGTCCACTCTTTTGCACCCGCCGAACTGCGCTCGGCGGGCTGGAACGTCTGCCCCATCCCTCCCGGGGCGACAATCGTAATACCCTCTTTAGCATCGACCCGGGTCGCTAAGGCCCACATCAAGTCATCCATGGAGTAGATGTTGATATCCGGATCGACGACCATCGCAAAGCGGGCTCCCAGCGAGCAGGAAAGAGCCGCAGCCAGGATGTTCTTGGGAAACCCCTCATCCCTGACCCTTCTCTTTTTGACCTGGAAGATCACGCCGCCCCAGTCGGGGATGCACATGGGGATATGGGTGTCAACGCAGAACCCCGGGCTTATCCGCTCGGCCAGTTCAAAGAAACACGCCTCGCGGCAGATCACGCCGATGTTGTGGTCGTCGTATCCGTGCACGATCAGAGGGTCGTAGATCGGTCTGTCTTTTCGATGGGTGATCGCCGTGACATTAAATTGAAACGTTCTATAGGCCTTCCCCATATAGCCGGACCATTCGGGGTGAAAAGGATAGACTCCCTGCTTCTGGTCTTTTTCGGCCAATGGGCTTTCCCAGGCCCTTCTAGTTGTATCCAAATACCCTTCAAGAACATACTCTGCCTCTGCGATGGAATAGGCGTCGATCGTCTTGCATTTTACCATTTCCAACGGAAATCCCTGGATGGCGCCGGCAATCCCCAACTCATCGCAGCCCCTTGGGAGAATGGTATACATGAACCCTGATCCCGCCACCATGGTTGCAGCTGGCGGAATCCCCATATTGATAGTGAAGGGTATCGGTTCTTTTTTATAGTATTTGGTCATGATCTGATCGGTGTGGGACCCCGGAGATATCTGAAAGGTGGAGTGGTCCTTCCACCCGAGATCCTCACGGAAGTTCATCCGGTTGTAGCTGATGTGCCACCCACCCCAGAACTGTTTGGGCGAGGCTACGGTTTTGCCTCCCCCCAGAGTTCTTCCCGGATCCGTCGGCGTATGTTGGATCATGGGAACAACCGGCCAGACATCGATATTCTTGTCGATGACCACTTCCTGACAGGGCGCCTTATCAACGATCTTGGGCGGAATAGGCTGAAGGATGCTGTCGTGAATCTTGAACTTCAACTCTTTTCTGTCCTTTGCCCCAAACATCCTGGCGATGATCTTATCCGAAGCCATGACATTGGTTGCCAACCGCGCATTGGGATAGCCTTTAACTTTGTTGAAAACTATCGGCGGACCACCATCCAGAAGTTTTTGGATAGCCGTCATTTCGAGTTTCGGGTTGATTTCCCGGTCCGTTTCCAAAACTAGACCTTCCTTCTTCAATGTCTCGAGCATTGCCCTCAGGCTCCTCGCTGCTTCGGCTGCCATTCTCAACCCTCCTTCAGGGAGTAATAAATTCTTCGATTCTCAGTATTCTCTTACCCGCTGCCAGGCGGGTATCTATGACATCATCCACTCTTTGAGCAACCTTGTTCCCAACGTCAAAGCTATGTGATGAGCCCAATTCCTTCCATGACCGCAGCGCTTTTCCATATACGGGCCTTAGACAATCCGGACTTTCAACTAAATCTTGAAATCCTCGAGCGTGTTGGGAGCGAAGAGCTCTTTCAAAGCGAATTTCTTTTTGATCAGCCCTTGCTCATGGGCATACTGAACGAGGGTTTCCAGGCCATGCCGGTTGGCCTCTAAACCGTAGGGCCAGAGATCCTCCCCGAAGATCTCCCGTTCCTCTTCCATTTCCGCTATCGACCAGGCGAGCGTATATTTGAGCGCGGAAAAATCATACATCGACTGCTGGCAGCGCATCTTCGCCTCACGGAAGGCCTTATAAAAATTCTGCGCCACCCAGGGGTATTTCTGGTAAACGTCTTCTCTCAGCACCACGGTATGCATGATGGGAAAAATTTTTGTCCGGCGGTAATATTCCCTCTCCACTTCGCGGAAATTAGGGATCAACCGACGTACTTTAGGAGATCGTCGCACGAAGGGCAAGGGCAGATACGTCGACATCAAGGCATCGAGTTCGCCGCTCTCCAGCATCGACGAAAGCGTCTGCTCAGGTCCAATCGAGCGTATGTCGATGCTCTGCGGCAAATCGTGCGTGACTTTGGCCATCCGTCCCGGCTCCTCCTGTCCTCCAGTGAACCAACTTATCTTCTCGGGGGGTACGCCGTACTCGTGTTGCAGAAGGCCTCGAACCCAGATCGCCATGGTCATCTGGTATTCGGGGACCCCTACCCATTTCCCTATCAGATCTTTGGGTTCCTGAATACCCGCGCCCGTGTTGATGAAGATGCATGAGTGGCGGAAGGCACGCGATGGGAACACAGGTATGGCAACAAACGGAGGGTGCCCTTTGTCGCGCGCGATCAGGTAGGAGCCCATTGAAAGCTCACAGGCGTCGAACTCCTGGTACCGCAGCATGCGCCAGAAGGTTTCTTCAACGCGCAGCGGCAGATAGGTCAGATCGACCCCTTCGACCTCGACCCGGCCGTCCTGCAGCGCCCGCGTGCGGTCGTAATCCCAGCAAGCCAACGTCAGACGAATTTTCCCCATGCAGTGCTCCTCGTATCCGGTTTCCTGGCGCGGCGGGTTTATTGGGCTTCGGCGAGAAAACGGCTAGCGCTGATAACGAATTGCTCTTTCTCGCCTTGCAGCACCACCGCCGCCTCGCCGGAGGCCAGCGTGGTGCGGCGCTGAATCGTGTAGCGCTTGCCCTTGAAGGTCACTTGCCGTCCTGGAACGAACTGTTTCAATCCCTGGTGATCGCGCTGGGCATCGATTTTTTCCATGGTTAAATTTCTTAACACATCGCCGGTCAAAGCTTAAGACGCGGTCCTGGGCAAGAAATTGACATCCACCGGCGGCGCTATTAAAGTCACGGCGAAATGAGGGGCGAACCATGCGGATCGCGGTAATCGGTGCCGGGGCGGTGGGCGGCTATTTCGGCGCCAAACTCGCCGCCGCCGGTCAGGATATGGCGTTCATCGCCCGCGGCGCGCACCTCGACGCCCTGCGCCGCGCCGGCCTGCGGGTCGAAAGCCTGGCCGCGCCGCTGCATATCAAAAACTCGCTTTTTACATCCGAGGGCCGCGAAGTCGGTCCCGTCGATCTGATACTTTTTTGCGTCAAGTCCTACGATACCGAAGCGGCGGCGCAAACCCTCGGGCCGATGTTGGGCGACGGCACCTTGATTCTGTCGCTGCAAAACGGCGTCGACAACCCGCAGAAGATCGCCGCCCTTTGGGGCGAGGAGCGCACTTTGGCAGGGGTCGTTTATCTCGGCGCCCAGCTCATCGCTCCCGGCGTGATCCGCCATTCGGCGGGAGGCAAGATCGTCTTCGGTCGGCAAGACGGCGCCGTCATCCCCGCGGCAAAAGCAGTGGAGCAAACGCTGACGGCGGCGGCCATTCCGTGCGAGTTGAGCCGGAACATTGCGCGGGTGCAATGGACGAAACTGCTTTGGAACGCGCCGTTCTGCGCGATCAGTTGCCTGACCCGCGCCAACGTAAAGCAGATCGTCGAGTCGGATTCATTGACCAAGCTCGCTCTCGATTGTATGGCCGAAGTGCAAGCCGCGGCCCGCACTTGCGGCATCGATTTGCCGCCGGAATTGTTCCAGGAGACGCTGACCTTTTCCCGCGGTCTCGGCGACTTCAAACCCTCGATGTTGCAAGACTTGGAAGCGGCCAAGCCGCTTGAATATGAAGCGTTCAACGGCGTCGTGGTCAAGCTCTTGCAACAAGCCGGCAGGCCAGCGCCCACCAATGAAATCTTCTATGGAACGCTCAAGTTTTTGGACCAGAGAATTCGACAGGAGGCGATGCATTAGCGGATGACGAAACGGCTCTTCACTCTGCTGCTTGGACTCGCTGTATCGGCGCCGACTTTTGGGCGGGCGCAAACCGACCCCAAGGAACTCGCCGCCCAAGGTCAATACATCTTCGCCCTTGCCGGCGGCTGCACTTGCCACACGGCGCCAAAGGGAATTCATAACGCCGGCGCCCGGGAATTTCCGATTCCCTTCGGCACCGTTTACAGCACCAACATCACACCGGACAGGGAAACCGGTCTCGGTGCTTGGACCGATCAGCAGATTCATGACGCCATGACCAAAGGCATTCGGCGCGACGGCAGCCGCATCCTGCCGGTCATGCCCTATGAAAAATATTCCGGAATGGCGCAAGAAGATCTTAAAGCCTTGATCGCCTATCTGCGAACGCTCAGGCCGGTAAAGAAAACCACCCCGGAACTCAAAACCTGGGTGCCTTTCGTCCGCAACATCGGCATTCCCCTGTTCCTCGCCGTCTTTGGGAACTTTTCAAAATCACCCGCCCAAGCGCCGAAGAGCGGCATCGAACGTGGGCGCTACTTAGTCGAGCATGTCTCTCTCTGCGGCGACTGCCATACGCCGAGAAATGCCATTGGCGCGCCCAACCGCTCGCTTTATCTCGCCGGCGCCGGTGAAAAGATCGGCCCGTTGGGTGAGGCCGCGCCCAACATCACGCCTGACAAAGCGACGGGCGTCGGTGAGTGGAAACGCGAAGAGATCGCCGATCTGCTCATCACCGGCGTGAAACCCGACTTGGACAACGTGCAGGGGCTTATGGACGAAGTCATTCAAGGCGCGCCGCATGGCTACAAAGACATGAAAAGGGAAGACGCCCTCGCCATCGCGGATTATCTCAAGTCGATTCCGGCGATCAAGAACAAGATCAAGTAATGACGCCGGCGGGCGTTGCGAATGGCTAACCCCGCGCCACCCGTTTCACGACCTCCGCGAGGATTTGATCCGCAGTCACGCTCTCCGCTTCCGCTTGAAAATTGAGAATGATCCGGTGGCGCAAGGCGGCATAGAGGACTTTCTCCACATCCTCGTAGCTGACGTGAACCCGTCCGTCGGCCAGCGCATTGCCCTTGGCGCCGAGGATAATGGATTGAGCGCCGCGCGGACTTGAACCGAAGCGCAGATATTGCTTCACCGGCGACTCGACCGGATTCCCATTGTTGGCATCAGGCTGGGTCGCATGGATGAGCCGCACAACGTAATCTTCGATGGGCGGCGCGATCAGCACCTGGCGCAACAACTGCTGCATCTCGCCGATCTGTCTCCCGCCGTCATCGGACAAGACCTTGGACACTTCGCTGCTCACCGCGCCGGTGGTTCGTTTGAGAATCTCGTGCAGTTCGGGCGGCGAGGGCGGCGCTACCAGGAGCTTGAAGAAAAAACGATCCAATTGCGCTTCGGGCAACGGATAGGTGCCTTCGAGCTCGATTGGGTTTTGCGTCGCCAAAACCATGAACGGGGACTCCAGCGCATAGGATTCGCCGAACACCGTAACCTGTTTCTCCTCCATTGCTTCGAGCACCGCCGATTGCGTCTTCGGCGTGGCGCGATTGATTTCGTCGGCAAGCACCACGTGAGCGAAAATCGGCCCCTGCTTGAATTGAAACTCGCGCCCGCCGCCGCTCTCCGCCAGCACCTGCGTTCCGACGATATCGGACGGCATCAAATCCGGCGTGAACTGAATGCGCTTGAACGACATACCGAGCACCCGACTCAGCGACTTGACCAACAGCGTCTTGCCCAGGCCGGGCACGCCTTCGAGCAGCACATGGCCGCCGGCAAAAAAGGCGATCAGAACTTTTCGGATAACGTCATCGTGGCCGACGATGACTTTTCCGACTTCGGTCTCCAAGCGGCGAAATAGATCCTGAAATTTTTCCGGCTCCATCAAATCGCGTTCCTCCGTCAGCGGATAATCCCGCGGTATTCCAAAGGCATCGGCTGTTTTTCCGCAGGCGCATCGGGCCCATGGGCGGGCAAGGGAACGTTGCTGGCGGACACCTTGGAGCCAACCTGGCTCCCCTTGGCATTCTTCATTCCGCTTTTGTCGCTCTGGGCATTCGCCGCCGCGTCTTCCGGCAACTGCACGGTCACGTAGCGCGCACCCTTGATGCCTTCCCGCCCTTGCTCCCCGGCTCGGTAAAATCGCTCGGCGGGCGGCCCTCCCTGGGGAATTTCCTCCGGCGTCTTGCCACGGCCGCCTCGGTCATCGGCACCACCCTGGCTCTTACCGGCGAAACTCTTCTCTTTCTCCGCGCCAGGTTTATTAGGGTCGGGCTGGTTTCCTTTCCCCTCGCCTTGCCTTTGCTGATTTTTCTCGTTGCCTTGTTCCTTCGAATCACCCTGCGCGGTTTTCCCCTGTTGCATTTCTTTTTTGAGCTGGGCGCTCAGATCACCTTGCTGATCGCCGCTGCCACCCGGACTCGGCTTTCCCTCTCCCTGGCCTTGCTGCGGCAAACTACTTTGAATCCCGCCACCGCCCTTGGCCTGATTCTCTTGCTGTTCCTGGCCGGCGCCCGATTGTCGCTCCAAGCTTTTGAGCGTACTGGCAGCTTGACCCAGTAGATCGCGGTCCTCTTTTTGTTCTTCCTTTTTTTGCTGCTCAGCCACTTTTTTTTGCATTTCTTCAACCAGATTCTGCTTCTCCTCGCGCGCGACTCTCGGATCTTCGAGTTCCACCGCCAGCGCTTGCAAATCCCGGGCGATTTCCGACAGCCGCGGTCGCCCGGCCAGCTTTCCGGCCAGCTCGCGCAGACGCTGAGGCGCGGGCGCGGAGTAAAACGCCGAGTCGGCCACCGGGAGCAGCAAATAAAACAAGAGCGCCCCAAGGAACGACCCGGTTAGGGAGGTGTAAAAGCTTTTTTTGATCCTGTAGGGAAAATCGCGCCGGGGGTCGACGCGCTTGACAAACTCACCCGCTTCCAGCCGCAGGCGCGTAATCAACGGCGCCGACGAGCGCGCCGCCTCGAGGGTCGCCAACGTCAAGAACCGGTCCGCCGCGCCGGCCCGTTCATCAACCAGACGCGCGGCTTTTGCCGCCGAGGGAGCTAACGGCCGGTAGCGCAGCGCCGCGGCGAGCAGACCGGCGGCGGCGCAAATGGCCGCCAGCAGGAAAAATGTCAGCGGACCGATCCAGGCGACGCGGTAGAGATATCCGGCGATATAAAAAGCAGCCAGCAGCGGCGGCGCAAACAACAGCAGAGAATCCCACAAGGCCTGGCGCCGCAGTTGCGCGCGCAAACGGCCGACCAGTTGTTCGGGACCTTGTTGGGTATTTTGGTCGAGCGGAGCTTGCATGAATTTCAACTATAACATTTTTTCTTCAGGACCCCAGAAGCGCGGCCTTATCGACGCGCTGTAGGTTTACCGCGCTGCGGAGCCGGCTCGCGAATCGGCTGATAGGTTTTTACCGCGCGATTATGTTCCGCCAAGCTTTCGGAGAAGAGATGGGTGCCGTCATTCTTGGAGACAAAATAGAGATACGGGACGTCGGCGGGATGGAGGGCGGCATTGATGGAGGAAAGCCCGGGATTGCAAATCGGTCCCGGCGGCAAACCCGGTCTGCGATAGGTGTTATAGGGACTCGAATCGCGCAGCTCTTTGCGCGTCAAGTTGCCGTTGAAATGTTTTAGGCCGTAGATCACGGTGGGATCGCTCTGCAGCGGCATCCGAAGTTTGAGCCGGTTGTGGAACACCGCCGAAACCAACGGCCGTTCCGCTTCCACGCCGGTTTCCTTTTCGATAATCGAAGCGAGGATCATGATCTCATGGGGACTGAATCGCCGCTCGCCGCCGCTCTGCGCCAAACGCGGTTGGACGGTTTTGCGAAACTGCTCGACCATGGCCAGGAGAATATCTTTTTCCGGCGTCGATGGAATAAAATGATAGGTATTCGGAAAGAGATAGCCCTCAAGTCCTTTGTCATCCAGCCCGAGGGCGGCCAGCAGTTCCGGATCGGCGGCGAGGGCGATAATTTTTTCGCTGGCCGCGATTTGCATCTTGGCGAGCAAATCGGCGACTTCCGTGACCGTCAGCCCCTCGGGAATCGTGATGCTTTGAAAAATCCCCTTGCCCATGACCAGGCGGTCGAGAATGTCCCGCGCCGGCAGCGACTGGTCAAAACGATAGAGCCCCTTGTGAATTTTTTTCTCCACACCCCTAAGGCGAGCCCACAGGGAAAAGAGCTTTTCGTTCAAGATCAGCTTCTGGTCGCTCAATTTGCGCGTCACGGCGGCGAATGAATCGCCCTGTTCCACCCGCACTTCCACGGTTACGGGATTGGGCGGCGGAGCGGCAAAGAAAATATGCGCCGTTAGAAAACCGACCAGCAGTAGGCCGGAAGCCAGAAGGGTGAACAAGGTGGCGAATAACGATTTCACGACGGCTTGCTGGGATTCGGGGGTCGAAACGAATAGAGCGTCAAGATCGAGCGACCGGCTAGTTTTCTGTGAGATTGACCTTGATCCACCCCTCGACCCGGCGCAGAAAGCCGGCGAACGGATCTTCTCCCGGTTCCGCGGCGAAATAGGCCTTGCGGGTGTAATCGAGCGCGCCGGAATAGTATTCAAATTTTTTCGACAATTCCTGAAAAAGAATGAAACCGGTTCGGTAGAGCGATAGGTCGAGCTCGGAGACGGTCCAGTAGGAGCGGCTGCCCTCGGCGATGTAATATTCGAGAAATCCTCCCCCTTCCACGTGGCTGCGGAAAATGCCGCTCATGAATAGCGCGTAATCGCCCACGTATTTGCGCAAGGAGCGTTCCAGAAGAAGATCGTTTTCGCCAGCGGGAGAAGGCGGTTTCTGAGCGAGCATCTCGGCCACGCTGTCCACTTTCTTGCCCGCGCGCGCGCGGATTTTGTAAAGATTGTCGGCCCGGGCAAAATCGGTCAGCACGTCGGCCACATAGCCGGCCACGGTGGCATCGTTGATCCCCAATTGCCAGAAACTGCGCCGGACAGTGGCGGCAAAAAAATCACGCAACTTGTTGCCCGTTGTGCTTTGTTCCATCGCCAAGGCCTATAATACCAGAGTTACGCTTTCCTGAAAAGATTCATTTGCGGTTTCTTCCCGGCCCCGCGCGCTGCCGGTCCATGGGTCCCTTTTTTGGGTTGCCTGCGCGCTGCGGCTTTGGTAACTTTCGCTTATGCGCAGGAGAAAAAACGAAAAGCGCGCCACGATGCGCGAAGGCGATCGCATCTTGATCAACAAGGGCATCTCCAAAAAAGTCCTGATCATCGCGCGCACGGAGATACCGCACTCCAACGAAAAAGTATTTGTGTCCAAATCGGGCGGCAAGTTCACTATCGGACTCAAGGTTTGGAAGTCGGATTTCGCCTGGAGCGAAAAAAACCAGATGTGGGTGCCAAAATAGGGATCCTTTTCCCCCGACCCGTCGCGGAAAGCAATTCTCAAAGGGAATTTCACCAGCGCCGTGAAGCGTGATTTTTCAACCGTCATTGCGGAGATTAAAAACGGCCAAGGACCCCGCCTGTTGCTGCTCTTCGGCGACGAGTTGCAGGTGCAAGAGGCCGGCAAGGCCGTCATCGACCTTTTGGTGCCCGAGGGTGAGCGCGGATTCAACCTCGAGCGCATGGACGGCCGCACGGCGGCTTGGGATCGAATCGAAGCATCGCTCCTGACACCGCCGCTTTTTCCCGGCAAAAAGGTTTTGTGGGTCGAAAGCGCGCCGTATTTCGTCTCGCGCGATCAAAAGGGCGAGTTGGGCGATAAGATTCGGCAACTTTGGAGCGAAGGACTGCGCGACGAGGCGGGCAAGTTGCTGTTGGACCTGCTCGTCGTCGAGGGTTGGACGCAGGAGCGCTGGGAAGAGCTTGAAACTGCCACGTCAGGGCCACTCCTGGAACTGCTGGATGTCGACGGTCCGGAGGCCAGGGGCGAAGCCGAAGCGCTGTTGGCCTATTGCAAGAGCCGCGGCTTGGATCTCAACGCGCGCCAAGCCGCCGGCGGCCATCGGCTTTTCGAGCTTTTGGAAAAGGGGCTGCCCGAGTGGGACTGTCTTTTGCTCAGCGCGCTTCAGGTGGACCGGCGCTCGCGTCTGTACAAACGCTTTGAAGAGGCCGGGTCGGCATTTTATTTCGGACTGGAGCGCGACCGCTACGGCAAGGTGACCCGAGAGAGCTTGCTGGACTTTATCAACCAGCGCTTGAAACAGGCGGGCAAGACTTTGGAATCGCGCGCCCGGGAAATGATTCTGGCGCGGGCGGGCGATGAGTTGCGGGCGCTTGACCAAGAGCTTGAGAAACTGTTTCTTTTTGCCGGCGAGCAGCCGACCATCGGCGTCCGGGAAGTGGAGGCGGTCTTCACCGATCAGGGCGAGGGCTGGATTTTCGACCTCACCCGCGCCGTCGGCGAGCGGGCCGCGGCGGCAGCGCTGGCCCATTTGACTCGCCTCCTGGCCCAAGGAGAGCATCCGTTAAAACTCTTGGCCACCCTCGCCGGCGAAGTGCGCAGGCTCCTGGCGGCGCGCCAATTCATCGACGGGGAACTGCGGGCCGTTTGGCGACCCGGCATGAGTTATCAGCAGTTTCAACAGCGGGTGTTGAAACCGGGAACGCCGTTGCTCACGCGCAACCCTTATGCAGACTACATGTGTTTCGAGCGAGCTGCGCATTTCTCCGTCGGCGAGCTGCGCTCGCACCTGGAGGAAATTTTCGCCGCTGATTTACGCTTGAAATCAAGCGCCGGCAATCCTCGGCTGATCATGGAAAGGCTGGTTCTGGGGATGTGCCTGCGGTCGCGCGCTCAAGAAAGCGGCGCGCTCGGAGCAAGAACGTGAGGCGAAGACGGATGGAGCTCGCGATGCTTGCGTTTTTTATTTTATCCGCCGCGCCGGCCCGAGCGGAAATGGTAGTTCAAGCCTGCTTCAGCCCGGCGGGAAAATGCTCGGCGCTGATCGTTCGGGAACTCCAGCAAGCCAAGAAGGAAATCCTCATCGCCGTTTACGCCTTTACCAGCGACGACTTGGCTGCCGCCGTGGTGCAAGCCAACAAGCGCGGTCTCTCGGTGCAGGTCGTCATCGATCGGGACTTCGACGCCGGCAACGAGCGCTCAAAAGGAAAATTTCTCGAAGGGCAAAAAGTTCCGCTGCGCCGAGTCGCGGCGCTGCGATCCGGCCCGGGGGAAAAAGAGACGGGTCTGATGCACCAAAAATTCGCCGTGCTCGACCGCAGCGCCGTGTTGACCGGTTCTTACAATTGGACCCGCGCCGCGGATCGGTTAAACGACGAGAATCTGCTTTTCTTTCGCGACGCCGCTCCGTTGGCCCAGGAGTATCGGCGGGTCTTCTGGCAACTCTGGGAGAGAAAGCATTGAAGCGCATCACGCCGGCTATGGCGGTCGCCGTCGGCTGCGCTTTTGCCGCCGG
>Ga0153916_10001407_pt1 | contig 17221 bp, 13 predicted proteins | sample Opewatmetagenome_FD_109642 | JGI IMG/M metagenome (GOLD analysis project Ga0153916, IMG submission 109642) | Freshwater wetland microbial communities from Ohio, USA - Open water 3 Core 3 Depth 4 metaG | ecosystem: Environmental > Aquatic > Freshwater > Wetlands | place: USA: Ohio, Lake Erie... | reverse complement strand
TGGCCGAGAGCACGCGCATCTGGGGCTACCAGACCAACTACGGCAGCTACTGCCAGTTCGCCCGCGCCCAGGCGCATCAATGCGTGCCCAAGCCCAAGCGCCTGACCTGGGAAGCCGCGGGCTGCTTCCTCCTCTGCGCCTCGACCGCGTACCGGATGCTGATGGGTTGGGCGCCGCACACGGTCGAGCGCGGCGACGTAGTGCTCGTGTGGGGGGCGACCGGCGGGCTCGGCAGCATGGCGCTCGAGATCACGCGGGCCCAGGGCGGGCGGGCCGTCGCCGTCGTCTCGGACGAGGCCAAGCGCAAGTTCTGCGCCGAGCACGGCGCCGCCGGCGTCATCAACCGCACGCAGTTCGACCACTGGGGACCCATGCCAGACACCAAGGACGCCAAGGCCTACGGCAACTGGGCCAAGGGCGCCCGCGCCTTCGGCAAGGCCATCTGGGACGCCCTCGGGGAGAAGACGAGCCCGCGCATCGTTTTCGAGCACCCGGGCGAGGCTACGCTGCCGACCTCGGAATTCGTCTGCGCCACGGGCGGCATGATCGTCATCTGCGCCGGCACCTCCGGCTACAACGTCACGCTGGACCTCCGCTACCACTGGATGCGGCAGAAGCGCTTCCAGGGCAGCCACCTCTCGAACGACCAGCAGGCCGCGGCCGTCACCAAGCTCGTCGCCGAGGGCAAGGTGGATCCGTGCCTCTCGCACACCTACGGCTTCGACGACATTCCCGAGTGCCACCAGCTCATGCTGGAGAACAGGCACCCGTACGGCAACATGGGCGTGCTGGTCAACGCGCCCAAGGCGGGGCTCGGCGCCTCGTAGGCTGATCTCCAATGAAGGCGCTGGCGTTCAACGAGCACGGCGGGATCGACAAGCTCCGCTACCAGGACGTGCCCGATCCCGACATCGGCCCGGACGACGTCCTCGTCCGCGTGCGGGCCTGCGCGCTCAACCACCTGGATCTCTTCGTGAGGGAAGGCCTGCCCGGGTTCAAGCTGCCCCTGCCCTTCTGGTCGGGGTGCGACATCGCGGGCGACGTGGCGCAGGTGGGCGCGGCGGTCAAGGGCGTGGCCGTGGGCGACCGCGTGGCGGTCAACCCCAACCTGCACTGCGGCAGGTGCGAGTTCTGCACGAACGGAGAGCAGAGCCTCTGCGTCTCCTATGGGATCCTTGGCGAGCACACCCAGGGAGGGCTCGCCGAGTGTGTCCGGGTCGCGGCCGACAAGGTGCTGCGGCTTCCCGAGCACGTGAAGTACGAGGACGCCGCGGCCTTCATCCTGGTGAACATGACCGCCTGGCGGATGCTGGTGACGCAGGCGCGGCTCCGGGCCGGCGAGGATCTCCTGATCATCGGCGTGGGGGGCGGCGTGTCCTCGACGGCCGTCCAGATCGGCAAGCTCTGCGGCGCGCGCGTCTGGGTGACCTCGTCAAGCGACGACAAGCTCGCCCGCGCCCGCGAGCTGGGCGCCGACGAGTGCGTCAACCACGCCCGGGAGGACTGGGCCAAGGCCGTGTGGGAGAGGACGGCCAAGCGCGGCGTGGACGTGGTGCTCGAGAACGTGGGCGCCTCCACGTGGAAGGGCTCCATCCGCGCGCTCGCCAAGGGCGGACGACTCGTGACCTGCGGCGGGACCTCCGGCCCCATCTGCGAGACCGACGTGCGCCAGGTCTTCTGGAAGCAGGTCTCGATCATCGGCTCGACCATGTCGAACAACGCCGAGTTCCACGACGTCATGACCCAGCTCTTCCGGGGACGGCTCCGGGCCATCGTGGACTCCGTGATGCCGCTCACGGACGGCGCCCTCGCCCAGCGCCGCCTCGCCGAGGGCAAGCAGTTCGGCAAGATCGTCCTCATCCCCTGAGACCTCTGCCGCCAGCCTGGCCGGTGGCGGCTGGTGCGGCGGACCGTAGTCACTGACTTCTACGGACCCGAGGCGCTCGACGTGTTCGGTTGGTAGGGAGCAAAGGGAGCTCACGTTGGATCCAGGTCGCACGTCGCCGCTACGCGCTGCGTGGACGAAGGCGACCATCGTGGCCGCGGTCGGCATCAGCGCCCTGGGCGCGATTGTGCTGCACCTCATGGGCCGCCGCCTCTGGTGCGCGTGCGGATCGCCCGTACCGTGGTCCTGGGACATCTGGAGCCCCCACAATTCGCAGCACCTCATCGACCCGTACACCTTCACCCATGTGCTGCACGGGGTGCTGTACTACGCGCTGCTGCGGATGGTCCTGGGCGCGCGGTGGCCCTCGGCCCGCGCCCTTCTGGCGATGACCGCGGAGGTCGCCTGGGAGATCATCGAGAACACGAATGAGGTCATCGCGGCCTACCGCGACGGGCCCATCGCGCTCAACTACGTCGGCGACAGCGTCCTCAATTCGCTGGGCGACGTCGGCGCGTTCGTGCTCGGCTACACTGCGGCCATGTGCGTGCCGGTGTGGATCTCGGTCGTCGGGTTCGCGGCTGTCGAGGGCGCACTGCTGCTCACGATCCGCGATGGCCTGCTGCTCAACATCCTGATGCTGCTGCATCCCATCCAGGCGATCAAGGTGTGGCAGATGGGCGGGTAGGGAGCGAGGCCCGCGCAGCCCGGAGCGTCAAGTAGTCCACACGCGTCGCCTGCCACGCCCGGCGCATCGCCACCAGAGCCCGGAGACTCACAGCTAGTCCCGGGGAGGAATTGGCGGCAGTCCCGGGGGAGGAGGCCCAAGTTTTCGTACGCTCTGTCTACGCTCCGGCTAGTCCGTGACGACCTGACGGCGACGCGACCCGAGATAGACTTCCCCGGTCGTGCCGTGGATCGAGACGATGTCGCCCTTGCGGATCCGGCAGCCGGTTCCCCCCTGGCTGTCGAGGATCTCCGCCTCGTGCTGATCCGCGTGCACCCGGAAGTTGGCCGCGCTCATGACGCCGGAGTACTTCTTGTTCTCGATCGCGTTGATGGCGACGGCCGCGTGGGAGGTGGAGCCGCCGCGGGCCGTCAGCAATCCGTCCGCGGAGATGATCAGCGGAATGTCGTCGGGCGTGGGGTTCTCGATGACGAGGAGAACGCCGTCCACGTCGTCGCGTTCGCTCAGATCGACGGCGCCGAGCTCCGCGACATCCGCCTCGTCGAAAGCCGCCAGCCCGCGGAACCCTCCCCCGCGGACCCCGAGCCCGCGGGTGGCCGGATCGCCCGGATCCAGGAACCGCTCCGTGCCCCGATCGAACGAGGTCTCCGCCCGGCGCGTCTGAAGGATGCTGAGCACGCCCCGGTCCACCGTGAATTCCACTTCCTGATCGGTCCCCAGGAAGCGACGGATCTTGGCCGCGGCGTGCCTCAGCCGGCGGCCCAGCATCGGCATCAGCGTCTCCAGCTCCTGGATGGGCCGGACCGAGCCGGAGAAGGTCATGCCCCCTACCAGATCGTCACCCGCCGCGGAGAACTTCACCTCTCCCTCGAAGGCGCGCGTGCCCGCGTCGGTCACGTGCGTCCGCGTGATGACGCCGGTCAACGATGCCCGCGTCTCATCCATGCCCGGCTCGACTGCGTCGTTGACGCGGTTGCCGAAGGCCATCTCCTGCACGATCACCGCGGTGTGCCATGTCTCGCTCATACCCTTGATCGCGCGGAAGCGCCGTGCGCGATCGCGTGACCAGGAATCGATCACGGCGTTGACCGCGCCCACGAGTTGCGCGAACGGGTTGTCGAGGATCTCCTGGAGCTGGGGGCCGAAGCCCAGCTCGCGGAGCACTTCCTTGGACCGCTCGGCGACCTCGCGCATGGCCTCCCAGGGGAGCTCCTGCTTGTAGCGCACGCCGTGTCGCTGCTTGGCCATCTCGACCAGCCCGTAGTCCTCGAGGTCCACGCCCCAGGCCGCCATCGCATAGGAGGCGAGCGAGCGGCGGTAGGAGTCGTAGGCGCGCCAGGGTCCATCCTCCGCGAGCGACCTGGCGATCTCGTCGTTCATCCCGACGAAGACGACCGTCGAAAGGATCCCGGGCATGGACAGCACCGACCCGCCCCGCACCGCGAGGACCAGCGGATTGTCCGGATTGCCGAAGCGCTTGGGAACGCCGTCCCGCGCCGCGATATCGCGCTCCAGGATGTCCAGATGCCTGGCGACCTCGCTCCGCAGGTGGGCGGGATCCTGCCGGTGCAGGCCGGCGCGCGCGAAGGCGGTGGGGAAGACAAACCCGTCCCGGGTGGGGAGGTTGAGGTAGCTGATATAGAGGAGCCCACTCCCCTTGGCCCCGTAGCGCTCGCGGAGGCTCCCGGCGGCCGGCTGGTTCTCGACCAAGCGGGAGATCTCGTTCCGGTGGGAGAGGTGAAGCACGAGGTCGGTGGCCAGCGCCGCGCCCCCCTCGTCGACGACGGAACGCGGGGCGGAGCCCTTGGCGATGCGCTCGCGGATGACGGTGGCGGCGAGGTCGGCAAACTGCACCATGCTGTTGAGATCGTGCAGGTACCGCTGCATGTTGGCGAGGATGAGGCGCAGGTCGTTCGACTCCAGCGCGAGACGGTCCTTCAGCCTCTCGTAGGGCACCGTCACCCGCTGGCGCACCCGGTGATGCACCCGCTCGATGCTCTCGAGAACGTCCAGGAGCTCGGCGTCGGTCTTCGTCGGATCGTCGAGGATGGCCACGAAGTCGTTCAACTCGCGGGATTCGAGCCCATCGTAGCGAAGGTTCAGGGCCGAGAGTCGGATGATCTCCAGAGCCTCGCCCACGTTCACTCCGTGCTCCTGATATCCCGTCGCGACGTGTCCGAGCGCGAGATAGCCCATCTCCTCGAGCAGAGCCTCGAGCTGACAGAGGTGATAGCGCTGCTCGTCGAAGCCGCCTCGCTCGATCATATCGACGAGGATCCCCCGCACGGCCCGGGTCCCCCGGAACGACTCCACGAAGCGCTCGGCGCGATAGTCGCCGATCACATCCTCGAGCGCGCCGAACACGGGCGCTTCATAAGCCTCCCGCAGGCGCCGCACGAAGGTGCCGACGCCCTCGGTGAGCTCGCGCGTCGCGGCGACGGCGACGAAGTCGTCCGCGTCGGGCCGGCGCTCGAGGGCAGCCTCGAGCCGCGGCGTGAGATCGGCGCCGAGGTCCTCGGGCCAGCCGAAGCTCCCGACCTTGGCCGCCAGGATGCGCAGGTGATGGTAGTAGATCCAACCGTTGCGCCCCTGCACCCCCTCGGCGAGGATGGTACCCAGCTCCGCCTCGATCGAGCTGCCGAACTCGCATCGCAACAGGGTCTCGTCGTACCCCTCCTTCCACTCCTCGATACGCGTGACGATCTCAGACGTGCCAAGCAGCCGCTGCAGATCGTCCGAGACGCGACCGAGGATGCCGACCAGATCCGGCCGTCCCTGCGCGGCGATATCCGCTCTGGCAGGGCAGCCGAGCCCCAGGCCGATGAGCGCGTCCGTCGCCCCTGTCGCGAGATAGGCGTGATAGGCCCTGGCGATGAGCACGGTTCGCTTCCCCAGGGCGTGATGGCTGGTGCGCCGGAGCTCGTTGACGATGTCGCTCCCGGGAATGTAGCGTTCAGCGAGATCGATAGTGTCCGTCCACAGCCGGTCTATCAGGTTGGGCTTGCCCACCAGGGTCGCGAGGTTGCGCACGATGAGGCGGGACAGGAGCGGGAGGCGGCGCCGCAGCGGACCATTCAGGAAGCGGTTCAGCTGGGCGGTCAATTCGTGGATCTCCGGTTGCAGATTCTTGGCGCCGAGGAAGTCCTTCGCGGAAAGGTCGCACAGCCTCGCGGCGAGACACCTGAGCCAGAATACGGCCTGATTGCGGTTGATGGTCGCGTTGACCCGCTCGAGCAGTGCTGCGGCGTCGCGAATGCGCGCGATTTCATAGACGGGGGTGCGCTGCGCCGAAAACACATAGAGCGGGCCCTCCAGATCGGCGGGAGCCCCGGTGGCGCCGGCGAGTTTGAGCATGAGGCCGTCGGTGAGGATGCTGCCTGGCGGCGGGTGGTGACGCATCCGCTCCGCGACGGCTCCGTCGCGCACCACGTGGATATCCACAACCCCGTCGATCAGGTACGGGATGATCAGAAGCCCGTCCGACCTGAAGAGGCGATTGTTGACAATGCCGAAGGGGCGATCAAGCCGCGCGAGCCGGGCCTTCGTGGCCTGGTAGACGCGCACGGCCTGGTCGATGTCGGGTTCGGCGCTGGCCGCGACGGCACCATAGAGCGCCTCGTCGAGCTCGGCCAGCACGGGCTCCTCGCTGGCGGGCACCGGCCGAGTCGGCAGCGGCCGACCGCCCCCGGCCGCTACGGGCGCGGCTCGAGTGGGGTGAAGGCCATTCGCTGACACGGCGGGGCCCTTGGACGGCATCTGTGGCTGGCTCCCGGGCTCCGCGTACAGCCCGGTAGCGGCGCGCAGCACTGCGTGTAACGTCAAGCCGTCCTCCTCCACCCGTCCGGCTATCTCCCGGAGCGCGGCGACGTAGTCGGAGAGCTTGTTCCCCTGGAGTGCCACCCCGTAGCGGACGGCGAGCTTATCGATCACCGACAGCATCTCCTCGCGCAGCACCTGGTAGAGCTCCTTGCCGTGCACGCGGGCGATGGCGCGGCCCAGCGCGAGGGATACCGACAGGATGGCGTTCATGCCCACGTTCTGCTTGCGCTGCATCACGTGGACCCGCGCCTCCTCGTCGGTGTCGTCGGCGAGCTTGCCCCGGCGCCGCGCCGTGCGGAGCTCGAGCTGGAGCAGGGTCCGGTCGACCTCGAGCAGGGAGAGCGCTGCGACGTTCTTCCCCTCGAACGAGGGAGCGAGAATCTGCCATACGTTATCCACGGCGTTGAGGCAACCCTTACCGCCATACCTCAGGGTCCGGTGGAAGAGATCCGCCAGGCCGTCGTCCGCCTCGCTCCGGACTCTATCCTCGTCCACTCCCCGCTTGAACGCGTGGACACCGAGCTCCACGTCCTCGAACAGGGCCGGGAAGCGATCGATGAGCTCCTTGCGCTCCGCGTACTCGACCGTCGCGTCCACGAGGTGTATGGCCTCGCCCGAGCCAGCGGAGGTGCCCAGCGGAGTCGCCCCCGTGAACGTCAGGGATACCCCGGTCGAGGGTAGCGACACCTCGATGGTGGTCCCCACGGTGGGGATGCCGGCATTGGTCGGCTCCTCGTAGGACCGCATCTTCCGGATCGGGGCCTGCTCGCCCTCGGCGAGGCCACGCGACCCCGTCGTCTCGTCGAGCTTGAGGAGGAGCTCCGTGACAGCCTGGTACTTCATGAGCCGCTCGGTGTTGGCGCCGCCGCCGGCCTTGAGGCCGAGCGCGTTCACGGCCAGCGCGATGTGCGCCTCCATGTTGTCGTTGGGGCTCTTGGAACGATGAGACACGACGAGATCGAGGCCCTTCCCCAGGGCGACCAGCATCGCCAGCAGCGTCTCGTAGAGCGTGCCGATCTGGTTCGCCTTGATGAGCACGCAGTTGATCAGGCCCTGCCCGGCGGCCTCTTCGATGGTCCGGTCGTTCGTCGTGACCAGATCGTCCCCGATGATGAAGAGGCGCTCGCCCAACCGCTGCCGCAGGAGACGCCAGCCCTCGTGATCGTGCTCGGAGAAGCCGTCCTCGATGGACAGGATCGGAATCTCATAGCGCTCGATGGCGGAGACGTAGAGGTCCAGCACGCCGTCGCGGTCGAGCGCCGTCTTGGCCTTGTCGCGCCAGAAGAGGTATGTGCCGACGCTGTCGGGCAGGTTGAACTCGGCGCGGTAGGCGAGCTCGAGCTCGCTCATGGCGGGGTCAAGCGCGATGGCGACATCGACGCCCGGGCGGCACCCGCACTCGGCGATGGCCTGCTTCATCATGACCCAGAGCCGCACCTCCGGGAGGGGGTAGGGTCCCTTGTCGATATAGGGGGCGAGCCCGCCTTCAAGCCCGATGCCCATGACGCGACAGCCCTCTCCGTTCTCGATGATCTCCTTCAGGCGCGTCTGCAGGCGGACCGTCAGCTCCTGAGCTTCCTGGTAGCTCGCGGCGCCCAGGATGAGGAACATCGCCTCCTGCATGCTGACGTTGGACTCCGGGTATTCCTTCTCCGTGTGGCGCCCTCCCATGCCGCAGTTCCGGTACTGCCAGGGCGCGGTCACCGGTCCGAGCCGGTGGTGCGTCCCTGATTGCATGCGCCCGTCGCGCATCCGCTGCTTGATGTGGGGAGCTTGCTCGAGCCAACCGGATGCCTCGCCCACTGACTGCGCCTTCTGTCTGGCTAGCCGCTCCCGGGCGCGGAAGGCGGCGCACTTCCCCGGGTCGGCGAGCATGAAGTCGAGAAGCGAGACGAGGCCGATGCCCAGCAGGAGACGACCCGCGTAGATTGCCAAGGCCGGTCCGCCCCCGAGCCCAACGGTGATCAGCGCCACGGCCGCCGGCAGCGTTGCGAGGGCGGTGTTCCGGCTCGCGCGGGGACCCGCGGCCGCGACGGCCAGGTTGTAGGGTGCGTCGGGGTAGTAGTTGAGCCCTTCCCGGGTCACGCCGAGGGCGGCGCCGAACGGGATCTTCACGAGGAGGTCGAGGTAGTAGAGCCATCGGAGGGGGAGGGGCCGCGCCAGTCGCTCATTGACGTGAGCCAGCGCGCGTTCGTCGAGCGCATTGAGACGAGCAGCCGTGAGGAAGTGGCCCATCTCGTGGAGCGCGACGGCAATGTGGAAGCTCAGATACATGAAGGCTGCGGAGACGAGCGCCTCGGGGCTAGCGAAGACGAACCGGAGGACCTCCCACTTGGCGATGGCGCTCGGCGGGAGCGAGAGAACCGACGAAATGAAGGCGACATGGAACGAGACCAGGATATGGTTGGCGATGACCCACCCTTCCTGGAGCGCTGCCGCGCCGGTCCGAGTGCCGGCGGCACCGCGCCGAAGGCGGACGGCCAGTCTCATCACCGTGGAGAACCGAGCCCCAAGCTATTGTTCATTTCCCCCCTCACCTTGATACGTTGCAAGATCGGCCGCCCTCCCTTCAATAGCGCAGATGCGCTAGGAGCTGGACGAGCGATTCAGGGAGCCCACTGTCCTTTACACGGAAGTGCACGCAGGCCTGCTGACGAGCCAGACCCTGGGGAGATGACCCTCGATCAAGGCGGGCCATGACTGAGAAGGGGTCTATGTTATCTGCGCTCTAATTCACCGCATAAATCGCGGGGCTCAGGGTCTCTGCGAATATCTGCTGCTGGCAACCCCGCGCGTGGTCGCGGCCACACTGCTGCTGCCGATCCTACCCTTCGGCACTGCCACCATGTGGCGCCTCACGTCCTGGCCAACATGGCGGATGAACGAATTTGAGCGGGGCCGGCCACACGCGTTGCGGCTCATCTGACTGGATATCTCTCCTCCTGGAGCGCCTGTGACGAACGGCGGTCGCCCTGAGGCCTTCCGGCGTCGCAGGACGCTCGTGGTGGCGGACGAGGCGTTGGCCAGGCTGAATCCGAAAGAGCTCCGCGGCATGGTGGGCCATCGACCCAGACCACCAATGTTACTTGCGCGCCAGCGCGGCCTCGCCGCGGGCAAGCGGTTCGGCAAGATCGTCTTCACGCTCGAGGGCGGCGGATCTCCCTAGTACCAGCGCGGGTCGCCCGGCAGGACCGCGAGAGGCTTGCCGTCCACCTGGAGAAGGCGCGGCCTGATGGTCTGCACCTCTCGCCTGCCCAAGGAGTCCAGCACGCTCGATGCTGGAGAGCCTCCTCCCGCAACGAGCTCCAGGTTCTTGATGGTCGGGGTGCGCAGGCCGATCTCTTTTCGCTTGAGGGCAACCGTGGCTTCGGCCGGGGTCAGCCACTTGAGATCCACGATCTCGTGGCCATCCACGGCGGGCTCCTGCTCGGGCGGCATGAGGGCGGCGAAGAAGCGGGTATCGAAGCGGAGCGGCTGCTCCTCGGGCGTGATCCAGTGGGCGAAGTACGCCAGCCTGTCGGTCGCCAGCGTCAGCTGCTCGGCCCTCAGCATGTCGAAGAAGGCCGGGTTGGCCTTCTGGCACGCGGTCCGGTAGGACTCGTAGCGGGGCTTGGTCTCCGACGGAATTCGGAGCAGGCGGCCATCGGGCCCATAGGCCAGAAGCACCCCCACCTCCTCGAAGGCCTCGCGTATGGCGCCAACCCAGTATGAGAGGGCGTCTCGGGGAGCGAGTCCGCCGCCGAGGCGAGCCGCCGCCTGCCCGGCTGTGAGCCCACGGGAGAAACCCTCGCCGTCGGGGGCATGTCGTCGGTTTCGATCTTGCCGCCCGCGAAGACGTAGTCGCCGGCGGCAAACTTGCTCTTGGCGTGACGCTGGAGCAGCAGGACCTCGACATCCGTGGGTGGCCGGTCTCTCAGGAGGACGAGGGTGGCGGCCGGCGACGGGATAACGGGCTGGGTCATGGGACGGACCCCCCGATTGTCACACAGGAGGCCGGGGCTGTCCAAGCGCATGCTAATCTGAGGGTCCGCATGAACGCACTGCGACTGCTGGTGATCGTGGGCTTGGGGCTCGTCCTAGGCGGCTGTGCTTGGAGCACCCCGCCGGCTCTCCAGGACGCTTCCCCGATCCGCACCCGCTGCCTCAATGATCGGAGCGAGGGATCTACGCGACCCATCATTTTCCTCTTTTGCGTGGAATCACCCTGAGGCGTGTCCCGGCCTAGGCAGGAAGAGACTTGCCAGGCCCCCGCTCCGGTGAGAGACTCGTTAAGTCATAGAGGGGGTTGGGTATGAGTGAACGCATGGCCGATCTCAGGCGGTACCCGAGGGCCAAGGTGGCTTGGCCGGTAGTCCTCGAGGTCGGAGACCGTCACTTCAACATCCAGACCGTGAACCTGAGCCCCATGGGCACCAAGGTCGGGCCGGTCGAGGCACCCCTCGAGATCGGCAGCTCGGCCAAGCTCCGCATCCGTCCCCCGAACGGCCGCACCCTCGACGTCAACGCCATCGTCTGGCGCTCGGACCGGGACGGCTCGGCCTTCTTCTTCATCGGCGTGGAAGGGGACGACGACGTGTACGCTGAGACCGCTCCGCGGCCTGTGCCGCTGTCGTCCTGACCGCTCGGCCCCTGCCGTCACTCTCCCGCCTCACGCCACCTACCACCGTCACCAGCGAGGACCGCTCATGAGCGCGGAAGCCAGGATCAAGGAGCTCGGCCTCACCCTACCCCAGCCGCCCAAGCCCTTGGGCAACTACGTCTCGGGCGTGCGCGTCGGCAACCTCCTCTTCCTCTCGGGCCACGGGCCCCTTCGGGTAGACGGCGTGCCGACGGCGCGCGGCAAGGTCGGGCGGGATCTCTCGCTCGAGGACGGCTACAAGGTCGCTCGGGAGGTGGGACTCAACCTTCTGGGCTCGGCCAAGACGCTCCTGGGCAGCCTCGACAAGGTCAAGCGCGTCGTCAAGGTGCTGGGCATGGTCAACTCCGCCGAGGGCTTCGGCGACCAGCCGAAGGTGATCAACGGTTTCTCTGACCTGATGGTCGAGGTCTTCGGTGAAAGCGGTCGGCACGCCCGCTCGGCGGTGGGCATGGCCGAGCTGCCCATGGGCATCCCCGTCGAGATCGAGATGATCCTCGAAGTCGAGTAACGCACTGTAGGTCGCCGATCAGGGGCGCGTGTGGCAGCCTCGTAGCGCTCGCCGAAGACCAGGATCGGAAGGAGCCCGATACACAGCCACGGCCTGTTTGCCAACCGGCCCACGCGCAAGGGCGAGATCACGGCCAACAAAGGCGGCCACGTCATGGATCGGCGGGCCCTCTCGAAGGTTCGGCGACGGATCACCGCCTCCTACAGCCGGATCGACGACAGCTCCTATATCGGCGCAATCCATCAGGCGGAGGTCGGGCGGAACAAGATCTTCATCAATCACTCGTGCGAGCCGAAGCTCGGTTTCAGAGGGTAAGTCACCTTTTCGACGTACGTCCCGGACAAGATCAAGCGGCGAAGCCGAGCGCCGACACCGTAGCCGCGCCTACTCGCCTGCGACGAGGCGGGGCAGGACGCGAAGCGCCTCGGCGACGCGGGGGCCGTACCAGGTGGCGAGCTTCCCGTCTACCAGGTGGATCCGGCGCTGTCGCACCGCTGGGATGTCGGGATGGGCGTCGAAATCCGCGAGGTGGGCCTGGCGGAACCGGTATGGCTCGTCGGGCAGCAGGATGACTTCGGGGGCCGCGCGGGCGACCTCCGGGAGCGTCACCTCCGGGTAGCGCGTAGCGGACCGGCCGAAGATATTGTCACCTCCGCAGAGTGCGAGCATGTCGTGGGCGTACGTGTCGCGGTTGATGGTCATCCAGGGCCCGCGCCAGATCGCGTAGAACACCCGGCGGGCGGGCCTCCCCGCCCGGGCGCTGCGCACGTCGTCAAGCGCGGCCTCGAGGGCCGCGGCCATCTCCCGCCCTCGCTCCGCTAGTCCGACCACCGCGCCGAGATCCCCCACCAGCCGAATGCCCTCGGCGACGGTCCGGGGGTACGTGACGTAGACCGGGATGCCCCACCCGCGCAGGGTCTCGACGTGCTCGCGGATGTTCTCCTCGACGTTGGCGACAACGAGGTCGGCGCCGAGCTCGCGGATCACGTCCAATTTCGGGTTCTTCTGGCCGCCCACGCGCGTTCTGGTTGCGACACCCTCCGGGGGCTCGGTGCAGTACACCGTGCAGCCCGCCACCGAGGGGCCGGCGCCGAGGGCGAAGAGGGTCTCGGTAATGCTCGGAATGAGCGAGACGATGCGCCGGGGTGGCGCCGGCAAGACGACCGCGGCTCCCGTTGCGTCGTGGAACTCCATCGCGCGCTAGGATACCATGTGGCCGGAACGACCATGGTGCGCGCCGCCGATCTCCTCTACCGCCTGCTCTACGGATGCGTGCTCTCGCGGCTCCCGGAGCGAATCGCCGTGCCACTCGGCCAGTGGGCGCTGCGCCTCGTCCCGCTCGACCTGCTGCCGGTGTTCCGCAACGACGATCCTCGCCTCGCGATCACGCTTGGAGGCGTGAGGCTGCCGAACCCGCTGATCTTGTCCTCCATGTACTACGACACGACGATTCTCAGGCGGGCGATGGGGCTCGGTTTCGGCGCTGTCACCGCAAAGAGCATCACGCCGAAGCCGCGGCCGGGACATCCGCAGCCGAATCTCGTGCGCGTCACCACGCCGGAGGGGCCCGGGCTCGTCAACTGCAACGGCTTTCACAATCCCGGCCTCGAGGCTTATCGCCTCGCTCTGGCTTCCCTTCCCCACCGCGTTCCGCTCATCATCGCCGCGGCGGGCGAGTCGGCGGAGGACTACGTCGCCGTGGTCGAGGGCCTGGCCCCTTTCGGCGATCTGGTCGAGATCAACATCTCCTCGCCCAATACCAAGCTCGTCTACGCGTGGTCCGAGCGGCCGCAAGAGCTGGCGGAGCTCTTTCGAGCGGTGCGAAAAGCGACGGACAAACCGATCATCGTCAAGGTCTCGCCGGATTTTCGCCAGACCAACGAGGAGACGACGATCCCGGCAGCGCGCGACGCGGGCATCACCATCGTCAACTGCGGCAATACGCGCCGCGTGGAGGAGCCGCGCCTCTCGCAGAAAGCGGGAGGACTCTCGGGGCCCGCGCTCTTCGCCCGCACGCTCGAGAGCGTGCGACGGCTGCGTGAAAAATTCGGCGACGGCATCGAAATCATCTCCACAGGAGGCATCGACGCGCCCGACAAGGCCCTCCAGGTACTCCAGGCAGGCGCGACGGCGTGCGGCTACTTCACCGGATTCATCACGCGAGGCCCGCTGCTGGCGCGCAGAATCCTCGATGCGCTTGTCAAGGCCCGTCAGTAACCCACACCTTATCCACTTATCCACAGACATCCACACCACGAAAAAATGCACGGTCTGATGCGGTTCTGCGGTCACGTATCGAATATATGACGCTCTGACAGTCCACCGCTTCGATGGGCTGAAAGACGCGCAGCATTCACGCGTGTCCCAAGCTCGAAGAGCGAGAAAACCCGCATCTGGCGCGGTGAAACGAAGCCTTGACATGGTTTGCGTGCGTACCTAAGGTGGACACCGGCGCGCCATTCGCGAGCTAAGAACAGGATGTGAACACGCAGCTGAGGGGACGGTGAGTATGGAGGCCAGCCGGAAGCCACTGGCGAAGGTCGAAGGCAGGAAGCGGATGCGGCTCAGCGGGCTGACCGTCGTGTGGAGGGGGACGCCGAGCCTGGATGACTGGGTCGCCTACATCGCCAACGGTACGAAGTCGAAGAAGCTGATCCTCGCCGATCACAGCTCGGAGCGGAAGGTGAAGGGCCTCCTGGCGCGTATCCAGGGCCTGTCCAAGAAGGAAGTCGAGAAGCTGGCCAAGGGCTAGCCCAAGGTCAGCGGCTTGATGGTGGCCACCGCCGAGGGATCCTCGGTCCAGATGGCCGGATCACTGTCCACGAAAAGCTCGACCGCATTGCCATCGGGATCCTCGCAGTAAATCGATTGACTCACCCGATGGTCCCGCGTGCCCCGAATCGGCACCTGGTGGGCGTCGAGTTGGGCCTTCGCCTCCCGCAGCAGGTCTAGGGAATCTCCGATTTTGAGGGCGACGTGCCCCAGACCCACCGCGTGGTCAGGGGGCGAGGGGGCATCGGCACCCACGGCCATGACCGCCAGGTCATGGTGGTTGCTGCCTGCCGAGAAGAAAACCATCCGTCCCGGAAAGCGCGCGACCTCTTTGAGCCCCAGCACGCCCTCGTAGAAGGCCTTCGAGCGCTCGAGGTCCCTCACCTTCAGCACCACGTGACCCACTCCCTGGATTTTCATACCGCTCCTCGCTGTGCCAGGCTGATGAATCGCTCCCGACCGATGATAACGTGGTCGTGGATGCGCAGGTCGAGAAGCTTTGAACACTCGACCAACTGGCGGGTGAGCCTGAGGTCCTCTCGGCTGGGCGTGGGGTCACCGCTGGGGTGGTTGTGGAGCAGGATGATGGAAGCCGCAGATTCGAGGATGGCAGGCTTGAAGACCTCTCGAGGGTGGACGAGGCTCGCCGACAGCGTCCCCTCGGAGACGACCACGTCCCTGAGCAGACCGTTCTGCGCGTCGAGCAGGGCCAGCCTGAACACCTCCTTCTTGAGGTCTTCCAAGAGCGGCCCGTAGCGCGCGAAGACCTGCTCGGGGCTGGACAGCACCGGGCGCGCGTGGCCGTTGCGCGATCGAAGCCGCCGCGTGATCTCGAAGGCGGCCGCCAGTCGGACAGCCCTGGCCCGCCCCACACCGCGCACGCCCGCCACCTCAGCCACTTCGCGCCCCGCCAGCTCCTGGAGCGTGCCGAACTCCATCAGCAACCCGCGCGCCACGTCGAGAGCGCTCATTCCCCGAATGCCCGTGCCGAGCTGTATCGCCAGGAGCTCGGTGTCGGACAAGGCCGCCGCACCCTTGTGATACAGGCGCTCCCTGGGCCGCTCCTCGGCCGGCCACTCCGCGATCCGAAGCTCACCCACCATGCCGTTTTCGTAGCACGCGGCTCGCCGCGGGATCAATGTCCACTCTCTCAGACGCCCGCCAGGACCTCCGCCGGCCCGGCAAGCTCGATCTGCCGGGGCTCATCGCCCAAACCCGCGATCGTCACCATGATGGTGCGTGGAGGCAGCAGCGGCAGAAGCTTGTCGGCCCACTCGACGATCGTGACACCCTCCCCGTGGAGCATCTCCTCGAGGCCCAGGTCCACGAGCTCGGCCAGGCTCCCGGTGCGGTACGCGTCAACGTGGTAGACCGGCAGCCGGCCCCGGTACTGGTTGACCAGGACGAAGGTCGGGCTAGTCACGTCCGCCGTGACGCCCAGGCCGCGCGCGAGGCCCTGGAGAAAAGAGGTCTTCCCCGCTCCGAGCGGGCCGATGCACGCTACGACATCGCCCCCGCCGAGCCTCGCTCCGAGCCGCTCGCCGAGCGCCTGCGTCTCCCGAGCGCTTCGTGAGACGACCTTCATCGGACGGCCGGGTTGAGGGCCCCCGGAATCGCCTCGATGATGTCGGACGCGATGAGTCCCTCCTCGCCGCGGTCGGCAGCGGCGAGGTCCCCCGCCAGCCCGTGGAGGACGCAGCCGGCCTGGAGCGCCGCGAGCGGGTCGAAGCGGCGCGCGAGGAAGGCGCCGATCATGCCCGTCAGCACGTCGCCGCTGCCGCCCGTGGCCATGCCGGGATTGCCAGTGTGGTTGATGAAGACGCGCCCGTCGGGGCCACCGAGGACACTGCGCGCGCCTTTGAGCACGAGATGGACCCGGTGGCGGGCGCAAAATTCCCGCACGGCCTCGATCCGATCGGCCTGGACTTCGGCGACCGAGGTGCCGAGCATCCGCGCCATCTCGCCCGGATGCGGCGTCAGGACGCGAGGCGCCGGCGCGTCGTCGAGTAGGTCGAGGTGACCGGCCAGCGCCGACAGCGCGTCCGCGTCCACCACCATGGGCCGGTCGAGCTCGGCGACGAGCGCGCGCGCGAGGGCCTGGCTCTCGGCGTCCAGGGAGAGCCCGGGTCCCAGCGCCACCGCGTCGCGCTGGGAGGCGAGCTCGAGGACGCGGTCCTTTGCCTTGAAAGAGATGGACAGGGCCGCGGTCTCCGGCAGCGGCTCCGTCATGATCTCCATGCCGAAGCCGGCGACGATGGGCTGCTGGGAGACCGCCGTGGCCACGGTGCAGAGCCCGACGCCGCTCCTGAGCGCCGCGCGGCCGGCCAGCGCCGCGGCGCCGCTCTTGCCGATCGATCCCGCCACGACCAGGAGGTGGCCGTACGTGCCCTTGTGGGCATCGGGCTTTCGCTTCAGGAAGAACCCGCTCACGGAGGCCTCGTCGAGAAGGAAGGTGGTGATGCCGCGCCCGACCTCCACCTCGGGGATGCCGATGGGGGCGACGACCACGCGGCCGGCATGCTCGGCGGCGGGATAGAGGAGGAGGGAGCGCTTGTAGCCGGCAAAGGTCGTCGTGAGCGTGGCGCGCACCGCGGGACCGGGGAGAGCGCCGCCGTCCGAGCCCAGCCCCGAGGGCAGGTCGAGCGCGACCACCCCACATCCTGTCCGCGCCGCCGACTCATTCAGCCGTCCGATCACGTGAGCGACGATTCCGCGGGCCGGTGCCGCGAGCCCGGTGCCGAGGAGCGCGTCCACGATGAGGTCGGCCCGGTCGAGGGCGGTCGAAACCGCGGCGGAATCCGCTTCGGTGCTGATCTCCTCGACGCGCCCTCGCCATCGGGCGAGCGCGTGAGCCGCGTCCCCCTTGACCTCGGCGCGCGAGCCGAGCAGAAGGACACGGACCATCGCCCC
>Ga0153916_10001406_pt1 | contig 17225 bp, 15 predicted proteins | sample Opewatmetagenome_FD_109642 | JGI IMG/M metagenome (GOLD analysis project Ga0153916, IMG submission 109642) | Freshwater wetland microbial communities from Ohio, USA - Open water 3 Core 3 Depth 4 metaG | ecosystem: Environmental > Aquatic > Freshwater > Wetlands | place: USA: Ohio, Lake Erie... | reverse complement strand
CGGTGGCCGCGCGGTCCGATCAAGCAAGCTTCCGGCAGGCGGGCTTCGGCGTCAGCGGGGACGGCGCGTGGCATCGGTGATGCTCTCCTACGATGGGACGACGAAGGGCGCAGGATACCACAGAAGTCCGACCGAACTAGTCGGATATCGAGGCGCGGCGTCGGACCAGGGCGTCGTCCGGAGGACCTGGCGCCGGGTTCGTGGCCCGACGTCCGCTGCTCGTCACTTGCATGACTATGCAGTTCTTCTGTATAGTCATCCTCCCATGACCGCCGTCCAGCCGATCACCACTGCCTCGACCGGCGCTGCCGCCGCCCACGGTGTGCCGTCGGCCCTGCCTCGCTCGGTGCGCGGGGTCGATCCGGCGGGCGGCCCGCGCCGGGTTCGAGTCGGGATCATCGGCGCGACCGGCTACGTCGGCGCCGAGCTCGTCCGCCTCCTCGCCCGACACCCCAACGTCGAGCTGGTCGGGCTGGCCGGGCGGGGGCGCGACCACGACCCGATCGCCGGGATCCATCCCCATCTCGGCACGACCGGGCTGACCGTGCACGCGGAGCTGCCGCCAACCGACGCTGTCTTCCTCGCCCTGCCCCATGGTGCCGCGGCAGCCATCGTGCCGGACCTGGTCGCGGCGGGCACCGCGGTCATCGACCAGGGCCCGGACTTCCGCCTCGGGGATCCGGCCGACTACCCGCGCTGGTACGGATTCGAGCACCCGCGCCCCGACCTGCTCGCGCTCGCCGTGTACGGCCTCCCGGAGTTCCATCGCGACGCGCTTGCGGCGCTGGTGGACGCCCCTGTGGCGATCGTCGGGGCGCCCGGCTGCTATCCCACCGCCACGCTGCTGGCCCTCGCGCCGCTCGCTCGGGCCGGCCTGATCGGTGACCTGGTCGTCGATGCCAAGAGCGGCGTGTCCGGGGCCGGGCGCGAGGCCAAACCGGACCTGCATTTCGGCGAGGTCAACGAGAGCGTCAAGGCGTACGGCCTCGGCGGGCACCGCCACGTCGCCGAGATCGAGCAGGAGCTGGCGTCCATCGAGGCGAGCGCCGGGCTCGTTTCTGGTGCCAATCCGGGGTTCGTCGCGGTCGACTTCCTCCCCCACCTGATCCCGATGACCCGCGGCATCCTGTCGGCCTGCCACGTCCGGCCCAGCCGTGCCGTCAGCCAGGCCGAGCTCGACGCGCTCTACGCGGACGCCTACGCGGACGAGCCATTCGTGACCGTCGTAGCTGCGCCGCCGGCGACCAAGCACGTGACCGGCAGCAACCAGGTGCTGGTCTACGTCCGGCTCGACGAGCGGACCGGCCGGATCATCGCGATCGGCGTCGAGGACAACCTGGTCAAGGGCGCCGCCGGCCAGGCCGTCCAGGCTTTCAACCTCGTCCACGGCCTGCCCGAGACGGCCGGTCTCGAACAGCTTCCACTCGCACCGTGACCACCGCCGCCGCATCCCCCGTCCCGATGTCCTCGACGGACCTCCCACCAGTCGAGCGACGAGCCGCCATGCCTGCCGGGTTCAGGGCCGGCGGGCTCGCGGCAGGGATCAAGGCCTCGGGCCGGCCGGACCTCGCCGTCATCGTGACGACAGGAGGTCCGGCCGCCGCGGCCGCCGTGTTCACCCCGAACGCATTCGCCGCCGCACCGGTCAAGCTGTCGCGGGCACACCTGACGGCCACGTCGAGCGACCCCCGCGGTGGATTCGGCTGGGCCGAGGCCATCGTCTCGACCAGTGGCAGCGCCAATGCGGCGACCGGACCGGCCGGGGAAGCCGACCAGCTCGAGGTCGGGCGACTGCTGTCGAACGCGATCGGCATCCCGGTGACCCGGACCCTGCACCTGTCGACCGGGGTCATCGGCACGCGCCTGCCGCTCGAGCGGGTGGCGAGCGGCCTGGCGGCCATCGTGCCGATCCTGTCCGACGACGACGCCGCGCTGGAAGCCGCGGCGATAGCCCTGCGCACGACCGACTCGGTCACCAAGATCGCCACCACGACCGTCGAGCTGCCGGGCACCGACGGTCGGCCCGTGACCGTTACAGTCAGCGGGATCGCCAAAGGGGTCGGCATGATCCACCCGCGGATGGCAACCATGCTGTCGGTCATCCTGACCGACGCGGCCGCGGCACCCGGGACGCTGTGGGGGTTGCTCCGACCCGCTGCCGCACGAACCTGGAACCAGCTGTCGGTGGACGGCGACACCAGCACCAACGACACCGTCTTCGTGCTCGCCTCGGGTGCCTCGGGAGCGGCGCCCGTCGAGGCCGGGTCCGCCGGCGCGGCCCGGCTCGGAGCCGCCATCGAGGCGATCGCTCGCGACCTCGCCCGCCAGCAGGCCGCCGACGGGGAGGGCGCCTCGACGCTCATCACGGCCACCGTGACCGGCGCTCGCGACGACGCGGAGGCGCGCGCGGTTGCCCGCGCCATCGTGTCGTCCAGCCTCGTCAAGGCGGCGGCCCATGGCCGAGACCCCAACTGGGGCCGCATCGCCGGTGCCGCCGGCAATGCACGGCTGGCCGACGCAGCGGTCCTCGAGGCCGCCGGGTTGCCGACCGCCGAGGCGGCGGCCCGCGCCGGGAGCCCGGCGACGGTCGACGCGACGATCCTCCGGATCTCGATCGCCGGCCACCTGGTCTACGACGGGTCCGCCGGCGGCCCGGTCACCTTCGATCGTGCGGCGGCACGAGCCGCGATGGACGCGCCGGAGGTCGTGATCGCCCTCGACCTTGGGCTCGGCTCCGGCGCCGGCGAGGCGTTCGGCTGCGACCTCACGGAGGCCTACGTGATCGAGAACTCGGAGTACACGACGTGACAGAGAGGCTGCCGACCAGGCGGGCCATCGCGGCGTTGGCCTCGCCGGCTCGGCAGCGAGGCAGCTGCACGTGAGCGAGGTGCTAGTCGTCAAGCTGGGCGGCACGACCATCGCCGACCAGCGCCAGGTGCTCGACGACGTCGCCGTCGTCGCCCGGCGCCGTCCCGTCGTGCTGGTCCACGGCGGCGGCAAGCGCATCACCGAATGGCTGGATCGCCTCGGCGTTCCGAGCCGATTCGAGGGTGGACTGCGGGTCACCGACGCCCAGTCGCTCGAGGTCGCCGCGGCGGTCCTGCGCGGCGTGGTCAACAGCGAGCTGGTGTCGGGCCTGCGCGACCTGGGGGTCGATGCCGTCGGCCTCTCGGGCGTGGACGGCGGCCTGCTGATCGCCGAGCGGATCCCGCACCTCGGGCTGGTTGCCCGGGTTGTCGGCCTGCGTCGCGACCTGCTCGACGCGATCCTCGTGGGCGGTCAGGTCCCGGTCGTGGCGCCGCTCGCCCGCGATGCCGACGGGATCGTCTGCAACGTCAATGCCGACGATGCCGCCGCCGGAATCGCGAGCGGCCTGGGCGCCCGCCAGCTCGTCCTCCTGACCGACGTCGACGGCGTCCGCGACGCCGACGGCCGCCGCCTCGACGCGTTGACCGCAGGCGAGGCCGAGACGCTGATCGAATCCGGAGTGATCGCCGGCGGCATGGTCCCGAAGGTCCGGGCCGCCCTCGGCGCGCTCGGCTGGGAGGGGTCGGAGGCGATCATCGCCGACTCCTCCGCCCCCAACGCGCTCCAGCGCGCCCTCGACGATCCGACCTTCGGCACCCGGATCGTGGACGGGCGGGCGGCGCACGTAGGCGCCGCGTGATCGGGTCGCCGCGAGCCGTGAACGCCAACCACGACCTGAAGCGGCTCCGCCAGCAGGCGATCCGTCGGCTGGTCTCGAGCCACGCCGTCAGCAGCCAGCGCGAGGTCGTTGACGCCCTGGTCGAGCAGGGCTTCGAGGTGACCCAGGCGACCGTCTCACGCGACATCACCGAGCTGGGCCTGCACAAGGCGGCGCGCGCCGACGGCCACGTGTACGTCGTCCCGATCGAGGCCGAGACCACCCCCGGCGCCTCCGGGTCGGACGAGCGCCTGCGCAGGATCCTCGGCGACATCCCGGTGCGCATCGGACGGAGCGGCCTGACCCTGGTCCTGACCGGGACGCCGGGAACCGCCAGCGTGATCGCCCAGGCGATCGATGAATCGACGCTCCAGGAGCAGGAGGGCACGCTCGCCGGCGACAATACCCTGCTCGTGCTCTTCGCTGACGAAGGGCTCCTCGAGCGCTGGCTCGAGCGCTTCCGGGCCATCGGGACGGCGTCGGCCTCGATGTCCACCACCATCAGCCGCTGATCCGGAGGTCCACAGACCCGTGAAGAAAGTCGTTCTCGCCTATTCCGGGGGACTCGATACCTCGGTCGCCGTCGCCTGGCTCCGAGAGCAGTTCGGCGCGGAGGTCGTGACCCTGACCGTCGACCTCGGTGGTGGATCGTTGCGCTCCGGCGTCCAGGAGCGTGCGATCTCGGCCGGTGCGTCGCGCGCCTACGTGGTGGACGCGCGCGAGCGCTTCGTGACCGATTTCGTCTGGCCGCATCTCCAGGCCAATGCCCTGTACCAGGGCGCTTACCCGCTGGCGACCGCCCTGGCTCGCCCGCTCATCGCCCAGCTGCTGGTGGAGGTCGCCCAGCGCGAGGGCGCCGACGCCGTGGCCCATGGCTGCACGGGCAAGGGCAACGACCAGGTGCGCTTCGATGTCGCGACCCACGCCCTGGATCCGGGCCTCGAAGTCGTCGCCCCGATGCGGGTCGGGATGGGTCTCACCCGCGACCAGGAGATCGACTACGCCGCCGAGCGCGGGATCGAGATCCCGATCACCAAGGCCTCGCCGTACTCGATCGACGTCAACCTGTGGGGCCGCTCGTGCGAAACGGGCGTCCTGGAGGATCCGTGGGTCACGCCACCGGCCGACGCCTACGAGTGGACCGTGGCGTCGGCGGCCGCCTCCGACCCGGTCGAGGTCGTGATCGACTTCGAGGGCGGGATCCCGGTCGCGCTCGACGGCGATCGGCTCCCACCGGTCGAGCTGGTCGAGCGACTGCACGCCCTCGGCGGCGCCCACGGCGTCGGCCGGATCGACCACGTCGAGGATCGCCTGGTCGGGATCAAGAGCCGGGAGATCTACGAGGCGCCGGCGGCCACGATCCTGCACAACGCCCACCGGGCGCTCGAAGGGTTGACCCTCAGCCGGGACACCCTGCGCTTCGATCGACTGGTGGCGGACGAGCTGGCGCGGCTCATCTATGACGGGCTGTGGTTCAGCGCCCTGTCGCGCGACCTGCGGGCGTACGTGGCGTCGTCCCAGCGCGTCGTCTCCGGCCAGGTCCGCGTCCGCCTCGACCACGGCAATGCCGCCGTCGTCGGCCGGCGCTCCCCGCTCTCGCTCTACGACAAGAGCCTGGCGACCTACGACGAGGGCGACGCCTTCGATCACGCCTCGGCGGTCGGCTTCATCGAGATCTTCGGCCTGCCGCTGCGGGTCGAGGCGGCGCGCCACGGTGCGGTCGGCAAGCATCATGGCGCGGCGTGGACCTGGACCGATCCGCTGCTGGCCGACCTGCCGACCTCGGTCACGGATCCGGAGCCGGCCGCCGTCTGAGAGACGGCGAGCCGGGCCGCCGGCGGCGACGCCCGCGGTACCATGCCCGGATGACAGAGGCCGACCGTCAACCATCCGGCATTCGTGCCGGCCTGATCGAGGCATTGCGCAACACGCGCGCGGTGGAGCGCGACGTCCTCGCCGGGATTGACCCCGCCCGGCGCGACGCACCGGCCGCCGATGGCGGATGGTCCGCCAAGGACACCCTGGCCCACCTGTCCGTGTGGCGGCAGCAGCAGATCAACAGGCTCGTCGCTCGGCGCGAGGGGCGTGAGGAGCCGCCGCTTCCGGCCGCCGAGATCGACGACATCAACGCCATCTTCCACCGCGAGCGGGCGGACTGGGCCTGGAACCGCGTCGCCGTCGACGCGGAGTCGACCGCCGACGGTCTCATGGCCGAGGTGGCGGCCGCCAGCGACGAGACGCTCGCCGACGCGAAGATGGTTGGCTTGATCATGGGCGACGGGCCCGAGCACGACCTGGGCCATCTCGGCCAGCTGGCCTCGAGCGACGCGCTCCGCGCGCGTGTGCTCGACCTCGCCGACACCACCCGGGCGATCATCGATCGCGGCGGATGGCCGGCCCGAGCGGCCGCCTACGCGCGCTACAACCTGGCCTGCTTCCACGCCCTGGGCGGTCGCCTCGACGTCGCCCGGTCGCTCCTTCGCGAGGCATTGCCCCAGCAGGAGGAGCTTCGGACAAACGCCCCGACGGATGACGACCTGATCGCCCTGCGGGACGAGCTCCCGACGCTCGCCGCCGGCTGACAGGACCACCCGCTCGCTCGAGGCTGCCGGCCAGCCCTGGATACGCGATGATCCGATCCATGGAGACCGCGCCCAGGGAACGCCGCGCCGAGCACGAACGCCGCGCCGAGGATCGCCGACTTCGGGAGCTGGCGTTCCTCCACGAGATCGCCCAGCTGGCGACGCTGGCCCGCGACTGGGACGAGCTGATGCGGACGATCGTCGACCGCACGACGGCCGCCATGGACGTGCAGGTCTGCTCGTTCTACCTGGCCGATCGGGAGCGGACGCGGCTGACCCTGGCGGCTACGAACGGCCTCGACCGAACCCAGGTCGGCAAGGTCAGCCTGACGTTTGGCGACGGGATCACCGGTCGGGTCGCCGCCGGTCGCGAGCCGATCGCCGTCGACGACGTGACCCACGATCCACGGTTCTCGTGGGTTCGGGGCTTCGACATCGCCGGGTTGACCGCGATGCTGTCGGTGCCGCTGATCTGGCACGACGATGTCGTCGGCGTGCTCAACGCGCAGGCGACGGCGCCCCGGCGCTTCGGCTCGGGCGACGTCGAATTCCTGCGGACGATCGGCGCGCTGCTGGCCGGGATCATCGAGAAGGGCCGCCTGCAGGCCGAGGTCGAGGCGCGCCTCGAGCAGCTGACGGCCCTCGATGCGGCGCGGGCCGAGCTGCTGTCGGTCGTCACGCACGAGCTCCGCACACCGCTGTCGGTCGTTCGCGTCTACGTGGACCTGCTCGGCGACGCGGCCAAGGGGATCGCGCCGGCACCCAACCCGGAGGCGGCGCTCGAATGGCAGTCGGCCGCCCTGGACCAGGTCTCGCGCCTCGATCGTCTCGTCGATTCGATCCTGGCGTCGGTTCGCGGCGAGGGCCTGACCGGGCTGTCGCGGGCGCCGTTCGATGCCGTCGAGGCGGTCGGCGAAACCGTCGACACGCTGCGCCTCCTGCTCCGGCCTCGCCCGATCCGCTGGGACCGGCCGGACGAGCGGCTGGTGGCGGTGGGTGACGAGGCACGCTTCCGTCAGGTGCTAGAGCAGCTCCTCGAAAACGAATCGAAGTACGCCCCGGCCGCCGAGGGCGTCAGCATCGGCGTCTGGCGGCTGGGCGACGAGGTCCAGGCCTACGTCACCGACGACGGACCGGGCGTCCCCATCGAGGACTGGGAGAGCGTCTTCGAGCCGTTCGTGCGCATTGAGGGCCGGGGTCGCAGCCGCGGCTCGGGGATCGGGCTGTTCGCGGCGCGGCGGCTGATGGATGCGATGGGCGGGCGGATCTACCTGGAGCCGAACGGCTTTGGCGGCAGCCGGTTCGTGGTGGCGCTTCCGGCTGCGGGACGCTAGGACGCGGGGCGACCAGGTGGCCTGGTCAGCCAGGCCGGGCCGTCAAAGTGGCGCCTGCGCGTCGCCGTGCCGACGACGCGCAGGCAAGAGGCGGCGTCAGGCTGTCGCCGGGAGCTCGTCCGGGATGTACCCGCCCATCCCCATCTCCGGAATGTCAAGGCCGGCCAGCTCGACCTCCGGACTGACCCGCATCTTCACGAACCGATCGAGGATCTTGAAGAAGATCCAGGACCCGCCGAACGCCCACACGAACGCCACCACTGCGCCCACGACCTGGGCGACGAACTGGCCGACGTTGCCGTAGAGCAGGCCCGTCACCTGGAAGCCGCCGTAGTTGGCCGTGCCGTCGGCGAAGATGCCGGTCGCCAGCACGCCCCACAGGCCGTTGACGCCGTGGACCGAGATGGCGCCGACCGGATCGTCGACGTGGATGCGGTCGAAGAACGCCACCGCGAGGCAGACCAGCACGCCGGCCACCACGCCGATGACGGCGGCCGCGATGGGCCCGACGTAGCCGGAGGGCGCGGTGATCGCGACCAGACCGGCGAGCATGCCGTTGGCCATCATCGCCGGGTTCGGCTTTCCTTCGGTCCACCACGTGTAGACCATCGCGGCGAAGGCCCCGAAGCCGGACGCCAGCAGGGTCACGACCGCAACGATCCCGATCCGCAGCGCACCGTTGCCGGAGGCGCCGAACGTGGAGCCCGGGTTGAACCCGAACCACCCGAAGGCGAGGATGAACGTGCCCAGCAGCGCAAGGATCTGGTTGTGGCCGAGGATCGTGTTGCTCGAGCCGTCCTTGTTGAACTTGCCGATCCGCGGGCCGAGCACGATCGCGCCGGCGAGTGCGCACCAGCCGCCGATCGAGTGGACCACGCCGGATCCGGCGAAGTCGACGTAGCCGTTGCCGAGCCCGATCGACCCGAGCTGCGACAGGAAGCCCCCACCCCACGCCCAGTTGGCGTAAAGCGGATAGAGGATCGCGGAGATGAACAGGCCGTAGATCACGAACGGCTTGAACCGCCACCGCTCGGCCATCGAACCGGTCGGGATGGTCGCCGTGGTGTCCATGAACACGAGCTGGAAGAGGAAGAAGGCGATCACCCCGACGTCGTACGTGGCGCCAGTCAGCGCGAAGCCCGTCCCGCCGGCCACGCCCCACGTGGTGTCCCCGATCGTGATGCCGATCTCGTTGCTGAGCGGCGCGAGGCCACCGAGGTTGCCCACGCCCACGGTCCCGAGGCCGCCGAACGCCAGGCCGAAGCCGACGAAGAAGAAGCCGACGACGCCGATGGCGTAGACCATGAAGTTCATGCTCATCGTGTGCATCGCGTTCTTGGCCCGGGTGAAGCCCGTCTCTACCAGCGCGAACCCCGCCTGCATGAACATGACGAGGAAGCCAGTCACCAGCAGCCACACGAAGTTGACTGCGAGCCGGTTCTCGTCGACCAGGTCAGCCAGCTTCGCCGCGTACGGCTCGGTGGTCTTGGCCGCCTCATAGTCACCCTTGGCAATGCTTCCCGGTGCGAGTCCGTCGAGGTTCGCACCGGTCGCGGTGGTGATCCCGCCCGGATCACCCGGAGCCGGAACCGACTCGCCGGTGCTGGAGCAACCGGCCACGATGAACAAGGCGAACACTGCCAACACGATCGCCGAGCGGATCCCCGCTCGGCGCCCCGCCCTCGAGCGACGGTCCAAGGCCCGGATGATCGCCGGGTTCGATGGCACGGACATGTTGCTGAACCTCCCTATCCGGATGCTTTGACCTGGTCGCGGGCTCCCCAGATGAGCCCGAGCCTGCCGGCCCGCCGGCACTTCTACCGTTCGCGTGCCCCCCTTGGCACGGCCGGACGGGTCCGACCCGCCAGCCACCGGAAGCGGGGCAGAACGGCACGGTGGGAAATCGCTCGAGCGGCCTCACGGCGTGCTCGAACGAGCGCCAGCTGGGCGGCGGTCGCATCCGCGCTGCCCGGCTCGGCGGCCCGCAACGCGACCAGGAAGTGATCGGCCGCCGCGGTCGCATCGCCCAGCCTGTGGCGCAGCTCGCCGGCCTTCAGGTTCGGCCAGTAGGCCGATGGCGCGAGCTCGAGCGCTCGATCGATCGCGGCCGACGATGCATCCGGGCGAGCCGCCGCGAACAGCGCACTCGCCAGGAAGGCCTGGATCGTCGGATCATCCGGGGCGCCATCGGCCGCGAGGCTGAGCTGCTCGACCGCGAGATCGACGCGCTCGTGGGCCAGTGCCCGGAGCCCTTCGTGAAACGCGTCCCTGTCGCTCGCGGGGACCGTCATTCGAGCTCGAGCCCTGCCACGGCGATCGGAACCGCGATCCGCCTGGCGTCGAGGCCATGCCACGAGATGGAATCACTCAGGCGGCTCCAGGCCGCGATTCCGAGCGGCGTCACGACCGTCGTGGCGACGCTCACCAGGACGACGGCGGCGTAGACGCCCGCGCCGATCGCACCGGCCCGAAGCCCGACGGTGGCCGCCACCAGGGCAACCTCGCCGCGGGCGATCATGCCAATCCCGACCAGGCCCGATTCGCGGGTGCTCATGCCGGCCACGGCTGCCGCCGCGGCACTGCCCACGAGCTTGGCGAAGACGGCGACAAGGAGCAGCCCGAGGGCGAACGGCAAGACGGGGCCGATCGCCCGCAGATCCGCCGCCAGCCCGATCGCGACGAAGAAGACTGGAACGCAGAACGCCTCACCGGCCCGGATCAGCCCGTCCCGAAGGCGGGGAGCGGCCGACGAACCGGAGAGCGCGAGACCGGCAACGTAGGCGCCGGTGATGCCGGCCAGGCCGCCGAACGCCTGGACCGCCCAGGCGAACGCCAGGACCAGGCCGAGCATGGCGGCGAGGCCTCCGCCGCGGAGATGGAGCACCTCGATTGCCTTGCCGAGATGCACGGGAGCCCAGCGGAGCACGATCCAGACGCCGAGCACCGTGAGTCCCATCGGGATGATGGTCGCCAGCAGGTTCGAGCCTGCGGCGGTCTCGGACACCACGATGCCCAGGACGATCAGTCCAAGGACGTCGTCGATGATCGCGGCGCCCAGGATCGTGATCGCGGCCCTCGTGTGCATCAGGCCGAGCTCCTGGAGCGTGGCCGCGGTGATCCCGACGCTCGTCGCGGTCAGGATCGCGCCGACGAACAGCGCGGCCGTCGTGTCCAGTCCGGCGGCGAGCGCCAGGCCGAGCCCGGTGACGAATGGGACGATGACCCCGCCGGAGGCCACCAGGAAGGCCGCCTTGCCCACATGGCGCATCGCCGCCAGGTTGGTCTCGAGGCCGGCGACCCCGAGGATCGCCAGGGCGCCGAGCTGGGCGATCCCTTCGACGGTCCCGACCGGGGAGATGAGCCCGGCCAGGCTGGGCCCGAGGACGATCCCGGCCCCGATCTGGCCGACGACACGAGGGAGACCAGCGAGGTGGGCGAGGAGTGCGCCCGCCTCGGCGGCCAGAAGGACGATGGCCAGCGTCGGGATCAGTTCGTTCAACAGGCACTCCAGCTGGACGAGCCCGAAGCGGATGGCCGCTCCGTTGCCGGGAGGATGCCGTCGGACGGTCGCCGGAACGAGTCGCAACCCGTCGCGCTTGGGTTGTGGATCGGCAAGTCCGCGGGTCGCGATTCGGTGCCCGGCGCAACCGGGCCACGGCTGACGGTCAGGCTGCCGACGTCTGCAGACTGCCGCGCTCGGCGTCGATTCACAGGTCGTTGTCTGGAACGATCCCGGTTCAGGGCGGGCGGAACCCCCTCCGGATCCGAGGCCGCGGACGATCCTGCCCGCTCGAGGGCGCGAGCGACGCCGGTGGCTACACGACCCGGGCCTGCTCCGAGCGAACGTGCGCGTACCCGGGCTTGACGACCTCGTTGATGAGGCGCAGCCGCTCGTCGAACGGGGCGAACGCGCTCTTGAGCGCGTTGATCGTCAGCCACTCCATCTCGCCCAGGCCGATCCCGAACGCCGCGTCGATGGCGGCGAACTCGCTCGACAGCGACACGCCGCTCATCAACCGGTTGTCCGTGTTGACCGTCACCCGGTAGCGCAGCCGGCGCAGCAGGTCGAACGGGTGCTCGGCGATTGACCTGGCCGCTCCGGTGTGCACATTGGAGGTCGGGCACATCTCGAGCGGGATCCGGCGGTCACGGACGAAGGCCGCCAGCCGCCCCAGCTCGACGGAGCCGTCGGGCAACGTCGTGATGTCGTCGACGATCCGCACGCCGTGGCCAAGCCGCTCGGCGCCGGCGAACTGGACCGCCTCCCAGATCGACGGAAGGCCGAACGATTCCCCGGCGTGGATCGTGATGTGGAAGTTCTCGCGCCGGATGTACTCGAAGGCGTCGAGATAGCGGGTCGGCGGGTAGCCCTTCTCGGGGCCGGCGACGTCGAACCCGACCACTCCGGCATCGCGCCAGCGAACCGCGCACTCGGCGACCTCGACAGAACGGGCGGCCTGGCGCATGGCGGTCACCAGCATCTTCATCACGATCGGTCGGCCAGCCTCCTCCGCCTTGGCCGCCCCGAGCTTGAAGCCCTCGAGATTGGCGTCGACGACCTCATCGAGGGTGAGGCCGCGTTCGGTCGACAGCTCGGGGGCGTAGCGGACCTCGGCATAGACGACGCCGTCGGCCGCCAGGTCCTCGGCGCATTCCGCGGCCACCCGAACGATCGCATCGCGCTCCTGCAGAACGCCGACGGTATGGGCGAAGGTTTCGAGGTAGAGCTCGAGGCTCTTGCGGTCGGCGCCGCGGCGGAACCATGCCGCCAGGTCGTCCACGTCGGTGGTGGGCAGGCCGCCGTAACCGAACTCCGAGGCGAGGTCGACGACGGTCGCCGGTCGGAGCCCGCCATCGAGGTGGTCATGCAGGAGCGCCTTCGGCGCGCGAACGATGGTCGCCAGATCCGGCACGGGCGGTCCCTCGGATTCGGAGTGGACCGATGGTACCGCGCTGCCGGTCCGCTCATGTCGCCCGCGCGCTGGCATGATGGGGTCAACCATGAGCGACATCGCGAGGGTCTCGGCCGGATCACCGCCGTTGACCCTGGAGCTCGATCGCGGCGACCTGCTGCCGGGACGCCTCGTCGACGGTGTCGTGCGGATGGGCGGCCGCGGCTCGCTCGCCTTCCGGGAGGCCAGGGTCACCCTCGTCGGCGTCGAGACCTGGCGCTACGACGTGACCTCCACCGACGCCCAGGGACACACGCATACCGAGACCCACACCGCGCACGAGGACCTCCCGCACGTGCCGGTGGCCGTGCTCGGGCCGACCACGCTGGCTGCCGGTGAAACCCGCGAGGTTCCGTTCCAGATCCCGGTCCCGGACCTCGGGCCCGCCACCTTCGATGGCCAGGAGCTTCGGGTCGACTGGGAGCTGCGGGCCAACCTCGATGTTCCGCGCTTCGACCCGAAGGTCAGCCTGCCCGTGCACGTGCTGCAGCCCACCGCGCTGCTTCGCGCGGGCGTGATCGACGTGGGTCAGTTCGCGCTGTGGCCCGACGCGACGGTCGAGGCGGACGGCATCCGCGGCTCGATCACCATTGATCCGGTGCCGCTCTGCATCGGCGCTCCGTTCCGCGGTCGTCTGTCGCTGGAGGCGATGGCCGCCCGCAACGTCCAGGAGGTCCGGCTGGAGCTCCGTGTCCACGCCAGGGCCACGGTCGGCGGTGGACGCGAGGAGACGATCTCGCTGTGGATCGGTCGGCTCGCCGGCGAGAGTACCTTCGGCGGAGGCGCCCGGTCGTACGAGTTCAGCGGCGATCTGCCGGAACGATGGCTCCCCACGATCCAGACGCCACACGGCCGGGCGGACGCCCAGTTCCACGTCGTGGTCGCCACCGCCTGGGCGCGCGACCCGCACCTGGTCCGCGACGTGGCGATCGCCTCGACGAGCGAGCTCTAACCGGCGCCTTCGCCATCGAGGCGCAGACGCGCGGCCAGGAGCGCCGCCTGGACACGAGCAGGCGCCGTACCGCCGATCACGTCACACGACGCCAGGGCGCCTTCGATGGACGCGGCGGCCCGCAGCGCATCGCCGATCCCTGCTTCGGCAGCCAGGGCGCTTGCCGCCGGGTCACCACTGGCGCCGAGGGCCAGGCCGACCATCGCGTCGGGGATCGCGTCGAGCGTCAGCCCGGCCTCGTCTGCCTGGGCGACCAGCGAGCCAACGATGTGGTGCGCGGCTCGGAACGGGATGCCGCGCCGGACGAGGGTGCCGGCCACGGCAGTCGCCGTCGTATGGCCCTCGTGCGCGGCGGCCAGCATCCTCTCGGCGTCGACGGTCACGGTCTCGAGGAGGCCGGCCAGGACGCGCAGCGAGGTCTCGAACACGGCCACGGCATCGAAGAGCGGCGCCTTGTCCTCCTGCAGGTCGCGCTGGTAGGCCAGCGGCAGGCCCTTCAGCAGGGTCAACGACCCGGTCAGGGAGCCGATGACCCGCGCCGCGCGGCCGCGAACCAGCTCGGCGGGGTCCGGGTTCTTCTTGTTCGGCATGATCGAACTGCCGGTCGAGAAGGCATCGGAGACCCGGAGGAAGCCAAAGCGCGGGTTCGACCACCACGTGATCTCCTCGGCCAGCCGGCTCAGATGGACCATCCCGAGAGCGACGGCCGCCAGCGTCTCGACCACGAAGTCCCGGTCGGCGACGGCGTCCATCGAGTTGGCGCTGACGCCGTCGAAGCCGAGCTCGGTCGCCGTCGCGGCGCGATCGAGCGGGTAGCCGGCGCCTGCCAGGGCGCCCGCGCCCAGCGGCGAGACGTTCACGCGCCGGCGGGCGTCGGCGAGGCGTGCCCGGTCACGTTCGGCCATCTCCACGTACGCAAGCAGGTGATGCGCGAAGAGGACCGGCTGAGCCGGCTGGATGTGGGTCGTCCCGGGCAGGATCGCCGAACCGTCGCGTTCGGCCAGCCCCACGAGCGCTCGTTCGAAGCCGACCAGCGCCGCGTCGAGGTCGTCGATCGCACGGCGTGTCCAGAGCCGCAGGTCGGTGGCGACCTGGTCGTTGCGCGACCGGCCGGTGTGGAGCTTGCCGGCAACGGGTCCGATCTTCTCGGCCAGGGCCGCCTCGAGGTTCATGTGCACGTCCTCGAGACCCGGGTCCCAGGCGAGCCGGCGCGCGGCCACGTCCTCCCCGAGGGCGCGCAGGCCGTCGACGAGGTCGGCGACCTCACTGTCTGTCAGCAGCCCGGCGCGACCAAGACCGTGGACGTGCGCGATCGAGCCGGCGATGTCCTCCGCGGCGAGCGCCGCGTCGACCTCGATCGAGCGCGTGAAGTCGGCCACGCGCGCATCGGTCTCCTCCTTGAACCGCCCGCCCCAGGTCCGCATCGTCCCTCCGTCGTGAGGTCCGTATGCTACCCGGCCGCCGGCCGATGCCGGGGATCGCGGGGGCGGGCCCGAGCGTGCGTCATGCCGGGTTCGCGAGTTGTGGCTCGAGTGCCGGTGTGGCCACGGGCGCAACGGCCCGAAGCCGCGCCGCCGCGTCTTCGGCCGTGAGGTCGCGCTGCGTCTCCGCCAGCAGCTCGTAGCCGACCATGAACTTGCGCATCCGTCCGCGAAGGAGCGGCGGGTAGAAGTGCGCGTGGGCCTGCCACGCCTCCGTCGGGCGGTCGTCGAACGGCGCCTGGTGCCAGCCCATGGAGTACGGGAATGGTCGCTTGAACAAGCCGTCGTACCGTCCCAGCAGCTCCGGCAGCACCGTCGCCAGGTCGTCGCGAGCCAACACGTCGAGCTCGGCCAGGCGCGCTGCCGGACGCTTCGGGATCACCAGCGTCTCGAAGGGCCAGGCCGCCCAGAACGGCACGACCACCAGCCACTCGCCGGTCTCGACGACGACCCGCGAGCCGCCGGACTCCTGCTCGATGTAGGCGAGAAGGAGGCGCCGATCGGTGGACGCCAGGTAGGCTCGCTGGGCGGAATCCTCGCGAGCGCCCTCGCCGGGCAGGGCCGTCCCCGCCCAGATCTGCCCATGGGGGTGCGGATTGGAGGCGCCCATCGCGACGCCGCGGTTCTCGAAGACCTGGACCCAGCGGTACGCCGCACCGAGCTCGGCGGTCTGATCGGCCCACAGGTCGACGACCTTGCGAACCGCTTCTGGAGCCATCCGGCCGAGCGTCAGGTCGTGGTGGGGCGAGAAGCAGACAACCCGGCAGAGGCCTCGCTCACCTTCCGCACGGAGGAGTCCCTCATCCACGACCGCCTGTGACGTGTCGGGCCGGAGGGCCGAGTAGTCGTTGGTGAAGACGTGGGTCTCGGCGTAGTCCGGGTTCATGTCGCCATTGGCGCGGACGTTGCCCGGACACAGGTAGCAGTCGGGGTCGTAGTGACGCTCACCCGGATCCTGCTCCGGCTCCTCGGCGCCCAGCCATGGCCGTCTCGTCCGCCCCGCCGAGACCAGCACCCATTCGTCGATCAGCGGGTTGTAGCGGCGGTGTGGTTCGTTGTCGAGGCGAGCGATGGCCGCGTGGCTGGCGGTCCGATCAGTAGGCACGAGCGGCCTCTGGCGACCCTCTTGATGATCCGGCTTCGACGACCACCAGCGAGTGAACGGCACCCGCCAGGATGGCCCGCGCGTCCGACTGGAGACCCGAGTCGGTGATCAGCACGTCGGCCTGGTCCAGTCGCGCGATCGAACTGATCCCGATGACACCCCACTTGGAGTGGTCGGCCACCACGACCAGGCTGCGCCCGGCATCGATGAGCGCGCGGTCCGTGTCGGCCTCGAGCAGGTTCGGGCAGGTGAAGCCCGAGTGGGGATCCATGCCGTGCACACCGACGAACACGAGATCCACGTGGACCGTGCGCAGCGCGGAGACAGCGAACGGCCCGACCAGTGCGTCCGACGGCGTGCGGACGCCGCCGGTCAGGATGATCGTCTGGTCTGCCCGCCCAGCCTGGTACAGGACGTCGGCCACCCGGACCGAGTTGGTGACGACCGTCAGGCCGGGCACGTTCGCCAATCGTTGGGCGAGGGCGTACGTGGTCGTCCCGGCCGACACGCCGATCGCCATGCCCGGCTCCACGAGGGCGACGGCGGCGTCGGCGATTGCGTCCTTCTCGCTCTGCTGGAGCGCCGACTTGGCGGCGAAACCGGGCTCGAACTGGGCGTTGCCGGCGATCGATGTCGCGCCGCCGTGGACCTTCTCGAGGAGGCCCCGCTCGTGGAGGACCTCGAGGTCCCGACGGACGGTCATGTCGGACACGCCCAGCTCGCGGACGAGGTCCGCCACGCGGACCGCCCCGTCATCGCGGACTCGGTCGAGGATGAATGATTGGCGCTGTCGGGCGAGCATCAGTGCGCGACTCCCGGATCGTCCCATCGGCTCACGATTTGACGCCCTCCCCGTTGATCGTCATGTGCAAGTTTGCCTCGCAGCACTCAGCAAGTCAACGCATTCGAACATTTCCAGAAGAATCCGGCGGACGGATCTGGCATCACGGGATCACGTGGCCGACAAGCTGCGTGATCCTGTTGGAGTTTGGCGAAAAGCGGCCGATCACATCTGCCCTGAACAACCTCCAGGGCGCGTTCTTCACTGACACCAACCAGCTGGCCGCCGCTGCGCTCATCGTCGTTCTGCCCACGATCGCCGTCTATCTTGTCCTGTCGAAGCAGTTCGTCCGG
>Ga0153916_10001405_pt1 | contig 17226 bp, 12 predicted proteins | sample Opewatmetagenome_FD_109642 | JGI IMG/M metagenome (GOLD analysis project Ga0153916, IMG submission 109642) | Freshwater wetland microbial communities from Ohio, USA - Open water 3 Core 3 Depth 4 metaG | ecosystem: Environmental > Aquatic > Freshwater > Wetlands | place: USA: Ohio, Lake Erie... | reverse complement strand
CTCCCTGAGGTACACGGCATGGTTCTCCAGCAGCAGCTCCTGCGCCGTCTGCCGGAGGTCCCACAGGAACCGCTCGGAGATCTCATCGCTCTCGACCACGCGGCCGGTGGTCGCCGGAAGGTACGGCAACGGGTCATACCCCCGGCGGCTCCGGAATTCCTCACGGAATGCGGCGGTCCAATTCTGTGCCCCCATCTCCCAGCTGTCGATGTGGAGCATGGTCCAGCCGGCTTTGGTTTGGCCCTTCCGGGGCCCGAGGTCCCGGAGCAGCGTCCCTATGAATGCCTCGAAGTGCGCGTCAAGGGCGGCGCGATCGAGCTTGTCGCACTCAAGCCCCACGCCGGGGACCGGCGCGGGGCGGGTGTTGGCGCCTGTGCTTGTCCGGCCGAACCGGAGGAGCGTCCAATCGCCACCGGGGACCTCCCACGTGAGGTTGCCGTCAGGTGTGAGCCTGTCCGTCAGGTCGATAACCTTCGACGCCGGAATTACCCCGCCGGCGGGAGCAGAAAGTGCCCCGGCGGCCGACGAGAGAAAAGGCTTCACGCCAGACTGGGAGGAGTAGGGGGCGCGAACGAACAATGCCTTCTCGTCAACGTCGGTGATGCGTCTGGCGTCCTTCGGTGTGGGGAAGGCCAGCACGGCCACATCCCGGTAGAACTCGTCCTTGGCCTTCTCAAGTTCGGGCGGGAGTTTCCCGTCACCGAAAAACGCCGGCCGGCGGGCGGGACGCGGAAGGACGCCCTCAAAATGCCTCGGGCCTCTGAGCGCAGTATCCGCGGCAACGATGTGCTGCATGGATTGCTCCGGTCGGACCCATGGCCCGCCGCTGCCAGTCCAACCGGGCCCGGCGTTGAGCGTGATCTCCAGACCCAGGCGCTCCGCTTCCGAGACGACATGCTTGAATAGCTCGCGCCAGGCTGGACTCATGAATGCCACCGGCCCCCGGGGAATGCCGACGTTGACCTCCATGACAATTGCACCACCGATGTGTGCGCGCCTCATTGCCTCGAGGTCTGCAGTGATCCCCTCACGACTCAGATTGCCGTCCATCCACATCCAGTAGACCCATGGCTGTGATGAAACGGGCGGATGGAGAAAGCCGTCGCGAAGAACATCAACCTGCGCTGAGGACCTTGCTGCCAGTGAGAAAAGAGCGATTGCGGAGAGGATCCAGTTCTTCACGATTGTCCCTTGCCTCCGGCGGACCATTCTCGGGTACGAATCTGCGCAGTGGCTTCTCTGTTCGTCAGGGCCAGGCTGCAAATGAATTAATGAATAGAAAACGGCATCTTCAACCTTGACATCGGGCCTGCGGAGGGCTATCTTATTCACTCGATCACGCGCCAGATGACGTTTTTCCTGGGCACACTCCCGGGGTGTCCCTTTCCACGCATTCTCTCTCTTCCGCTCGGAACGGATGAACGCCGAGTCGTGCCGATACCAATCGAGGAAACTATGAAGACGAAGACCAGATGCTCCCTGATGACCCTCCTGCCCGTTCTCATCGTGCTTGGCCTCCTTGGATGCGCACGGGAAGCGCAGAAACCCCTCAAGCCGACACCGGCCGGAATAACTCATCTTTTGAAGAACAAGACCCTCCAGAGCCTGGGTGAGAAGATCTTCTTCGATTCAGATCTCTCGACGCCTGCGGGCCAGTCCTGCGCGGCCTGCCACAGCCCTGAGGTGGGCTGGACCGGACCCGATGAGGCACTGAACAAGGCCGGGGCCGTGTATCGCGGGGCGATACACAACCGTTTCGGGAACCGGAAGCCGAACAGCTCGGCGTATGCCACACTGACGCCCAGTTTCCACGCCCGCAGTGAAGGCGACAAGGTAGTCTTTGTCGGAGGCGACTTCTGGGACGGGCGGGCCACGGGATGGAAACTGGGCAATCCGGCAGCCGACCAGGCGCAGGGGCCCTTTCTGAATCCTGTCGAACAGAACAACGCGGATGCCAGTGTTGTCCTTGCCAAGATTTGCGCCTCGTCCTACGCGCCAGAGTTCAAACAGGTCGTGAAAGACATCTGGAATATCGAGGACGTGTGTGCGGCAAGTACCGATTTCGCCTACGGTGTCGTGGCGCTCGCCATCGCTGCCTTTGAACACTCAGAGAAGGTCAACATGTTCTCCTCCAAGTACGACCTGTATCTCAAGGGCAAATCGACACTCACCACCCAGGAGAAGAGAGGACTCGAGCTGTTCGAGGGGAAAGCCAGATGTGCAAACTGCCACGATAGCCGTCCCGATCCCGACGGGGAGCCACCGCTCTTCACGGACTTCACGTACGACAACCTGGGCTTTCCGAGGAACCCGGATAATCCCTGGTACCAGATGCCCAGGGAATTCAACCCGCTCATGGAGCGGTGGATCGACCCGGGCCTCAGTGAGTTCCTCTCGGGGCTCCCTCAATATGCTATGTACGCAGAAGAGAATCGCGGAAAACACCGCGTGCCGACAGTGCGGAATGTGGACCTGCGCCCGACTCCGTCATTCGTGAAGGCGTACGGGCACAACGGGTACTTCAAGAGCCTGGAAGGGATCGTCCATTTCTACAATACGAGGGATATCCTCCCCCCTCCGGACGAGGTCAACAACCCCCGGGTGGGCATCAACTGCTGGCCTCCTGCGGAAGTGACGGAAAACGTGAACAGGGAGGAACTCGGTAACCTGGCCCTGACGAGCGAAGAGGAAGCGGCACTCGTGGCGTTCCTGAAGACTCTGTCGGACGGCTACAAAGGGGACTAGGAGGATCTTGAGGCGAGCCGCTTCACCGACGCGGCTCGCCGTACCGGGTCCTGAATGTCGGGTTCGCCCCCGCCAGCTTCATGAAGACGTCGAGAGGGATCACCTCGAATTCCGGGCCCAGCTGATCGAGAATACGCTTCACCCTCTTGATATCACTCCACTGCCGGACATGCATCAGGAGGAAATACGGGCGCGTTGCGTTGAGGTTCGCAAGCTCCTTCAGGTCCGCGACTGCCTCCTTCTCGGCACGCTTCTCCCCCAGGTAGTAATCGTACGAGATGAACGGTCTGCCGCTGTCGACCGCATAGGTGTGGGCGGGGCGGTACCCGTTTGCGATTCCGATCGCCTCCGGCATCCGGTCGAAGTAGAGATCGACGATTTCCTTCGGAACGTCGTCATCGATCCCGTCGGTGAGCCAGTACTTCGCGTGGTCCATGATCTCAAAGACGTTGAGGTCGAGCTTCTTCATCAGAGCGTACGCGGTGTCGACGACGGCGGGGAGAAGGTGGGGGGGGATGGCCTTGGGATACATGTATCCGGGCCCCGAGAGCGACCCGATGAAATAGTCGTTCGGGGTGGCCATGTCATAGAAGTACTGCAGCATGGCAGGAGCAAGCCATGACCAGTTCATCGTGACCTCCCAGGCATACGGGATCTCCCCCCGTCCCGGCTTTGTCCATGCCCCGAGTCCCAGGCAGTCCGTCTGTATGCAGGAGAGATAGACTTTCCTCCCGGGACGATACTCCGTCGCCGGCTTCACAGTGTGGTTGTTCTTGAACTGGAATCCCGCAGTGAAAGGGATCTGGTGATTGAAACTCATGTTGGGAAGCGTGTGCAGTCCCTCAACCCTCAATCCGTACTGTGATGCAAGTGTAACGTGCTGTGCCTCCAGGTCCTTCTTGTACGAATGCCACCCCATGACGAGCGAAAGCGGCTTCATGCCGGCGAACAGCCTTTGGGCGAACTGGTACTCAAGTGTATCCCGCGGGTTGGTTGATGCATCGGTGAAGAAGGCGCCCTTCAGGATCCCGAAATCGGCTATTCCCGGCTTCATCACTTTCCCCGATTCGCCTCCCATGTAGATGAGGTATTCCTTGCTGCACCGGTTCCAGTACTGCCGGTATGCCCATTCATAGATCTCGATATCGCTCTGCCCGCGGAATCTCCCGCGAAAATCTTCCTGCTTCTTCAGCCCGTGCGCCTCGACAAGGGGTATGAGCTCCTCCGACACCACAACGGCGCGCGAGAGCCCGGCTGTAGTGAACGCGACAATGAGGGACGTGCGGACTTCTTTGTCCCATACGACGTACCCTCCCGCATACCGGGCGAGCTCCTTGAGGGCCTGGTCCGCCGAGGTCAGCTCCTGGAAATCCATTCCACGGGACGTCCGATAGTACTCCAGGAGCGGTCCGCAGAAGTTGTAGTCCCAGTCTGAGGGGTACAGAAAATAGAGCCGGGGTCCTCCGTTGTTGGCCACCCCCTGCAGACTGATCAGCAACACCTGCACAGGCAGGTCCCCCGTGATCTCCCAGTTGGCCGGGAGCCGCATGAAATAGCTCTGCCCCGGCGTCTGTGCGGCTGCCAGGGTGGCCAGGAGGCAAAGAACGGTACTGGCAACACGTTTCATCGTCCTCACCCGTGTTTGGCTATTGTGATTCGCGTCGTTCAAACACCAGGATGACAGGGGTCGGCCTGGTGGATCGGAGCTCGGTGAGTGTGAGCGTCTTTCCGGCCGGGTCGAGCACGTACTCCCGTGTCGTCCTAAGCACGGTTTCACCTTGTGAGACCGTGACGGTTTGCTCCGTCGTGACGCGAAGCCCCCTTTCCCGATCGATCCATGAACCGGAGACGGCCTTCATGGTTCCCTTCTTTGCCAGCACTCCCATGAACCAGTTCTCCGACCAGATTACCGAACGGACGGGGACGTGCGAGGGAGGCCCGCCGGGCCGGAAGACGAGGGAGTCGACGAACACCACCTGGCTTCGCTCGAGCCACTCGTGAAGGATCACAACCATCCCGCCCTCCTGTGATATCGTGAGTTGCGGGGTCCGGGATCGCCAGGTGGCAATGTCGGTGCTCCCGTCCGGGAGGAATCTCCACGTTCCCTCAAGCCCGGGGACCTCTGCCGGACCGGATCGACTGATGCCCGCGAGCGTGAGAAGGAGTGCAGCAACGAGTGGATTCATTGGGGTGTTCCCGCTGGCTGTTCCGAGCTTCGGACGTCTTTCTGGTCATGATACCTGTTCTTGAAGACAATATACAGCGGCACCCCCGCGACGACAGTGCCAAGGGCAATGGAAGATTCAGCAGGCCGTTCGAAGAAGGCAAGCGTCAGAATGCAGAAGCCGGAGATGGCGTACAGAAGGGCTGCCGCCGGATACCCCACACGAAGCCGGCCGGTCCGCCCGGCGGGCCTCAACCGGAACACGCCGAGGGCCGCCAGGATGGGAAAGATGCCGAGCGAGAACCCCATGTACGTCAGTATCTGATCGAACGTGCCGGAGAGGACCATCACGACGGAAATCGCGGATTGAAAAAGGATGGCCCGCGCCGGGACACCGCTCCGCGGATGAATCCCGGCGATCGAACGGAAGAAATAGCCGTCCCGCGCCATTGCGTAGTAGACGCGCGGGCCGAGCATGATGAACGCGCTCAACGACGAGAAGAGGGCGAAAGAGATTAGCAGAGACACCACGGTTTCCATCGACCTCCCGAAGAGTTGACCCGCGGCAAGGCCGCCCACGGAGAGGACACCCGCCATTTCGTCCGGGCGCAGGGCGTAGACAAAGAGAATGTTCAGGGAGAGGTAAAGGAAGAGAACCACGAGAGTGCCAAGCAGGAGCGACAGGGGGACGTTCCTTGACGGGTTCCGGATTTCCGCCCCAATATAGGTCGATGCATTCCACCCGCTGTACGCGAACATGATCCACATCAACGAGAGCCCGATGGTCTTCCAGCGGCTGAAGTCAAGCGCGCTTGCCTCCCGCTCCGCAAAGTGACCAAAGTCTCCTCTCCCCCAGAAGAATCCGAGACACAGAAGCCCGAGAATAAGGACCACTTTGAGGAACGTCAGGGAATTCTGGACCCTGGCGCCCGGCCGTATTCCCCTCAGGTGCACGAGTGTAAAGGCGGCGATGACTGCAATGGCGAGGAGCTGCTTCGCGGTCGCGGGGTTGCGGAGGCCCGCAGCCTCCAACGGCGCGAGCCAGGCGGGGAAGGCTCTGCTGAAATACTCGCTGAAACCCAGCGCCGAAGCGGCGATCGGAGCCGAGAAACCCACCACAAACGACACCCATCCGCTCAGAAACCCGAGCGACGGATGGTAGAGCCGCGAGAGAAAAGCGTACTCGCCGCCGGCTTCAGGGATTGCGGCTCCGAGAATCCCGTAGCTCAGCGCACCGCACAGGGCAATGACGCCGCCGGCGATCCACAGGAGAATCATCAGGAGAGGATCACGCAGGTCGGCCATGAGCAGCCCGGAGGTCGTGAAGATCCCCGCGCCGATCATGTTGGCGATGACGATGTTCGTGGCAGGAAAGAGCCCGAGTGTCCGTTCCAGCGTCTTGTTCACCGCACTGTTCAGGAGCCACTACCTTTCGGATTTCTTGACACTGAGCGAAAGCCCGGAGCGGCTTGCTTTGTCAACCCTCGTTTCGAAATTCGGGAGCGCCAGGACATAGGTGATGAATTCCCCGGTACCGCGGGGACCCCACCCGCGCAGCGACACGTTGTGCGCCGCGAAACACCCGCCGATTTCCATCTTTGGGGCCACGGACGTGAAATAGTTCTTGTACCAGTCCTTGTCCGCGTCACAGAAGACAAAATCGAACGGTCCTTCCAGCGCCGGGACGAGCTCGTGCGCGTCCGCGAGTCGAGCGTCGATGTAGGAGGCGAGGCCGGCCTCTTTGAAATTCGCGACTGCCGTCCTGTATCGTTCCTCGTCGATCTCAACCGTGATCAGCCTGCCGCCGGTTCTGCTGAGGGCCCATGCCATCCAGATCGCCGAGTGCCCGGTGGACGTCCCGATCTCAAGCGCCCTCGTGTACCGGTGGCTCAAGATGAGTTCATGCAGAATCTTTCCGTCCTCGGCCGGAACGTTCATGTCGTGCCAGTCACTCTGGTGTCGTTCGAGAAAAGCTTGGACCTTCCTGTCCAGCTCTTTCACTCGGGACGTGTCTTGCGCGCGGGCGACACCCTGAACGAGTGGAATGAGCAGCACGAGAAGGGCCGCGGACAATGCAGCCTTGCTCATTGAAGTGTTCCTTCCCTCGGTGATGAATGCACTACTTCAGATGAACCCGGAGCGGGAGGACGGAGGTCCCCTGGCTGCTGCTCAATCCCGCCTGGTCGGGGGGCTGCTGGGGCGCGCCGCCACCTCCACGCCCGCCACCACCTCCGCCCCTCCGTCCACCGCCCGAGGGGGCGCCACCATCGAGTCCACCTCCCGAAGTGAGATCCTGAGACGGGGTCGATACTTGTGTTCTCTTCTTCTGGGTCTCAATCTCCACGCCGAGCAGCTTGCCGGGAACGTCCCCTATTGCATACCGACCCAGACGCGTTGCCACCGGCACCTTCAGTTCGTAGACAAGCGTTCCCTCCTTGTCGCTCATCGCCACCTGAATGCCGTATTCACGCTCTGCCGTCAGCTGCGGGACACGGGCAACTTCATCACTGCCGGGGCCGACGATCTCCAGTTCACCGAGCGACGCGCGAATCGGACCTCCGGGTCCCTCCTGAGGAGGCCTCGTCTGGCCCTCCATCCCGGGGCCGCCAGTGCGATCGTCCAATCTCCGTGCTCCCGCCATGCCGAGCGGGAATCGAATCCCCCACCGCTGCGCGGTGCCCTGGAGACGGTCAAACCAGACCGTCATTCCTCCGACAATGAACCGTCGACCGGTTTCCCGATCCGCTGCCTGCACGCAGAGGAAGAGGTTGTCTGCATCATTCTGGATTGCGACGGAGAACCCCTCATCCTCCAAAGCGGTCGTACCTCCTTGCCATTCCTGGGAACTTCCATCGACAAGCGCATTTTGGACCCGTGATGCGCTCATAATCTCCACTGCCGATGAACACCCCAGCCAGACGCATCCGGCAAGGAGCACCATCAGGATCCGGAACAAAGGACCCCTCGATATGACTCTGCCCGCGATCATGGGAAATACCTCGGTATTGGTGTGGAACGTGGAATTGAAGAGAAGATCACCTCTTTGACCCATCCGGGAGCGGCCAGGTTTAAGTCCCACCCGATGGAATCCGTTCCTCCCCTGCGACGCCCCGGAGGCTCAGAGAGCGAAAAGCCCGCAAATATGGGAATGTTTTGGCGGAGGAAACTCCTCATCTGGAATAACGCCTTGGATTTGCATATACTTCTACGGAATATCCTGAGGATTCTGTGCGGAAACTCCCCAAAATCCTTGGTTTTGGAGTCATCGTGATTCTCGCCGGCATCCAGTTCATCCGGCCGGAGAGAAGCAACCCCGCTGCAGCGGACTCGCTTTCCTACGAGAAGAACCTTCGCCTCACATCCCAGGTAGCGCACCTGATGCAGTCAGCTTGCATGGACTGCCATTCCTTCAGGACACGCTGGCCCTGGTACAGCAGCCTTGCGCCGGCGTCCTGGCTGATCGCCAGTGACGTAAAGGAGGGCAGGGAACACCTCAATTTCTCCCTCTGGGGGGAGTATTCGGCAGAGCGTCGGAGTGCTGCGCTGAATGATATCGTCACCGAGCTCTCTCAGAATGAAATGCCGCCGGCACAGTACACTCTCTTCCATCCCGGAGCCCGGCTCGGTTCTGCGGGCCGGGCGATGCTCATTCACTGGGCCGAATTGGAGCGGGACTCCATACCGCATTAGCCGGCTCTCATGAGGTCTTTCCGTCTCCACGGTTCCTCCGCTTTCTGATACTCCAGAGGGGGCTCCAGGTGAACAGCGCGTGCAGCTTCAACACGGTGTGGTTCTTTGCCTTCGTGCTCCTCCTCCTGTCGCGCCCCACGCGGGCACACGCGCAGAACAATCCGCCATTTGGGGCTTTCGCGTTTGCCGAGAGTCTGATCTTGCCCGGCACACCGGGGGAGATCTATGACGCGATCACGGGTGATATCAGCCCCTGGTGGGACCATTCCTTCTCGGAGAAGCTGTACCGATTGTTCATCGAGCCCAAACCCGGCGGGGGCTTCTATGAGATCTTCAACGAAAAAGGGGAGGGAGTGTTGCATGCCACGGTGATCTTCGCCAGGCGCGGGGAGATGCTGCGCTTCGAAGGGCCGCTTGGACTCTCAGGCAGGGCGGTGACTCTCGTGTGCACGTATGCGTTCAGCCCGAAGGGAGCAGACTCAACCAGACTCGAGCTTGCCGTCCGCTGTTCGGGTGAGGTGGAAGAGGGGTTTTCGGGGGTAGTCCGGAATGTCTGGCGCGATTTTCTTTTTGAACGATTCAAAACGTATATTGAGTCGGGTGAATTCAGAAAGCGCCGGCCCTGAGGCTTCCGGGTTTGTCTAGAGGGAGGCGTCATATCCAACAACGACTTGTCGGAGACAGCCGCACGATGGAAACTCGCAAGAAGGAGACACTGTTCCTGGGGGTCCTCGCCCTTGTCGCTCTCGGTGTAGCTCTTCAGGCTCTGCAGTCGGTCCTCTTTCCGCTGCTTCTCGCAAACCTCCTCGCCGTCGTCAGTCGTCCCCTTGTCGAGGCTCTGCGATCGAGACGGGTTCCGATGGCCGTCTGCATTCTCATCGTACTTGTCATCGTCGCGGCCGTACTGGGCCTCATCACCGTGCTCCTTGTGAGCGGAGTGCAGTCATTTGTGGATGCCGCGCCGCGGTACCAGGCGAAACTCCAGACCATCCTCTCGGGAGCCTCGGTGACCCTGGAGAACTATCTCCATCAGGTCGGGTACGACAAGGTGTCGTTCCAGATGCAGGACATCGTCAAGCTCTCCACGATCACGGACGTACTTGCCGCAAGCGCGGGGAGCCTCGTGACGCTGCTGGGTACGGTGTCCATGACCCTCCTCTTCATGGTTTTCCTGCTTGCGGCGTTTGAGAATTTCCAGTCAAAGCTCCGCACTGCCTTTGTGTCAACACAGGCCGAGCGCATAAGCAGAGTCCTCGACACGATCGGGATCCAAATCCGGCGCTATGTCCTGGCGAAAACCGCGATCAGCCTTCTCACCGCCTCGCTGGTCGGGCTCATCCTCATGGCGTTCGGTGTTGACTTCGCACTCTTCTTTGGGGTGCTGACCTTCTTCCTGAATTTCATACCGAACATCGGATCTGTCTTCGCGACACTCTTCCCGGTGTCGGTCGCGCTGCTTCAGTTTGATGGTCCCGGCACGGCGATCGCGATTTTCGTCCTGCTGCTCGTTGTGCAGAATCTGATTGGGAACGTCCTCGAACCCAAACTCATGGGACACGGACTCGACCTGGATCCCGTCATCATACTTTTCTCGCTGATTTTCTGGGGCTGGCTCTGGGGGATATGGGGAATGGCGATCGCGGTGCCTGTCGCCTCGATCATCAAGATCACGTTTGAGAACATTGAGGCCCTCAGGCCGGCAGCGGTGATGATGGGAGTGGGCCAGAAGACGGGAAACCGGCGCTCCTGAGATCCGGTGCTGAAGAGGTGGGGAGGGATACTGACTGCCGGCATGATGGGTGCCGGGGATGTGGAGGGGAAGCGATACACTCCGGGTGCTCTCCGTGAACCCGACGACGGAGGATTGATGAACAACAAAGCGTCTTCGTTCCAAGGCGTGCTTTTCTTCTCCGATGTCCCCTGGGAAGGGATCACCCAGAGACCCCACCATCTGGCGTCAGGGCTTGCGAGCAGATGGCCCGTCCTCTGGGTGGAGCCGCTGACGCTGGGGCATTCCCGCCACCTGGGGGTGCGCACCGTTGGCGACAACCTCCATGCCGTCGGTGTCCCGCTTTTCCCCTTGAACGCGCGTCAGCAGTACGTCCAGCGCCTGGCGAGGGTTCTGGGAGACCGTGCCGTTGCACGGCGCGGGGAGCTCTTTCTGCAGGAGAGGATGCTTCGCGCGGCCATGCGCCGGTGCGGGCTGGCCTCTACGCGGTATGCACTCCTGATCCAGAATTTCCAGCTCATCCGCCTGGCCGGCAGGCTCTCACCCGTCAAGACCCTCTTCGACTACATCGATGATGCCTTCGGCTTCACGGAGTACCCCGCATGGGTGGCCGAGGAATGGCGCATGGCCGTGCGGGCTTCAGACGTCGTCACCGTCACCTCTTCCGTGCTCCAGGCACAGATTGTGGATCAGGAGCCGGGCCGTTCAGGCAGGGTTCACCGGGTGCCAAACGGCGTGGAATTCTCGCGTTTTGCGGGATCAAGCGGGGCCTCGAGGCCGGCGGACCTTCCCCCGGACAGCCGCCCCATCGTTGGGTATGTCGGGTCGATCTATCCATGGATTGATTTCGAATTGCTGGAACATCTGGCGTGTCAACTTCCTGATGCCTGGCTTGTGCTTGTCGGCCCGGCCCATCCGAAGGTGCGGGAGTCCCTCTCCCGCCTTGCGCGGCTGCCGAATGTGCGTGTCCTGGGGGTCAGGCCGTACGAGGAGGTGCCGGCGTATGTACGCGCCTTCGATGTCGGGATTGTTCCGTTCAGGAAAACACGGCTGACCGCTGCCGTCAATCCCGTGAAACTGTACGAGTACAGCGCGGCCGGCGTTCCCACCGTGTGCACTGACTTTGCCACCGACTTGAAGGAAATAGGGGCGCTGATCCATACCGCGCATGACCGGGGCGAGTTCACGCGCTCCGTCCGCGCATCAATGCTCGAGCGGCGGGATCGGAGGAGGGTCGCGGAACTCCAGGAGTTCGCCCGCAGGAACGACTGGGAGGAGAGGATCGCACGGATCGCCAGCCTCCTGGTGGACTAGTGCGCGCTGCCGGAGCGTCAGGTGCTTTCCCTGCCTGACAGCGGCTCATTTGGCGCTTTTGGGAGGAATTCGTATCTTGGAGCGTTCTTGATGCACTCTTTCGGAAGACCCTCACAATGGTGACACGCAGGCGACTGGCGATCGGGGGGGGCGTTCTTGCCCTGTTCGCACTCGTGGTCCTTCTCCGGCTGACGCAGGGGACCGGCCAGCAGGGCGGCACGCGCCAGCAGGCCCCGCTGGTCAAGGTCGAACATCCTACCGTGGGCAGTGTCGCGCGGACACTTGAGTTCACCGGCGACGTGCTTCCGGTCCAGCAGGCTGCGATATTCTCGAAAGTCACCGGGAATCTGGAAAAGGTGTATGTCGACATGGGCACGAGAGTTCGCAAGGGTCAGACCCTCGCACTCATCGACACGACCGAACTTCACCTGCAGTGCCAGCAGGCAGCCGCGACCCACCAGAACGCCCTCCTTGTGTACGGACGGACGAAGGATCTCTTCGAACAGAATCTCATTGCGAAGCAGGACCTGGACAACGCGGAGGCGAACCTCAAAGTTGCCTCGGCAGCCTGGGAGACAGCGACGACCCGGCTCGGGTATGCAACGATCACCGCTCCATTCGCGGGGTATATCACGAAACGGTACCTCGACCCGGGAGCCCTCGTGACGACGAACAACGCGATCCTGTACACGCTGATGGACCTGGAGGAGATGAAGGTGATCGTGAATGTCCTGGAGCGTGATATCTCCCTGATCGCTGAGGGGAAGGAAGCCACGGTCTTCGTCGACGCATTCCCGGGGCATGAGTTCAAAGGGATTGTGAAGCGGTATAGCCAGGCGCTCGACCTGGCCACGCGGACCATGGCCGTAGAGATTGACATTCCCAATCCCACCCTGAAACTGAAACCGGGGATGTTCGGGAAAGTCACCATCATTGTCGAGGAGCGGCCGCATGTCGTGACGCTGCCCGCAGCGGCCATTCTGAAGGACAATGAGGGATTTTTCGTGTATACGGTGGTCCATGACACGGCGCGGAAGGTTCGCGTTGAACCCGGAATCGAACAGGGAGAGCGGACGGAGGTCCGATCGGGGATCGACACCGCCGCTGTTGTCATCGCCACCGGGCAGCAGTTCGTAAAGGTCGACGGCCCGGTGGTCATCCAGTAGACGGAGAGAAAGACCATGTGGCTGACGCGCCTCGCGCTGCGGTACCCCATATCGACTTTTCTGATTGCCGTCACCATCGTCGTCCTCGGATACGTTTCCTTCACCCAGCTTCCCATCGATCTCCTCCCGGATATCAACATTCCCGTCGTCACCACGGTGACGTACTATTCCGGTGCCGGCCCTCTCGACATGGAGCAGTCTGTCACCCGGATCGTCGAACGATCGGTCAGCTCCGTCAACAACGTGGACTACGTGCGGTCCTCCACCCGGGAAGGCATTTCACAGGTTCGGATCAGTTTCAACTGGAATGCGAACCTTGACGTTGGGCTGGTCGACATCGTCCAGCGGGTGAATCGCATCGTGAATCTCCTGCCGACCGGCGTTTCCCAGCCGGTGGTGGTGCGGTTCGACATCACCACCATGTCCGTCTGCAACATCTCGGTCTCCGGAGACATGGATGAACGCGACCTGTATGACCTCGCGTACAACGTCATCGAGCCGCAGATCGAACACCTGGAGGGGGTGGCGTCCGCACAGGTGGTGGGGGGGCGGATCCGGGAAATCCAGGTGATCCTCGATCGCGACCGGATGGAAGCTCTGCAGATGCCGGTGCAGACGGTCCTGAACGCCGTCGCCAGTGCCAACCTGATCATTCCCTCCGGCGACCTGAAATCAGGGGCGTTCGACTATTCCCTCAAGACGGAAAGCCGTTTCAACGTGGTGCCGCCGATGGAGAACATCGTGTTGAAATCGGCGAACGGCGTCCCGATCCGCATCAAGGATGTCGGGAGGGTCGAGGACAGCTACCAGGAACAGACGGAACTGATCCGGATCAACGGGAAACCGGGGCTGTCGCTGCGCGTTCAGAAGCTCGCGAACGCCAACACGATCGATGTGGTGGACAATGTGGTGCGCACCCTGCCGAAGCTGACCGGCGTCCCGGAGAACGTCAGCCTGTCGGTGTCCTTTGACCAGTCGGTCTATATCCGCCAGACGATCTCGGGGCTGCAGCAGGAGGCGTTGCTGGGGGCCGGACTGGCCATGCTCATCATCCTCTTCTTCCTCCGCAATGCGCGGGGTACGCTGATCATCCTCGTGGCCATTCCCCTCTCAATCCTGATCACCTTCATATGGTTCCGGTTCGGGAATGCCACGCTCAACATCATGACCTTCGGCGGCCTGGCACTGGCGGTGGGAAGGCTGGTGGACGACTCGATAGTGGAGCTTGAGGCAATCTCGCGGCACTACAACGAGCGCAAGGAAGGGATCACCAAGCTGCAGGCGACACTGGATGCAGCCCGTGAGGTGGCTGGGCCCATCTTCATATCGACACTCTCCACGGTCATCGTGTTCCTTCCGGTCGTGTTCCTCACCGGCGTGGCGAAACTTCTCTTCGTGCCGCTCACCATCACGATTGCGGTTGCCCTGTTCGGGTCATTCTTTGTCTCCCGCACCGTGACACCTCTCATGTGCCTCCGGTTCCTGCCCCCGGAAAAACCGCTCGACCGCGCCTCCTCCCGCTGGAGCAAGCGGGTGCAGGTCGTGTCGCACGACCTCCTGGAGAAGCTGGACGCTCGGTATGCCGAACGACTCCGCTGGACCCTCAAGCGGAAGAGGCTGGTGATCGCGAGCATCGCCGGCTTCGCACTGCTCTCCCTCGCCCTGCTGAAATTCATCGGGACAGAGTTCTTCCCGGATCAGGATGAAGGGACCTTCAGCCTCTCCATCAAGTTGCCCGTCGGCACGCGCGTTGAAGCCACTGACAAGTTCGTCCGGCAAATCGAAGAGGTGCTCCTCCGCGAGATCCCGGAGATGCAGACGATGGTCTCGGACGTCGGCATTCCCTCGGCGCGCGGCGGGAGAATGGGTGGGCGGAACTCAGGGTCTCATGCGGCGAATATCCAGGTGTCCCTCCTCCCCCTGGATCGCCGCGACCGGGACGTATTTACCATCATCCGGCAGCTGCGGCCCAAGCTGGCAGGCGTCTCCGGTGCCACAATCTTCATCAGTCCCGGGGGATTCCTGCGGTTCCTGCTTAATTTCGGCTCCAGCGCACCGATCGACGTGGAGATCCGCGGCTTCGACCTGGACCAGGGGTCTGCGCTGGCCCGCGAGGTGGCCTCAATCGTGCGCTCAACACCGGGGACGGTGGATGTTCAGGTCACCCGTGAAGACAATCTCCCGGAACTCCGCGTGCAGATAGATCGGGACAAGGCCGGCACCCTCGGCATTGATGTCGCTCAGATCGCCAATACCATCAACACGTGCATCAACGGGAGCGTTGCGTCGCTGTTTACCGATCCGGTGACGGGGAATCAGTACGACATCCTGGTCAGGCTCAGTGAGGATTACCGGTCGCGCAGCGAGGACCTGCGGAAGATCGTCCTCACGACAGCGGGAGGGGAACAGGTGGTCCTGGGGAACATCGCGACAGTTGAGAAGGCCAATGCGCCGGTGCAGATAGACCGGAAGTACCAGCAGCGCATCGTGGAGGTGACGGCCAATGTAAGTGGGCGCGATCTCGGAAGCGTCGCTTCCGACATCCGGGGAAAGCTGGACAAGGTGACGGTTCCGCCAGGTTTCGAACTGAAATTGAGCGGCAACGTTGAACAGCAGCAAACGACATTCCGCGACCTGCTCCTTGCGTTTTCTCTCGCCATCCTGCTTGTGTACGTCGTGATGGCCTCGCAATTCCAGTCGCTGCTCGATCCTTTCATCATCATGTTTACGGTCCCGCTCGGGATCGTGGGCGTCTTCTGGGTGCTGTTCCTGACAGGAACCACCCTCTCGGTCACCTCCTTCCAGGGAATCATCGTGATGGTCGGGATCGTGGTGAGCAACGGGATTCTCCTTGTTGACTATACGAACCGTCTCAGAAGGGGAGGTCTCGACCTTTCCGAGGCGGTCGTCAGAGCCGGCCGTACCCGGTTGAAACCGATCCTGATGACGTCGCTTGCGACGGTGCTCGGACTGATACCGATGGCTCTGGGAGCGGGGGGTGAGAGGACGCAGGCCCCCCTGGCCATCGCGGTCATCGGAGGACTTACTGTCTCCACGGCGTTGACTCTCTTCCTTGTCCCCGCGCTGTATGTGGTCTTCGAGCAACGTTTCAAACGAACAATGGCAGCGGAGGAGAACACCAACCGATGAAGACGTCGCGTGGCATGCTCCCCGTGGGCCTTTGCGTGCTTGCCCTGGTCCCCGCGAGCCTTGCCCAGGAAAGCCGTGTCCCCGTTGACTCACTGACGATCGCCCAGGCGGTCCAACTGGCACTGGACCATCATCCCTCCCTGCGTGCCGCGGAGGCATCACGGGCGCTGGCAGGAGCCACGCTCCGCCAATCACGCAGCGGGCTCTTTCCGGCTGTGCAGTTCACGGCGGCCGGGACACACACCGAGGGTGCATTTGTGTTCAACCCCGTGATCCCGCCGCGTCAGCAGAAGTACAACAGCTATACCACCGGGCTTCAATTCCAGCAGACCATCCTGGACCTCGGCAAGACATGGAACAGGATGGCAGCGAACGACTATTTCCTGGAGGCGTCCGGGCAGGATGTGACGAGCGCACGGGCGCAGGTGGTTGCGAACGTGGAGACGTCGTACTATACCTATGTCCAGTCGCAACTCATCGTCCGGGTGAACGAAGAAGCGCTCCAACAGACGGAAAGACACCTGGCACAGGCGAAAGCGTTCTTCGCTGTCGGGAGGAGGCCCCGGTTTGACGTGACGAAGGCGGAAGTGGACGTTGCCAATGCCAACGTGAACCTGATCCGGACCAGGAACGCAATGCGGATCGCCAGGCTGCAGCTGGAGACGGCGATGGGCGTCCACTGTGAGGGGAGAATGGCGGTGACCGGGACGTTTGAGACACCGCGGTGGGACGTCAGCCTCGATACCCTCAAGACTCAGGCCCTGCAAAGGCGGCCGGAACTCGGGGCGGCGCGTGCGCGCCTGTCGGCGAATCAGACCCTCATCACCGCGGCAAAGAGCCTGCACCTGCCGACGCTCTCTCTCGCGGGGAGCTACCTCTGGAGCGGTTTTGACATGCCTCTCTACTCCCGTTGGACCGCCGGAGTGACGTTGAATTTCCCCATCTTTCAGGGATTTTCTGTCTCGGCGCAGGTGGAACAGGCGGAAGCCACCGCTGAAGCCTCCCTTGCTTCGCTGGACATTCTGACGGAAGCGGTCCTGTTTGAAGTGGAGCAATCGTACCTTGCGCTCCATGAGGCAGAAGAGCGGATCCTGGCGACCACAAAACTCGTTGAACAGGCGGAAGAGAACCTCGTGATGGCAGAGAAACAGTATGCAGCCGGGGTCGGGACGGTCATTGAGATCGCCGATGCCCAGCTGACGCGCTCCAACGCGCGGATCACCAATATCCAGGCGATGTACGACTACGATGTGTCGCTGATCAACCTG
>Ga0153916_10001404_pt1 | contig 17231 bp, 20 predicted proteins | sample Opewatmetagenome_FD_109642 | JGI IMG/M metagenome (GOLD analysis project Ga0153916, IMG submission 109642) | Freshwater wetland microbial communities from Ohio, USA - Open water 3 Core 3 Depth 4 metaG | ecosystem: Environmental > Aquatic > Freshwater > Wetlands | place: USA: Ohio, Lake Erie... | reverse complement strand
GATTGCCTGCAGATACTATTGCGCCTATAGTTTTCGCTTGGAAAGTAGGGTCATATTGTGCTGCACCCGTCTGATATCCACGAATCTGTGCCGTGCCTGTTGCGCCAGTATTAGTAAGGGTCTGTGCGTCTATGAGTTGCTGAAATTGCTGTTTGAGTCCGTCTACTTGTGCCTGTTCACCGGGAGTAAGAGGAATGGTGCCATTTTGGATACCTTGAATCTGATTAGAAAAACCAATTCCGACATTGTATAAATCTGTATTTAGTTTATCGAGCGCGGCTCTGTCAGCTTGGTCAGCAAGGGTAGGAGAACCTGTATCAGTTCCCGTCGTGCCTGTTGAGGTGGAAGTAGCAGAAACAGGATTTCCTAGGGCATCATATCCAGCCTGTGGGGTTACTTTGTTCCCGAATACGTCATATCCAGGTTGTCCCGCTTTTGAAAGGTCTGCCCCGGGTTGCGCTCCTCCAGCGCTCGCATTCGGCTGTTGATTTGCTTTTGCCAGAGCTGCAGTTTTAGCGGCATCAGCAGTGGTCTGAGCGGCTTTTGCGGCCGCGGCATCTTTCGCGGCCTGTGCGTCTGCTTGGGCTTTTGCGGTAGCCGCAGCATCAACTTTTGTTTTTTGATTCGCTATCCCTGAAACAATGTCCGCATGTTGGGCCTGTATTTTGTTGTAATCCTGTTGTGCTTTATCGGATGTCACCACCGCAGGGGCGCTTCCGACATTTTGAAACTGTCCTGTAAAACCACTGCTGGCAAGCGACAACCCCCCCGGAGAGGGTGGCGTATTTGGTATGAGTGCCATTCCATCAGGAGTAATAGCCATTTTAGAAATATGATATTACCAGAGCCATCCCAGCAGCTCCTGAACCACCATCTCCAGCTTTATCTATTCCGTCATCGGTATCCTTGCCTCCACCCCCACCGCCGCCTGACCCATATGCAACTCCCGCAACACCGTTTCCTCCTGCTCCGCCCCCTCCGGTGCCAGCACCACCACCCCCAGCGCCACCCGAAGTCCCCAACAAGTATGCAAAAATAGTTTTTGCTCCGTTATGCAGTGGGGCAAACCCATAAGTTGCATGAAATGTAGTTTGTGTATTTGTGCCACCGGAACCGCCAGATTGGTTACTTGCTGACGCGCCACCACCGCCACCCCCTCCTCTCGGAGAAGCGGGTAATGTGGTAAGAGAAGTCGCATTGCTGCCATTCGCAGCTCCCGCGCCTCCGTTTGCTCCAGCTCCTCCCGCTAACTGATAACTATCTATGGTATCGGCCGCACTAACTGTTCCACCAGCTCCGCCGGTTTGAGTACCGCCGCTTTGTCCTAATGTGCCTCCGTTCGCAGTTAAAAGATTGCCGCCAGATGAAAAAGTAGTATTTCCGCCACTAACGCCGTTTGAGCCGTTCCCCGTAGTGCTCGCAGGCTGTCCAGCGCCGCCTGTCCCCGCAGTACCAATAACGATTGGTTCGGTGGCTCCAAGTGAGCTTGCATCATATCGTTTATAAACGAAAGCACCACCGCCTCCGCCACCACCACCATTTGCAGATGTTTGACGCGTTCCACCACCTCCGCCGCCACCGCCACCTTGCAAAAATACTTCCACATATTGTGCATTGGTTGGTTTTGTCCATGTTCCATCGGCAGTAAATAGTTGCGCTTCGTGATAGACGGGGACATTTGTAATTGCAGCACCACTACCCGCCGGATAAGCTCCACCCGTCAAAGAAACAGTATTCGCAACCGGGTTAAGCATTTGGAAATTCGTTCCATCATATTCAACGATGGCAATCTGCCCCGCTACAATATCTCCTGCGACCAGATTAGTTGCGCCGTCTGCTTTTTTAATTGTCTTTGCCCCAAGCGCATTTACATTGATTGTGGAACTTGTGGTGTTTGTATTTGCAGCCTTAAACGAGAATATTTGTCCTACAGCATAGGCGGTTATTGCGGGGGAAGGTGCAATTGCGTAAGCGTCGGCAGCCCCAGTATCGGCAACATAATCTGAAAGAAGTTTAGAACGTAAAAGCGCAGGCGTTGGGGTAAGTGAAGCACCGGTTGAACCTGTTGCTGTCCCAGCATCCACTTGTGCTTGGGTCGGAATCTGAACGATACCTTTTGTAGTTGTGTTTGCATCAGGTGCTCCTGCCACCGCGACAGTATCAACATATTTCTTGGAAGCATACTCTAGGTCGTCAGTGGGAGCCGCATAAACTGTTCCTGAAACGGGAGCACTGGCATCTCCGCCACCAGGATAAGTATATTTTCCGGTTATCGTCGCGGAATCATCCTTTGCTACAAGTTTATTATAAAAGCCAGATGTGTTCGAAATAACAAATGGGGTTGCACCTGCATGGGTTTTAGCAAGCCCAGAAGTCGCCGTATAAGGATATACGAACGTAACACTTGATACACCCGTCAAGGTAACAGTACCGTTTGAGTTATTCGTGAGTCCGGTAAATGAAATCTGCTCTTCCAGAGTGCCATTCCCAGCGTCAAGAGTCCCGCAACCCAAAGAACCACCATCGGTCGCCATTGAAAGGGCCTTCCCCTCCATGTCTGTCATTGATTGCAATACGATGGAGGTATCTCCTATAACCGCCCCAGCTCCATAGAGAGCGAAAGGTTGAAGTTGTGCAAAACGAAAGTTATCAGCTATTGTAGTGTGGCCCGTTTAGTTTACTGTTAAAGTATATACCATATATGTCAATCCTAGGCACGGTTTTTCACAGGTTCTTCGCTCGCCTGGGATGCATTAAGGCCAAAAGCAAGTATTTCAAACCTCTGATTGACCCCCAAACACGAGAATTGGGTTGATTGTTCGAAGAAGTTTTTGTTGTTGAAACTTAATTCCACCCTAAACTTGGGGGGTAGCCCATTTATTGAAGCCGTATCAGCTCCACCTAACTTGGATTTACCTAGGGAAACCTTGCCTAATGAGCCTGTTTCTGTAGGAAGACAAACATATGAGGCTTTTCCAGAGATGGGTAGGGTGCGAGATGTCATACAGCCGTCTAATTCGTAATTAACATTGGCTGTCAAACTAGTGTTGGCGGTTATATATCCTTCGACATAAAGATAGTTTGCCTTTTTATAGGTAGAGCGACTTCCATAGTTTTGATAGGAAAATTTAGCAACTGCGCTTATTGGAAAACCAGAAAAACCAGTATATACACGGTCTGCGTATCCAGTAAATAACTTATAGCTCTCAAAAGTGTTGTAAGAGTGCCCATAAAGCTCTCCATCTACGATATAGAATCGTGAAATAGGAAGGGTTTGCGGTGCTTCCCAACTCTTTGTCGCAATATTAAACACGCGAACTATTCCCTCTGCAGGAATGGCCACATAAATATAATATCGGAAATAGAAAATACTCCCGTTTGTAAAATCGTATGAGTCTATATCGAGTTTTATGGGGTCGGAAATATTTTGTACCTGAATCTGTGTCAGATAATTCTCCATGACGCCCATGAGGTCAATGGTCGTTTCATTTGTAACGCTAATCACGTTATTTTTCATGTTTGAGACAAACGCTTGAGAAATAGCGCCTTGTCTTTTACCCGATTTTATGGGTACAGCCCCAAGTGTTTCACCTGAGGCACCTACCACGCTCACAAAAGTAGTGAAAGTTATTTTGTACCAGATGTCCTTTCCTGCCGACACATACATCGTGGAGGTGGTTTGGTCTCCTTGGACATTGAAAGCCACAAGGTTCGCATCAAGCACCAACGACCCACCTTCACCTTGCTGTCGGGTCGTAGACGAAGAATAATCTGTGTAAGAGTTCACTTTTGAAAGCCACATCACGCTTGAAGTAAGAGAGCCGAGGAATATCTGATTGTTCATCGTAGCGATGAGGCCATTGGTGAAGGTTGAGGTTATACCCGTCATTGTGCTATTTGCCGTTGTTACTACGGCCTGATGCACAATAGAACCGTCGGCTTCTCCTGTGGGGTCTCCTGAAACCCCTGTAAGGGTCGTGGTGCTTTCCCCACCCGTATAGGTATATGTCGTGCCGTTTATTACGATAGATTTATTCCCTACGGAATAGAACCCCGCATCAAGCCAGGAATCGGTGCCTGTTTTTGTGATAGTGGTAGCGGTAGTGGAGGCTATGACCGCCGTAGCGCCATTCCACGCAAAAATGTTAGAGGTTCCGTTTACAAAAAGACATTCGCGCAAACTCTCTGTACTATTCCACCATGTCGTGAAGTTGTAGGCGATAGTGGTGAGTCCTGTGGTCAAATCTCGCCAGGTAACTGTACCGTCAGAAGCTACATATCTATATTGAAGTTTCCCGTCATTTCCCGCAGAAGTAAGGCCGCCCACACGCATATGGATTTCTCCATTCTGCTTTGATAGCCAATCAAAAGAATTGGCAACCCGAGCCGCTACAGAACTAGTCGCCCCGTCAAGAGAATATCCCTTCCTCATTTGGATACGTTCGGATACGTTGGTGAGTACGTTCTGAGAACCAACTATGAGAACTCCGGGGGGTAGGTTCGTTACATCTTCACGATTACGATATCCCAGCTTAAACGACGAAACAACGTCAAATTCCTTTGACTTTGCCCCCGCAATCCTTCGAGAAAGATTGAAGGTTGTATTAGTTCCTCTGTTCGAGCTTGCTGGCATTAGGAATGCCCGTTATTTCTTCTTGCTTGCCTTGATTGCTACCTCGTTTGCGTTTTCAAGCGCCGACGTGAGCGCTGACTCACTGCCGTTGCGCATAGCATTTTCGGATTGAACGAGTCTGTTAGTTCCTGAACCTGACATAGTGTTTTGATTATACCATTCCCGCCATCGCTATATTGCGAGGACGAGTCATGGATTTTGCTTTGTTAATAAGTTCTCCTGGTTTCGTACTTATACGACCCATTTTGAGCTTGCGTTTAGTAGCTCCCATTTTGTAGTTTAACTTTTTGTTTCTAAGTTTAGCTAATAATTTCTGTTGTTCAGCAAAAGGGATTTTGGTTTTCGCAGTACGTTTATATACCTGCTTCTCGGTCATTTTTGGATGAGTAACATGCATCATCTCATGTTTAACCGTGCTTGCTAGTTCTGCTTTATCCCCCTTGTGTTTCTTGACATTTATCTCTATGCGATTAGTCCTAGGATTCATCGCACCGAAAGAACCTTTTAGACGATTGTTGACTACCAGTTTAGCTTTCTTTTTTAGTCCCCGTAATTCCTCTCCCTGCTCTTTGGCCTCCCTACGAAGTCCTTTTTTATTTCCGCTACGAAGAATAGGTACTAATTCCTCATGTTCTTTTATCATCTGCGCCTTAGTAGGAGGCACATATTTTCTCCGTTTCTTCCGAGCAGGGAGTTTCCTTCCCTTACTTGCTTTATCCCATTCAGCCACCTTTGAAGCACCACCAAGGGCTTTTAGTCCTGTTTCGGTGTGTGCCCATCGGCGTTGTGCTTGGGAAACGTAAGGCATTTTATTTTCTGCGTTTATCTTTGATTCCGTGCTTTTTGTCTTCTGCCAAGTCTTTCTTAGAACCTTCTTTAAGACCGTGCTTTCGGTCATAGGCTCTATCCTCTTTCTCTGTCATCTTCTTATGCTTGAATCCTTTGAGTGTCTGTGCAAGGCGAGCGCGTGCACCCATTTTCCCACCCTTCTTGGCTGCTGCAGCGAGTCTCTTGGCGGGGATTTTTTTACCTGCTTTTACACCAAGGCTTTTACGAAGTGCACCAGGGTGTTTGATAGCGCCAGCAATCCAATTTTTCTTGCGCTTTTTGTCTTTCTCTTTCGCCTCAAAAGACTTGGACTCTTTGCGTTCATGCGCCTTAGTTTCCCCTTTTTCAGGTTCCCCTTTATGGCGTTTTTTAAGCTCATATCTTTTCCTTTTTTCTTGGAAAGAGTTATAGAGCGCTCCAGGTTGTGTTGGTGAGTTGTGATTCATAATTATAATTAAGTTTTAATAATTCCATCTGCCCCAGTAACGGGTATAACCGGGACGGGATGGTTTATAGTAGGAAGTTTGTGGCTTTTGCACTTCTGAACGGTAATTGAGTTTGTAGAGGGTAACACCTTCCTGGTATTGTTGACCGAAAAAGTTTCCATCGTAGAAAAGTGCGTCAAGTCCTTGCTGTTGCTGGACAGCCAAAAATGCAACGAGATTGAAGTAGAGATTATAAGAATCAGTATCTAGGTTTATGAGATTTGATGCGTCGGTAACGGTTTCTTGAAAAGCGCCAGTGGAAGCGTCACGGAAAAGATATTTTGAATAATATTCATAGGAAAGGAAAGAGCCAAGAATTGACTCAAGACCATTGAACAAACATCCGTTCATAGAGGCTGTCACATTCATCGTGATACGGGCATACGTGAGAGATGACGAATCAGGCGTACCTGTCGTTGTCATAGAAGACCAAACAAACTGACAAAGATTCCACCCGTTTGCAAAGGCATTTCCTTGCTGATTGGTCGTAACGGTGGCGGTATAGTAATTCGAAGCACTCGAACCTATACGGAGATTCACAGAAGTTAAGTCGGAACCCGTAGGGATATACACCCAGCAGAAGAATGATGTTTGAAGAGCAATCGTGGAAAGGTCTACTGCCGCTATTGTGGAGTTTTCAATATATGCCGCGCCTGAAGTAACGTTCACTTGAAGTGAACCTGCCCCTTGCACGAAATTGGTGTTATTGACCGCTAAACTGGATGCAGTTCCTCCTGCAGTCCATGTCCCATTTGACGTCAAAGATTCAATCTGGTTGATTATGGTCGGGGCTGTGAGGAATGGCGCATTGATACGAATAGTCTTCAATCCTGTATTGAAGTTCATCGTAAAGGAATCTGCGAAATTATAGATATTCTGTTTTGCTATATCAAATCCTTGGTTGTACATCTGTGACCATACATCCCGTGGAAGGCGGTTTACTTGTGGGATTATATCTATGATTTTATTTCCTTTAACATCAGCAGCTAAAGGATAATCGTAGACGTTATTGAAGATGGGCGCAGTAAATTCTACAGTTCGTTTAGTTTCCTGTGGGTCTATATCCAAGAGAAGAGTTCGTGCGGCACGACTTTCAAGACCTGCAATGTTTTGAATTTGCGAAACAGTAGTTCCATGAAGAACGCCTGCTAGGTCATTCTCTAAATTTTGGATAGAATAGCTCACCTTAGTATTTCTCCCAGGCGACAGTTATATCGCTTGCTGCAGCAGTGGTAATGATAAGTCCGGAAGCCATAGTGACGTTATACCAATAGGTTCCTTCGGCGACGCTCGCTTTCAAGACGGCGACTACTATATCTTTATCGGAAATAGTGATTGCCCCAGCAGCGGTGGTATTAACTGTAACCGATTCAAGGCGACCACTATGACCAGTAAAAATAGTGGTCGTAGCGTTGGTTGCTATGTGGGTTTTTTCAAGTCCTCGTGTCATTTTGATTTTTAGTTGTTAAGGATAGTGTCCTTATCCCAGCCCCCGAAGAGGCTGAGGAAGGACGCTAGTTTGTACAAGTGTAAGGCCAACTTGTTGAAGCCGTAGCGCTCCAAGAGAAACTCGTGCCTGTCATGTTCGCGAGAAATGCATGGATATACCCTGAGGTAGATGATGCACTTGCGCCGATGACCTGAATATCAGCACCGCCAGTATTGGTGGTAGTAGCAATACCAAGTTGGCAAGAATCTCCTGCGGTAATTCCCGTAAGAGGAGAAAGACCGCCTGTCGTTGCCGCTTGGCAAGAGACAGTAGAAGTTGCATAGGCTCCGATAGTAGTGGCCGTAGACTGAATCGTACAAAAACCAGTATTCACACGATTAAGTGCCGTACCGTTTGTGCCGATTTGTAGCGTACTTGACGTAACAAGTGTGCTTGCCAAGGTAACCGCTCCATTGAAGATAGCCGTTCCATCATCCTGGAAGGATGTAAGAACACCTACCGTCGTGAAGCAAGTAACACTCTGACAATCCACTGCCGTTCCAAAGTTCACGTGATAGACCGTGAGCAATTTGGAACCGCCTACGAAGAGGAGAATTGCTAACGCAACCACTCCTGAATATTTAACTATGTTAGATACCATAGGTTGCGATTATGCGTTAGTAATTAAGCAACTCCAGTAGAACCATAGCTACCTGCATAATCCGCGCAGAAGTAGGCTTCGCGGAAGTTTGCCTGATAGCGATAGGTAAGGTTGTTGGAGTATCTCCAGTCCGTGAGAGCTGTTTCAATACCCTGACGAATCAGGCGAGTGAAACCATGTCTCTTTGCAAGAAGGAACCATGCGGTGTCAGAACCGCCAGCGACAGCACCGAGCCAGTGCGAAGTCCAGACCGTGATACCAAGCGCCGAACGATAGACGTTTATGTTGTTGTTCGCCAAGTCTGCAATAAGAGCAGAATCGGTGATTTCGCGTGCGTGCTTCCACAATGCCGGAGGGACAAGAAGAACTGCCGGAGCAGAGCCACGAATCACACCAGCCTGGTCTTTCTGTTCAACCAAGTTCGTGACTCCCGTGTTCAAGGAAGAAACGCTAAGCGCCGTTGTGCCGGAGTTCGACTGTGTGCCACCACCTATGAGCGTGTGCGTCGAGAAGATAGCATCGCCATCTGCCGTAAGAGCCGTTGTGAAGCCGTTGCGGAAAAGCGCAAATGCGTTGTAGTCCTGCGTCGCCTTCGCCATGTCAGCGAAGTTACGGACATCTTCTGCCCATACGCCGTGCATATTGTCGTCGAAGAGTTGCTTCGAGATGTCAATGCCCTGCGCGAACGTCGCGATAGCAGTGGTCTGCTTATTCGTAACGTGCGGAGTAGCGAGTGGAACGGTCTGTGTCTCGCCGATTGACGGGAAGAGACCAGAGCCTTTGTTAATGGACTGAATCCATGCCGCGTGAGTGGTCTCCTGCGGTTTGAAGATTTCAGCAGTCGTAGCGTGTGCTACGCCCGGAAACGACTCATCATAGTCAAACTGCTGGAAGAATACTTTGTCCAGTTCAGTCTGTACGATTGAGAAGTTCTGTGCTTCTGTAAACATTTTTTAATTGTTAAGGAGTAATCCGCCCGTGTGAAGGGGAATTACAAGAGATTCGAAGTCCCTTTGCGGAACGCGATAGCAACCTTGCCTGGGTGTTCAAGAATATTCATTGCCTGAACGCTCACGCCGTTGCTTGCGGAATCTGATGCGAGGACAGTATATGTTCCTGATGTCGGTGTAGCCGAAACAGTAACGCTGTTCTTCAAAAGAACGCGCTTGCCGACAAGGGCATCATATTCTGCTTGCGTATCCCATGTTGCAGCCACATCAGGATTGCCGAGATAAGTAATATCCGAGTTCGTCGGAATCACATAGACAGAACCTGCTGCGGATGCGGTATTAGTCGAGTTCGTGGTCGCAATACCGACGAACAAGCCCTCGACACCTGCCGTTCCTGAAACGACCGGGGTGCTAGTGAGGGAAGGTTCAACTACAACATTGCCGACAGCACGAATCTGCACAGGTTCACCTGCATAAATAAGCGTTCCAGCCGCAACGTTGTAGAGTCGTCCACCGCGACCACCCTGTGAGGATGATTCTTCGAGGACAATAAAGTCACCTGTTGCCATTTTTGTAAGACTAGTTAGTAATGCTAGCCCTACGGAGAAAACTAGACCTTCTTCTGTAGATTCTTCTTGTATCTCTCAATGTCTTTGTCAGACCAACCGCGACTTTTGAAGTAGGCAAGTTGTTCAGAGGTAACAAGTCCATCTGCGACTGCTGTGGGTGATTCTGAATGAGTACCCATAGCAGCGGGAGGAGTTTTAGTTTTATTCTGTAAGGCCAGTTTAAGTTCTTTGTTTTCTTTGAGAGCCTTTTGACTGATGTCATTGAGTTCGCGGGCGATTTCGGCAAGCCTCGATTCGGCAAGCCTTTCATCCACGATTCTCTTTAATTTGTCATCGTCTTCCGGCTCATCATCTTCAGACTTAGGTGCTTTTGAAGATTTTAGGTATGCCTTCCTGTAGTTTTCTTTTTCTTCAAGAAGTTTTACCTTTTCTGCCTCAAGAGCAGAGACTTTGTCTTCTAAGTTTTCCTCCGGTGCAATGGTCGGAGCGCTTGTTTCAGTTGCGTTACTATTTTCATCCATAGTATTTCAGTTCGTTTTATGGGGCTTGTGGCCTTCGGTTCGAATAACCTCTAGGATAAATAAAATCCCTTCATTGCTGAAGGGATAAACTAAGCGTCTTATTTCTTTACAACATCCCACGGGCGGCAGGACGCTTCAGTCCATAAGACGCTGAATTTATCCATCCAGCACCTTCCGCCCGTTAAAGATGTCAAAGAACCACTGAAAGTATAGCATCTATGTCAAGGTTTCATGGTCGAGATGGGTGTGAATAACTTTTAAAGATTTCGACTACTTTCTTTTGTGTGTCGAGGGTGAAGAGCATTGACCTTCCTTTTTTCATGGTATCGAGGTTATCGCCCTCGACAAATAAGGCTTTATGGGCTAAATCCTTTGGGGTTTCAGTTAAAATACCCCACAGGTCTGATTCGATAAGAAATTCAGCCTCACTTTTAAGGTTTGCAAGCCTTCCTTCATCGGCTAGTTTACCGCCTATGTAGATAGCGCTTCGATTATTTTTGTCTATGGTAACAATTCTCTTAGGGTCTACTACGGAAAGCAGTTCAATGAGACGCTGTTCGGTAAGTTGTTTTGCGCGTTCCTCTGTGTCGTAGGTATTAGTTTCTTTAAGGTCATCACTAGCATGACGAAAAGCTAAAATGCGCTCTACCTCACGAACGCGAGCAATCTCGTTCCTGATAAAAGGAATTCGGAAAACCAAGTCTTTAAGGCGCGTAATCATTCTACTTGTGGCGGGAGTTTATTAAGCATGGCTTTAGCTTTAGCGTCGAGGAGAGAGGCTTCGTCATTGGGGATGGTCGGGGTCGAACCAACAACCTTCTTCTGTCTTTCGGCTACATCTAGATTCACCGACTCTGGAAGTGCTCTGCCAATTTGAGCTACATCCCCATTCACTGATAATAAAGTTTCCAACATTCCAAGCACATAGTCAATCTTCGGTTTTTCTTCTTTCAAAAGCTCTATGGCACGTTCAAGGATTGTGGAATTCATTGTGCACTTTGGGGTCGGGCAATATATTCTGTTCCGTCCTCTTCAGTGATTTTCCATCTGAAATGTCCATCTACTGAGATAAGTTCCGCTTTGTCTTTTTTTCCTTTAACAAAAAGGATATAGTCATCATCATTGCCAGGAATATATTTTATATCCATATTATATTTCGTCGAGCCACTTAGTTTGCAACTCTGATAATGGACGCTTTTTGTTTTCTTCGGTAAGGAAGAGCGTTATCTCATTCTTCATGCCTTCAATAAGTTCTTTAGCCTCAAATACGGGCATTTCTTGGAAGTGGGCAACGAGTATTTGATTCTCGGCATACTTTGGATTGTCTTTGTCCAGCTGTGCATCGAGCTGCAGGTCTTTGACATACACCTCTTTCATCTTTCCGAGAAATGCCTGCATGACTTGATTATTGAATCCAGTCAGGAGTATTTGAGCGTCGTCTATGCTCTGAGATGCAGCACAAAGAGCTGGGAAAAAGGTTTCCTTAATAAACTTCATCTTCTTTTGGAAGTCTGCGTTCTGTTTGAGTCCAGCGAGAATCTCTTCTTTGGACTTATTCGCCCGTTTTTTCATTATTTCTTCTTAGTGTATTTACGTTTGGGTTTCCCTTCTACTGTCTCCTTCACGATTTCTGCTCCGGGGATTGAAACTTCTGTTTCTTCATCTTTCGGTTCTTCCTTACCTTCAACCTTCGATACCAGTAAATCAACCAGAATATTAAGGTCGGTGGAATCTACTCCCAAAAATTGCTGAATCGCATCTACATTGAGGACATGCTCAACATCTTCAATTTTGTAACCATCGCTTTCTACATAGTTATCACGAACATGTGTTGGGCCGACCTTAACTATCTTGAATTGCGCGGCTATTTTGTGCCGAGTATTCAAGGGAATGGAACGCCACTTTGAATATAAAAACATAGTAGAAAATTACCCGTTAATTATTCTGACTATACCATTACGGAGTCAGTGTGGGAAGTGCTGGAGCGGTTTGTGCTGGGGATAACGGAGAAGGCTTTTTAGCATTTAACGGGCTATTGCCGGCAGCCGGGAGTTGTCCTTGCGCAACCTGTGGTGGTTGAGAACCGGGTTGAGGTTGTTTTGCAAGATATTTTTCTGGGTCGGAACGGGTAAGCGGATTGTTTGAGAGCAGGAATCGCGCCGTTTCTTCGGGGTCAAACATACCCGATGGAGCAGCAACCATGCGGTCATAATCTTCAAGTCCATAAGCACGTTCTAGGTCTTGTGAACGCGGATTCAGGATGTCAGGCGAAACCGTAACCATGTATTCAAGCTCTCTAAAGATGCCGGGATTTACCTTGGCAATTTCCATTCCTTTTTCTTTTTCCTTTTGGAGAAGGTCATAAGAAAGAGCTAAATGGTCTTCTTCTTCCATCTCATCGGGAAGGTCGTTGGTAAACTCTATTTTCTTATTTTTCTCGCCGGATTTAGGATTTCCCTTGAGGAAGAATGTTTTATAGGCCAATTCAGGCTCTCCCGTGATATCTACCACCTCAGGCATAGTGAGATATTGCAATATATCTCCCATGCGGAGTTTGCCGAAGTCGCGTACATGTTTGGCTATCATTTGAAGGAACAATCCAAGAACGGTATTGGCGTTCTGCTCAAGACGCGAGATTTCATAGGCGGTAGTACCAGCTTGACCATCAACGGGTTGTCCGGCTTGCTGTGGTGCCTGAGAGCTTTCGTTGATTGAGGTCTCTACCAACTGCAGCGTCTTCATGCCGTCTGCTATTGCATTTGGACTACCAGGATTGATGGCTTTCAAGTCAGCATTTGGGTCATTAAATGTGGTGACCGCTCCAGGGACAATGACATCGGAAGCTATTATCTCGCCTCCGGTATTTATCATTGGGGGGAATATCTCAAGATAGCTCTTATCTATCACCATCTGATAGAGCGTATTTATGATGCCCGCGTCTTGCTGAAGCTTAAATGCTAGGGATTTGTAGTAGAAGAAACGGTTATTTATTGGTTCATAACCGAATTTGTCAAATGGATAGAGTTTGTCTTGGCGAGGATTCGGGTTATCTGGTTCCGTCAACATCACGCTGTTGACCATGATGATTTTCAGGTCTAGGTTCTTGTTCCAATAGATGATTTCTTCCACGTCTTCCGAGCGCATGTTCGGGTCATAAACATAGTAGAAAGTGCGGTTTGCATCATCATAGATTGTCTGGACTCCTGGTCTCACATATTTAAAGTTCTCATAAACACCGTTATATTTGTTTTGTGCAGAAGAGAAGGAAATAACCTTACGCCAAAGAATCCATCCTTGCTTTTGAAGGTCTGGTTCATAAACATTTTCAATGTAAAACTGGTCTACCGGCACAACAGAATCCATGAAACATGGATATGCCTCATCGCGTATCATCTTCTCAATCCATTTTCCTTCGCTATCGCGCTCTACTTTGACGCTTCGCAGAACCTCTCCGTATTCCGTATAGCCTATTGAGGCTGGGCTTGAAAGCGCTGTAATGACGCGCATAAGGGCTATGTAGGCGTAGTTTGATATATCACCGCTCCACTCCATCAAATCTTCCATCACCTGTGCCGCATCCCGTTGCTCATCAGAGTTTTTGTTATATGCAAAAACTTTAGGGAAAATAAGCCTTGCCGTCGCATGAGCGGCTATAGAAATACACTTATTGCGAACAATGGGGCGCACCGCTCGGCTTCTCCATGCGGTTTGCGGTGCTCCTGGCCATGCTTCACCGTTATTCGGCTGGTAGGTGTTGAAAGACATCTGGTCATACTGGTCGCGTCCAATAAGCGAGAGGTCGTTAAACTCCACACGCGGCATATACATATTCGTTGTGGAGAGGACGAAATGTTTTAGTATCATCGCTCGAACGTCTTTTTCGGCATCAGAAGGCATGTACGGCGAAAATTCATCGGTGATTTCACCCTTCTCGTTGACGTTGGTACGCATCAAAATAGCCTCCACCTGCTTGGAGTTATCAACAACTTTATCTTTGACAGTTACGATTGAAATTTAAATAACCCGTTTAGACTGTTATCTCCAGTACATATCTCAAGTATACATAATTTTCCTGTCAAGTGCGCGGGATATACACAGGTGCCATTTTTGGTTTATCAGCTAGTTCGGGAGCAAGTCCAAGCGGTGGAAGCGGTTGAGAGGAGGCAGAATATCTCACTGAAGCGACAGAGTTAGATGGTTTGTATTCTAACATCATTCGCATCATCATAGTATCGGCAAAGTCTGGGGAACGACCAAGAGTTTCTTTTGTTTCTTCTTTTGAAAGTATTTTGAGCTTCTGGTCTTTATCTATATCCTTACTTTTTATCTGTTCAAGCTCTTCAATGAGCTGTTCTTTCCATACCTCATAGGTTAGACCAGGAACTTCAGACAGAAACTCACCCGCCTCTACATCGATGGCTATTTCATGTTTGTTTATCTTCTCTGCGAGCTTATATGAGCATTGAGCTTTGAGATTTGCATAATTCTCAGGTTGGTGCGTTATAGGGTTATCGAGTTGGGAGCTATTAGCCACAAAACCTTTAATACCCCTACAGTTGTCTACCACTGCACCACCGATACCATCTTCGTCTGCTACCGCACGCGAGAAAGGAATTCTCTCTAGTTCAAGCATTGTTCTTAGTTTCGAATAGGTAACTGCCGTATCTTGCTTTTGATATATTCGAACTCCATACAGCTTCAATCCTTTCCATAAGTACATCACCGTTTTGTCTACCCCATGACGGGCTACATCAACTGAAATAGCCTTATCAAGTTCTGGAACAGTATTCGTAAACAGGTCTATTATTGCATCGTATTCAATAAGCGAGCTAGGGTCTGCATCGTACTCAAATGAACCCATTTTGAGATGCGCTCGCATTGCGGGGTCTTTAATGCGGTCAAGTTGTTTTCCGTATATATCAGCGGTATAGGGATTGTCGCTATAAAGCGACTGAATGAACTTAACATCTTTTGGGAGAGAACCATCTTTCCATGCCTTATATACTCGATACACCCATCCTTTGTTTGGGTTATACGTATAGAGGGAATCAGGAGGAAGATTAAACTCTGTGTTCATGTGCCGTCCACCGCGAGATTGAAGAATGTCTATAGCCATAAACGGAACTTCTCCGGCTTCATCTACCCACCCCCCATCAGTATATTCTAGCGAACCTAGACGCTCGTACATCGGGTCGCTTGGCTTGAATGACAAGTCGAGCAAGTCTATTCGTGAACCATTAGCAAATTCAATAAAGTTATACTGATTGTTTATGTGCCAGTCAGTACTTGGTATGTTGTGAAATTTACAGACTTTTATAAACGTGAGAAGCGACGATGCTTTAAGTCGTGTCAATTCATTACGAGATATATGAGATTTATATCCCGGATACGCAATAGCACGAACAAGCCTCGATTCTGCACCAAGCCATGATTTGCCACCTCCTGCGGCTCCTCCAAAGTGAATCTCGGCTATGTCAGGATTTTGCAACGCCTGCCACGCTAAGAGTTGCTTCGGCGTCGGATTTATTTCCAGTGTTCGCTCCATTGATAATTATTTGAGTAAAGTTAGTGATAGTGGATGCCTTATCCTCTTCTTTTTCTTTCAATCTACCGCGAACTTTAAAGCCTAATTCTAGTTCTGGTTTTCGATTACCTTTCTTTTCTTTAATGTCTTCGACTAATGCAGTCGTAAGAAAATTATCAGTCAAACCTAGCTCATCACATAACTCTATAAATCCTTTGCTCCCCGTAAGTTTTTGAGGAGTCTTAGCGGTATTTTTGGAATATCCAACCTCTAACATTGCGCTGGAAGCAACTCCACCATTTTCCACCATTTTGTCTATAGCTTTCCTTTGTTTAAGAGTTGGCATGTTTTCCTCCAAAATTATAGTCTCTTCTCATCTTCATCCAGTATATATCTTCTTTTGAGGGTTGCAGGTTGGTGAAAGTGGAGTTTTGTAAGGCTTTTCTGAGGGATTTTCTGCATCGTGGGATAAGGAAGATATACGGAGCGCTTTGATAGATAAGTTTGAATTTTCTGGATATTGCTCCTTGGTCACGGGAAATGGCTATTTTAACAAGTCGCGTGATTTCTCTAATTGGGCTTTGCGCGAGGCGTGCTGGCGTAGTTTCTCCAAAAAGGTCTTGAAATCTATAGCGATATGCTTGGTCATATTCAAATATATGAGCAAGGGATTGGGCAAGGATATTAGCCATCCATTTCTCTACACCTGAATTGTAGCGCATATCTTGATTGATGTCTAGGCCAAAAAGAAAGTTTTCAATGAGTTTTGCAAACTCTTTTGTGAAAGGTGACTGATAGTGTGGTTTGAGAAAATACGAACCTAAAAGTGGAAATGCGATGCGATTGAATGACTTAATGAGCTTTATTCTTCCCTGGTGAGTTAAACCATAGAAAATGATGAGAGGGGAAAAGAGCTTAGATTCAAGTAGTATCTTTTTAATAACATTTACTGCTTTAAGGGCTTCTTCGTTCTTATGCGGTTCCTCTAGGTTTACCGGCATATATGAGGGATATTCGTGTCCCTTCGCAAATACTTTTATGCCATTGCCATATTCAACCCTCTCTATCTCTAGCGAATCGGATTTTTCATTGAAAATCCTTCGGTGAAGGCGGTTTGGCTCATACAGGTCTAACATTTTTTAATGCTTAAGCGTGCCTCCGCGTAAGAGGCACAATAAACATTAACGAACCGAGTCCATCAACTTTCCGAAACGGAAGCTGAAAGAATCGTATCTACCCTGTGCGAGAAGGTCTTTGGCCATTCTCTGCATGGATGAGATATATTCAGGCGTGTGTACCAGCGAGACACACTTAATATCCCATTCGTAACAGGTGTAGTCTATTCCCCACTGGTCTACTACTGTAGAACCAGGAAGGAATACTGGCAATTTAGGATTTTGCGCCGCAAGAGATGCTTCCATTGCCTTATCCCATGCACCATCCTGTTCGCAGGAAAGTATGAACGTACTATCCTGGTTAAAGACGGGATGAGAATATCCTATTGGACAACGAAACGAAGGACTATGCGATGTGTTATACACAAAGTCGCCCGTATTCGCATAAGCAGTGCCTGCGATTGCAAACAATGCGATAGCCAAAAGTGTTTTTTTCATAACTTAATTTGGTTATTT
>Ga0153916_10001403_pt1 | contig 17235 bp, 16 predicted proteins | sample Opewatmetagenome_FD_109642 | JGI IMG/M metagenome (GOLD analysis project Ga0153916, IMG submission 109642) | Freshwater wetland microbial communities from Ohio, USA - Open water 3 Core 3 Depth 4 metaG | ecosystem: Environmental > Aquatic > Freshwater > Wetlands | place: USA: Ohio, Lake Erie... | reverse complement strand
GCAGAGTTTTGCCAAGCCTGCCGGAGGCTCACTGGGTTTTGCAACAGGAGGATGAATGAGGATCATGATATTTATAGGTCCATTCCTAATTTATGATTTCCTGTTTTTCTGGCTATTTATAATACAGATTGCACCTGGATAGCAAAAAGACGGGGATCTGGACGGTTGGATGATAGAGATTGTGTTTCTGTAAGAATTGGGGTATATTGGCTTTGAAGCCATCGGGTGGGAAAAGGGTTAGCCCTTCTCAAAATTCCTTCTTAGATGAAATCAAAGCGCATCACCAGAACTGACAAATCTGGATGCTCCTTTGGAATGGGGATCTGTTGTTCTGAAGATTTCCCATTTCTTCTGGAGATGTACAATACCTTCTGTCCGAAGCCCGCCTCTCAGGGGTTGCCGCCTGAAGATCCTGAGATCTGTCAGAGCTGGCTGAAGAATCTTTTGGAAATAGGTGAAAACTTTCTTGCTTGGAGAGGGGAAAGCGTTATCGGACATGCCTCACTGGTTCCCGATAGACAAGGCAAATCGTGTGAATTTGTGATCTTCGTTGATAAAAAGCACAGAAATCTCGGGATCGGGACGGAGCTGACGCGGTTTGCTGTGGAAAGGTCCAGGCAACGTGGCTACGACTCCATCTGGCTGACGGTCAGTATATCAAACTTTATAGCCATTAAGCTGTACAAGAAGCTCGGTTTTCAATATTCCGACCTGAATGGTTCTGAGAGATTGATGAGGATTAAATTAAGTTGCGCTTTGGGCTCGCCGTAACAGCCTCTACCTACATTGAAACATTCACAATAATGTCGTGGGATAGCCTGGTGGAAGTTTTCATCAACCCACCCTCTCCAGAAATGAACCCAGACAAATCCCGCCCCGGGCGGTACCTCAAATGGCGGTCCGCCTGGAACCCTTTCCGACCCGCTTGTTAGGGTTCATTGCCGTAGGAAAGCAGGGAACATTGGTTCCCATGCTATCTGAGCATGCCTCCTCGACTGAAGCTTTTCCCCACGAAAGAAGGAGGCTTCATCTGGTCAATTATCGGTTCTTAAGTCAAAAAACGTCATAAAGTCTTCTCGTGTGGGTCTTTATTTCTTAAGAAAACGATTAGATATCAAGTCGTTATATGGGTTGATCGTTTTTGGCATCGAAATTGCTCATAAACGACACAAAGATGCTTGAGGCAAGTTTTTCCGCTTCTTTGATTCCAGGACAATGGAGTAGATGCGGTGAGAAGTACAATAATCAATAGAATATTGTCGCTCCAGTATCATCTTGGAAAGCTCATCGGGAGGAAGAAGGCTCGCCACATCTGTATGTTTATTGAAGGGACTTTCACGAATCTCTTTGGAAGAGAGGTGTACTGTGATAGAAAATGAAGAACTGATGCAATGTTTTATGGACTATGGCCGATGGATACCACGGGACTTTGTCACGAGGAGCCATAACATAGACGATGTCATATGTTATCTCCGGGCGGAATGCGAGTTCGAAATCCTAAAGTTGACTTCGTTTGTAACAACAAATTTAATCAACTTCGAGAGGACAAAGACCTCCCGGTTTAGATCCCACCCATCTCCGCAAAATGACAGCATGGGAGATACGTTTCACGTCGATAACCTGGATTGATTTCGAAATCACATATAACCTCATTTTTCCACCCGGCGCTTCTCCTGGTAGATATTTTAAGAAATCATTGGCCGGAAACTGGGGAATCACGGTTCTGAAAGCTCTATCGTAATGCCATTCAAGGCGCTGGGCATGGTCATCGCCACTTTTTTCCCCCGCAAACCTATTCGAGGTTTTCGGTCCATCATCTCAACGCCCCTTTTCTTCAACGTCTCTACGTCTTCTTCGATGTTGTCCGATAGCAAGCAAAAATGATGAATACCATCCCCTTTTTCACGCCTGAATCGTCCCAGAAAACCGTCGTCACTGTCGTCTTGAAGAAACTCCAACGCAACGCCCTTTGTCTCCACAACGGCGCATCTCATTTTTTTATCCGGGAACTCTTTGATAGCGGGTTTTTCAAATTCGATGATTTGAGATAATGTCTTCAAGCTTGTTTCCATATCTTTAACGACGATACCCAGATGACCGATACCTTTAATCATGACTTTCCCCCTTTCTAATATTTTATGAGACCATTTTGGTTAGATCATGAACGCGCCTCCGTTGACGTCCAATGTTACTCCAGTTACGAAAGGCGAGTCGAGCAGGTATTCAAACGCACGGCCGACATCATCGGCACTTCCCAGGCGGGGCACAAACACCTTCTCCTTCAGCACGGCCTTCTTTTCTTCCGACCACTCCACAAATATCCCGGCATCTGCGATGAAGGCCGGCGCAATGCAATTGACAGTAATCCCGTATGGGCCCAGCTCTCTGGCAGCATAGCGTGTCAGTCCTAACATTCCCGCCTTGGATGCTGCATAGTGCGGTCCGATCACGCCGCCGCCCCGGGCTGCAATGGATGAAATGTTGATAATGCGACCGAATTTCATCTCCTTCATGCCAGGCACTACCTCTCGGCACCAATAAAAAGCGCTGTTCAGGTTGACTCGAATGGTTTGATCCCAGTCTTTCACGGAGATTTCTTCAAAGGTTCTTACCGGCATCATACCGGCGTTGTTGACAAGAACGCTGACCGGTCCCAGTTCTTTGGCAATCGTGCGATGGTGTTCCGCTGCGATCTCCGCATCGCCCGCGTCCCCTCTGAGCGTTAGGATTCGCTGGTCTTCCTTCTTAAGACGAGCGAGGTGCTGTTGGGCCCTCTCGGCCGATTTCTCATCACTGATGTAAGTGATCGCCAGAGAAAAACCCCGCTGCACCAACCGCTCAGCAACTCCCAGGCCAATGCCCCGGGTTCCCCCGGTGACGACAGCCACTGATTTATTCATTGGTTTCCTTCCCTTGTGATAGATCTGATGGGACTTTCTTTTCTGCTATGTTCTGATATCAAAACTAAAGCACATCTTACCGGTCTTTGTCAATCAGGAGGCCTTTTCCCGGAGGCGCATCAAAGTTCCGCTGACTCCCGGACTGGCGGGATTAGAAGAGTGATGCCCGTTCCTAAAAGGCCTTTTATTCAAGAAACTCCCACTTCCAAAAAGTTTAAGCATATTGTACAATGCAGACCATAATTGACAGTCCGCAATCTTGCCGCTTTTCTTCATTATGAAACCTATTACTGTGGTCACCGCCTATATCCCAGGACCTTTCTTTGAGAGGACCTTGCTCTCTCTGACGAAGTCAGAGTTCGTCGAACGTGCCGTGATTATCAGTCAGGAGCCGGTTCATTTGAAAATGTCTAAGTGTCGTGTTCTTGTTGCTGGACCCTTTCCGTCACATGAAACACTCAGTCAGATTCTGGCTGGAATCCGAACAAAGTACCTTCTTCTCTTACCGGGAGAACAACAGATCTCAGTCGAGCCCGAAGCCTCGCAGAGAATTGTAGACGCAGCTGAGTCCACGAAAGCAGGCCTGGTCTATTCGGACTATTATGATGAAGGCAAACACGGAAAGACTCTCCATCCACTCTGTGATTTTCAGCCGGGGAGCGTCCGCGATGATTTTGACTTCGGCGCTATGATGGTTTTCTCGGTCGGCGCCGTCCGGAGGGCGCTGAAAGAATACGGATCGATACCCGCCGTTCGATTTGCCGGCCTCTACGACCTTCGCCTGAAGGTTTCTATAGGCCACCCGGTGTATCATCTGCAGGAACCACTCTATTCCATGATCAGAGACGTAGGGACAATTCATGAATTGCCCCTACAGGAAAAGATGTTTGCGTACGTTGATCCCGGTAATGAAGCTGTTCAGAAGGAAATGGAAGGCGTCTTCACGGATTACTTGAAGAAGATCGGGGCTTATCTGCCGCCTCGCCGCCTCAAGGAGGTTGAGGAAGCGACAAAATCCTTCCCGGTGGAGGCTTCTGTCATCATTCCCGTGCTGAACCGGAAAGACACGATTGCCGAGGCTGTGAAGAGCGCCCTGTCACAGGAAACGGATTTTCCGTTCAACGTCATCGTCGTAGATAACCACTCCACGGACGGGACAACAGCTGTTCTCTCCGATCTTGGCAGGCGGTATTCCAGACTGAAGCACATCATTCCGAAAAGGCCCGATCTTGGAATTGGCGGCTGCTGGAATGAGGCTATTCAAGACGAGGCCTGCGGTCGCTATGCTGTTCAGCTCGATTCGGACGATCTTTACAGAGGCAGCCACACCTTGCAGAAGATGGTCGACATGCTACGTCAGGGAAATTATGCCATGGTGATCGGTTCTTACACCCTCGTCAATTCCAGGCTGGAGGAGGTCCCGCCGGGCCTCATCGATCACCGCGAATGGACCGATGAGAACGGCCGCAATAACGCGTTGCGCATCAATGGCCTGGGTGCACCGCGGGCTTTCAACGCCGGCCTGATGCGGAACATGGGATTTCTCAACGTAAGCTACGGCGAGGATTACGCGGCAGCGCTCCGAATCTCCCGGGAATACCGGATCGGGAGGATCTACGAGAGCCTCTATCTCTGCAGGCGCTGGCCGGGTAACACCGACGCAGTTCTGAGCATTGAAGAAACAAACCGAAACAATTCCTTTAAGGACAAGATTCGGACCGACGAAATTCTCGCCCGGAAGAAGATGAATCAAGGGAGCACTTGAGCCCCTTGAAAGAGCAACGTGGAGGGTCTCCGGTCAGGAAGGCTTTCAAAGCTTTAGAATGCGGTTTCTGGTTAGTTTCGTCTGAAGCAGATGTGGCGATGTCAGCAATCATGATGCATAATATGGAGCCCATGCCGTTCTCGGAAAAAGGTTCCCGCTCGAAGGTTTCTCCAACATCCCTGACCGGTGTCCCTCTCTATCCGCAATCTCCTTTTCAAAGAACAAAAAGATTATACACTAAGGAGGATGGTTAAGAGCCTTGGGAATTGTCATCCGGCCGTGGCAAAAGAGCGATCTTCCATCCATCCGCAGAATCACCTGGGAGTCCTGGATTTCCACGTACGTGAGTTTCATTCCCGAAAGCGACCTTAAATCCTATTTTGATAATCACTATACAGAGAGATCCCTCCTCAGCATGTTCGATGATCCATCCATACATGGATTCATTGCGGAGATGGATGGTCAGGTCGCCGGCTACGCCCGACTTATTTTCAACCGAGATGAAAACCGTCTCTATGTTTCTTCTTTGTATTTTCTCCCGGAGTTTGAGGGATGGGGAATGGGCGGCCGGCTGCTCGAAGCAGCGGAAGGATATGCCACAGAAAAAGGCCTCGATGAATTGTGGATCGGGGTGATGGTAAAAAACAGACGGGCCCTCGATTTTTACAGAAAGGTGGGGTTTCAATTTGTCCGGGAAGAACCTTTCACCATGGGGCAAACATCGGTGAGCCATCTCATCGGTTACAAGAGAATAGGAAGGTGCACACGACTTCAGCAGAAGACTTATGGCTTCTTTGATGAGGGGGAAAGGAGTCTTCCGGGACTTTGTCTGGAGCTCCTGTCGGAGCAGAAAAAGAGCTGGCAGGACCTTCGAGAAGGCCACGAATCGCTGAAGAACGTTAGAGAACGAGATGTATCCTGTGGCAGGTTTTCCGTCCGCCTCCAGTACAATGCGGGAAGAATCAAGAGTAGTCTGGCCGATGTAGGCGAAGAAAAAGCATACGAGCGACGCTGTTTCCTCTGCTTAGATCGTCTGCCTGAAGGCCAAAAAGGGATCTTCTACCGAAACGAATATCTGATCCTCTGCAATCCTATGCCTGTCTTCCCCTATCACTTCATCATCTCCCATTTAGATCACCGCCGACAGGCCATCGCCGAGCATATCGATCTTTTTCTCCGGCTCCTGACTGATTTTGGATCCGACTGGACGGTCCTTTACAACGGGCCAAAATGTGGCGCTTCCGCGCCGGATCACCTTCATTTTCATGCGATCCCATCAAGACAGATGCCCATCGAGAAAGAAATGGGCCGGGAAGACAGCACCGTCCTTACGAAACAGATTGATCGGGTTCTCCTCTATCGCTTGAGAGACCTGGGACGGGAGGTCATCCTCCTAGAGGGGGATGACCCGATGACTGTGTCCGGTGTTTTCATGGAGTTTTTGAACGGTCTAAAAAAGGTTCTTCTTATCGACGAGGAACCTATGATGAATATTGCTGGTTTCAAAAACGAGGGAAAATGTCGCCTTATGATATTTCCGCGCCGGAAGCACCGTCCAGAAGCCTTTTTCAGAGAAGGGGACGCTCGGGTGGTGGTAAGCCCTGGGGTGATCGATATGGGAGGCCTTCTGATTACCCCCGTGGAAAAGGATTTCGAACGGCTGGACGGTACGGTGGTGGAAGATATCTACAGAGAAGTATCCCTCGGAGGGAAGACGGTAGGACATGTTATTGCTGATATGGGGTAGTTCCTGTGTGGAATGTAAATTGGGCAGCGGTTCACACCACCCCGTTGATCACTCACTTTCGTTAGGCTCTTCTATTGATGTTCCCTCACTTTCTTTGGGTTCTTCTGATGATGTTCTTGGACCTTCTTTAGGTTCTTCTGTTGATTTTCTCTGAGTCGCTGATCTTCCCCGCGTCACAGAAGACGAAGAGCCTCCCATGCCGATAAAGGGAAGGGCCTCCTGCCCTCTTTCCAGATTGGCCATGATGCGTATCTTCTGGTCAATATTCCTCAGTTTGGAGAGTTTTTTCTCCAGTTCTTCGATGTTAGCTGAGAAGAGTTGAATGTGGGATTTCTGAATCTGCGACTCCTGCCGCAATTGATTCAAGAGGAAGGTTTTTTTCCTGACTTGGATGTAGTCGCAGAAGAAGAAGGTAATAGAGAATTGAAAGAAGACGAGGAGATAAGTAGCCATTCGAAGGCTCTCCTTTTTTATCCTCAGACGTCTGGTCCCGAATGTGGTGTGGCCGAAGACGAGAATATTGATATAATCTTTATCCATGAAGAAACCCTTGTCCCTTTCTTTGAAGCCTCCTGGCCCTGCCTTCCCTGCACCATCACGGTCCAAAGCCTGCCGCAGGCAGGACTTAAGCGGTGGTTGCCGGTCAAAATCGAATCGTAAGACCTGACCTTTTATCAGATGAAGGGGTGACATTCATCTCTAAAAGCACATGCCCATGCGTTAGGTCAAATGAGAAACGGAATCCCATAAATATTTCTTTGAGTATTTCTTCCTTCGATTGGTGAAGTTTTAAGGCTGTCAATATTTTTCCTTCTTCAGAATAGCCATCTTCATCCGGATAGGGTTTCAAAATAGATTGGCCCGAATCTGAGATTGAAGATTTGGTTTCCCTCCTTTGCGGGGGACTGAGGAATTTATTTCTCCAGACATTCTCAAGAAACTTACGGGAGCAAAAGATGTAGTCCGACGGTTCCACCCACTGCCATCTCTTCTTTTCTTCCAGGGTTCTCAAGAAGTTTACATCTCTGGGTTTGGCCTGGCTCTTTTTGAACCACTCGGCAGATTCTTTTGCAGGTTCTGTCTTTTTCTGCAGGGCTGCTTTATTTTCATCCATTTTCACCGCCGTTAATTGAATAGCAGCGCCGTTTATGGATTTGACTGGATCACACCACGCATGGATGATCATCCCAAAAATGAACAGGGTTAACAAAATTGAAACTCTTCTCAGAACCATTTTTTTTGGACCTTCCAAGCATTTGAGAAAAAACAGTGGAAAAACAACCCTTATTTGGTTTCTCAATTTTTGTCTTGCAAGAGATCAAAATTTGAATGAATTAATAGCAATTTAAGTGCCAAAAGACTTCCGTTGCAATCGTTGGAAAGCTGGAATAAAATTGATCATTCCCCATGGAGAATCGTTTTCCCATTTTGGAAAGAATAGAGCCATGGGATCGAGGAATGAAGAGGATAAAAATGAAGTGCGGACGATTTATATGTGTTGCAGTGGTATTGCTTCTTATCTTGAATGCTCCCTGTCTTAGCGCATTGGAGGAATTAAAAACCATTCCCACGCGGCCAGGAGTGACGCAGGCTTTTCTTCTTATTCGACCTGCAGGTAAACCCGTTTCAAGCGTTGTTCTTTTTGCAGGAGGCAATGGCCGGCTGCGACTATCTGCGCAAGGAGTGGAGTGGGGGGAGGGTAACTTTCTTGTGAGAAACAGAGAACGATTCGCTCGGCAGGAATTCTTGGTGGCAGTCATGGATGTACCGTCCGATCGCCCTCAAGGGCTTTGGGATTTCAGAACGAGTGCCGCACACGCAGAAGAGGTCAGAGACGTGATCGCTGAGCTCAAAAAGATTGCTGACACGCCCGTCTGGTTGATAGGGACCAGCATGGGTACCGTCTCAGCAGCGAATGCCGCAGCCCGGCTCAAACAGGGTGGCCCGGATGGGCTTGTGCTCACATCGACGGTGACGAAGAAGAGCAGGCAAGTTACCGAGACTGTAAACGCCGTATGACTGAAAGACATCCGGGTACCCACATTGGTCGTTCACCATAAGAAAGACGGTGGCGTGGTCACCCCGTACGAATTGGCCGGCGCTTTAATTCGAAGCCTGACACAAGCGCCCAAGAAGGAATTACTCACTTTTGGCGGCGGTGATCTCTCGGTTTCAGACCCTTGCGAGGCATCGTCGTACCATGGGTTTCTAGGACTGGATGCCGAAGTGGCAACCGCCATCGCTTCTTGGATCAAAGCTGTTGCGACTCCGAACGTTTAAATGAGCGAGGTGTTCCAAGAATGAAGAATAGGAATTCAAAAGTATTAGTAATATTTTTTGTCCTTATTTTACTTGGCACATCAGCCTTTACTCAAGATACCCTTCCCGCACCCCAGAAGAGCTTTTTATGGAAACTTCAGTCAAAAACGAACACTGTTTATGTCTTAGGTTCATTACATTATTCTAAGAAAGAGATCTATCCTCTCAGTGAGAAAATTGAAAAAGCCTTTGCTGAATCGGAGATTTTGGTGGTAGAGGCAGATGTTAATGATATTAAGAAAATTGATTTCCAAAAACTCATGGAGCGTGCTTTCTATCCGGAGAATGAGACGTTGGAAAAGCATGTTTCTCCGGAGATCTATGAACGGGTCGTGAAAGAGACGAGCGGACTCGGTATTCCTGTTGAGCTTCTTAACAAACAAAAACCATGGTTTTTGGCCATGACGTTAGTTGCGTTAGAGAGCTTAAAATTAGGGTTTGACCCGAACCTTGGAATAGATAAGCATTTTCTCTCAGAGGCCCAAGGTAGGAAGAAGATATTAGAGCTGGAGAGCCTTGATTATCAGTTCAATCTCCTCTCTGAATTCTCCGATAAAGACCAGGAGCTATTTCTATTATATACGTTAAAAGATTTGAAAATTATGGAGGAAGAATTGGGGAGATTGACCCAAGCATGGACTTCGGGGGATACGAAAACCCTGGAAGCCATCCTGGCAAGGAGTCCTTCCGAAGATAAACGATTATCTTTCATTTTTGAAAAACTAATTTATGAGAGAAACAGGAAGATGGCCTCCAAAATCGAAGATCTCCTACGAACAAGCAAGACCTATTTCGTTATTGTCGGGGCAGGCCATCTTGTAGGCGACCGGGGAATCGTTGAGATCCTCAAAGGGAAAGGGTATCTTGTGGAACAGTTATGAATGGAACCAGCCTTCATCATGCTGAAGTCTGAATGCCCCGGCCGGTCATTTGCAGGTTACTTATTTTGCCGATGTAATGATCTTCAGAAAATCCTTCTCCAGTTGTGCCCCGGAAGATTCGGGTGCGAATCCAGCATGAGTATCCAACTTGCCTTGCATTCCATGATCCCCATGGGCGATTGGAGAACACGGTTGACAAAGGCGAGGGGAATATTTGTGTAGACATATGCGATAAATTTCTGCTATATAGAAAGAACCGCCGACGATCCGTTCAGGGTGCGGGTCGATGCTCATGCGGGGGGCCGGTTGAAAGAGCTTCTCATCGCTTTTGTACAGTACGGAAAGATCCTTTGGGACCCTTCCAAACCACAGACCATACGGGGATATGTCCTCGAACAACTTCCTGATTTCGATCTCTAAATACCGCCGATAGATTCATCAGGACGTGTCCTGTCCAGGGATAGGGAAGAGGATATGAAAGAAGCCATGCTTTATAGCTCCTTAGACGATAGAAAAGTGCAATGTTATCTTTGCAACCACCGATGCATTATTCCACTTTCAAAACGGGGAGTCTGTGGAGTACGAGAGAACCGGGAAGGAAAGCTTTACACTCTTGTCTATGGCCGTGCCATCTCTCTGAATGTGGACCCCATCGAAAAGAAGCCACTCTTTCATCTCTTTCCGGGGTCGGCATCATTCTCCATGGCGGCTGTGGGTTGCAATTTCCGATGCCTCCAATGTCAAAACCATGAGATCTCTCAGTTGCCGAGGGATCAGAAGGGACGGATTGAAGGTTCGGAGGTTTCTCCATCTAAGGTTGTTTCATTAACCAAACAATACCGATGTCAAACCATCTCCTACACGTATACCGAACCAACCATCTATTTCGAATATGCTTACGATATCGCTCGCCAAGCCCGTCAGGAGGGAATTAGAAATATCTTTGTGACCAATGGCTATATGACGGGGGAAGCCCTTGAGACGATCCAACCCTATTTAGATGCAGCCAATGTGGATTTGAAGAGTTTCAAGGAGAAATTTTATAAGGAAGTCTGTGGAGCAAGATTGAAACCGATTCTGGAGAACCTGAAACGGATGCGACAAATGGGGATCTGGGTGGAGATTACCACCCTTGTCATTCCTACTCTGAACGACTCCGATCAGGAGTTTCAGGAGATCGCCCAATTCATCCTCTCCTTGGGACCGGAGGTGCCCTGGCATATCTCAGCCTTCTATCCAACGTATAAAATGCTGGACCATCCGAGAACCCCTGCCGCGACGCTTCATCGAGCCAGAGAGATTGGAATCAGGGCTGGGCTCCGGTATGTCTATTGCGGAAATATTCCTGGCGAGGAAGGCGAAGACACCTTCTGCCCTCACTGTGGCCGAAAATTGATTGAACGAATAGGGTTTCGAGTGAGCAAGAATGATGTGGTGGATGGAGCATGCCGTCATTGCCATGGCAAGATTGATGGGGTTTGGAATTAAGTTCGTAATTTTGGTACTTCGACGGCGCCAAACCCCATCCTGCAGGATGGGGTGAAAAGAGCCGCTTTTAATTTTCAATGGGAAGGAACAGGGTGGGGCAGGACCAGGCAAGCCATCGGAAAATGATCTGGACCATCGGAGGTGGCAAGGGAGGAAGCGGAAAGAGTTTTATCACGACGAATGTTGGAATCTGTCTTTCCAAGCTGGGTATCCGGGTAGTCCTCATCGATGCTGATTTAGGGGGAGCAAATCTCCACACGTTTCTTGGGATTTCGCCGCCTGCTCTTTCCCTTTCCGATTTCATTAAAAAGAGAGTCTCTCATCTTCATGAGGTTCTCATTCCAACCGCTGTTCCCAACCTTCAACTTCTGACCGGTGCACAAGACCTTTTAAATGCGGCGGATGCAAAAAGTGTTCAGAAGCGAAAACTGGTTCGTTCCATTCAAAGCCTGGACAGCGACACGGCCCTGGTGGATTTAGGAGCGGGCAATTCGTTAAGCGTCCTAGATTTCTTCTTGATATCGGACGGAGGGATTTTGGTGGTTACTCCCGAGCCCACTTCCATCGAAAATACGTATCGGTTTCTCAAGAGCGCCTTTTATCGGAGGCTGAAACAATCGGTTTCTTCTTCGTCTGTAAAGGCCCTGATCGATGGTGCCATGGATCGAAAGAATGAAATGGGGATTCAAAACCCTTATGACCTCATCAAAGTGGCAAGAGGGATGGATGAAGGGGACGCCCAAAGGATGATCGAGGAAATCGAAACCTTCCACCCGAATCTGATTCTGAATCAAGTCCGGTCAAAGAAAGATATTGAGATAGGGTTTTCGATTCGAAGTGCCTGTCTTAAATATTTTGGCATCCGCCTTCATTATTTGGGCTATGTCGTCTACGATCAGGATGTGAGTCATTCCATCCGGCGAAGGAGACCTCTGGTTTTGGAGAACCCCAGGTCCAGGGCTTCTCAATGTGTGATGGAGATCGCCTCCAAATTAGCTGATAGTCATAAAATGTCCGCACGATTTAAAGGAGATGAGCATCAAGAGCATTAAAGACCAGACTTATTATGAGGTTTTGGAAGTCAGCCATACGGCGACACCCAAAGAGATCCAGAGGGCTTACGAACAAGCCAAGGAGACCTTTGACGTCGATTCATTGGCTATCTATTCACTTTTTTCTGAAGAGGAGGTGAGAGAAATCAAGGAGGCCATTGAAGAGGCCTATCGGATTCTCATCGATGAGGGATTGCGGGAAAGTTACGACCAGTCCCACTTCCAAACAGTGGGTGCGCTGCCAACGGAAGAGCCCTCTGAAGCCCAGGAGGTTTCCGATGAGAAAAGAACCTCTCTCTCTTTTACAGGCCTTTCATTCAACGCCGAGGGGGAAGTCTATCGTGGGAAGGCACTGAAGCAGGTCCGGGAGAGAATGGGCGTTGAACCACAGACCATCTCCAAGGAGACGAAGATCAGTGTGAAGACGCTGGAGTGGATTGAAGAGGAAGCCTTCGAGAAACTTCCGCCTTTAGTCTATCTCAAGGGTTTTTTGAAAAGCTATGCCCAATCTCTTGGGTTGGATCCTCAGAAGGTCATCGAGGAATACATCCGTTTTATGGAAGAGTCTAAAAACAAATAACCTTATCCTTCCCCTTCTGTCTCAAATCCCGGGCAAATTGGATGCTCAAAATGTCAAATGCCAAAGTTCGAATTCCTCCTTTTGAACTTCGGCCGACAGGTGCCCCGGTTCGCCAATAACGGGATAGGCGGGGTCAAGGAGCACAATTAAAAAGATATTTTCTATTCCCGTCCCGACGGGGTGACCGGGGAGCTTCACATTCTTTTGATCCCGCCTTAGCAGGAGATTTTGGGCTTTGGATTTTTCTAGTAGGTTCGTGAAAAGTGATTATTTCTAAGGCTGCTCAAAAATGGCCCTGCCTTCGCCGAAGCGGCTTCGCGCAGGCAGGCAGATGCAAGTTGAGTCTGCGAAATCCCGTTTACGGGGGCTCCCGAAATCCTGAGGAATGAGGCTACTTGGACGTACGCCGCAACAAGCCTGCCCCGTGCTTTGACACGGGGAAGGATGAGGGAAACGAAGCAGATGGGTGTTTTTCAGCAGTCTGCTAGTTCTTGGGTTTTTCGGAGGTAAGGTCTGCCACTTTGGTGTCTAACTGTTTAGCGATGGCACCGCTAAACCCGACCACCTTTTCTCGAATCTTGCCTTCCTTATCGATGAGAAAGGTAGCTGGGATACCGGTCACGCGGTAACTCCTGACCACATCTTCTGGGGCAGTAACGACAGGGTAGGGGATGTCCATCGACCTGACAAAGCGGCGAACCGCCTCCCCATCGCCCTTATCGACGTTCATCCCAACCAACTCGAATCCGCTTTCTCGATAATCCTTATAGAGTCGAACTAAATGGGGGATAGATTCTTTACAGGGTCCACACCAAGTCGCCCAGAAGTCGAGAAGAACAACTTTTCCTTTAAGTTGAGAAAGGGTGATCTCTTGCCCGTCAAAGGACTTGAGGGAAAAATCCGGCGCCAAAGCTGAAAAGGGTTCTTTTTCTCCCTTAGAACAACGGGAAAGAAATGACACACCTCCCATGCAGAGGCTAACTATCAAAAACCATGCAAGAAACGTTCGCTTCATGTCCTCACACTTTCACGGTCTTCAGATTTCGTGTTGGGGATATTACAGGACTAGAGGCCCTTTTCAATCAGAGCCTTTAGACGGGCCTTCGGATGTGCACCGACAAGCTGGTCCAGAATCTTTCCACCTTTGAAAAGAATCAAGGTAGGAATTCCCCTCACTCCATATTGAGTGGGTGTAGCAGGGCTTTCATCGACGTTGAGCTTGGTCACCTTCACTCTACCAGAAAACTCTTTTGCCAACTCCTCAACGAGGGGACTGATGCTACGGCAGGGGCCGCACCACGTTGCCCAAAAATCGACCAAGACCGGAAGGTCCGAATTGAGGACCTCAGACGCAAAAGTTTTATCATCGACGTGAACCAAACCTACCTCGTTTGCCATTTTCTACTCCTTGAGTTCAGCTTAATAAAACCACTATAACTTATTCGACAGAGATTCCGCCACCCACGGCATTCGATTCATGATTGTTCCTCGACCCGCGTCGTTCAGGATGGGATGCGCGGTCCTGCAGCTGATGCAGTAACAGGGTCCTCTCAGTAGAATGCTCATAGCCTTCTTTCCAATACGTAGTCGGCCAGGGCACAGAGCGCTTCTTTCTCTTTTGATCCAGGAAAGAGAAGAAGACAATCCTTCGCCCTTTCGACGTAGGCCCGCGCTTTTTCCCAAGCGTAACGGATTCCATGGTATCGTTCAATAATCTTGACGACATGAAAGAAAGCTTCTTCGGTGAAAGGTTGAGAGTCGGTCAACTCTCGGATAAAAGTCCTCTCCTCCTCGCTGCACTGGTTCAGGGCGATGATCAAGGGAAGAGTGATCTTGCCGTCCTGGAGGTCGATGCCGATTTTCTTTCCAGATTTATTGGAGGTGTAATCGAGATTGTCATCGATTAACTGGAAAGCGATTCCCAGATTCATCCCAAACTGAGCTAATGCCTGCTCTTTTTCTTCTAAGACATTTCCAAGGATGGCACCGATCTGTGTGGCTGCCGAGATGAGGTAGGCGGTTTTACGGGCGATAATCGAAAGGTAAGCCTCCTCCGTCAGAGAAAGGTCATTGGTTCTGATCAACTCCTCCAGTTCCCCTTCCGCCATAATGGTGGTTGCTCTAGAGATGGTATGAAGGATCTTCCAATTGCCACTTTCCACCATCCGGGTGAAACACTTCGTGAAAAGGAAGTCTCCGACGAGAACGCAGGCTTCGTTCCCCCATTTGGAATTGGCGGATTCAATGCCTCTTCGTAACTTGGCCTTGTCCACAACATCATCGTGCAGCAATGTGGCGGTATGAATAAATTCGATGAGGCCGGCCATGGAGATGTGGTTCTCTCCGGAATACCCGCATAATCTCGCTGAAAGCAATAAGAGTTTTGCTCGAAATCGTTTGCCGCCGCTTCGAAGAAGATGTTCTCCGATAGCAGCGATGATGGGGACACTGGACCTCAGGTTCTTTCGGAACTCGTGATCCACTTTTCCCAAATCGTCCCGAATCAATTCGAGAGCCTCCTCAAACGAAGAGGGCCTCTGTTCTGACAGGAAAGGCTCCGTAGCCAAGGGATTCATAATAAAAATATTATCTTGTTCATCGACTATTGTCAACCGAAATAAGAGAACTTTTAAGAGAGGTCCTCTTCGCCTATCGGGACTCTCTCGTCCGTTCTCCATTGATTTTCTATTTGCCCTCGGAGGGGTTGGTTTCCTCGAGGATCAGGGGTCTCATGATCTTTGACTCCACGCCGCTCGCTTTGAACGATTCGGTGAGGATGAATTTTGCTTCTTCTCCAATGCGGGGATAAACGAACTGAATTCGCTTTGGCTCCAATTTTCCATTTCTCAATGCAACGAATAGGTCGACGGTTCTCAAGGCTGGAAAAATCAGGTAGCATCTCCCTTTGGGGGGAAGCAGGTAGGAGGCAATTGAGATCAGGTCTTCGAGCTTTCCTTTGATCTCATGGCGTGCGATGGCCTTGTCCATCGAGGGGTTGATCCTGCCGGTCTGATATTCTCGATAGGGTGGATTGGAAAGGGCGACATCGAAAGAACCTGGCGGGAAGATCCTTTTTAACTCTCTGAAATCCTGTTTAAGGATGGATACGCGATTTTTAAGATGATTCAAGACTACATTTTTTTCTGCACATTCTGCCAACCCCTTTTGAATTTCAACACCGACAAAGGAATGGGCCTTTGCGCTCTGTGACAATAACAACGGTAAAATTCCACAGCCTGTTCCCAGGTCAATCACTCTCTCATTTTTTCGAATTCTGACAAATTGGCTGAGGAGGGTGGTATCCACAGAGAACCGGTACCCCTTCTTCTTCTGAATGATTTGGAGCTTTCCATTGAAGAAAGGTTCTAGTGTCTCATCTACTGAAGGGAGAGGGTTCATAGACTGAACAATCAGGTTGAGCCCCTCCGCTCGGGCGGCTCAACTGAGCCTGTCGAGAGCCTCCGGGTCGAGCGACTCGCCGAAGGCTTAGGTCAAAGGCGAGCCGGGCCTTTAGACTGGAAAGTCGAAGGGTTGAATTTAATTATCATGAAAAGAGTTCACCTGTCAATGGGGCCCTTCACCTGTTTGACAGAGCATTCTCTCCATCATTTCTATTCTAATCCTCATAAAGAAAAAAGGTTGAATTTTGTTCAAAATAATTGAGAATTTGGGCAAAAATTATCCATCTCCATTTAACAGGACAATTCGATTCTTTCTCTAACCTCTAAAAAGTTCTAATATTTTTCGCTAATTAAAAGGGGTAGTCTGAGTGTTGGTATGGATATTGCTTTATATTTCTCTTGACAAAATAAGGATAAAGCGCTAAATTTCAACAAAATTTTGCTCTTAACTCATAAGGCCTTTTTGGAAAAGGAGGAGGAGGTAATTATGAGAAGATTCGTTGGTTTCTTTTCTGCCATGATTTTGATGCTCTCCTTCTGTTTCGTTCTTCCAGGTTTGACACAAGAAACGAAGGAAACCGAAGGGGTTTATACCATCCAAAAGGGAGATACGCTGTGGGATATCTCCTCTAAGTTTCTAAAGGACCCCTTCCTCTGGCCAAAATTGTGGGAAAGAAATCCCTATATTACCAATCCTCATTGGATCTATCCAGGAAACCCGATCCGACTGACTGGTGGTGAGTCGGCGAAGACAGAGGAGCCTCAGGCAGTGAAGAAAGAGGAGCCTCCGAAAGCCGTGGAAGAGAAACCTCAAGAAGCGGTTAAGGAACCAGAGGTTAAAGAGCCCGAAGTTGAAAAAGTAGAGTCTCCTGCGCCTCCTCCTGTCGAAAAGAAAGAAGAAGGGGTTGCTGAAGTCAAACCTGAGGTTAAACCTGCTCCCGTGGAGGAAAAACCTGTTTATTTTCGTGAAATTCGCTCTGCAGGGTTCATGAGCGATCTTGAGTATCGGGGAATTGGGATCGTTTTAGAGAGCAGGGAAGGTAAAAATATGATGTCGGAAGGCGACATCCTTTACATGGCCTTAAAAACCGGAGAATCTATT
>Ga0153916_10001402_pt1 | contig 17242 bp, 12 predicted proteins | sample Opewatmetagenome_FD_109642 | JGI IMG/M metagenome (GOLD analysis project Ga0153916, IMG submission 109642) | Freshwater wetland microbial communities from Ohio, USA - Open water 3 Core 3 Depth 4 metaG | ecosystem: Environmental > Aquatic > Freshwater > Wetlands | place: USA: Ohio, Lake Erie... | reverse complement strand
GTCCGTCGTCCTGCGCCACTGGTTCGATCTCATCATGGCGAACCAGGAGGACCTCGCCACCCTGATGACCGCCGAGCAGGGGAAGCCCATGGCCGAGTCGCGCGGCGAGATCGCCTACGCCGCCGCGTTCATCGAGTGGTTCGGCGAGGAGGCCAAGCGCGTCTACGGCGACACCATCCCGCAGCATCAGGCCGACAAGCGCATCCTCGTGCTCAAGGAGCCCATCGGCGTGGTGGCCGCCATCACCCCGTGGAACTTCCCCTCCGCCATGATCACCCGCAAGGCCGGCCCGGCCCTGGCGGCGGGCTGCACCGTCGTGCTCAAGCCGGCCAGCGCCACCCCCTTCTCGGCGCTGGCCCTGGCCGAGCTGGGCGAGGAGGCCGGCCTGCCACCCGGCGTCTTCAACGTCGTCACCGGCGATTCCGCGGCCATCGGCAAGGAGCTCACCACCAACCCCATCGTCCGCAAGCTCTCCTTCACGGGCTCGACCGAGATCGGCAAGCAGCTCATGGCGCAGTGCGCCTCCACCGTGAAGAAGGTGTCGCTGGAGCTGGGCGGCAACGCCCCCTTCATCGTCTTCGACGACGCCGACCTCGACGCCGCGGTGGTGGGCGCGGTGCAGAGCAAGTACCGGAACAGCGGCCAGACCTGCGTCTGCACGAACCGCATCCTGGTACAGGAGGGCGTCTACGACGTCTTCGCCAGGAAGCTCGCCGACGCGGTGGCTCGGCTCGAGGTCGGCGACGGCCTGCAAGCCGAGACGCAGCAGGGGCCGCTCATCGACGAGGGGGCGGTCAGGAAGGTGGAGGAGCACATCGCCGACGCGCTCGCCAAGGGGGCCCAGGTGGTCACCGGCGGCGCCCGGCATGCGCTGGGCGGCACCTTCTTCCAGCCCACCGTGCTCACCAACGTGACGCCGGCGATGCAGGTGTCGAAGGAGGAGACCTTCGGCCCGGTGGCGCCCCTCTACCGCTTCAAGACGGAGGAGGAGGCCGTCCACATGGCCAACGACACGGAGTTCGGCCTGGCCTCCTACTTCTACACGCGCGACCTGGCGCGGGCCTGGCGGGTCTCGGAGAAGCTCGAGTACGGCATGGTCGGCCTCAACACCGGCCTCATCTCCACCGAGATCGCTCCCTTCGGAGGGGTCAAGGAGTCGGGGTCCGGACGCGAGGGGTCGAAGTACGGCATCGAGGACTACCTCGAGATCAAGTACGTCTGCTTCGGCGGCATCGCCTGACCGAGGGGACGCCCATGCCCCCCGCCCCCCCGTCCAAGCTCGACCGCGGCGTAGCGCGATCCATCGGCGCGCTCGCCGAGGCGGCGCTCGCCGGATACCGCTGGCTGCGCGACTTCGTCCCCGACGCCTTCGCCAGCACGCTGAGGGAGGACGAGGCCATCCTGGCGAGCCTGGCGGCCGGGCTGCCGCGGCTCGCCTCCGACCGCGAGCTCGTCCTCGTCGACCGCGACCGCGAGCTCACCCTGGCGCGGCTCGACCGACCCGGCTCGGTCTTCGAGACCCTGAAGCAGATCGAGGACCGCGAGATCGCCTCGTCCGAGATCTTCCACTCCGACGCGCGGGTCCCGGGCACCAACCGGGGCCTGGAGGTGCATCGCTACGAGTTCGCCGCGCCGGAAGGCGCGCTCGATGCCGCGCCGCGCCCCGAGATCCCGCAGAACGTGCGGCGCGCCATCCACGCCGCGGCCGCCGAGCGCCACCCCGACCTCAGGACCGGCCCGCTCGACGGGGCGCTTCGGCTCCTTTGGAACGACAACGAGCGCTACGTGCGGCTGGCCTCGCCCGCCGACGTGGCCCAGCTCGCCTGGCTGCTTCGCGAATGCCAGGCCCGGGCCGGCTTCTTCCTCGACCTGGTGGGGCGCGACGGCGCGGGCGAGCGGCACGAGTCCACGGTGCTCTTCGCGGTGGCCAGCCCGCCGCCGCGCGGCTTCCTCATGCAGGTCACCGAGGTGCTCGACGCGCTCAACCTCGGGCTGCGGCGCTCGCTGGCGCTCTCGGCCCTGGCCGGCGGCGAGCGCTACTTCCTGGCGAGCTTCAGGGTGGCCCACCGCGAGGGCGTGCCGCTGACGCGCGACTCCGAGCTCTTCCGGAAGCTGCGGCGGCAGATCTTCGCCACCCAGAACCTGTCCATCGAGGCCCCGACCTACCGCGACTTCGTCCTCCCCCGGCTCATGACGGCGGAGGATGCGGGCCTGATCAACGCCTTCATCGGCTTCTGCCACACCAACTGCGCCCACAACCAGATCGAGCGCTACACGTTCGAAGACGTCATCCGCGCGTTCCACTTCCACCCGGGCATGTCGCTGCGTCTGGTGCGGCTCTTCAAGACCCGTTTCGACCCCGATCGGCGCGACCACGACACCGCCTGGCCTCGGGAGCTGGCCGAGGTGGAGCACGAGGTGGCGGCCTACAACACCGGCCATCGCATGCTGGACGAGTTCCGGCGCTCCCTCTTCCAGACGGCGCTCACCTTCATCAAGCGCACCCTCAAGACGAACTTCTTCGTCGACGAGAAACACGCCCTGGCCTTCCGGCTCGACCCGGCCTACCTCGACGACCTGGGCCCGGCCTTCACCGGCGACCTGCCGCCGGAGCGCCCCTTCCGCGTCACCTTCTTCGCCGGCCGCTACGGCCTCGGCTACCACATCGGCTTCGCCGACATCGCCCGCGGCGGCTGGCGCACCGTCTTCGCCGACTCGCGCGACGACTACGTCACCGTGGCCAACACCCTCTTCCGCGAGAACTACGTCCTCGCCCACACCCAGCACCTCAAGAACAAGGACATCTACGAGGGCGGATCGAAGATGGTGGTGGTGGTGCACGTCCCCGGGCGGCGGCTCCCGGCCGCGCAGGACCAGCTCCTCCACAAGGTGCAGCGCGGCTTCATCAACGCCTTCCTCGACGTCTTCGTCACCGAGGACGGCAAGGCGCGCGATCCGCGCGTGGTCGACTACTACGGCGAGGACGAGCCCATCGAGCTCGGCCCCGACGAGAACATGCACGACGTCATGATCGAGGAGATCGCGAAGCTCTCGGTCAGGCGCGGCTACCTGCTCGGCGCCGGCGTGATGTCCAGCAAGCAGGTGGGCATCAACCACAAGGAGTTCGGCGTCACCTCGACGGGCGTCGTGGCCTTCGCCGAGATCGCCATGCGCGAGCGTGGCCTCGACGTCCGCAAGGACCCGTTCTCGGTGAAGTTCACCGGCGGGCCGAACGGGGACGTGGCCGGCAACGCCATGCGCATCCTGCTGGAGCGCTGTCCCGGGGCCGCCATCCGGCTCATCGTCGACGGCACCGGCGCGCTCTTCGACCCGGCCGGCCTGGACCGCGAGGCGCTCTCGCGCATCGTCCTCGCGGCCGACGCCGCGGCCTTCGACGCCAACCGGCTCTCCCCGGGCGGCTTCGTCCTCTACCGGAACCAGCGCCGCGCCGACGGCCTGCGCGAGCTCCACCGGCGCGTGGAGATGACGGCCACCGACCTGCGCGAGGACTGGGTGACCCTGGACGAGTTCCACCAGGAGTTCGACACCCTGCTCTTCCGCGTCCCCGCCGACCTCTTCATCCCCGCCGGCGGCCGCCCCGAGACCATCGACAAGAAGAACTGGAATCACTTCCTCGGCACCGACGGGAAGCCCAGCGCCGGCGTCATCGTCGAGGGGGCGAACTCCTTCATCACCCCGGAGGCCCGCCGGCGCCTGCAGGAGGCGGGCGCGGTGGTGCTGCGCGACGCCTCGGCCAACAAGTGCGGCGTCATCTCGTCCTCCTACGAGATCATCGGCAACCTGCTCCTCTCGGAGCGCGAGCTCCTGGCCCACAAGGCGGCCTACGTCCGCGACGTGCTCGAGATCCTGGAGCGGCGCGCCACCGACGAGGCCAGCCTCATCTTCCGGCGCCACCGCGCGGAGGGCGGCAAGCGGAGCTTCACCGAGATCTCCGAGGGGCTCTCGGTCGAGATCAACGACCACAAGGCGCGCCTCTTCCGCCACTTCGAGGCCCACCCCGAGAGCCACCTGCGCCCGCCCTACCGCCGGGCGCTGCTGGCCCACCTGCCGCGTTTGATCCGCGAGAGCCCCTCCTACCGGCTTAGGGTGCGGCGCCTCCCCTCCAAGTACCGCTCGGCCATCCTGGCGGCCGAGATCGCCACCACGCTCGTCTACCGGCGCGCGCTCGAGCCCGACTTCCGCGCCGCCCTCGGGGACTACGTGCAGCAGATGTTTCCCTGACCCCACCGCGGGCGCCGAGCGCGCCCGGCACCAAGGAGAAGGCCGATGAACCAGAAGAACCTCATCAACAACGCGTTCGTGACCGGGGAGGGCGAACGGTCCGAGAAGATCCTCGACCCGGCCACCGGCGACGTCATCGCCGAGATCCCGGAGGCCTCGCCGGCGCAGGTGGTGGCTGCGGTCAAGGCGGCGGACGCCGCGTTCCAGGGGTGGTCCCAGACCGTGCCGCGCGACCGGGCGGCGCTGCTCCTCAAGCTGGCCGACGCCGTCGAGCAGCGCGGGGCCGAGCTCGCCCGGCTGGAGTCGCGCAACGCCGGCAAGCCCTACCTGGCGGCGCTCAACGACGAGATCCCGGCCATCGTCGACGTCTTCCGCTTCTTCGCGGGCGCCGCGCGCTGCATGACGGGCGCCGTGGCCGGCGAGTACACCCCCGGCTTCACGAGCATGATCCGCCGCGACCCGCTGGGCGTGGTGGCCTCCATCGCGCCGTGGAACTACCCGCTCATGATGGCGGCCTGGAAGATCGCCCCGGCGGTGGCCGCCGGCAACACCGTGGTCATCAAGCCCTCGGTGCAGACCCCGCTCACCACCCTGGCGCTGGCCGAGCTCATCGCCGGCATCTTCCCGAAGGGCGTCGTGAACGTCCTCGCCGGCCGCGGCTCCACCGTCGGCACGCAGATCCTCGCGCAGCCCGAGACCCGCATGGTCTCCATCACCGGCTCGGTGGGCAGCGGCCAGCACATCCTCGAGGCCGCCAAGGCCAACATCCTGCGCACCCACCTCGAGCTCGGCGGCAAGGCGCCGGTGGTGGTCTTCGACGACGCCGACCTCGAGGCGGTGGTCGGCGGCCTGCGCGCCTTCTCCTTCTACAACGCAGGCCAGGACTGCACCGCCGCCTGCCGCGTGTACGCCCAGGGCAAGATCTACGACAGGCTGGTGGCCGACCTCTCCGCCGCCGCCAAGTCCATCAAGGTCGGCACCCAGGACGAGCCCGGCGTGGAGATGGGCCCGTGCATCACCGCCGCCCATCGCGAGACCGTGAAGGGCTTCGTGGACCGCGCGGCGGCGCTGAAGCACGTCGAGGTGACCGCCGGCGGGCGGGCGCGCGCGGGCAAGGGCTTCTTCTACGAGCCCACCGTCGTCGCCGGCGCGCTGCAGAAGGACGAGATCGTGCAGCAGGAGGTCTTCGGGCCGGTGGTCTCGGTGACCCGCTTCGAGGACGCCGAGCAGGCCATCACCTGGGCCAACGACTCCGTCTACGGGCTGGCCTCGTCGGTCTGGACCCGCGACGTCTCCAGGGCCATGAAGGTGGCGGCCCGCCTCCAGTACGGCGCCACCTGGATCAACTCCCACTTCATGCTGGTCTCGGAGATGCCGCACGGCGGCGTCAAGCAGTCGGGCTACGGCAAGGACCTCTCCATGTACGCGCTCGAGGACTACACCGCCGTCCGCCACGTCATGGTGAAAGTCTAGGCGCCCGGAGCGCCGAAAGGACCCGGATCATGAGCGACAATGCGAGCCTCAAGGCTCGCCGCGAGGCGGCCACGCCGCGCGGCGTGGGCATCACGGCCCCCTTCTTCGTGAAGCGGGCCGAGAACAGCGAGCTGTGGGACGTCGAGGGGCGGCGCTACGTCGACTTCGCCGGAGGAATCGCGGTGCTGAACACCGGGCACCGCCACCCGCGGGTGATCGCGGCGCTGCGCGCCCAGCTCGACGACTTCACCCACAGTGCCTACCAGGTGACCGCCTACGAGTCCTACGTGGCGCTGGCCGAGCGGCTCGTCCGGCTCACCCCGGGGAAACACGCCAAGAAGGCCACCTTCTTCACCACCGGCGCCGAGGCGGTGGAGAACGCCGTCAAGATCGCCCGCGCCGCCACCGGCCGGCCCGGCGTCGTGGCCTTCAGCGGCTCGTTCCACGGCCGGACCCTGCTGAGCCTGGCGCTCACCGGCAAGGTGGTGCCGTACAAGGTCGGCTTCGGCCCCTTCCCCGGCGACATCTGGCACATCCCCTTCCCCATGGCGCTCCACGGCGTCACGCCGGAGGACTCCATCGAGGCGCTCCACCGGCTCTTCAAGGCCGACATCGATCCGAGGCGGGTGGCGGCCATCCTCGTGGAGCCGGTGCAGGGGGAGGGTGGCTTCTACCCGGCGCCGCCCGCGCTGCTGCGAGCGCTGCGGAGGGAGTGCGACGAGCACGGCATCCTGCTCATCGCCGACGAGATCCAGACCGGCTTCGCGCGCACGGGGCGCTGGTTCGCCATGGACCACCACGACGTGCTCCCGGACCTCATGACGGTGGCCAAGTCGCTCGGCGCGGGCGTTCCCATCTCCGGCGTGGTGGGGCGCGCCGAGATCATGGACGCGCCCGGGCCCGGGGGGCTGGGCGGAACCTACTCCGGCAACCCGCTGGCCACGGCCGCGGCCCACGCCGTCCTCGACGTCATCGAGGACGAGAAGCTGGTGGACCGGGCCAACGTCCTGGGCGGGCGACTCAGTGCGCGCCTCGAGGGGCTCAGGGCGCGCGTGCCCCGCATCGCCGAGGTGCGCGGCCCGGGCGCCATGCTGGCGGTGGAGCTCATGAAGCCCAGCGGCGGCCCCGATTCGGACTTCGCCAAGCAGGTCCAGTCGCGGGCCCTGGAGCAGGGGCTCTTGCTCCTCACCTGCGGCGTCCACGGCAACGTCATCCGCTTCCTCTTCCCGCTCACCATCCAAGACGCGGTCTTCGGCGAGGGGCTCGACATCCTCGAGCGCGCACTGACGGTATGAGTTCGGCCCGCTCGCCTATGCCGTCGTGCATGGCCCAGGCGTTCCGGCATGAGCGAGCTTCCGATGCCGTGCGGCCATCTGCCGCAACCCCCTGTCGTCGCAGCTTCTTCGAGCGGACTGGCCCGAGAGACATAGCCCCGAGGGCCGTGGCACATCGGATGCTATCCATGTGGAAAAGGAATTGATGCCGACCCGCACCCTAGACGTCCACCGGACGGACTCGCGCTCCTGCCCGGTGATCGTGCAGCGTCCTGCGAGGCGCCGGAGCGGCCGTTCCGGCCGGACCTCGAAGGTCCCCCCTGCCCGCCCGTGAGGAGCACCCGTGACCTGGCTCGTATCTCACCGTGAACCTGGAGGCTTGAGCATGAACCCGTCGTCGTCCCCTCGACTCGCCGCCCTCTGCCGCCTCGCGCTGGCCTGCACGCTCCTCGCCGCTGCCCCGGCGCGCGCGCAGGAGGAGGAGAAGGTCCTCAACGTCTACAACTGGTCCGACTACATCGCCGAGGACACGGTCGCGAACTTCGAGAAGGAGACCGGCATCAAGGTCCGGTACGACAACTTCGACAACAACGAGATCCTCCACGCCAAGCTGGTGGCCGGGAAGACGGGCTACGACATCGTCATCCCCTCGTCCTACTGGGCGAAGATCCAGATCGGCGGCGGCCTGCTCCGCCCGCTCGACAAGGACAAGATCCCCAACCTCAAGAACGTCGACCCGGCCATCGCCGAGCGGCTCGCCAAGATCGACCCGGGCAACGCCTACCTGGTCGACTGGCTCTGGGGCTACACCACCGTCGGCATCAACGTCGACAAGGTGAAGGCGGCGCTGGGCAGCACGCCCATGCCTGAGAACGTCTGGGACCTGGTTTTCAAGCCCGAGTACATCTCCAAGCTGAAGAGCTGCGGCGTCAGCTTCCTCGACTCCGCCACCGAGGTGGTGCCGGCCGCGATGCGCTACCTCGGCAAGACCGGCTTCAGCAAGAACCTCTCCGACTACAACGGCGTCTCCGAGCTGCTCAAGCGCGTCCGTCCCCACGTCACCCTCTTCAGCTCCTCCGGCTACATCAACGACCTGGCCAACGGCTCCGTCTGCCTCTCGCTCGGCTACTCCGGCGACATCAACATCGCCCGGGCCCGCGCCGTCGAAGGCAAGACCGGTCAGAAGATCCAGGCGTTCATCCCCAGGACCGGCGCGGTGGTGTTCATGGACACCATGGCCATCCCCACCGACGCGCCGCATCCGGGCAACGCCCACAAGTGGATCAACTACATCCTCCGCCCCGAGGTGCACGCCAGCCTGACGAACAAGGTCTTCTACGCGAACCCCAACAAGGAGGCGCGCAAGTTCGTCAAGCCCTCGGTCGCCAACGACACGACCGTGTTCCTGTCCGAGGAAGACATGAGGAAGATGGAGATGCCGGACGGCGTCACCAACGACGTTCGTCGCACGATGACCCGCATCTACACCGCCTTCAAGACCGGCATCTGACCCGGCGCTGCACCTCCAGCACGGGAACTCCATGAGCTCGGGCTCGGGCTACCTCCAGATCCATGACGTCGTGAAGGACTTCGGCAGCGGATCGATCGCCGTCAACCACGTCGGCCTCGACATCGCCAAGGGCGAGATCTTCGCCCTCCTCGGCCCCTCGGGCTGCGGGAAGACGACGCTCCTCCGCATGCTGGCCGGCTTCGAGACCCCGACCTCGGGCCGCATCGTCCTCGATGGCCAGGACCTGGCCGGTCTGCCGCCGTACCTGAGACCCATCAACATGATGTTCCAGTCGTACGCGCTGTTCCCGCACCTCTCCGTCTGGGACAACATCGCCTTCGGCCTGCGGCGCGACGGCCTGCCCAGGGCGCAGGTCGCGGAGCGCGTCGAGGCCATGCTGAAGCTGGTGCAGCTCGGCAAGTTCGGCAAGCGCAAGCCGCACCAGCTCTCGGGCGGGCAGCAGCAGCGCGTCGCGCTGGCGCGGAGCCTGGCCAAGCGACCGCAGCTGCTGCTCCTCGACGAGCCGCTCGGCGCGCTCGACAAGAAGCTCCGCGAGGAGACCCAGGTCGAGCTGGTGAACATCATCCACGAGGTCGGCGTGACCTGCGTGATGGTGACCCACGACCAGGACGAGGCCATGACGATGGCCTCGCGCATCGCGGTGATGAGCGAGGGGCACATCCTGCAGGTGGGGACGCCGGGCGAGATCTACGAGACCCCTGCCAGCCGCTTCGTGGCCGACTTCATCGGCAACGTGAACCTCATGGACGGCAAGGTCGTGGTGGACGAGCCCGACTCCGTCGAGGTCGAGTGCGCGGCCTGCCGTCACCACGTCGGCCACGGCATCACCGGCACCCTGGGCATGCCCGTCACCGTGGCGGTCCGGCCCGAGAAGATCCGGCTCAGCGTCTCGCGGCCCGACGGCTCGACGAACGTGGTGCAGGGCACGGTGCGCGACAAGTCGTACTTCGGCAGGTTCACGCTCTACCACCTGGTGCTCCCCGGCGGGCAGGTCCTCACGGTCAGCGAGACCAACGTGGAGCGGCACCGCGAGGACGCGCCCGAGGCCGGGCAAGCGGCCTGGGCCACCTGGTCTCCCACCTCCCAAGTGGTGCTGACCCAGTGAGCCGCCCGCTCGTCGCCTCGCTCTTCGAGCGGCTGCGCTCGTTCCCCGTGCACCGCCACGGGCGTGCGGCCGTCATCGGCATCCCCTACGCCTGGCTGCTGGTCTTCTTCCTGCTCCCCTTCCTCATCATCCTGAAGATCAGCGTCTCGGAGATGGAGACGGTCCGCTTCAAGGACCTCCTGGAGCTCAAGGACGGGCTGGTCACGCTGACCATCAACGTCGGCCACTACGTCTCGATCTTCCAGGACGACCTCTACGTCAGGACCTACGTCGCCAGCCTCAAGTACGCGGCGGTGACCACCGCCTGGTGCCTCTTCATCGGGTACCCGTTCGCCTATTTCATGGCTCGGGCCAAGGCCGCGCACCAGCCGGCGCTCCTCATGCTGGTGATGCTGCCCTTCTGGACCTCCTTCCTGCTGCGGGTCTACGCGTGGAAGGGGCTGCTCATGGAGGGTGGCTGGGTGGCCCGCATCCTGGTGGCGCTGGGCGTCGATCACCTGCTGGTGAAGGCCGACCTCGTCCCGGCGCTGGGCAAGTTCATGAACACGCCCTTCTCGCTGGTGATCGGCATGGTCTACACGTACCTGCCGTTCATGGTGCTGCCGCTCTACGCCACGCTGGTCAAGATGGACCTGCGCCTGCTGGAGGCGGCCGCCGACCTGGGCGCCACCCCGTGGGTCGGCTTCTGGAAGATCACCGTGCCGCTCTCCAAGGCCGGCATCATCGCCGGCTCGATGCTGGTCTTCATCCCCTGCATCGGCGAGTTCGTCATCCCCGAGCTGCTCGGCGGACCGCGTACCTTGATGATCGGGCGGGTGCTCTGGGACGAGTTCTTCAGCAACAACGACTGGCCCATGGCCTCGAGCGTGGCGGCCGTCGTCATCCTGCTGATCATCGTGCCGCTGACGATCTTCAACAGGTACCAGGCCGAGGCCACGGAGGCGCGCCGATGAGCCGGGCCAGGCCCATCCTCGGCCCCGGGTTCAACCGGCTCTTCGCGAAGGGCTGGCTCGGGGCGGGCTACCTCTTCCTCTACGTGCCCATCTGCGCGCTGGTGGTCTACTCGTTCAACGCGTCGCCGCTGCCCAGCGTCTGGGGCGGCGCCTCGCTGCGCTGGTACCACGAGCTGGCGCACGACCGGGAGCTCCTGGCCGGTCTCTGGCTCTCGCTCAAGATCGCCTTCTACACGGCCTGGGGCTCGGTGGTCCTCGGCACCCTGGCCGCCTTCACCCTGGTGAAGTACCGCCGCTTCCTCGGCCGGACGCTCTTCTCCGGCATGGTCAACGCGCCGCTGGTGATGCCGGAGGTCATCGTCGGGCTCTCGCTGCTCCTCATGATGGTCTCGGCGCAGCGCTGGCTCGGCTTCCCCGAGCGCGGCCTCGTCACCATCTGGCTGGGCCACCTGCTGATCGGCCTGTCCTACGCCACGGTGGTGGTCCAGGCGCGCCTCCAGGACCTCAACCCCGAGCTGGAGGAGGCGGCCACCGACCTGGGCGCGCGCCCACACCAGGTGTTCCTGCTGGTGACGCTTCCCATGATCGTGCCGTCGCTGCTCTCGGCGTGGCTGCTCGCCTTCACGCTGTCGCTCGACGACGTGGTGCTCTCGGCCTTTCTCTCGGGGCCGGGCGCCACGACCCTGCCGCTCGTGATCTTCTCCCGCGCGCGCCTCGGCATGCGCCCCGACATCAACGCCGCCGCCACCATCATCATCGCCATCGTGTCCGCCGGCGTGGTGGCCGGCAGCGTCCTCATCGCCCGCAACGAGCGCAGGCGGGCCGCCGAGATGGCGGCCGCCCAGCGCGCCTGAACCCCGACGCCTCACCCAGGACCCCGATCCACCGCAAGAGGAGAGCATGATGAATGCCCTGAAGCTCACGACCCTGGCCCTCGCGCTCGCGGCGGCCTTCCCGACGCAGGCCCAGACCACCAACGACACGAACAAGGAGCTGCAGGCGCTCAAGGACCGCCTCGCCGCGGTCGAGAAGAAGCTCAAGGCGGCCGAGGCGGCCCCCAAGACTGACGGCACCGGGGCCGAGCAGGCCAAGGAGCTGAGCCGCGTCGCCGTGAAGGCCGAGGCGCTCGAGGACGCCCGCGACGCCGCCGGCTTCAAGGGGTTCAAGGTCTCCGGCTACGTGGACCCCGTGTACCTCCACAACTACGACCAGAACGCCGCCGGCTTCCACTTCGTGGTCCCGGTCAACAAGGAGTTCTACGGGTACTCGGCCTCCTACTTCGGGTCGGCGTTGATCGACTTCCAGAAGGAGATGGACGGCGGCACCAAGTGGCGCCTGACGCTGATGCCCGCCCGCTCGACCAGCGACGTGTTCGGCGACGCCTCCATCGTGCACGAGGCCTCGGTCGTCATCCCGCTCGGCGATCTGCAGACCCGGCTCATCGCCGGCCAGCTGCCCGACTGGTCGGGTTACGAGTACCTGCCGGCGACCCAGAACAAGCTCATCACCCACAACCTGCTCTTCGACTTCACCCTGCCCATCGCCTACACCGGCGCCGGCCTCGAGGTCGTCCGCGGCAAGTGGGACGTGAAGGCGGTCATCGCCAACCTCAACATGTCGCACCGATCTCCGAACGAGGTCGCCCCGGCCGTCGCCTACCGCGTCGACTACTCCGGCGGCGAGTTCTGGGGCCTCGGCCTGGCGGGCGTGAACGGCGTCACCCACAACTTCCGCGCCTTCGACACCGTCAACCCCGTCACGGGCGAGCCCTACAGCACCAAGAACACCTGGGTCGACCTCGTCGAGCTCGACGGCTACTACACCCGCGGTAACGTGACCATGCAGGGCCAGGTGAGCTACGGCCACCAGAACGACGCCTCCATCACCGCAGATCCCGTCACGGGCAAGCTCCGCAACGCCGAGTGGATGGGCGCCTCGGTGCTCGCCGCCTACAAGTTCACGCCGCGCTTCGAGGGCGTGCTGCGCGGCGACTACCTCTTCAACGAGAAGAACGGCGGCGGCCTCCTGACCTACGCCTTCGCCGACGGCGGCAACTCTATCGTTCTGAGCCAGCTCCTCGACGGCGCCCCCGAGAAGGGCGCCAACCGCCTCGCCATCTCGGGCGGGTTCAGCTACGCCTTCAACCCGAACACGGTGTTCCACTTCGAGTACCGCTACGACCGGGCCACGCAGGCGGCCTTCGCCAAGACCAAGGGCGACACCTTCGTGAAGGACAACCACCTCCTCGCCACGTCGGTGGTGGTCTCCTTCTAGCTCCACTTGCGCGGGGACGGCGGCGACGCAACCGCCGTCGGGGCCGCTCCGGATCCGTCCGGAGCGGCCCTCGTCGTCTCGGCAAGGACGTCTTCGGATTCCGGGAGGTAGCCGCGCGCGCCGATCGCGCCTCGCCGACCTGCAGGAGCGTCACGCCTCAGTCGTCCAGCAGGTATTCGACCGTGCTCACCACCCGGATCACCTTCCGCTCGGGGGTGAAGGCGTCGCGATCCTCGATGGAGAAGAGCCCCTGGGACGCGGCGCGTATCTTGCCGAGCTTGCTGCCGGAGTCCTTTGCGAACTTCGCTGCCGCCTCCCGCGCAGCCACCGTCGCCTCCTCGATCATCGCGGGCTTCACCGAGTTCAGGGCGGTGAAGAGGAACTCCGCCGACTGCTCCCGCCCCAGCACGACGCCCTTGGCCACCAGCGTTCCCGCCTTCTCCATGGCGCGACGGACGGCCTTCACGTCCCTGGTCCTCGCCATGACCACCGCGGTCGCGACGTAGCGGAAGCGCGGCGGCGGATCGTTCTGGTCGCGGCGCTCCGCCTGGAGATCGGCGATCCGCGGCACGGCGTAGGAGATGTCCTCGCGCCGGAATCCCGCCTCCTCCATGAACCCGGACACGACGAGGCGGCGCGCCTCCACCCGCCGCTGGAGCTCCACGAGGTCGTTGGCCGATTCCTGGAAGCTCAAGGGCCAGATCGCGAGGTCGGCGTCCACCTCCCGCTCCGAGAGCCCCTTCACGGTCACGTGGCGCTCCGCGTCGCGGAGGCGCCCGGCCGCGGAGGTCACCGCGAAGCCCGCGACCGCGATTCCGAGCCCCAGCGAAACCCCGAGCGCGGCCGCCGCACCGATCGAAACCCGTTCCATGCGCGTCCTCCCTTGGCGACCTACGCGACGATACAGGCGGCGCGGGCGGGCGTCACGCCTCGGCGAGGACCGGCGCCGTGTTTCCGGGTCCGACAGCGACTCCCCTGGAAGCCGCCGAGGCGATCCCCGGGATCCGGCCTGCCTCGCGGCGGCCTGTGCTCGGGAGTGGCGGGCCTTCGGCTCGTCTGACGGCTGGGCCGTCGCCTCACGCAACCCCGGGGCGCACGTCACCGCAGCGCGTCGATCTCCCCGGGGCGGGCGCGAGCGGAACGTGTGCGTGGCGGTCTTCACGGAACCGTGAGGTTCGCCGTCGTGGTGGCCCCTCCCGCCACGGCGGCGCTCACGGCCGCGCCCTCGGTCGCCCTCTCGACGCCTCCCTCGAGCGTCCAGCGCACCGCCCGTAGCGCGTAGGTGCCCACCGGAAGGTTCGCCATGGCGTAGCTCTCGACGCTCCCGACCACCGAGCCGAGGGCGGACCGCACCACGAAGCGGCGCGTGGTCCCGCCCGCGTCGAGCGGCTGGACGGCCAGGACCTCGTCGGCGTCGGCGGCGCCCGCGGTGGGGGTGATGGTTCCCATGACGCTCCCCGAGCCCACCAGCGCCGGCCAGTCGACGCCGTAGGTGGCCGCGGGCGCGGCGGCGGTCAGCGCCAGCGGGCCGCTCGCCCTGGCCGCATAGACGCCGGCGCCGGTGACCGGCTGGGTGACCACGAAGTACGTGGCGCCGAGGGGGAGCAGGTCGAGCCTGTACTTCCCGTCGAGCCCGGTGGTCACGGTGCGCACGACCGACGGTTTCCTTCCGCGTCCAGCGTCTGGGCGGTCACGGAGACCCCGGCCAGGGGCGTGACCCCCTCGATCGCGCTCGTGGTGAGCTGTCCCGTGATGAAGCCCGTGGCGACGTGATCCACGCAGTGGACGACCGGCCGCAGGAGGTACCGGCCGGAGCCGGTCTCGTGCAGGAAGATCGACCGGTGCCCGTCGAAGTCGATGTAGAGGTCCCGCACCCCCTCCTCCTCCAGGCGCGTCTCGCACACGATCTTGAGGCCGGACCGGAGCCCGGACGGCACCTCGAGGTCCTCGACCGCTCCACCCTCGGGCCTCACGCTGTTGCCGGTGCCGAGCACGAGCCGCAGCTGGGTGTAGTGGCCCGCGGGCAACCTGACGTCCCGGGCGAGCGTCGCGACCACGCCGCCGCGCAGCGTGAGCAGGTCGTACGTCCGGCCGGGCTCGCTCAGCGTCGTCCAGCCGTCGTCGCCGTGGATCTCGACCCGCAGGACGTGGAGGTTGATCTCCTGGAAGTCGCCGGGCCCGTCCACGAGGTGGACGCTGACGGTTCCTGGCTTCGACGAGCTGCAGCCGACCGCGGCCGCGAGGAGCAGGCCTGCGAGGCCGGGACGGGGATCACGTGCGCGCATACGCCCTCCGCTGACCCAAGCCTTAGCTCGTCGGCGGGAGCGGGGGGGCGCGGCAAGACTTCGCGCCCCCGGACGCCCGGAAAGGCGAGGCCCACGCGCGGGAGGTCCGGCCAGGGCGGCGGTGGCAGGCGTCCGGCGTCCGGCGTCCATCAAGGGCGGGCCAGCAGCGACCCGCCCCGCCCGTCGCGGGAGCCCGCCGCTACGGCGGCAGCACCGTCTCCCCGTACGACAGGTACCGGTCCACCGCCTGCGCGGCCTGGCGGCCCTCGCGGATCGCCCAGACGACGAGCGACTGCCCGCGGCTCATGTCGCCGGCGGCGAACACGCCGGGCACGCTCGTCATCTTGTTCTCGTCGGTCCAGACGTTGCCGCGGTCGTCGAGCTTCACGCCGAGCTGCGCGAGCATGGGCTTCTCGGGCCCGGTGAAGCCGAGGGCGAGGAGCACGAGGTCGGCGGGGACGGTGCGGCCGGTGCCGGGGACCTCCTTCGGGCCGAAGCGGCCGTCGGGGCCCTTCGCCCACTCGACCTGCACCACCTCGAGGGCCTTCACCCGGCCGGCGCCGTCGTCCACGAAGCGCTTGGTGAGGACCTGGAAGTCGCGCGGGTCCCTGCCCCAGAGCGCCTTCGCCTCCTCCTGCCCGTAGTCCACCTTGAGGGTCTTCGGCCACTGGGGCCACGGGTTGTCCGCCGCGCGCTCGTCCGGCGGGCGCGCGAGGATCTCGAGCTGCACCACGTTCTTCGCGCCGTGGCGGATGGAGGTCCCCACGCAGTCGGTCCCGGTGTTGCCGCCGCCGATGACCACCACCTGCTTCCCCTTCGCGGAGATGAACTTCCCGTCGGCGTGGGCCGAGTCGAGGAGCGACTTCGTGTTCGCGTGGAGGAACTCCATGGCGAGGTGGATCCCGCCGAGGTTCCGCCCCTCGACGGGCAGGTCGCGCGCCTGGGTGGCGCCGCCGCAGAGCACCACGGCCTCGTAGTCCTTCACCAGCCGCTCGGCGGGGATGTGCTTGCCGATCTCCGTCTCCGTGACGAAGCGGACGCCCTCGTCCGCCATGAGCCTCACGCGCCGCTCGACCAGCTTCTTGTCGAGCTTCATGTTCGGGATCCCGTACATGAGGAGCCCGCCGGCGCGGTCCGAGCGCTCGAACACCGTGACGGTGTGCCCCGCCCTGTTGAGCTGCGCGGCCGCGGCGAGGCCCGCCGGGCCGGAGCCCACCACCGCCACGCGCTTCCCGGTGCGGAGCTGCGGCGGCTGCGCCACCACCCAGCCCTCGCGGAAGGCGCGGTCCACGATCTCCGCCTCGATGAGCTTGATGGTGACCGGCGGCTCGTTGATGCCGAGCGTGCAGCTCCCCTCGCACGGCGCCGGGCAGACGCGCCCGGTGAACTCGGGGAAGTTGTTCGTCTTGGCGAGCCGGATGTACGCCTCGCGCCACTGTCCCTGGTAGACGAGGTCGTTCCACTCGGGGACGAGGTTGTTCACCGGGCAGCCCGAGGCCATCCCGGCGATGAGCTTGCCCGTGTGGCAGAACGGGACGCCGCAGTCCATGCAGCGCGCGCCCTGCTTGCGGAGCGTCTCCTCGCCGTAGGGCGGGTGCTCCTCGCTCCAGTCCTTGATCCGCTCGAGCGGCGGGCGCTCGTGCTTCGGCTCGCGGCCGTACTCCATGAACCCCGTCGGCTTGCCCATTTCGTCGTCTTCTTCCGCTTGATCCCGAGCGCAGGCGCACCGGCGACCGCCGGTGCGCCGGAGTCGAAGGACTAGTTCCCGCCCACCCGCGCCTCGTCGTGCACGTTCTGCTCGAAGGCGGCCATCTCCGCCTCGTCGGGCGGGAGCCCCTTCTCCCGCATCCTCGCCTGCGCCTCGACCACGCGCCGGTAGTCGTTCGGCATGACCCGCACGAACTTGGGCGCGAGCTCCGGCCAGCGGTCCAGGATCCGCCGCGCGTACCCGCTCTGGGTCCAGTGCTGGTGCTTCTCGATCATGCCGCGCACGAGCGCGGCCTCCGCCGTCTCGAGGATCGAGAGGCTCACCAGCTCCTGGTTGCAGCGGGGGGCGAACTGACCGTCCGGGTCGAGCACGTACGCGACGCCGCCCGACATGCCGG
>Ga0153916_10001401_pt1 | contig 17248 bp, 18 predicted proteins | sample Opewatmetagenome_FD_109642 | JGI IMG/M metagenome (GOLD analysis project Ga0153916, IMG submission 109642) | Freshwater wetland microbial communities from Ohio, USA - Open water 3 Core 3 Depth 4 metaG | ecosystem: Environmental > Aquatic > Freshwater > Wetlands | place: USA: Ohio, Lake Erie... | reverse complement strand
CAAATTCTCCTTGAAGGATCAGGATATCGTGCTCTTGTGCTTCGATCTCTTTCGAAACCACCTGTCCATCCGAGCCGGGCATGACACGGATATCATAGGGGATACCGTTCATCGTAAAGTAGACCCTTGCTCTTTGCAGCGCTTCCTGTTCTTCTCTCATCAAAAGGGTGAGAATATTGTACCCCAAATTTCTTAGAGACACTCCGGAAAGACGGGAGATAAAAAGAGCCTTAATATGCAACTCGCCACTGTGAATGGTTCCAAGGGCGTTCGATATAATCTCCGCTGCCTCGGTCGTAGCATCTGCGATGACCAGTATCTTTAAAATCATAGGGCATCCTCCTTCTCCCCTTATCGAAGTGTCTCTCAGGAACCACGATGGCTTATGAGATCTGTCCTTAGCACAGAAACATTTCCCCCGGTTGATTGATCACTAAAACAGGGCACTTCGGCCTAAAGATGGCATGAGTACATAATCCAAAATCCCTGGGGCTTTCGTTCCACATTTTAAGAAATTGGCCCTGAAGGATGATTAAATCCTGATCCCCGCTTTTCATTTCGTCAAGGATTTCCTTCCAGGCGGGTGAGGTAATGAGTTGGAGACTGCAAGGGATATCCATCGTTTTGAAATGATTTCTCGCTTTCTCCAAGACGTCTTGTTCCTCTTGCATTAAAATGAATAAAGTGTTCGGACCCAATGGCTCAGTATGCTCTGCGGAAAGAACTGACAGAAATGAAAGAAGGATGAACCGTATGGCCAGTCTTTCCTTTTGGATGATTCGAAGGGATTCCAGTATTGGGTTCAACGTGTCTCTTGAGGCATCGGCAATGGCCAATATTTTGTGAGTCGTCATTAGATTGATCTTTCGTTTTTTACGTTGGGTGCTCCTCTGTTTTCACGAATTCTTTAATTTCCTGAATTTTGATCATTCCATAGGGTATCAAATGCGAATTTCATGCCAGCAGGTCGTTTTTGAAACTTTGATAAGTAGCTAGTTTTGTTAAATATTTTCTATCTTAGCGATTTTAGAAAGCTAGCTTTTTTTGCTCATTGGTCATGTTCGGGCGAGAAAAAGCGTGGGATACGATATTTGTCAATTAATCTGGCGGATTATGATGTGCTCAAAGATTGAACCGCGGTGATGCTTTAGCAACACCAGGAAACCCCATTAGAAATTCCCGCGGAGGATTGAGTCCCGCCGGAATTATTCTAAAATCTAACCCCGGCGAGAAGCAGGGAGGCATTATTTCTAATGGGGTTAAGAGGAAAGCCGATATTTTTCTATCCGGTGCCGGAGCGTATTTCTGCTGATTCCTAACAGCTTCGCTGCCTGGACTTGGTTCTTCCCTGTTTCATCGAGGGCTTTCTGGATAATAAACTTCTCCACTTTCTCAAGAAGATTTGAGTGAAGACCCGTTCTCCAAAATCGAAGGATATCGGAAAAGAGGGGATCGAGCATCTTATTCAGGTTTTTCTCCAATTCTTCTTCATTGGCAAAAGAAGGGGTCTCGTCTTCTGTATCGAAGATCATGTCTTCCGCAGTTAACACCTCTCCTTTGGCAAGGATCAGACCACGCTTTATGATATTCGCCAGCTCTCTCACGTTACCGGGCCAGGTGTAGGAAAGCAATTTGTCAAAGATGGATGGGTCGATGTATGAGACCTGAGTCCCTATCTGACGATTGTAAAGATGGAAGAAATATTCGGTCAATTCTTGAATATCTTCCTTGCGCTCTCTTAAAGGCGGCAACACGATGGCCATGATCTTCAGCCTGTAGTAAAGGTCTTCTCGAAATTTTCCTTCCTTGATCAATTCCTCAAGTTTCCGGTTGGTGGAGGCCAACACTCGCACATCCACCTTGATCGTCTCATTACCGCCAATCCGTTCAAATTTCCCTTCTTGCAACATCCGCAGAATCTTTGCCTGGGTGGAGAGGGTCATATCCCCTACTTCGTCAAGAAGGATCGTTCCCTGATGGCACTGTTCGAACTTTCCAATGCGTCTTTTGCTGGCCCCTGTAAAGGCTCCCTTTTCGTGCCCGAAGAGTTCGCTCTCCAGAAGGGTTTCCGGAATGGCCGCACAGTTGATCGCAAGAAAAGGGCTGTCTTTTCTTTGACTGTGCTGATAGATCGCTCTTGCTACCAATTCTTTTCCCGTTCCACTCTCTCCTCGAATCATTACGGTCACATCACTCTCCGCAACCTGGCCGATTAACTTATAAACCTCCTGCATCACTTTGCTTTTACCGATGATCTGATCCGAGTCCTCCAAAGACTCAAAGAGGGCTGGAATAGCCACTGCCCTCTTCATCAGCTTATTGGCTTCCAATCCCTTGGCCACCAATTCGGAGATCTCTTCGAGCTCGAAAGGCTTCAGGATGTAATCGAAGGCTCCGAGCCGCATGGCCTCGATCGCCGTATCCGTTGTCCCAAAGGCGGTCATGATGATGACCGGCATCTTCGGGTGATTTTGTTTGATCTCCCTGAGGATATCGAGTCCGGTCCGGTCCGGCAATTTGTTGTCAAGCAGAACAAGGTTTGCCTCTTGTTCGTTAATGATTTCCAGGGCCTGTTTTCCGTTGTGACAAGCGATGACTTGATACCCCTTTTGGGAAAGGGGCTTCGTCAAGAAATGGCATAAACTCAGGTCGTCATCGACGACTAGGATTCTCTCCATTTGCCCTCCTTGTAGACGGGTAACGAAACGATAAACGAAGAGCCTTTTCCCATCTCACTCTCCACCTCAATCCGGCCACTATGCTTCTGAACGATGGAGTAAACAATCGAGAGTCCTAACCCCGTCCCCGCGTCCTTCGTCGTGAAGAACGGGTCGAAGAGATAAGGTCTGTCTTTTTCGGGGATTCCACACCCTGTATCTTCAATAAATATTTGCAGAAACTCTTCATGACTCTCGGGAATGGTCTTCAGAATAGATCGAACGGTAAGTACTCCTCCCCCGGGCATCGCCTCGATGGCGTTGAGGAATAGGTTGAGGAAGACCTGCCCTAATTGTTTGGGATCCCCTTCCACCGGCGGGCAAACCTCTAAGAGGGAGATCTCCAGGTCCACAGAACTGGCCTTCATCTTGGCTGCTAAAAGGTTGAGAGACTCTTTTATCAATTCATGGATGCTCAGCCGTTGAAAAAAGGGTTCTTCTGGCCTGGCAAAATTTAGAAATCGAATAACGTTTTCATTTATTCGATCAATCTCTTTTTGGATTATCCTGAAGTCCTCCTTTTGATTCTCGTCCAACTCGATCTCTTTCTCCAAAGATTGAATAAAAATCTTGATGGAGGTGAGAGGGGTCCGAATTTCATGGGCGATGCCCGCCGAGAGCTGTCCAAGGGCAGCCATTTTTTCTGAACGGGTCAACTGCTCCCGGAGCTTAAATTGGTCATCCTCTGCCTCTCTTCGCTTGATAATGATTCCAACCTCTCTTGCCACAGCATCGATGAGGTTTCTCTCCTCCCTCAGGAATGGTCCTTCGTCAAGTTCGGGCCTTTCCTCCATGTAAACGACCTCGATCACGCCTCGCCGCTCCCCGCTCACCATGATATCGGCCGTTTGTTTGTGTCTTCCTTCTTGAAAGCCGCGAGTCGAATAAGAATACCCATCCAGGAGGATCCTTGCAAAGGTAATCTCAGGGTATAACCAGGCAGGAGGAAGAAGCTTCACAATGCCCTGCAGGATCTTTTTGATTGACTGATGAGGCTGGGCGGCCAACCGAGCGATACCATAAAGGCACGTCAGTTCTTTCACCCGTTCCCGCAAATCCACCTGAGCATTCCGATGCGCCAAAGCGATAGCAAGGGTTTGAGCGAGGTTTTCATAAAATTCTTTTTCATCCGCAGGGAAGCAATTACTGCGCTTGCTTTTTAATTGCAGAAGTCCAAGGTTTTGTTTATCCACCCGAAGGGGGATCAAGGCAAAAGATGCGTAAACGCCCTTGTTGTTGAGCTCGTGAAAACAAGATTTTTTATCTCGTTTCAAATGGAGGGAAGAGGGTTTCTTTATGGAATTGAACCAGTAACTTCCACTTTTCTTGAAACCCGGTTGAGAAAGATCAGCCCGGCCGAGGAGGATGTCCCGACAGAGACGAAAGAGGCCGGGGTTGTCATCCGGACCAGGAATCATCTCACCCTTTCCATTTTGCGCGAAGGGTGCTATTTTGAAAATGGACGATGTCTCAGATCGGCGGTTCGCTCTACAACGGAAGTACTTATCACGGTCCTTCAGCCATAGCTCCAGTGAGTCGCTCTCAAAAAAGCGGATGATCAACTTCGAGACCTCCTCCAGGAAGTGAGGTACAAGGAGGCCCTGGTTTGCAAAGTGCAATATCTGATGGGATAAAGTTTGAAAGCCTTCAGCTACCTTCTGCAGAGAAGCGTTCTTATCGATGCGGGTTGAACGATACATCCTCATTGGCGCCCAAGATTCATTACGCTATCTATTGTAGTTTTTCTTAAAAGTAGTTTCAAGTTACCGTAAGAAGGCAAGGTATCGTTTTTTAGAAGCCCCCAACCTCTGAAATCAGTTGTATCGTCACTTAGTCACGTAGTTGGATAGTCAATGAGGTCCATAGTCAAATAGTCATTAGTGGTGCAGCGGAAAAGCTAGGAGCAAAAAACTGTGTGAATAGATGACTACGAGACTATAAGACTACTGGACTATAGGACTATTCGGCCTTGACCCCCTGAACATAAATTTCAACAAGGGTAAGGAAGAAGGTGGCAATCAAGGGCCCTGCGATCACACCGATTAATCCAAAAGCCTGGATCCCTCCCAGCACAGCAAAAAAGAGGAGCAAAGGATGGATGTTGGTTCTCGTGCTGATGAAGAATGGTTTGAGAAGATTGTCCACCATACTAATCACAAATGCCCCAATGCCGAGCAACAGGATTCCTTTTAAAACAGCCCCTCCGATCAATAAAATGATGGCAGCGGGAGCCCAGATCAGAGCGGTTCCACCGATGGGTATGAATGAAAGCAGAGCCATTGCTGTTCCCCAGAAGATAGGTGAAGGAAGGCCGAGGGCCCAGAAGGATAACCCGCCTAAGACACCCTGAATCACGGCGATCAGAATCCCCCCATAGATGGTGGCATAGATCATGTCCCTGAACCGTTGAATGAGAAGCTCTTTCTCCTTGGACGGGAGGGGAGCGGTCTCTTTCAATCCCTCGAAAAGGGTACTTCCATCTTTGAAGAGATAGTAAAGGGAGAGAAGGGTGAAGAAAAATCCAGCAACAAATGTGGAGAATCCTTTTATGAGGATGGTGGTCTGGTTGAAGATGAACGTGCTGATCTGATTCAGGTTCTTTAATAAGAGAGGCACGGGATCCATGCTCGAGAGGTCGATATGTTGCCCCAACCTCGCCAAGATCGATTTGAGAATAGGGACCTCTTTGACTCTCTCAAAATAGGCCTGAAGTTGACCGGTCTTGATCATGTCTTCTATCTGATGGTAGAGGTCGACGACATCACTGGCCAAAGAGGCCAACAGAAGGGTGAAAGGCAGTACGATGACCACGAGCACCAACAAGGTCATGATGAGGGCGCAGAGGATCTCCCTTTTTCTTAAGAGGCTTCGAAGTTTCTTATAGACAGGATATAAGACCATGGCCAGGAGGATGGCCCATACGATGGAAGAGAGAAAAGGGGAGAGGATTTGGTAGAGGAGATAGATGGAAAGGAAAGTGAGAAAGAGGATGAAGATAAGAAAGATATGTTCCCTTTTCATTTCTTACCTCGACGGTAAAGCATTTACCCTGTCGTTGCGTTAAATTCGGCGCTCTGATTCATCACACCTTTGGCAATGAAGGGACGACTCTTAGTCAATTTCATCTGTTGAATTAACCCAAGAGTGACGTTTGAAAGAGGCCGTCGAAATGCTGGCGACCAATTTTTATGACGGTATCCAGTTAATTCAACCAATCTTTATGCAACAACAGGGTTTACCCCTTTGAACGAATGAGAAGGATAGGCGCTTCAGCCCGGGTTAAGAGCTTGAGGGCAACACTTCCCAAGACCCACCGACTAATTCCGGAGCGTCCGTGGGTACACATGACGATCAGATCCACCCCAACCTCTTTAGCAAAGTCAATGATCTCACCGGCCACCTGCTGCCCTGTCCTCACCGTCGCCGACACCCGGAGGCCTCTCTTTTTCAACTCCTCAGTAAGGCTTGCAAGGTACTTCTCAACTGCTTCCTTCTGCTTTTCGTCAACGATCAGAGGCGTCACCAGTTCCGGCGATCCATAGATGGGCATAAAGGGAACCACCTGGAATAGAATGATTTCAGCATCAAAGGTCTTCGCCAAATTTTCAGCCTGACCCAAGGCTGTTTTGGCCAATTCCGAACCGTCCAATGGAACTAAAATCTTTTTATACATACCCCACCTCCATCACGACTTTTGAATGATTTATATCAATTTTACTCGGCCAAAGCAACAGAAAAGAAAATTCTAGACTCAGGGAAGAATGGCGAAGTATGAATAAGAATTTTCGATAATGATCGGTCCTATTATAGAAATAACCGATTTGACATCGTTGAATTTTCCAGGTATCTGCTTCCTGATAACGTTTGTGAAGCTCTCCGGCCATGCCGTGAGGATGGGACAGGCACGCCGGGGCTTCCCGGGAAGGAAATGTCATTTTAATTGTGTCCCTTAACCCCGCCTATCCCGCTTTGGAGGGACGGGGCACTTGCCGGCCAAGTAACGATGGGAGACTTCAGCGTGGGAAAAGCCCAAATGCCCTTTTCTCTTAGATGAGGGGTTGTATTCGGCCCCAAGAGGCCTAGGTTAGGTCTCCGGTTCAGTAGCAGGAGAGAGAGAAAAGGGGTATTTCCAACTCATTTCTATCCTTGTGAGTTCTGAGTTCTTCTGCCTACCTTTTCCCTTCCTCCTGACCTTAATCTATTGCGAGCTATCTATGATCCAAACCCATTTTTTGGAAAGGAGGGTAATCTATGACCACCATTAGGAATTTTTTTGCAACTCGCTGGGGGATTATTTCAGTAGGAGCTTTTATCGGGGTCTTTGCCCCGCTTTTGCAGAAGTGGGGCAATCCGGCAAACATGGGTATCTGTGTGGCCTGTTTCGATAGGGACATTGCGGGTGCGCTGGGACTTCATCGGGCGGCCGTTGTCCAATATATGCGGCCCGAAATCATCGGCTTTGTCCTTGGCTCACTGATTGCCGCCTATGCGTTTAAGGAATTTCGTTCAAGGGCTGGCTCTGCTCCCATCGTTCGATTTGTCCTTGGCGTTTTTGCTATGATCGGAGCCCTAGTCTTCCTGGGATGTCCATGGCGGGCCATGCTCCGATTTGCGGGCGGTGATGGAAATGCCATTTTCGGTCTGCTCGGACTCATCGGAGGAATATGGGTAGGCACACTTTTCCTGAAAGGCGGTTACAACCTTGGACGGTCTCAAGCTACTCATACGTCGGTAGGATGGTTGTTGCCTCTGACGATGCTGGGTTTTCTTGTTCTAATGTTTGTCTTTCCACAGATTCAGGGCCAGGACAAAAGCGGAATTTTGTTCTACAGCCAGAAAGGGCCCGGGTCCATGCATGCGCCGCTGATCCTGTCATTGGTCATCGGCCTCTGCGTCGGTTTCCTGGCGCAAAGGAGCCGGTTCTGCACCATGGGGGCCATCCGGGATTTCGTCCTTTTTAGACAGACCCATCTCCTCTCAGGAGTGATTGCTCTCGTGGTTGTTGCTTTTATCGTGAACTTGATTCTGGGACAGTTTCACCCCGGCTTTGCCAAACAACCCGTGGCTCATACAATGAGCCTGTGGAACTTCGGCGGCATGGTCTTGGCAGGGTTAGCCTTTGCCCTGGCCGGGGGATGTCCGGGACGACAGCTCTTCCTTGCCGGGGAGGGCGATGGAGATGCAGCGGTTTTTGTCCTTGGGATGATCGTCGGAGCCGGTTTTGCACATAACTTTGGCCTGGCCAGTTCTGCAGACGGAGTGGGGCCTTATGGCGTCGCCGCTTTGATCATTGGACTTCTCACATGTCTGTTTATCGGCTTCACAATGAGAAAAGAAGTCGCTTAAAAAGGAGGGATAAAAATGAGCAAAATCGTTGATGCCCGTGGGCTTTCGTGCCCCCAACCTGTTCTTTTGGCTCTGAACGAGATTAAAAAGATGAACAAGGGGGAAATCGTCGTTCTCGTCGATACGGATACTTCCAAAGAGAACGTTTCCCGAGCCGCAACCTCGCAAGGATGGATCCTGAAGAGTGTTGAGTCGGAAGGGACCGGATACCGCATCAGTATTTCAAGGGATTAGGGATGGCCGTTTTCGGGTTATTGGATATATGGGTTTCATTTCAATTCAGAAATTTGCCCATTCTGGATGGAGGGAGATGAGAGCCAATGATAAGATCTGTAAATTAACGTGGGAGTATTCTCTTATAGATTAAAAAAGCAAAACGCATTTGCATTGTTATGAAAGGATAAGACAGATGAAAGAGATTGACTGCAGGGGCATGGCGTGCCCTCAGCCTGTGGTTACTGCAAAAAAAGCTCTGGACGAGTCTGAGGGTCAAGAGTTCATTCTTATTGTAGATGACCTGGCGGCCCGTGACAATGTGGAGCGGTTCGCCCAAAGCCAAGGAGCCATCGTGGGTGTTGAAAAAAAGGGAAGCGAATTTTATCTCCATATCCATAAAAGAAGTGCCTGCGATCTGGCGGGGTCAGTTCAGAAAGCCGAGAAAGTGGTCGTCTACGTTAACTCTAATCTTCTTGGAGTTGGAGAGGATGCCTTGGGGACAATCCTCATGAGGTCCTTTCTGAAAACCCTTCTGGATTTTAAGCCGATTCCTTCAAAGTTAATCTTTATCAATTTCGGGGTCCGTTTGACTACGGAGGGATCGGAGGTTTTGGAAACGCTCAAAACTCTATCGGAAAAGGGGGTGGAGATCCTTTCCTGCGGAACCTGTTTAGATTTTTATGGCATTAAGGAGAAGTTGAAGGTCGGGATCATTTCGAATATGTATGATATCGCTCAGTCTCTACTCGAGGCCGATCGCTTGATTAGGCCATGAAATCTGAGTTGACGGTGAAATGCAATGCAGGTAAGGTAGAGGTATAGGGGAAGGAGGGAAATATCTCATGAAACACGGTGCGCGAAACCAGATTGCGGGAAAGGTCACATCGATCAAACGTGGGGATGTCATGTCACTCATCAAATTCACCGTGACAACACCCACGGAGATGGCTTCAGTGATTACGACTGAATCAGTTGAGGCCCTTAATCTAAAGGTTGGCGATGAGGTTCAACTGATCGTCAAAGCGATTCATGTCCTTCCGCTCAAACCTTAGCGCTGGTGAACTTTCAGGGAACCAACTTTGATGGAATCGTAAAAAGTTGTCATTCCCGTAAAACTTGTCATCGAAGGCATAAATCGGCGAACGGGAATCCAGAGAATTCTAACCGCATAAAAATACTGGATTCCTGCATGCGCAGGAATGACAAAAATTTCCTTTTCAGACTTTTTATGAGACCATCAAGTTTTATATTGTGCTTTATTACAAGAAAAGACTAAAGAAATGATCTACTTCGATAATGCCGCTACGTCTTGGCCGAAGCCGCCTCAGGTGAAAGAGGCGATGAATCAATTTATGGATGAGGTCGGTGCCAACCCGGGTCGATCCGGACACTTCCGTTCGATTGAAGCTGCCCGGATTGTCTTCGAAACCCGGGAGGCCCTTTCCGTCCTATTCCGCATCAAAGACTCTTCAAGAATTGTCTTTACGCTTAATGCTACTGAATCGATCAATTTAGCGTTGAAGGGATTGCTGAAACCCGGAGATCATGTCATTACGAGCAGCATGGAACACAATTCGGTGATGAGACCTCTCCGGGATCTTGAGAAAAAGGGAATCGCATTGAGCATCGTCTCGTGTTCCAAGGAAGGGATGTTGGACTCACGAGAGGTGGAAGGGAAGATTCAATCCAATACGAAAATGGTCGTTCTCAATCATGCCTCGAATGTTACAGGGACCGTGCTCCCAATCGAAGAAGTGGGATCGATCGCGAGAAAATACAACTTGTTGTTTTCGGTTGATGCAGCCCAGACCGCTGGAGCTTACCCTATTGATGTAGAAAAGGACGGAATCGATCTTTTAGCTTTTACCGGACACAAAAGCCTCTACGGGCCCCAGGGGACTGGAGGGCTCGTTATTGGTGAACGCATAAAGGAGAAAGAAATGATCCCTCTGAAACAAGGCGGGACAGGGAGTCGGTCTGAATTTGAGGAACAGCCCGATTTCTTACCGGATTGTTTTGAAAGCGGGACGCCAAATGGTGTTGGCCTTGCCGGGCTCCTTGCCGGCGTTCAATTTATCCTCGAAAAAGGAGTGGAACAGATCCGACAAAACGAGATGGCCCTGGTCGAAAAACTCATCAAGGGTTTAAAAGAAATTCGTCAGGTGAAGCTCTACGGTCCTGAAAACCAGGGAGATCGAATTGCCACTCTTTCTTTCAATGTTGCACAACTTTCTCCTTCAGATACAGCCTCACGTTTAGAAAGGGAGTTCGGCATTCTCTGCCGTCCAGGGCTTCACTGTGCGCCTGCAGCCCACCACACCATTGGGACTTTCCCAGAGGGAACGGTCCGTTTTGGCATGAGCGCTTTCAATACCGAAGCAGAGGTTGAGACCGCCATCCAAGCCATTTTTCAGATTTCAATAGAAAGATAATGGCTTTATTCCTTGCGGAATTGGATTATTTATCAAAAGAAGGGGGAATATATGGTAGAATAGTCAAATAAAGGGGTAAGGAATGGGGTGAGGGAAGTCGATTGTTTGATTGGGCCATGAAGTCCGTCTTTCTTTTTTCGTCGATTCATCATGTGATGAGGGCTGAGAAACTTCTCAAGGGGAAAGGTATCAAGATTGATCTCATACCCGTACCACGCGAAATCAGTTCTGCTTGCGGAGTAGCCATTGAATTATCTGCAGACTCAGAAGTAGAAGCCTTTCATCTTCTTGAGGAGAACAAGGTATCCATTTTGGAATGTTATACCCGGGGCCAGGAAGGAAGGTTTGAAAAAAAGTAGACATTTGGTATCTTTCGGCAGGGTCCCTAAAGGATTCGGACCCAAATTCTTAGGGCGGAGAGAAGAATGGATGAAATACGTCTGACCGAAAAAGTGAAAAAAGCGGGTTGAGCCTCTAAGGTGGGTCCAGAGGATCTGGATCAGGTCCTAAAGGGGTTGCCGATTCCAAAAGATCCGAGGGTTCTAGTGGGACTGGATACGTCGGATGACGCAGGGGTCTATCAATTGAACGATGAGGTCGCCTTGGTCCAGACGGTGGATTTCTTCACTCCGATTGTGGACGATCCTTTCACCTTTGGTCAGATCGCCGTAGCCAATGCCCTGAGTGATGTCTATGCCATGGGAGGAACTCCCCTCACCGGCATGAATTTGGTAGCGTTTCCCATTAAGACTCTTTCTCCTTCTATTTTGAAAGACATCCTTATCGGAGGGCTTTCGAAAATGAAGGAGGCAGGCGTGGCTTTAGTAGGAGGGCATTCGATCGAAGACCCGGAGATTAAATACGGTCTGGCTGTAACAGGCGTGGTCCATCCGAACAAAATCCTGACCAATGCAAAAGCAAAAGCAGGGGACAAATTAGTTTTGACAAAACCTCTCGGAACAGGGATCATTTCCACAGCCCTCAAGGCCAGGATGGCTTCTGAGGAGGCTATCCGAAAGAGTGTGGAGAGCATGGTGACCCTTAATCGAACGGCGTCAGAACAGATGAAAAAATTTGGGACCCATGCCTGTACGGATATCACAGGATTCGGTTTCATCGGCCATGCGTTGGAGATGGCGATCGCAAGCCAGGTGGGAATGGTCATTCAATCAAAAGCTGTTCCCGTCCTCCCCGAAGCGATGGAATATGCGAAATTGGGGTTGATCCCCGGAGGGGCGTATTCAAACCGAGACTTTTTCTCCTGCCGAGCGGACGTCCATTCGGGCGTGCCCGCCCTTTTAGTCGATCTCTTTTATGATCCTCAAACATCGGGCGGTCTCCTGATTTCTTTACCTTCCGGCGAGGCAGAAGAATTGGTCGCCACGCTCAAGAAAGAAAAGAATATTGATTCATGTATCGTGGGTGAGGTCGTGAAAGAACCTCTGGGGAAAATTCAAATTCTCTGATCCTTCTTTCTTGAAACCTCTCTTGCGGTTGGAGAAAAATTTCCGTAATATTATTATTGAGGTTTCTACTGGGTCTACTACGTTAAGCGAAAAGACCGAATCGGTCGGAAAAAGAGAATGAAGGGCTGAGATCGATGGAGATTGAGGTAAAATTGTTTGCTACGCTGCGAGATTATCTCCCGAAAGGAAGCAGTCGGTTTTCGTGTAAGATGGAGGTCGATGACTCCACCCGAGTTCAGGAGATCTTGTCTCGGCTCAGAATACCCGATGAGATCCCCAAGATTATTTTGATCAATGGCGTTCATGGAAAGAGGGAGCAGGTATTAAAGGATGGCGATGTTCTGAGCATCTTTCCTCCTGTCGCAGGAGGCTAGCAGGATCGCCGATAGCAGATTGCGAATTGCAGATTGAAAAAATCTGAGAACTGAAATTTGAAATTAGAATGGATTTGACGCCTGGGATTTGAGGGGGTCGGTTATTTCCGTTTTTCTTTGAGCTCCTGAATCTTCTTCTGGAGCCTTTCCTTTTGATCTGATTTGGGGTCCAATTTTAAAGCCTTTTCGTAAAACTCCACGGCTTTTTCGATCCGGCTCAATTTGACATAACTGTCAGCCAGATGTTCTGTGATCGTGGAATCGTCTGGAGTCAACTGGTTCGCTTTTTCAAGCTCGGTCACGGCTCGCTTGTAGTCCCCGAGTTTATAGTAGACCCAACCCAAACTATCGGTGATGTACCCCATATTGGGCTTCAATTCCATCGCCTTCTGGATAAGTTTGAGGGCCTCCTCCAAATGAATGCCCCGCTCGGAATAGGAATAGCCTAGATAGTTGAGGGCATCGGCATGGTTCGGGTTGAGGCGAAGAACTTCCTTCAACTCGGCGACCATCTTATCGAACGCTCCCATTTTATCGTAGAGGGCACCGATTTGAAAATGAATTCCTTCACTGTTCTGACTTTTATCGAGTCCGCTCTTCAGGGTGGCCAAGGCCTTTTCCAACTGGTTTTCTTTTTCAAAGACCTCGGCGAGTAATAAGTAGAGGTCTTCTTCGTTCGGCTTAGCCTGGATCGATTCTTCCAAGATTCGGATACCCTCCCCCGTCTTGTTCTGTTTTCTCAGAATGAGGAAGATGTTTCTTCTCGAGTCCGCGAAGAGAGCCGATTCGGGAGGGATCCTCTTAAACTCTGAGATGGCCTGATCCAGGGCGTCTCTCTCGATATAGGCGGCTCCCAAATAATATCGTGCCCGATCGTCTTTGGGGTTGGCAGCGAGGACAAAATTGAATTCCAAAATCGCCTGGTCCAATTTGCCCTGTTCTAAATAGATCAAACCCATCTTCGTCCGGATATTGAGATCCTCTGAATCGGCCTTTTGCATCTCCCGAAATTGGTTCAATGCTTCATCGAACTTCTTCTTTTTGAGGAAGATCTGCCCGAGTCGGGTTCTCGCCTTTTTATTGTCCGGATCTAGATTCAGGATCTTTTGGTAGGACTCCGCCGCCTTTTCAGGTTCATTCTGGATCTCATAAGTCAATCCCAAATCCATCAGGACGGAGATCAGATTGGGTTCGATGGCCAGCGCCTTCAAAAAATATTGTTTTGCCGATTCATAAGATTTTGTCCTGATATGAATTCTTCCCAGAGCATAGATGCCCATCACAGAGTCGGGCTCGACGGTGAGGAACTGTTTCAGGGTCTGGATTGCCTGATCATACTGCTGGAGGTCCTCGTAGAGGGAACTGAGGAAGAGGTAACTTTCCCTATGTTGAGGGTTGATCTGCAATGCTTTCTTGTAAGAGGCGATGGCTAAGGGGTGGTTCTTGAGGATGGAATACAATCCGCCCAGGAGCAAATGGGCAGAGAGATGATTGGGGTCATCCAGGAGGGCGGTATTGCACTCTTCGATCGCCTCGTTCAAAAGACCTTTCTGGATGTAAAGGGTGGCTAACTCAACATGCAGGGAAGGTTCTTTGGCGTCACGAGCAATGGCCTGTTTAAGATCCTCTATCGCTGCATCGACTTTTCCCTCCCGTAATTTCAGCTGGGAGAGAAGAAAAAAGTAATAAGCACGGGGATTTGAAGGAGGGGGCTTCCTTTGAGTTTCTTCCAGGGTTATTGGAGTGGGCTTAGAGGAAAAAGTGCCTTTCTCTCTCCTTTGAAACTCAGGTTTTCCCGAGCAGGCTCCCAAAATGCATAGAGACGAAAAAATAACGAGGACTTTGATGAAGGGCCGTTTCATCATTAAAAAATAACAGACTTTGAGCATAAAGTCAAAAAGTGGAATTCAACTTTAATAGGTTCTCCAAGGTGTCCGAAGCAGTATAACCTTCCATCATTTTCCCGTTTTGAAAGAGAAGAGTGGGGGTGGATTCGACGAGCAGACGCTTTCCCAATTCCATATTTTTATCAATGGGACGTGTATGACAGGAGGGGGATTTTAGTTCCTTTCCTTGGTAAGTTTCTTCTAGCGCCGTCACTCTATCTTGCGAACACCATATGGACTTGGCCTTCTCATAGGAAGCAGGAGTTAAGGGGTATAGAAAGAAGAAAACCTGAAGATCCTTAATCTGCTTCAGTTCTTCATGCAGCTGGAAACAAAAATGGCATTGGGGGTCGGTAAATACATATAGTTTTCGTTTCCCCTGTCCCATTGGAATGGCGTTCTCGAGGGGAAGGGCGGAAGTATCCACCTTTCGGAAATCTTTTAATCGATCAAGAGTGATATTTCTTTTAATGTGGCGATCCAATATCTGGCCGTGAATAATGAATCTCAGGTTTTTATGGATATAAATAATCGTCCTCTCTTGACCTATCCCGCATGCAACCTCCCAAAACCCTTCCAAAGGAGCTTCCCTGATTTCCAAGATTCTAAATTCCGTCTTAATGAATTCCTTTAATAAAGGGAAGGCCTCTTCGTTTGTCAGGGCAAGGGATTTCCCAAAAAGGAGGAGGACCAGGGAGGAAACCAGAATCACTGTCATCATCATTCGCTTCATGATAAAACCTCCTGATCCCATTATAGCTTTTTGGATGGCAAAGAAAAAAGATCCATTTATCCTTTCTGGATTTTCGTGACAAAATTTGTCTCTTCTGTTCAAAAGTTATCGGGTTTTAGTCTATAAATGTTCTTGGAACTAAAAAGGTATAACTTGCTAATATTGTTGCACTGTTTTAGTTATTCTCTACTCCTCCTGGCCAATTCTTACCAGTTGGCACAGTCCTTGCTTTTTGAGAGTTCAGAAAAAAATATGAAAGTCCGTTGGATCACAAAAGGAGGAAGATGAAAATGAAGAAGTTAGTGAGTTTGATAATGGTTTTAGGTTTGGTTTTGTTGACCGGGGTGGCATTCGCAGCGGACACCACCGTTACCGTTACGGCAAATGTGGTCGGGACATGCAGGTTTAATTCGGCCACTTCAACACTTGCTTTTGGCGCGTTAGACCCGGGTTCGGGTGGCGATGTCAATGCTTCTACATCGACAACCTTCTGGTGCACCAAGAACGCAGCCTATTCGATCACGGACGATGACGGGCTTTACGAAACCGGACCGAATGCGAACAGAATGCGGCATGAAACGACATTGACTGAGTATATCCCTTACACCTTCAGCTATACCCCTACATCAGGGACTGGCAGTGGAGTAGGGTCACCCACCACGCTGGATATCAGCGGTACAGTGACCTTTGCAAATTACCAGAACGTAGAGGCCGGTAACTACGAAGACACAGTGGTGATCAGCATAACTCCCTAATTGAGGATTTCGGTTTTAAAGAGGGGCGGGCAGAGTTAGCCGCCCCTCTTTTGTGATTTGAGGGATAGCTTGTAGATCGTAGGCGGCATAAAGGCAAGTGAATGGAGTCTCCAATTGAAAACAGTTCCTTAATCCTTTCAATCTTTGTGACAGCTGGCATCGGCGATGCTGCCGATTCCAATGTCGTTTCAGTTACTGCCACAGTCTTATCAAAAAATCAATGCAGATTTAATTCGAACACGGCTGCCCTGAATTTCGCAAACCTTGACCCTGCCAACCCGGTTGATAGAACCGTCAATACTTCAATTACCTTTAGGTGTGGAGGAAGTGCTCCCAATGCAACATTTTCCGTAACCGATGATGATGCGTTGTATGAGGTTGGTTCTGGCAGGAACAGAATGAGACACACCACCACTTTCACAGAATATTTACCATATAGCCTTACGTTAAGCCCAACATCGGGCACTATTCCCAAAAATACCGACCAGACCGTGGCAGTCACAGGAACAGTAAGAGGTGTCGATTATCAAGATGCCACGATGGGGAATTATTCAGACACCGTAGTCGTTTCGATTGAACCATAAATTTCTGTTTTAGAGATTTTTGTATTGTAAATTAAGAATTTATTTTGATATAGTACTTGACTTATGAAAACAACAATCCCTAAAAAAACTGTCTTTTTATACGTTCTTTGTTGCCTTTTCCTTATTCCTTCGATTGCCTTCTCGGGTGAATTTAGGGTGACCCCTATCCGGTTAGATTTTGACAGAAGAACAAAGAGTGGAGTGATCACAATTGTAAATGAAGGTGGCGATAAGCTGAATGTCCAGATGAGGGCCTTTGAATGGTCACAGGATGCCGAAGGAAAGGATCAGTATACAGAGACCAACGACATCGTCTTTTTCCCAAGAATTATGAGCCTCGATAGAAAAGAAGAAAAGATATTGAGGGCAGGCATCAAGATACCTGCGACCGCAAGAGAGAAGACCTACCGTTTATTCATTGAGGAGATTCCGGGACCCAAAAAGGGCGAGGGGGTGAATGTCGCTATTGCCATACGATTTGGGGTGCCCATCTTTGTAAAGCCCTTGAAAGAAGAGCTGAAGGGAGAGATAGAAAAGGTTGACCTCTCCAGAGGTGTCTTGAGCGTCCTCATAAAAAACAAAGGCAATACCCATTTCATCATTCATTCCATCGACGTTAAAGGGAAAAACGTAAAGGGAGAAGAAACCTTTTCCAAAGAGCTCAGCGGCTGGTATCTTCTGAGCGGCGTATCAAGACTTTATACGACAACCATCCCTCAGGAAGTCTGTGAAACTCTGT
>Ga0153916_10001400_pt1 | contig 17253 bp, 12 predicted proteins | sample Opewatmetagenome_FD_109642 | JGI IMG/M metagenome (GOLD analysis project Ga0153916, IMG submission 109642) | Freshwater wetland microbial communities from Ohio, USA - Open water 3 Core 3 Depth 4 metaG | ecosystem: Environmental > Aquatic > Freshwater > Wetlands | place: USA: Ohio, Lake Erie... | reverse complement strand
GGGCAACGTGCGGGAACTTGAAAACATTCTGGAACGGGCGCTGACTTTGTGTAACGGTACGGAGATCTCGGCGCAGGATCTGCAGCTCCAGGCCGATGCCCCCAACATGGACAACGAGGACACTGTCATGGGCGGCAAGGAATCGTTGGACGATTATCTCGAACGTGTGGAACGGGCCACCATCGAGAAGGCGCTGACCCAGACCCACCAGAACAAAACCGCCGCCGCCAAGCTGTTGGGCATCAGCTTTCGCGCCCTGCGCTACAAGCTGGAAAAGCTCGGGATTGAATAAATCCATGACGGGTTTGGGCAGCTTTGCCCAAAAATGGCAGCACAGCGATAAAAATTGGCTCTGGAAAACTATAAATGGAGGTGGTAACTTAAAAAAATCTATTATATTTCAATGGGTCACACTCGCCGCTCGACCGGTAACCGGCGGGCGGGCGCTGGCATAGAACATGCACCATTATCAATGGTTTGAAGAGGTAACTTTATGGCCAGGTCTCTACTGAAATTGACATCGGTAGAGGCTCTGCTAAGTAAGTAACTGAGGATGTCGCGGAAAGCATCGGCCTGGCAGGAAGCCCGGACCCCTTGCATGCAAACGGTCCCCGTTTAAGGAAAAACAGGGCCGGTTATTTCCGAGGCACCCTCGCAACAGAAATCCAATTGGAGGTTTTTATGAAAAAGTTGCAACAGGGTTTTACACTTATCGAATTGATGATCGTGGTAGCGATCATCGGCATTCTGGCTGCCATCGCGGTGCCGGCGTATCAGGACTATACGATCCGGTCGCGCGTGTCGGAAGCGGCGAGTCTTTCTGGCGCCACAAGAACGGCCATGGATGTATCGTTCAGTGAGGGCTATCACTTGGGTTCAATCCCGACTACCCCCGCTTCGCTGAATCTGTCAGCCGCCAGCAGCTATCGAAGCAAATATGTAACAAGCGTTGCGTACGCTGCTACAGGTGTTGTCACGGTCATATTGACTGCCGAGAAATCCCTCGGAACCGCTCAAAACAAGAGCGTTGTCTATACACCAACCAATATGGGCGGCAACCTGCGGTGGGCGGTCACGGGTTCGGTGCCTACCAAGTATCGTCCCAAGAACTAGAGTTTAGAATCAGCAAAACACCAAGGGCGGCTACAGGCCGCCCTTGTTTTTTCATGGTTCATATTGCTCTGCACCAAAAGATGTAATAAATGTGCTTCACTTGTCCAAGACAAGAGAAGCATTTAGCTTCTGACCAGCAAAGGAATGCTGCTTAAAATATTAAGCATGGGCCACCCATTCCAGTCATTGTCCGAATAGTGGCTTCACACTTCACGAAGTGCAACCATATGTTCATAAGTTAACGAGCCATGTTTTCCCGCCATTCTCTGATCCTGCTTTCGATCTTATTGGCGCTTTCAGCGCTCGTGTATTTTCCAGGAATTTCCGGGCCATGGATCTTTGATGACTATACCAATCTAATCCACAACAGTTACGTCAAAATACAGACACTGGACGCGGATGCGCTTTATCAAGCAGCCTACTCCCTCAAAGCCGGTCCTCTCCAACGCCCCATTTCAATGATCAGCTTCGCGCTGAACCATTATTTTGCTAATGGCATGAATTCCACCACGCCATACAAAATTACCAACCTCGTCATTCACATAATCAATGGGCTGTTGGTTTTCTGGTTACTGCGTCTGATTCTCGCGCGTCTGGTGCAACTTGCCCCGATTAGCATGTTCTCCTGGAACAATGCACCACAAGCCACCGCCCTCGTGGCAGGTGCTGCCGCTATGCTGTGGTTAATTCACCCGATACAAATCACCAGCGTTCTTTATGTCGTTCAGCGCATGACAGAACTTTCGGCCTTGTTTACCTTTCTTGGCCTGATCGCATATCTGAAAGGCCGTACGCGTTTGATGCACGCCAAGAAAGGCGGGGCCTTGCTAATTATCACGGGATTGGTTCTTTTTGGCATACTGGGCATGCTGTGCAAAGAAAATGCGGCGTTGCTGCCGGTATTTGTGTTAGTACTGGAATTCACGCTGTACACCAATGAAACACCTTGGCATTCATGGTCCAATTTATCCATAGGAGTACGTCGTTTATTGATTGCCTTTGTATTGGTTGTTACTGCTTTATTACTGCTATGGGCCATCAATTATGCGTTGCCCAATTACAAGGGCCGGGACTTCACGATGCCCGAACGGGTCATGACCGAGGCGCGGGCATTGTTTTTTTACATATCCCTGATCTTGCTCCCGCAAATTAACCGATTTGGACACCAGCATGATGACATAGCTATTTCCACGTCGCTGTTTGCGCCTTGGACCACATTACCGTCCATCCTAGGCTTGATAGCGCTTTTCGCGTTGGCCGTATTTGTACGCAAGAAATATCCACTACTCAGCCTGGGCTTGCTCTGGTTCTTTGCCGGCCATCTCATGGAGTCGACCATATTTCCTCTCGAAATTGCCCATGAGCACCGAAACTATATCTCTTCGCTGGGGATTGTCCTCGTCATTGTCCATCTTATTGAGCATGGTTGCCATAAACTCGGCCATCGGAAACTGTGGCTTATCATGCCTGCGTTGATATTGTTTATGGGGGGCACAACCTATATACGCGCTGAACAATGGTCCAGTTACAATACTTTTTACCGCTATGAAGTAGCACATCATCCTAACTCTGCGCGCACGCAATCCGGATTCAGCTTGCTTCTTGAAGCCCAGGGGAATTACGCTGCCGCCATGGACGCCTCGCGCCGCGCCGCAGAACTGGAGCAGAATGATGCCGGCTTCATGATGGATGTCTATCTGCTTGCCGCACGCCAAGGCATAACCCTGGGTGAATCTGAGCAAAAGGAAACCCTCAGACGCCTTGCCTCAAGCCCCATTACCGCGACAACGATATTTACTTTCGACCGGGTTGGCGCCTGTCTCCAGACCTGGTGCAAATCCCTGCAGATACCCGTTGAAACGTGGCTGAAAACACTCCTACAAAGAACAGACACTACGGACAAGTCCTTCTTTTACTATCAACTGGGGCGTGTCGCGGCCATAGAGGATCGATTCCTTGAGGCATTAGAATTCTTTCGTCTATCTTATCAAGCCGACCCCGACTATCTCCACCCGCTCTTCGAACAGGCGAACATATATATTCATCTCGGGGACAGAGAAAACGCCGCACAGGTTTTATCCCTGCTGCGCAAGGCCAATGCAAAAACACCTTACCGTCGGGATCGGGAGGTCGAGGAACTGGCGAGCGTCATCGCTAAAATGGGAAAAACCGGAACCGGTCCTTCGGCAATCGCCCCGCCTGTTACGGACTCTTCCGTCACCAGGGTGCCATAGGCGGGAACCGAAGAAGACCCGGATCAAACAATGAAACGGCCAATTTTCCACCTGGGCGTCGTTCTGTCCCTGGTCACCCTTGTCGTTCTGGTTTATTTCCCCGGCCTGCATGGCCCCTATATCCTGGACGATGAAGAAAACATCACCCTCAACAAGGCCGTCGCCGTCAAGGAGATCACTCCGGGCAGCATTCACGACGCATTACTGAGCAATCAAAGCGGACCTTTCAAGCGTCCGCTGGCGGCCTTAAGTTTTGCTCTGAATCATTATTTTGCCGGTGGTTTCGACGACACGTTGCCGTTCAAGCTGACCAATGTGGTTATCCACATAATCAATTCCATCCTCATCTATTATCTTCTAATCCTGTGTCTCCGCAGACCGGCTCTCGCTGATACTCTAACCTGCCAACAACGATTGCATATTGCCGGTTTCGGAGCATTACTCTGGGCCCTGCATCCTATTCAGCTCACCAGCGTGCTTTACGTGGTTCAGAGAATGAACAGCCTCTCGACCATCTTCGTCATTCTGGGGCTGATTGTGTTCATGCATGGAAGACAAGCGATCGAGGAATCAAAGAAATACGGTTTTCCGGCGATGGCGTCGGGTATTGCAGGGGGGGCGCTTCTCGGAATAGGGGCCAAGGAGAATGCCGCCCTCCTCCCGCTATTCGCGTTTGTCATTGAACTGACGCTTTACCGCCGCGATCGCCTGACCCCCTCGGCAAGAAAGTGGCTGTGGGTATTTTATCTGCTCACAATTCTCTTACCCGCGACGATCTTTATTTCTTATGTAGCGATGCATCCCGATTTTTTTCTGAACTCGTATGCCATCAGGTCTTTTACGCCCCGTGAACGCCTGCTGACGGAAACACGTGTGCTGTGGTTCTATCTGAGTCTTCTGCTTCTGCCCAGCATCCAGAGGCTCGGCCTGTTCCACGATGACATATCAATCAGCCATGGACTTTTAGATCCCATCAGCACTCTTCCGGCCGTCCTCGGGATATTCGCCATGCTGGCGTTTGCTCTGATCAAATTCAGGCGTTACCCCGTTGCCAGTTTCGCCATACTCTGGTTTCTGGTGGGGCACAGCCTCGAGTCGAGCATCTTCGGGCTCGAGATTGCTTACGAACACAGAAATTATCTTCCGAGTTTTGGCGTTATTTTTGCCGCGGCATATGTCATCATCAAGACACTGTCCGGCATGACGGCAAAAAAGAACATGGCGATTGGAACGATATTGCCCTGCGCCATCATCTTCGTCTTTGGCATCAGCACATGGACCTGGGCGAACACCTGGAAAGAAACAAGCACGCTGGCTGAATATCATGCAATCAATCACCCGGACTCCCCGCGGGCAAACAATTATGCGGCCAACGCCAACATTCGCGAGAAGAACGATGTGGTCAGCGCCATAAAATACACCATAAGAGGCATGCAGGCCGCGCCGGATGAGGCAGGATTCTACCTGGACATGCAACTCTTCCTCGCCTATTTCGCGTCAGAGGTCAACTCGGGCCTGGTCCGGGCCAATATAGCTACCCGTGACAAGGAATTTCGCATTGCGGGATTACCCGATTCCATCCAAATGAGAAACATCGACGGCAATATTAAATTCATCCACGGCCCATCCAACGCCCGCGCCATCAATGAATTACTGCGAAGCAAGCCCATCTCGGTACATGGCGTCGCGACCCTGGACAAGCTGACAAAGTGTGTGACTGAGCATATCGCTCTTTGCAAGCCGTTACGCCACGATGCCATCGAATGGCTCGTCAGCGCGGCCCAAAACCCAAAAACAGCCGCCGAATATCGAGCTCTCGTTTCCTCCGATGCCGCCAAACTGTATGCCGACACGGGTGATTATCAACGTGCCCTGAGTTACATCACGGCCGCTACCCAGCTGTTTCCGGGTACAGTGTATTATGGGCTTGGAAAGGCGGAGTACCTGATAAAACTGGGGCGGGCGGAGGAAGCGAATACGCTGTTGAACAGCATTGAAGAATCTGGAATTCCGTTGGGGGAAGACCTGGAAACCATTAAACTTCTGCGTAAAATGCAGACGGGGATCCCGGCGAACCACCATTGAGCCAACACGAACTGCTTACGTTGTAATCTCCTGAACCCTCTGTTGTCGAAAAAACATGCATGTCTCGCACATGCTATACATATACTGAGATTGGCCAAACATTAAAAATCAAAGGCAATGGATTCGCTTTCAATCGTTATACCGGCAAAAAACGAGGCGGACGGGCTCACCAGGGTGCTACCGGCATTAAGAACATTGTTTCCGGATGCCGAGATCGTCGTCGTCAATGATGGCTCCTCTGACGATACCCCGGACGTATGCAGACGACATGCCGTTAATATAGTCACGCACCCGTATAGCATGGGGAATGGTGCGGCGATCAAGACCGGCGCCCGGGCAACCAGCGGCAGCACTTTGGTATTCATGGATGCGGATGGACAACACAATCCCGAAGATATCCATAAATTGCTGTCAAAACTGGGCGAAGGCTATGACATGGCCGTCGGCGCGCGCCATGGGAGTTCACAAGCCAGTCTGGGCAGATCCTACGCCAATACAATCTATAACTGGTTGGCGAGCTGGATGGTCAACAGAAGGATTGACGATCTGACATCGGGGTTCAGGGCGGTCAGGGCGAGGAAATTCCGGGAGTTCATATACCTTCTCCCGAACGGTTTTTCATACCCCACCACCATTACCATGTCATTTTTCCGCGCCGGTTACCCGGTAGGATACGTTCCTATCATGGCAAAAAAGCGCGAGGGCAAGAGCCATATCAATCCGCTGCGAGACGGAATGCGCTTTCTGCTGATCATATTCAAGGTGGGCACGCTTTATTCACCATTGAAGATATTTGTGCCTATCAGCCTGGCATTCTTCGCGACTGGTCTGGGCTATTACGTCTATACCTTTCTCGCTGAACACCGTTTTACCAACATGAGCGGTTTATTGTTCACAACATCCATTCTGATATTTCTGATTGGTCTTGTGTCTGAACAAATAACGAATCTCCTGTACAGCCGGAGGGAGGAGCCATAGCGGCTGCAGCGCACGTTCCGGCCCTGTGCGCACAACCTCCTCTTCTATGATTCACTTCGCCATCGGCACCAAGGCGCAGTTCATCAAAATGGCTCCCATCATGCACCTGCTGCATGAAGAGGGGGAACCCTATCATCTGCTGGATCTCTCACAGCATGGCAGCCTCACGGGAAAAATCCTGACAGACTTCGGCCTGAACCCTGTCGTCACGCGTCTCGGCGAACATAACAAGTCAGTAACGACATACATGCAAGCCGTAAAATGGCTGACTCTTGGTTTTGGACATATTCTCTTCAATAAACACGAGATTTCAAATCGTCTCTTTCTGAACGAGCCGGGCGTCGTACTGATCCATGGTGATACATTATCGACTCTTCTCGGACATTACCTGGCCAAGGCGGCCGGCCTGAAGACAGCCCTGGTCGAAGCTGGCCTAAGCAGCGGGAATTTTCTCGATCCATTTCCGGAAGAGTGGATTCGTCGTCATATCGGCAAAAAGACTGATTATCTGTTCGCCCCTGATGAGACATCCGAAACCTGGTTGCGTCAACATAAACTCAAGGGTCAAACTGTCAACACTGGATATAACACCGGCAGGGATGCCCTGTACTTGATCAGAGATAAATTTGCTATCCACGATTCGGCGGTCGCAGACGATCCAGCCTACGGCATCGTTACGTTGCACCGGCTCGAAACGATATCGAGAAAACGCCGTTTGAGGCGTACTGTCGCGCATATCGTGGCCATGTCAGAGGCACTGGGTCCGCTGCACTTTTACATGCACCCACCTACTGAAAACGCTCTCAAGGCCGCCGGGCTGATGAATTTTCTGACAAAATCCAGACATATAACTGTTCGCGGTCTTGCTCCGTACCCAGACTTCATGCAGGTACTTTCACGGGCGCGTTTTGTGCTCACGGACGGCGGTTCCATACAGGAGGAAGCGTCATATCTCGGCAAACCCTGCCTCCTGCTCAGAAACCGCACCGAACGTAAAGAAGGAATGGGGAAAAATGCCATACTGTCTACGTGGAACGTCGACAGGGATGCCTCACACCTGCTGCATACTGAAGAACAGCTGACTGCCTGCAACAGCAACCCATTTATGGAAGCATCGCAAATAATATTAACGACGCTGAAGGAGTTCAGAACTGGAAAACGCATCTAATCGGTACTGGCGCCGTCTTCGCCCGGTAATCGGCATAGCGCTGCTCGTCGGCATTATTATCTGGGTCTACAAGCATGGAGTGTTGTTTCAGCGCATTAATCTGTGGCACATGCTGCCGCCGGTCGCGGCTTCGGCGATAGGCATCTTCCTTGGTGCCGGGGGACTTCGCTGTATCACCGCTGCATACAAGAAACATCTCCGGCCCGCCACGGCTCTTTATATTAGCGCCATGGGCACGCTAGGCAACTCCATGGGCGGCCTGCCGATCGGAACTACATTCAAGTATGTCTCTCTTTCCAGAAAGGCCGGGCTCACTGCCAAGGAAACCACCGTGGGTTTGCTGGTATTCACCGTCGCCATGGTGATTTTGCTGACGCTTACCGCCGCAGTGAGCATATGGGCGACAAACCTCCCCTATTCATACAAGCTTACCTCCATGGGAATGGCCCTGCTTATTGCCGTCACAGGCCTATGGTTCGGCAGATGGTTACGCGGCAAGGATTTCTGGAAACGGCTTGTCGCGCCTTTTTTCCGGGAGAACCGCCTCTCGCGTGTATTCATTATCAGTCTACTTACAACAACGATTTTTGTAGTTAACTTTTGCCTGATTGGGATACTCTTGTTTCCAGAACTGCCGCTGGCAAGCTTGATCTTCATATCGGCGCTTGGTGCCTTGGTCGGGCAAGGCAGCATGATTCAATCGGTTGGCGGCATTCAGGAGTTCGTGATGGGATTATCGGCATTGCTAACAGGTTTTGGCCTGCTGGATGGGGTGCAGATTGCGCTCGTGTCTCGCGCTGCCTCCATCATTTCGTCGGGTACCATTGTCATATATCTGCATTTCGTCCCCAACAACACTGGCGCCGCAGCCGGGAATCGCGGCAGCCAAGGCAGCAATGAAACGTAATGCCGCTGTCGTTGTCTGAGAGGTCGTCTTGAAAAAACACAAGAAAATGATTCTGATGGCGCTCAAGCTGCTTGTCACGGGCGTGTCTGTCTACTGGCTTCTCACGTTGACCGATCTGAGGGTCGCCTGGCAAAGCATAACTGCCGTTCCGGTTCTGATTATCTTTCTGGCTGTTTGCATCATGCTGGCCGGGTTTGTGGCGGGGAGTTTCCGCTGGTGGCTGCTTCTGCGTCATACCGCAAGCACGATCCAATACAGAAAAATCTTGCCAAGTTATTACCTTGGCATTTTCTTCAACAACATACTGCCCACCACCATGGGCGGCGACGTTATTCGCACCCTGCACCTGAGCTTGCGCGGTATCAGCCCCAAGGCCCTGATCGGCTCAGCCATTATCGACAGGGTTATCGGGCTTTTTACCATCCTCGCGCTGGGTTTCGTGTGCATAGGGCTGTCCTCCGAGATAGTCGTGAGGAAAAGCGACAGACTGGTGCTCGTGGGCGTGGGCGCATTGGTCGCCGCCGGCATATGGGTTCTCTTCAACGCGCGTTTTCTGGGTCTGATACAGCGCCTGGCAGCCGCCTATCAGCACACCCGTATCCGGAAATTCCTTCTCGAAACGATTCAGCTGTGTCATTCATATAAATCCGCGCACGCGCAACTCCTTGCTGCTGCTGGTTTAACAGTGCTCATGCAATCGGCGGTTATCTTTTCCTATTACATGCTGGGCAAAGCTGTCGGGATTACCCTGCCCCTTTTCACCTACTTCGGCATCATTCCATTGGTATTTCTGGCCGGCGCCATCCCTATCTCTCTGGGCGGTATTGGCGTACGCGAGGGCGCATTGGTTGGGTTGCTGGTCGCCATCGGCGTTAATACCCATCTGGCCGTCGCGCTGTCATTTCTCTTTCTCTTCGTGCTGCTCGTTGCCTCCTTGCCGGGAAGCCTGGTAATGCTGTTCGGCCGTACAGGCAAAAACAGTCCGCCATGAACGAACGGACAGAAAATATACGGCGGCATTTCGACTCATTGTCTGTTGACATCGAACGATGGAGACAACGCAACCGTCATTATCATCGCGATCAGACCGGCTATTTCCGCTACCTGGTCGCCGAAAACAGGCGCGTGCTCGAGATTGGCTGCGGCAACGGCGATCTGCTGAATGCGTTAAAACCATCCCGCGGCGTGGGTATCGATATCAGCCCGGACACAATCGAACTGGCAAGGAAGAAATACCCTCATCTGACATTCCAGACAAGCGATGCTGACCGCCTGAATCAGATACCTGACGAGACTTACGATTACATCATCCTCTCCGATTTTGTCGGCTATCTGGATGACATCCAGGCCTGTCTTGAGGAATTGCATCGCTTCTGCGGGCCCCATACCCGGATCATTATTTCCTACTACAGCTTCCTGTGGGAACCGGTCCTGAAACTCGCTGAATTCCTGCACCTGAAAATGCCGACACCGGAGCACAGCTGGCTAACGCCGGATGACATGAGAAATCTGTTGTCCCTGGCGGACTACCAGGTCGTGAAAACAGAACGTCGCCTGTTGTGTCCGATATATATACCTGTCTTCTCATGGTTCCTGAATCATCTGGGAACATTTCCGGTTATCAACAAGGCATGCCTCTGCCACTATGTGGTCGCCAGGCCCATGCCTCGACACGACCGAAATAACCTGTCGGTATCCATTGTCATCCCCTGCCGAAATGAAAAGGGCAATATCGAACAGGCCGTTCAGCGCCTCCCCCGCTTCGGGACGCGTCAAGAGATTATCTTCGTGGACGGGCATTCGACCGATGGCACGCCGGAGGAAATAAAGCGCGTAGCTCTGCTCCATGCCGACCGGGAGATCAAGTTATTGGTGCAGGACCGCACAGGAAAGGGCGACGCTGTTCACAAAGGCTTTCAGGAAGCCGCGGGCGACGTCCTGATGATTCTCGATGCTGATCTCACGGTGCCGCCAGAGGACCTGCCCAAGTTCTACCGCGCCATCGCGAATGGAAAGGCTGAATTCCTTAATGGCTGCCGTCTGATCTATCCGATGGAAGGCGAGGCAATGCGCACCCTCAACCTGATCGCCAACAAGTTATTTGCCATGGCCTTCACCTGGCTGCTGGGCGAACGCTTGAAGGACACGCTGTGCGGGACGAAGGTGATGTTCCGGGAGGATTACCTGACATTGGCGGAAAACCGGTCGTACTTCGGGGATTTCGACCCCTTCGGCGATTTCGACCTGCTGTTCGGGGCGAGCAAGATCAACCTCAAGATCATCGAAATTCCGGTCCGCTACCGGCGTCGAACCTATGGCGAGTCTCAAATCAGCCGCTTCCGTCATGGATTACTATTATTCCGGATGGTGATATTTGCCCTGCGAAAGATAAAGTGGTTCTGATGGTCAGCCCTGGTATTTGTATATGCGGATCTCGGGATTCGCGATTACATAATCGTGCGACGTGAACCATGAGGAAAAATCTATGCCCATGGCCTCAATGGGTTGCTTGAACTCCTTGATGCGCTTGTAATGGCTATTCGCCAGTGACTCGTGGAATATCCTGACTCGCTCATAGGGATGTCGTTCCCCCAGGCGTTCCATGTTCTTGTAGATAAGCTCATTCAAAACGAGATATTCGAATCCGAAATCTCGGAAAAGGAGTGTGCTGTCAACATTTCCTGTCAGAAAAAACACGGGCGCCTGGTAGCCCGGTGGAACTACGGGATTGAAATAATAGTCCTCATAATATGCCCTTACGGTCAGAATTGACGATCCCCTGGGGAGGTTGCCCTGGATCCACCCCGAGGCCACATCGCGTACATCTTCCCCGGCCTCCATCTTCAGATAGGCATAATCCGCCATCACTGTCACAGACAGTGCCATTGCAAGAACCGCGTAGGTCGCGATCTTGTGCCGGGGAATTTCCTCTGCCACATAGACCGCAAATCTTCCGGCAAGGATGGCGAGCAGAGGCAAGAGGGGCAGCGTATAACGCACCACCACCCAGGATGTAAATGTTGTCAGAATAAAATAAGGTACCGCGGCAGCCAGTATCACGATATCGGCGCGCGATCTCTTTACCAGCGCAAGCATAATGCCCCCCAGCGCCAGGAAATAAATCGGATAACCCATCGCTTCGTGCAGCATCGTCCAGCCATATTGGTAAATTCCGGGACCGGCATCCACGGCATCCATGAAGGGATTTGATTGGTACCTCCACTGGATCTTCATGCCCTGCATGAACCAGTCCGGGTACAAGAAGGTGTGAGGGCTGGCTATCGCATAACCCAGGAAAACAGCAACAAGCATGGCCGCCAATTTCCAGCCTAGCAAAGACCGTAACACCTCCGCTCCGCTCTTTCCTCCCGAAACAAACGCATGCGCTGCCACAGGCGCGGCTATCATTATTGCCAAAGGAAATCGGAGGGCAGTGGCTACCCCAAGAATGAAACCTGTAATGACATAAAGTCTGAGTTTCGTCCCCTGATCTGTGCTTACCAGCCGCCAAGATAGCAGGATTATCAGAGCAGCCAGGAAGGCGGCGATTTCATCCGGACGCATGCGTTGTGCACAGAGGATATGTCCAGGCATGACGGCGAGGATGACTGCCGCAAGCCCTCCTACAGTCTTCCCGAAAAATGCACGGCCACATTGATACACAATCAGGATTGTCAGGATAGCCAACATGGTATGAACATAGCGGCCGAACAAAATGGTGCTAGCGAAATAATTGGCTCCGCCCAGTAAATCGGCAAATCGGTCACCAACAAAATAGTAAGCGTAGAGAATCGAATAATAGAAGGTGCCACCATACATAAACTGTTTTCCGATGATCGTGCCGTCAACCAGCATCCGTGCGTAAATAAGGTGAAATACCTCATCGGGATGATAGGAGTACTCGGGGTGCAGGGCATTCGGGAGCCCCCACCGGATACCATACAGCCTCAGGGCGAGTCCCAGTACCACGGCAATCAGCAGGAGAAAATGAATTTTCTCGATTCTTGTCTTGGCGAGCCGCTTGATCATGATATTGGCCGTCAGCGCCGTTCCAATTCAGCCAGCATGCCAATAGGGTCTGAACGACGGTCCACCGGCTGCGCCACACTGACGATCCTGAGTGATGCGCGCAATCGTCTGAGCGGATAATAGGCCTCGGGGAAACTCGGACTCAGAAATCCCATCATGTAGAAATAGCGGCAATTTTTTTTCTGAAGATAGGCGTCAAACTCGGTTTGATCAAAATGCGGCCTGGGCGGGATCATGCTGACGTGTCCGGAATAATATCCAACTATCGATGGCTTGATGCCGTAAATGCATTCTCCCTTGGCTACAACGGTTGACAGGCTGCCGAGGTGCGCGGCCAACAACTTGTTGGCAGCAACGTTCAAATGCGCCTCGTTCGGATCAATCGCATACCACCCCGGCGTCCTCCGGTAATCAGCGAATTCTTCAGGCGCAGGTCCCAGGAAACGCTCGATGGTGAGAGCCAGATCGGGGAGAATGATCAAGGAGACGGCCAGGAAAAGAATATATACGGGCCGGATTGCCACCCGACTTATTTTCAAACTGGGAATCAATTCCAGGAGTAGAACACCCTGGACCAGCAATACGGGCATGATGGCAAACAACAGGCGCTGGGCCTCGGCCGGGAAAGGCCACACCAGGATCAGCGCCAGATAGGCCGCTGAATAGAATCCGTCCAGCCTGCGCAAGTAGAAGCGATAACCCATCCCTGACAGGCAGAGCACGCCGAGGAATCCTGCCAGAGGTTTGGCCGCCACACCTTCCGTAAAATTGCCTATCCAACCGAACCATAACATTTGGCCTTCGATCGATAGTTGCCGCATGAAAAGGACGGCAGGATCTTTTTTATACATCGCTACCAATGAAGAGACATAGCCCGGCGCCTCCTGACCGCCGAATAAATTCCAAGCAATCACGGGTATCATGGCCGCAACAGCGTAGAGCCAGAATCGCGGAGGACGATGCCAGAACAGGTACAGAAAAAAAGCCGCCAATAAGGAAACGCCTGCGCTACGCGTTAATGTAGCTGCCGCCACACTGACAACCGCCATCCAGAGCCATCCCTGGCGCCCGTCATCTTCATATCCAGCAACGGCGGCGAGACAGACCAGCGTAAAAAACAGGTAAAGGTTCTCGCTCAGCACTGCCAGCGCCTGCATATAGGTACCGGGCATGAGCGCAAACAGCAGAATCAGCAGGCATGCAATCAATCCCGGCACATGCAATTTCCGTAACCATCCATATGACGCGACAAACACGCACAACAAAAGGGTAACGGTCGCCAGATGCGCGGCAAGCAGGTTCTCGCCACCGCCAAAAATGGCCAGAATTAACGGGTACAGCGGCGGGTACTGACTGTGCGAGGCAAAGTAGGCGGCGACATCGGAATGGCCGCTCCATGGTGAAAAATACTGTGCGGTAAGAAGGTAGAAGGCATTGTCTCCTCCAAAATCATCCAGGACATCGCTCCACCCCCAGTAATAGTAGATTGCACATAACAGGATGAAACCGACTGATGCCAATATGAAGCTTGGGGAACAACGAGAGGATAACATGTCAGCAGAAAATGCCGTATTTTATGATGCAATAAATTGCTCTGACGCCATCCTTCCAGTTGATCTTCTTGCCTTCCGCGTAGGTGCGGCCGTAATAGGAAATACCCAGCTCGTAAATACGAATGTCGACCATGCGGGATATCTTCGCAGTCACCTCTGGCTCAAAACCGAAACGGTTTTCCGCAATCTTTATCTTTTGGATAATCTCACGACGGAATACCTTATAACCCGTCTCCATGTCGCTGAGATTCAGATTAGTGAACATGTTCGAAAGCAGCGTGAGAAAGCGGTTTCCCACATAGTGCCAGAAGAAAAGCACCCGGTGCGGGCCATGGCCGAGGAAACGGCTGCCATAAACAACGTCCGCCTTGTTGTCCACGATGGGCCCGATCAGGCGCGGGTATTCATTCGGATCGTATTCCAGATCGGCATCCTGGATGATCACGATATCGCCCGTGGCGGCAGCGATACCCGTGCGTAACGCTGCCCCTTTCCCCTGATTGCGTTCATGGTGAATGGCAATATCAATTTTTGCGGCCAGCTTTTCCCGAATAAGTTCTGTCGTACCATCCGTGGAGGCATCATTAACGACGATAATCTGCTTGCCCTCGACCGGCGCGGCGCGCACCGCGTCCAACAGACTTTCCAGCGTATGTACCTCGTTGTAACAGGGGATGACAACAGAGACGGTATGTTTGCTTTTCATTTATTCTCTTCCGAGTATGCATTTCCAGAAATTTTTACTTTCTCAGCACATCATCATTGGGCATCTTCACCAGCATCCCAATGATGGGCTTGCCTTCCATTTTCTCCATGCGGTCAATAAAGACGATTTGACCCTCTCCCATAATATAGTCCCTTGGATAAAAAAGCTGGTATGGTGGGCGCGCGTAAGAGGCAATGTAAATATACCGGCAGCTCTTCGCTTCCTTCAGAAATTGATCTTTCGTGAATATCCGGGGAGTGGAGTAGCTTGGCCTGTTTGCATATAACATGAGCCATGTTGGGTCGACACTATATACACATTCACCCGCGGGCACGACGTTGGGTATTTTTTGCCATGACTGGGTGAGTTTTTTATAGACATTTATTTTCATTCTGGTGCGGTTCAGATCTCCTCCCGAATACCAGTAAAGTGAATTGGCATATTCCTTGTTTGCATCATTGGCGGCCATCACCAACTGATGGAAGATAAAACCAGTGGCAGGAAGAGCAAGCAGCGCCATCGCGAGAAGATACACATATCCATAAATTCCGGTTTTCAGAGGTGGTAGACGCGGAATCAGATAACGTATAAATTCAAATCCATGCAGCATCAGGATTGGTAAAACTACATAGAGGAGACGTCTGGAATCCGCCGGCTGTGAAAATGGCCATAATAAGAGTACTCCAAAATATAAGATCAGATAGATTCCATCTAATCTCGTTAGATAAATACGTCGTAGAGTTCCTGCCAGGCAGATAGCCCCGATTACCGATCCAACGATAAGGGTCATTACCGATGGAGCATGGTCAAAACTGGTGATCCATCCAACCCAGAGCGCATGCCCTTCGATGGCGAGTTGTTCCAATATCAGAATATACAGTGGTTTTGTTTCCAGTAAGCTGGTTACGATCCAAAAATACCCTCCTTCATGTCCAAGTAACCACTTAGAAACATTCCACGAAATAACTGGCATGAGACTTACTAAAACTAATCGTACCCATTGATCGCGTTTGTTAAGGAATAGATAGACTGCAAAAGCGATAATCAAAGTTATGCCAACCGTACGGGTCACGGCCGCAAACCCAATAACTATTGAAGCACCATAGAGATGTGACAGAGGTATTCCCGGTCTGGCCAGGAGCCAGATGGCAACCAGCGTAAGCAACAAGTAGAGATATTCGCTCAGGATTCCGAAAGACTGAAGAAAGGTCGCCGGGAGGAGCGCAAATATAGCCGTAAGCAGAAAAGCCAGGCATGAACTCTGGATCTCGCGCCGGGCCCAGAGGAAGTACCACACAAGCGCCACAACAAGAAATGTGACAGTGATAGCATGTGCCATTTCAACATGCGCGCTTGTTCCCCCCAATATTCCCAGTATCAGCGGATACAATGGAGGAAAATAACTGTATGACAAGGCCGCGCGAGTGACATCGTAACTACGGTCGGAAAAAGGAGACAGGTAGTCAGCCATCAGAAGATAGACAGCATGGTCTCCCCCTAAAACCGGAACTTCCGAGGACCAGCTCATCCAATAATAAAAAGATGCAATGACAAGTAAACCGGTTACCAGGAGAGAATTTCTTGTGACTGTTTGCATTATCCTGAATAAACTATTCCGGTGAATCTATTAGCGGGTGTCGGGTAAAAATAGGTGGTCGCATTACATAAATCTAGCTCATGCGCAGGCCGCGGACAGGGCCTGCTCACAGACAGGAAACCCCTGAGGGCCCTGTTCCAGCCGTCCTTCAGGTCGGATGGACTTTCGCCTGGTCGACAGGTGCTTTACAATGCACGGCGGCGGTCAGGGCAGTCAGCCTCCCGCAGCAGCATAATCTTCGAAATATGGGGCGGTAGCTCAGCTGGGAGAGCGCTGCGTTCGCAATGCAGAGGTCGAGGGTTCGATCCCCTTCCGCTCCACCAATCCCGCGAATGGCCGGAAATTCCGGCCATTTTTTTATGCGAAGCCAGTGCCGTCCGAGCGTGTCGCGCATGCCCTGGCGGGACGCACCTTGCTCCACTCAAACGGCCATTCCTGGGGTCGGAATACGCGAAGCGACGGCGAATCCCGCCGCTCGCCCTGCTAGAATAGCGGCACGCCCCGGTAGCTCAGTGGATAGAGCGGCCGCCTCCTAAGCGGCAGGTCGCCGGTTCAACTCCGGTCTGGGGCACCAGCTTAAAAGATTGATGTATCTTCAACCTTTCTTGGGGAGGCCGGTTTGCTGGAAGCGGTAGATCTTGAATGCGTGCGCGGCGATCGGCCGCTGTTCAGCCATCTTTCCTTCCATCTCAAGCCGGGTGAACTGATGCACGTCACCGGCGTCAACGGCAGCGGCAAGACCACACTGCTGCGCACGCTATGTGGATTGACGCACGCCGCCGCGGGTGAGGTGCGCTGGAACGGCTCGACCATTCAGGAGTTGGGCGACGACTATCGCAGCCAGCTCGCCTACGTCGGTCACAGTAACGGCATCCAGGGCGAG
>Ga0153916_10001399_pt1 | contig 17268 bp, 12 predicted proteins | sample Opewatmetagenome_FD_109642 | JGI IMG/M metagenome (GOLD analysis project Ga0153916, IMG submission 109642) | Freshwater wetland microbial communities from Ohio, USA - Open water 3 Core 3 Depth 4 metaG | ecosystem: Environmental > Aquatic > Freshwater > Wetlands | place: USA: Ohio, Lake Erie... | reverse complement strand
GCTCGAGGGCAGGATCCAGGAAAAGCCCTTCCGGAGCTTCATGGTCGGGCAGGGGGGCCAGCACGGCCGGATCTGCATGATGCCCGGCCTGACGCGCGACATGATGGAGCGGCTCGTCAATATTGATTTCGCCGCCATGGACAGGTTTACGAAGAAGGTCATGCGGGCCATGAAGGATGCCGACGACGTCGTCATTGAGAATCCGGCCGGGACACACATCGAGTTCAGCGTCAAAGGCCGGGCCTGGCACAACGACAACGGCAACATCAGCCAGAAGCACATGCACGGCAACCTCCCGGCCGGCGAGTGCTACACGGCGCCGGTCGAGGAGACGTTCACGGGGACGATCGTCATCAGCCTGATCGACGACAAGCTCGGCCACGGCGTGATGAAGTTCAACCGCGGCAAGCTCATCGACTTCAAGGGCAAGGGCATCGCCGCCTGCCTCGACGTGGTCGGCTCCGACAAAACGGGAAGGATCATCGGCGAGTTCGGGATCGGGACGAACAAGGGCGCCCGGATCTGTCCCAATATGCTCGAGGCCGAGAAGGCCTTCGGCACCGTTCACTTCGCGATCGGCGACTCCTATGGCATCGGCAAAAACAAGAGCAAGTACCATTTCGACGCGCTGGTCGACAAGGTCACGATCAAGGCGAAAGGCAAGTACGTCGCGAAGAACGGCAAGTTCCTGATCTGATTGAATTCGGTGACACACAACTAATTGCCGAAAATCTTAAATGCTGCTGACCATCTGGCAGGGAATTCGGGTTTCCCATGAGCATGTCGGAATTATGGAGAGCGGAACGGCGACATGAGATTCGGAAATGAGTATTGTGTCCCCAAATAAAAAATACGATTTCGATAAGATCATAGACCGGACAGGCACGGAATCCCTGAAGTGGGTCTATCCCCGCAAGGTCCTCAAGGTCGAGGACGCGATCCCGATGTGGGTCGCCGACATGGACTTCGAGGCCCCGCCCGCGGTCGTCGAGGCCATCCGCCGCCGCGCCGCCCACGGGATCTACGGCTATCCCCTCGTCCCTCCCTCTTTTTACGCGGCCGCAATCGACTGGCTCAAACGCCGGCAGGGCTGGGAAATCCAGAAGGCTTGGATGGCCAAGACGCCCGGAATTGTCCCGGCCCTCAACTATTGCGTCCGCGCCTTCACCAAACCGGGCGACGGGGTGATCATCCAGACGCCCGTCTATCACCCGTTCTATTTTGCCGTCGAAAATAACGGCCGCCGGGTCGTCCGCAACCCTCTCCGAGTCGACGGCCGCCGTTTCACTATGGACCTCGAGGATCTCGAGCGGAAAATCGACGCTCCCGGCCGGATGCTAATCCTCTGCAGCCCCCACAATCCGGTCGGCCGGGTCTGGACGCTCGACGAACTCGAGGCGCTCGGCCGGATCGCCGTCGCCCGGGACCTTCTCATTATCTCGGACGAGATTCACGCCGACCTCATTTATCGCGGCCACAAGCATCATGTCCTGGCCGCACTTTCTCCCCACCTGGCGAACCGAACGATCACCTGCATCGCCCCGAGCAAGACGTTCAACATTCCCGGCCTCTCTACGGCGGCCGTCGTTTCTTCCAACCCGGCCTTGCTTAAAAAGTTCGAGGACGAAGCGGAGAGGGCCGGGTTTGAGCTCGGCCAGGTCTTCGGGATCGTCGGCTTCGAGGCCGCGTACACGAACGGCGCCGATTGGCTGGACGAGCTATTGCCTTACCTTGAGGCGAACGTCGACTTCATGGAGAGATTCCTCGAAGAACGAATTCCTCGCATCCGTCTGGTCCGACCGGAGGGGACATATCTTGCTCTCCTTGACTGCCGGGGGCTCGGCCGCGAGCCCGCCTTGCTCAACGACTTTTTCCTGAAAAAGGCCCGAGTTTATTTCAGCGATGGGACGACATTCGGCAAGGAGCTCGAGGGTTTTGTCCGCATCAACTTCGGCTGTCCCCGGGCGCTGCTCAACGAAGCGCTCGAAAGGATCGAGCTCGCCGTCAAGGAACTCGGTCCCTAAACGCTTCTTGAAGCGGATCTCGACATCGATCAAGGCTAGGACGAGAGGAGTCACAGAAATGGTCGCGATCCTCCGCGCTCTTCGCCGCGCCAGATTCCAGATTCTGACGGTCGGGTTCGTCTATCTTCTTTCGATCCTCACCGGTGCCGTGAATAGAAGGCCGCCGCATATTATATTCTGACGCTTCTTCTGCAGCTCATCCCCTACAGCCTGGCCGGGGGAATCGGGGTGAAGCTCGGCCTGTCCGAGAGGATGTCAAAGGCACGATACGGTTTGAGATCATCTATCCGAACCCCGGTAGAGCCGTCATTCGCGCTTTAAGCCGGGCCATCGACTCGTTTTCCAGGATGCTCCATAGAAATCGTTTGTGACGGCTTGCAATCCTGCGGCCCATGGATAAAATGGGATTCTTATAATGGAGCCGCCGAATGGCTATCAAGGCGAAGCTGACGACGTTCGACACGACGATGATCGTCGTCAGCCTCATCATCGGCGTCGGCATTTTCCGCACCCCCGCTATGGTCGCCACGGCCGCCCGGACCCCGGCCCTCTTCTACGTGGCCTGGCTCCTGGGCGGATTCGCGGGTTTCCTCGGCGCCCTGACTTTCGCCGAGATCGGCGGCCGGTTCGCCAAGCCGGGCTCCTATTACAAGGTCGTCGCCGACAACTACAACTCGGCCGTGGCCTTCATGCTCAACTGGGCCAACGTCATCGTCATGAACGGCGCCGGCGCTGCCGCCGTGGCGCTGATCGGCGCCGAGTACCTGACGCCGATCGTCTTCCCGGGCACGGCCGCGTCACGCCTCCAGGTGCAGATCACCGCCGCCGTCCTGATGCTCATCCTCCTTACGATCAACTACCTCGGGATCAAGACGGGCGCCTGGGCCCAAAACGTCCTCAGCCTGCTCAAGATCGGCATGATCGCCGTCATCGTGGCCGGGGCCTTCGTCTCGACCAAAGCGCCGCTCACGACGGGCGCCCTGCCTGTCGAGCGCTCCTGGTGGCTGGCCCTGGGCGCGGCGTTCATCTCCGTTTTTTATGCTTACGGGGGGTACCAGAACACGATCAACTTCGGCGCCGACGTCCAGAACGCCCGGCGCAACGTCCCTCGGGCCATCTTCTTCGGCATCCTAATTGTTCTCGCCTGCTACCTCGCCATCAATGCCGCCTACGTCAAGGCCCTCGGTGTTCCCGGCGTCGCAGCGGCGAAGCTTGTCGCCGCGGAGACGGCCCGGGCCACGTTCGGCGGCATCGGCCGGCTGGTCATCTCCCTAACGATCTTCCTCTCGGCTATGGGCTTTCTCAACGTCACCCTGATGCAGATCCCCCGGGCCTATTACGCCATGGCCGAGGACCGGACGCTGCCGGCCGCGTTCCAGAAGGTCAACCCGAAAACGCAGGCCCAGGAATTCGGGCTTGGCTTCCTGGGCGCGCTCATCCTCCTTTCGCTCTTTCTGCTCGGAACGTTCGAGAATATCATCAACTACGTCATGTTCCTCGATACGATCACCGTGGCCCTCGTCGCCTCGACGATCTTCGTCCTGCGGCGGAAGGCGCGCCGCTCCGGCGAGCTCTACGAGGGTTATCGGGTGCCGCTCTATCCCGTCGTCCCGGCCGTCTTCATCGCCTTCCAACTGACGGTGTCCGTGAACGTCCTCCTGAACAGACCTAGGGAGGCCCTCTACAGCGCGCTCTTCTTCGCCGCCGGGCTCCCGGTCTTCTTGCTCATGCGGCGCGTCAGCGGGAAAAACCGGCCGCCAATCGGGGACAATAATAAGAAATCGGATCGGGTCTAGCGAACTCGCTTGAAATAGGGAGGGGAAAATGGCTCGCCTCGCAATCCATCGCATTCTCGCGCTTCCGGCCATCGCTCTCTGCCTCCTTCAGCTTTCGGGTCAATACGCCCCCCATCCGGGAGCGAAAGAAGAAGTCTCTCCGCCCACTTATGACTTCAGAACCGAGGATGGCTGGCTCAAAATGAAGGACGGGGTCCGGCTGGCGGTGACATACTACAAACCCGTGCCGCGCTCAGCCGGCGAGCGCTTCCCCGTGTTCTTCGAGTTCCTGCCCTATCGGAAGGATGACGGCGGCTATATCGGTATGTACTCGCTTTACACCTATTTCGTCCGCCGCGGCTACATCCTGGCCCGGGTGGATATTCGCGGCACGGGTTCGTCAGAGGGGACGTTCCCCCTGCGGGAATATTCCGAACAGGAGCTCGATGACGCCGTCGAGACGATCGATCAGCTGTCGCGCCTGCCGGCGTCTAACGGCAACGTCGGCATGTGGGGGATATCGTGGGGCGGCTTCAACGCCATCCAGGTCGCCATGCGCCGGCCGCCGGCCCTTAAGGCGATCCTGGCCGCGATGGCCACAGACGACCTTTACCATGACGACATTCATTACATAGATGGCGCATTTCATGTCGATGAATGGGCCTTCTGGTTCGACCACTCCAAAGGTATTCCCCGGTCGCCGGATTATCAGATCGACGAGGCCTATGATCGCGAACGTCTCGAGTCCTATCCGGGACTCCTGACCTATCTCAAACAACAGAGAGACGGCGATTTCTGGAGCCGGAATTCGCTGCGTGGCCAGTACGCGAAGATCCAAGTTCCCTGTTATCTCGTCGGAGGGCTTCTCGACGGCTATCGGGACAGCATCCCGCGGATGCTCGAGGAAATGAAGGTCCCGATTAAAGCCGAGGTCGGCCCCTGGAACCATGCCTGGCCCGACGACGGGACCCCGGGCCCGAATTACGAGTGGCGGCACGAGGCCGTCCGCTGGTGGGACCAATGGCTGAAAGGGAAAGAAACCGGAGTCCGCAGCGACCCCCGGTTGGTCATCTACCTTCGGGCCGGGCACGCTCCCGATGACGAACTGACCATGACACCCGGCCGCTGGATCGCAGGAGATTGGCCCATCCCCGGGACGACCTGGAAAAAACTCTTCCCCGCCTCGGGCGGACGCCTTCGGGAAAGGCCGGGGATGACCGGCGGCGATGCTCTTTTCTACGTCCCAAGCTACGGCATCAGCACCGGACTGTGGTGGGGCGAGCCGACGGGCGACATGCGGCCTGATGATGCCGGCGGCCTGGTCTATGACAGCGAAGTCCTGCGAGAAAAAATCGAAATCGTCGGGCTTCCCCGAGTCCGGCTCCGGGTGAAGGCCAGCGCGCCGCTGGCCCATTGGGTCGCGCGACTCGAAGATGTCCTCCCGGACGGCCGGGTAGCGCTCGTTACCGGCGGCCTTCTCAACAGCTCCCAGCGGCGTTCGCGGCTCCAACCAGAGCTACTGGTCCCCGGAGAATCCTACGACCTTGAGTTCGAACTTCATTTAACAACGTGGACGTTTCAGCCCGGCCATCGCGTTCGCCTCTCCGTCTCGAATTCCCTGTTTCCGATGATCTGGCCCACGCCTTATCTCATGACGACAACTCTCGTCACGGGCGTCGAGACCACATGTATCGAACTGCCCATTATCCCTGCCGGGCGGCTCGGTGCGCCGGCCTTCAGGCCTGCCGAGAAACGCGAGGTCGGGACGGACGCCCGGGACCTTGGGAGCGACGTCTGGCCTCAGGGCATGAACGAATGGAAGCGCGATACCGCCCGCGGCTTGGTCACTTACACGTGGAGCGGAAAGAGCCGCTACGAAATCCGGGACCGTCGCTTCGAGGCGACCGAAAGGAACGTCTACGAAACAAATGAGCCCGATCCCGCGAACTCCCGGTTCCTCGGGGAAGACAGTGACCGGATCGAACTCCGGGGACGGACGATTGACATCCTGACATCCGTCGAAATCCGCTCCGACGCGGGGAATTTCCATGTCAACTTCGTCCGCCGGGTCCTCGAAAACGGCCGGCTTGTCCGCAAACGGAAGTGGCAGGAGACGATCCCGAGGGTTTTCCAATAGTCGTCGGTGGCCTCGTGGTAGAATATTCGGAGGACAGTGGAAGAGGAGCCACGCATGGAAAAAACACGGAAGATCAAGAAAGTCCTCATCAGCCAGCCGACGCTCGAGGGGGCCGGGGTTCATCTCCACCGCGGATTCGGCTTCCGCGAGGTGCCGATGTTCGATCCTTTCCTCATGTTCGACGATTTCCGCCAAGACGACCCAGCGAAGTACTTGCCGGGATTCCCCTGGCACCCGCACCGCGGCATCGAGACGATCACCTACATGATCCGCGGCACGGCCGAGCATGGGGACAGCTTGGGGAACAAGGGCGTCATCGGCCCGGGCGATGTCCAGTGGATGACGGCGGGCAGCGGCATCATCCATCAGGAGATGCCGAAGGGCGACTCCCAGGACCGGATGGGCGGCTTCCAGCTCTGGGCCAACCTGCCCGCGTCCCAGAAGATGATGGACCCGCGCTACCGCGACGTGAAACGGACGGACATCCCCGAGGTTTCCTTGCCCGGCGGCGTCACCGCCCGCGTCATTTGCGGCACGGTCGGGAAGACCCGGGGCCCGGTCCGGGATATCGTCATCGACCCCGAATACCTCGATATCGCCATGCCTCCGGCCGCCGAGTTTGTCCATCCGACCAAGCCCGGCCACACGGTTCTCGCCTACGTTTTCGAGGGGCAGGGATGTTTCTCCGAAGACAACAAGCCCTCGGCCTATGACGTCGAGCCGGCCAGCTATTTCGACCTCGAGCGAAAGCCCTTTCTGGGGGACCACTCCGTCGTCCTCTTCGGCGACGGAGGGCGAATCAGGGCTGTGACGACGGACTCCGCCGTCCGCTTCCTCATCATGTCGGGGCGCCCGCTTGGCGAGCCCGTCGCCTGGCAGGGCCCTATCGTTATGAACACCCAGGAGGAGCTCCGGACGGCCTTCCGGGAATACCGGGCGGGAACCTTCATCAAGCACGCCAAGCCCGATTGATCCCCCCGCAATGCAGGACGCTGCTCCTGGCAGGGATGTGGGCACAAGGAGGGGACAGTTACCTCAAGGACATGTCCCCGTTATTGCAAGTCTCCCCCAAAATGAGTAAGCTGGGAAAAACTCAGGAGACCTGCCATGACCAGCCGTGAACGCCTGGATGCCGCTCTCAGTCACCGTGAGCCTGATCGCATCCCTGTCGACTTCAACGGCACGGCCGTCACGGGCATGCACGTCAACTGCGTCATCGGCCTCCGGGACCATTACGGCCTTGAAAAGCGCCCGGTCAAGGTCCATGAGCCCTACCAGATGCTGGGCTGGATCGACGAAGACCTCCAGCGGGTCCTGGGCCTCGACGTCGAGGGGGTCTGGGGATTCGAGACGCTCTTCGGCTTCCGAAACGAGAACTGGAAACCTTGGCGTATGGACAACGGGCAGGAAGTCCTCGTGTCGGGACATTTTCAGGTCGCTCGGGACACGAACGGCAACACGCTGATCTATCCCCGGGGCGACAGGTCGGCCCCGCCGTCCGGCCGGCTCCCGAAGAACGGCTTTTACTTCGACACCATCGTCCGCCAGGAGCCGATCGACGAGGCCAAGCTCAACCCAGCCGATAACCTCGAAGAGTTCGGCCCTATCTCGGATGAGGCCCTCGCCTATTTTGAGGCTTCCAGCCGGGCCGCGGCGGCGACAGGCCGGGGTGTCATCGCCAATTTCGGCGGCACGGCCCTGGGCGACATCGCCCTCGTCCCTGCGCCATTCCTCACGCACCCGAAAGGCATTCGCGACATCGAGGAATGGTACATCTCGACCCTGACCCGGAAGCCCTATGTCCACGCCATCTTCGAAAAACAAACAGAGGTCGCGCTCCAGAATCTGGGAAAGATCATGCCTCGAGTGGGTGATTGCGTCCAGGCCGTCTTCGTCTGCGGCACGGACTTCGGTACCCAGCAATCGACCTTCTGTTCCCCCGCGACGTTCCGGGAACTCTACATGCCGTGCTATCGCCGGATCAACGACTGGATCCACAAGCATACCCCCTGGAAGACGTTCAAGCACTCCTGCGGCGCCGTCCGGACGCTCATCCCGGCCTTTGTTGAGAGCGGCTTCGACATCCTCAACCCCGTCCAGGTCTCAGCCACGGGCATGGAGGCTGAGAAACTCAAGGCTGACTTCGGCAAGGACATCGTCTTCTGGGGCGGCGGAGTCGACACCCAGAATACGCTGGCCTTCGGAAAGCCGGAGGAAGTCCGGGCCGAGGTCCTTCGCCGGTGCGGAATCCTCGGCAAGGGCGGCGGCTTCGTCTTCAATGCCATCCACAACGTCCAGGCTAACGTTCCTCTCCCGAACATCGTCGCCATGTTCGACGCCGTCAAGGAGTTTAACGGGAAGACAGCATGAAGAAGGCCATGTTCTACGTCATCGCCGTCACCGTCGTCGCCGCCATCGGCGGCCTGATCTTCGGCTTCGACACGGCCATCGTCGCCGGCGCTACACGCTACATGAAGGAACAGTTCTCGCTTAACTCGCTCCAGGAGGGCTGGGCCGTAAGCGTCGTCCTCATCGGCTGCATGTTCGGGGCGGGCCTGGCGGGGCCCGTCAGCGATAGAATCGGGCGGCGGCGCTTCATGCTCATCTCAGCCGTCCTCTTCCTCATCTCGGCCGTCGGCTGCGCCATCCCGCGGACCATCACCGAGTTCGTCATTTTCCGCTTTATCGGCGGCCTGGGCATCGGCTCGGCGGCCGTCCTCTCGCCTCTCTACATCGCCGAGATCTCCCCGGCCCGGATCCGCGGGGCCCTCGTTTCGGTCAACCAGATGGCCATCGTCACGGGCATCCTCCTCGCCTACTTCGTCAACTGGGTCTTCGCCGGCGCCGGCCCGTCGAACTGGCGGTACATGTACGCTATGGGGGCCATCCCGTCCGTTATGTTCTTCCTGCTCCTCCTCAGGGTTCCGGAGAGCCCGCGGTGGCTGGTCAAGAAAGACCGCGAGGAGGAAGCGACGCGTGTCCTGGCGCGGGTCAACACGGCGGCGATCGCTCAGAGGGAAATCCTGGACATCAAGGAAACGCTGGCCCTCGAGGAGGGCTCCTTCCGGGAGCTTTTCAAGCCCGGGTTCCGCCGGCCGATCTTCATCGCCATCGTCCTGGCCGTCTTTCAGCAAATTACGGGGATCAACGCCATCCTTTACTACGCTCCGAGGATCTTCGAGAGCGCCGGGTTCGCCCGGTTATCGGCCATCGGCCAGTCGACGATTGTGGGATTCACCAACATGATCTTCACGGTCGTGGCCATCGTGCTCGCCGACCGCATCGGGCGGAGACCGCTCCTCCTCGTGGCCACCGGCGGTATGGGCGTCTCGCTCGTCCTCCTCGGCGCGGCCTTCAAGTATCAGTTCCTGCCGCCGTCGGCCCTGCTGCTCATCATCCTCCTTTATATCGCGTTTTTCGCGTCGGCCATGGGCCCTCTCGTCTGGGTGGTCATGGCGGAGATCTTTCCCATCCGGATGCGGGGCGCGGCTATGGGCCTGGCCACGCTCATCCTCTGGTTTGCCGACTTCGTGGTAACGCTGACCTTCCCCGTCATCTCGGACAACCTCAGCTCTTCGACCGCCTTCTGGCTCTACGCGGTGATGTGCGCCCTCGACCTCATTTTCATGATCTTCTACCTGCCGGAGACCAAGGGCAAGTCGCTCGAGGAGATCGAGCGCCACTGGCTGAAGGCCAAGAGCTAAAGGAGGATCGGCCATGGCCGGCCAGTCTCATCCGGGGTTGCTAAACGAGGTCTTTTTTGGTCCCTGGGGGCTCCGGGCCGGCTGGCGGCTCCTCATCTTCAACGTCGCCTTCATGCTCTTCGGCGTCCTGATGAAGCTCATCCTCGGTCCGGTCGTGGGAGAGGAGCCGGAATGGACGGCGGCCAATTTCATCCTTATCGAGATCGTGTCGCTCGCAGGGTCTGCGGCCTGCGTTTTTCTCATGGCCAAGATCGAGCGCCGCAGTTTCGCGGACTACGGCTTCACCCGGAAGGGAGCTTTCGGCCGGCTTTTCTGGGAGGGTGGCCTGTGGGGCTTGGCCACGATCGGAGCCGTGGTGGCGGTCATGGCCTTGGCCGGCGGTTACTCCGTGCGTGGCCTGGCGTTGAAGGGTACGGATCTCGTCCTCTCGACACTCCTCTGGGCGGCCGGCTTCCTTCTCGCTTCGCTCCTGGAAGAGATTGTCTTCCGCGGCTACGAGCTTTTCACCCTGGCTTCCGGGATCCGTTTCTGGCCGGCCGCGATCGTCCTGTCCGCGCTTTTCGGTTTCTATCTCCATTACGCCCAGAAACCCAACGAGACCCTGGCGGACGGTCTGAGCGTCGCCCTGATCTCGCTCTTTTTCTGCCTGACGGTGCGCCGCACGGGAAACCTCTGGTTCGCCATCGGCTGGCACTGGACGTTCAACTTCGGCTCCCTGTTCATCTTTGGCTTTCCGAACACGGGCAACAGGGGCGGCCTTCCAGTTCCCGGCCATCTGCTGGATTCCGCGACCAGGGGATCCGCCTGGCTGACCGGCGGGCCCATGGGGGCCGAGGCCAGCCTGATCATTTTCCCTGTCCTAGCCCTTCTCTTCGCGGCGTTTCACTTCCGCTACCGGTCCGTGAAATATCGGGTGGACGGCCGCCGCGGCCTGACCTAAACTGTTTCATGGGCCCCCAGGGGACGCGATCCTCTGTCCCTGATCAGGATCCGCGGCCGGCCATGTGGACGAAGAAAGAACTGCAAACACAGGACCCGGCGGAAAATTCCTCCGTTCGACCCGCCCCCCAGACTCGCTTCGTGCCGACCGAAAAGATCGAGGTCGTCCGCGCCCTGTTTTAAGCCTATTTCTTCTCCAGGGCCCGGGCCAGGTCCCAGACGAGCTTGCCCAACTCCTCGTCGAGGATCATCGAGGAAACGGCGGGCAGGTCCCCTACCTGCCGGGCCATCGACTCCTTCCGATCGAACGAGGAGGACGCGACCGCCTTACCCGTCTTGAAATCGACGAACTCGAGGTCCATGGCCAGCCGGGCCTGCCAAGAGTTCGGATTATCGATCTCCTCGAGGACATGGACGCGCGACCTGAGGACGATCTCCGGCTCCTCCTTGGCCAGGCCGGCGACGCCCCGGCCGACAACCGGGAAGACCTTCTTTTTCACCAGAAACTCGGCCATGGCGTCCCCGACCAACTTGCCCGGCTTCTCCGCCCAGAACTCGTACGGGTAGTACTTGACCTCGAAGGGCGAGACGCGATACAGGATGCGGGTGTCGTCGTATAGGGGGTCGACCGACGCCGGCTCAACGAGCAGGCGCCGCTCGACCCTCGGCAGGGCCGGGTCCACGGCGGAGACCGTCTTGATCTGGAAGTACCTCCGGGTGTGGGTCGATCCGCACCCGATCATGAAGGCGGCGATGAGGATGACGATCGCGGCTTTTCTCATTTTTTCTTTTCCTTTCGGGCCCGGATCAGGGACGTCGGGTCCTCCGAGATCTCCCGTGTGAAGCGCGCCAGGTTGTCCATGGCGGCCTCCAGGCTCTGGAGGGTCCGGCCGAGATCGTCCTGCTGCGAGCGGAGGCTGCCCTCGATTCTCTTCAGGCTCGTCGACGTCGTGTCGATGAGGGCCCGCATGTCCTTGATGGCCTGCCCCATCTCCTCGTCAGAGAAGCGCTTGGCGATGCTGTCCACAGCCGCCTCCGACCGGGCCACAATCTTCTCGCTCAAGTCGCTGACGTTGTTGGAGATCTTGTGGAGGTTCTCGGTCACGGAGGCCATTTCGTTCGTCACCTTCTCCGCGTTGTCGAAGGCGCTTTCAAGCTTGCCCCGTTTGGCCTCGATGACCTGGGAGATCATCTCCGAGCTCTTCTCCGCCTTTTCCAGGAAGCGGTTGATCCGGTCCAAGTTTTCGCGCGAGAGCAGGCTGTTGAAGCTGTTGACGGCCGTGTCGATGTTGGCGACGATGTCGCCGGCCCTCTCCTCCAGGCCCCGGCCCATCGGGATCTCACCGCGAGGCGGCAGCAGGATGGCGTCACGGGAGCCGCCCCGCAGGTCGATGAACCGGAGGCCCGTGATCCCCGCCAGCATTAGGACGGCCGTGGTGTCGACCTTGATCGGGAACCCCCTCTGGATCTTGATGTAGACGAAGACCGAGTTCATGTCCCTGCGGTTGACCTCGATCCGCGTGACCTTGCCGATGTCGACCCCCTGGTACCTGACCGAGGAGCCGAGGAGCAGCCCGTTGACCGAGGTGTTCTTGAAATTGACGTAATAGACGTCGCCCGCCTCCCGGAGCTTGGGGACGAGGAAGACGCCCAGGACCACCAGGAAGATGATCGTGGCCAGGGTCAAGAAAATGCCAAGCCGGGTCTTTTGCTCATGCGTCATCATGTTCGACCTTCCTGAGGAAAAATGTCCGGATATAGGGGTCGTCCGAGCTCATGACCTCGGCCCGTCCGCCCGAAAAATGGAGCCGCCCGTCGTAGAGGACGAGGATCCGGTCGGCGACCTTCTCGATCGAGCGCAGCTCGTGGGTGACGACGACGAAGGTCGTCCGGAAGGCGTCCCTCAGGCTGAGCAGCAGGTCGTCGAGGTGGCCCGACGTGATGGGGTCGAGCCCGCCCGAGGGCTCGTCGCAGAGGACGACCGCGGGGTCCAGCACCAGGGCCCGGGCCAGAGCGCCCCGCTTGCGCATCCCCCCGGAGAGCTCGGCCGGGAATTTCCCGGCGCCCTCGAGCAGTCCAACCTGAGCCAGGCGGTCGTGAACCATCTCGCGGATGACCGTTTCGGGCATGTCGGGATGCTGCATCCGGACCGGCAGGGCGACGTTATCAAAGAGGCTCAGGTTGTTGAGCAGGGCGCCGTCCTGGTAGAGGACGCCGATCCCTCGGTAAAGGGCGGCCAGCGAGGCCTCGGACACGTAATCCACCCTTTCGGCCCTGAAAAAAACATCGCCTTCCAGGGGAGGCAGGAGCCCCGCCAGCGTCTTGAGAAGGGTGGACTTCCCGCAGCCGCTGGTCCCGACCACGGCTGTGATCTCGGAGGCGGGGATCGAGAAATTGAGGTCCCGCAGAATCTGCAGGGCCCCGTACCCGACAACGAGGTTGCGGACGGCGATGATATCCATGACGTTCTCAATACAATATCAGGGCAAAGATGCAGTCAATGAGGATGATCAGGGAGACCGAAAGGACGACCGATTCGGTCGTAGCCCGGCCGACTTCGCCGGCGCTCCGCCCGACAGTCAGGCCCTTGTACCCGCTCCCGACGATGACCGCCCAGCCGAAGACAACCGATTTGCCGAGTCCGATGAAGAAATCCCCCAGGTCGACGACGGTGAACATCTCCCGGAGGAAGGACGACGGGAGAATCGCCAGGGACATCCTGGCGACGATGATGCCTCCGGCGATGCCGACGGCGTCGGCCAGGGCGACGAGGAGGGGGACGGCGAGAGTGATGGCGATGAGCCGGGGGACCATCAGGAACCTCTCCGGGACGACGCCCATGGTCTTGAGGGCGTCAACCTCCTCGAGGACGGTCATGGTCGAAAGCTCCGCGGCCACGGCGGCCCCGACCTTTCCGGCCAGGATGACGCCCAGCATGAGCGGCACGAGCTCCCGGAGCATGCCGTAGCCGATGAGATCGGCCAGGTAGATGTCGGCCCCGTAGAGCTTGAGCTGGGCGGCGGACGTCAGGGCGATGGTCACTCCGACGAGAAAGATCAGGAGGCACGTGATCGGGAAGGACTTGTATCCCATGAAGAAGACCTGGTTCCAGATCTCCCCCGGATAGACGCCCCTCCTCTTTCTGAGGTAAGAGGCGGTGTGGTAGAGCTCGTCTCCGAGAAGAACGAAGAACTTCCCGAGGCGCCTCATCTGGGTGAGGAACCTGTTCGAAAAGGAATGGAGGACGCGCGTCGGGAGGTCCTCTTCGTCCACCGCGCACGTCGCGGGGGGCGTCCCGCCGAGGAAGACCTCAAAGGACCGGCCGAGCTTCTCGCCGACGTTGATCACGCGGACGTCGGGCGCGCAGCCCCGGAGATGGCTCAAGAGGGCGAGCGCCGAGGAATCGAAATCCTCGACTTCCCCGAAATCCACCGCAACCGGCCCTTCTTCCCGCCGCGCCTGGATCTCCTTGAAGGCGCCCGGGACGTCGGGGGCCCGGAGCTTTCTAGGCAGGGACACGACCTCGAGGTCGCTTTCGTCCACTCCCGTGCCTCCTCAACGCGCTCTTTTGCTGTTCATAGAATACCTAAAAACGGGCCGTTTTGCCAGCCTTCCGCGGTCATTCCCCTCGGGCGGCGATGGAGGCCGTCCGAAAGACCCCGTAGCGGAAGGGGGACCCGTCGGCTTGCCCGATGGGGGGAACCGACGGGACTGGTTCCCCGGGGCCCGGGGGATAAGAACGGCCTCCATCGCCGCCTAAGGGGTTCGTCAAGTACGGCGAGCTTTCTGTCCCTCTTTAATTAATAAACGACAATGGTCTGGTTCAACGCGGGAGCGGTCACCGGGAAGAAAACTTCCTGTCCGTCAACAGTGGCCTGGATGTAGTACTCGATGTCCGAGTTCGCGTTCGAAACCGTTACGGTGTAAACGCCCCTGGCGACCCTTCTGAGCGGCACGGCCGTGAAGCGGCCTTTCCCGAGCGGCCTCCAGAAAAGCTGGGCCGGCGCCGGCTGCCCCTTAGCCAGGATGATGACCTTAAGGTTGAGCTTCTCGCCTTGTTCAAGGCTTCCCCTCAGGGCGGGGACGACGATCCGCGGCGAGCCGAGATAGACCTTGGAGAGGATGGCCTCTTCCTTTGTTTCCGGGCCCAGTATTTTCTGGAGTTCCGCCCCCGGTTTCTCCCAAGCCCCCGGGAGCACATGCTGCTCCCAGTTGGCGATGGTGCCGAGCTCGCCGGTGGTGCCCACGGTCCCGAGCAGGTAGTCGAAGATGAGCTTGAGCGAACGGGCCATCTCGGCCCTGACGGGAACGGCCAGCAACCTGGCCAGGTCCGCCCTCGCCTCCCGGTCCCTCTCCGCCCTGACCTTCTCCATGGCCTGGTTGTACTGCCCGAGGAGGCAGTCGAAATGGGCGACCTCCCGCATGTACTCGAAATTCGCGAGCCAGTAATTGAACCTCTCCTTGTTCCCCTTGCCTTCGACCTTGGGCTCGAAGCTCTTCATCTCGTCGACAAAGGCGTACGATTTCCTGACTTCTTCCCAAGGCCGGCTGTCGGGGACGACGTTGCCGGGTCCGCCGACCCAGTTGACCGGCACGGGATGCCGGCCGTCAATCCTGGAGAAAATCGTGGCCATCCCCTCCGTGACCGCCGGGCCGAACTGGTTGGCCGCCCAATCCCGGTAAAAATCGACCGAGGCCATGTACCGGTCCGTTTCCGGCCAGTCGGCCTCATATTCCCCGCGGAGCGGCCCACCGCAGTTGATCTTCCGCTTGAAATCCTTCCCTTCGATGGCGATCCCGGCGATGGCCGGGTAATGGATGCGGTCGGCAAAATCGATGGCCAGCCGTCCATTGGTGACCTCGACGTTCCTGAAGGTGAAATCCAGGGCCCGGAACTTGCCGACGCGCTCGAAGATGTCCAGTCCGTCGATGACCTTCCGTCCCTGGAGGAGGACGTCGAACACGCGGCCCTTTCTCTGCCCGACCTGGCCCTCAACGAATTTCAGCGTCACCGTGTAGCGGCCGTTCGGGGCGGGGATGTAGTAGGCGAAGACGCGGTCTCGGACGTCCTGGTAGATCGCCTCCTCGCTCTCCGCGGCGCCGGCGATCGGCTGGTCCTTGAAGGCCACGTACTGCCCGGTGATGGGCCCGACGTCATCGGCCACGTTCCGGGGCAACGTGTTCCAGCCCTGATCCCAGGCCGCTCGGGCCAGGGCGGAAACGTTGGCCGAAAGGATGCGCGTCCGCCAGTGGATGCCGAGGAGCCCGTCGCAGCCGTAGCGGAGGGCATCGGCCGCGTCGCGCCGCATCCGTCCGACCCAGAGCTGGGGTGACGTCAGCGAGGGGTCGTCCTCGAGCCAGGGGATGGCCCACTTCGAACGGCCGGCAATCCTGGAGAAGCCGGGGTCCACCGGGGCCTTGCCAACTTCCCTGTTGATCGAGCTCACGGCCACGTCCTTGGGGAGGATCTGGTCGAAGAGCGTCCGGTTGGACGGCGGCCCGAGCACCCAGCCGCAGGTCGCCAGGCTGAACGGCGGCATGACCTCGTTCCAGGCCTTGACGGCCGCGTCGAGGTCCGTGGTCACCGCCCTGATTTCCTCGGGCTTGGCATCGCTCCACGTCCAGCCTTCCCAGGTCCAGAACCAGTAGTAATCGGCCGGGTAGGCCCTGGCGATGCGGCTGAAAATTCCTCTATAAAGGTCCTGTACGACGGCCGGATCCTGCGGATTTTTCTTGGCCTCCCTGAGACGCCTCTGGACGAGCTCGGGCACCGTTAGGGGGGTTTCCGTGCCGACGCAGGTCTTCACGCCGAGCTTTCGGGCTAGGCTGAAGGCTTCCCGGAAGACTGCGGCCGCGCGGTTGAAGACTTCGTTCGAGTCCTGGGGCGTCTTGGGTTCGGGACTCAAGCCCTCCATAACGTCGTTTCCGAAATTGTCCGTCTCGAAGAGGAGGCTCGAACCGAAATGGAAGTTGCTCGTCTGCTTCGCGGCGTATCCCCAGTTCCCGCGGAGCGTATTCTGGTAGCTCGCCGGGTAGCTCGCATTGACCGTCCCGTCCCCCGCCGCCTCGCCGGCCTGACCGATCCAGACCGTGGGTTCTGCGTTCGGCCCCTTCTCGGGATAGGTATGGAGACCAAGGAAATTCATCCGGAGCTTGGGGAGCTGGCCGATGATGGCCTTGTAGTTTTCGAGGGTCCACCAGTCGGGCCCCTCGGGGAAATCATGGAAGGGCTGGATGCCGCGGGTGAGGAAGAGGGGGCGCCCCGTCTCGTTGAGCTCGACGTTCAGGCCCGAGACCCTGTTATCGGGGACGACATCCCCGTCGAGATAAAACCGGATGCCCAGCTTTTCGGCCAGCTGGTAGGCGCCATAGAGGACGGCGGGACCGCTGCCGCCGACGACCAAGACGAGCTTCCTGGAGAGGAACGTGACGGACTTGAGGAGGTAATCCTGGGCGCCCAGGCCCGAGATTTTCCTGAGCGCGTCCTGGTCGGTCAGCCCGTCCAGGAGGGCCGAGCCTTTTTGGGCGACGACGATGCTGTCGCGCCGGATCCCCGAGAGCGAGGAGGGCCTGTTCACCGCGGGAAGGCCGCCGGTCGCCAGGTAATAATAGCGGCGGATCTCTTTGGCCGCGGCCACGTCGTGCCAGGAGGCGTTCTTGTCGATGACGACATCGGGGCCCGAGCCCTT
>Ga0153916_10001398_pt1 | contig 17269 bp, 15 predicted proteins | sample Opewatmetagenome_FD_109642 | JGI IMG/M metagenome (GOLD analysis project Ga0153916, IMG submission 109642) | Freshwater wetland microbial communities from Ohio, USA - Open water 3 Core 3 Depth 4 metaG | ecosystem: Environmental > Aquatic > Freshwater > Wetlands | place: USA: Ohio, Lake Erie... | reverse complement strand
GTGGAGTCCGTGGAAACCGTAGGCGCGAAAATAATTATTCAGCCGGCCGTGGCAGCCGATCCCGGAGACGATCACCAAATCTTCGGGCTCGATGTCGAGCGCCACAGCCGCCCTCTTGAGGGCGTCGAAACCTCCGAAGAGGCCGCAGCCCTTGCACCATGTGGGGTCGAGCCGGTGGTAGGATTCTTTCGCTTTCATCGGCGTAACCTCAGGACGTACTCGACGATTTCCCTGGGTGTGAACGGCAGGGTCGAGTAGTTCAAGATATTCTTGAGCTCAGCGCAGGGGCTGATCTGGCTCTTGATCAAGGTGGCCAGCTCTCCCGAAAAATTGTGCTCTACGACAAAGATGTCCTTGCTCTCCGCCAGAAACTGCCTGGCTTCCGCGGCCGGGAAAGGCCAGAGAGTCCGGAGCTGGAGAAAACGGGAAGGGACATTCTTCATTCTCAGCTGCTCCATGGATTCAAGGATCGCGCCGAGTGTCGAGCCGCACCCAATGAACCCGACCTCGGCCTTCTGGCAGCCCCAGACCTGAGAAGGGCAGAGGTCCGGGGAAGCCTGATCTAGCTTGCGCATGCGTTTTTCCATCATCCGGCGGCGGTTCAAGGGGTCCTCGTCCCGGTAGCCCTTTTCATCGTGCTCGAGGCTCTCGGTCAGATGGACTCCGTTCTTCCAGGACGGCAGGGACCGAGGTGAGATCCCATCCGCCGTCAGTTCGTACCTCTTGAAATCGGCCATCCCCAGAAGCTCTTCCGGGCTGAGCAGCTTGCCGCGGTCAATCCGAATCCCCGAAAAATCGAAGGCCCGGGTTGTCCGAAAGTTCTGGCCCATGTCGAGCTCGGTGAGGATGATGACCGGGCACTGGTACTTGTCCGCCAGGTTGAACGCCCCGACCGTCAGTTCTAAGCACTCCCCGACCGTCCCGGGCGCCAGGACGATACGGGGGAATTCGCCGTGCGAGCCGAAGATCCACTGGAGGACATCGCCCTGCTGACTCTTGGTCGGCATTCCCGTAGCCGGCCCCAGGCGCTGAACATGGGCGACGACGACTGGGATCTCGGCCATGCCGGCCAGACTGAACGCCTCCATCATGAGCGAGGCGCCCGGGCCGGAGGTAGAAGTCATCGCCCGGGCCCCCGCAAAGGACGCTCCGAGCGCCATGTTGAGAGCCGCCAGCTCGTCCTCGGTCTGGACTACGGCGCCGCCGAAATCCGGCAGGTAATGAACGAGCCACTGCCAGATCTCGGAGGCCGGACAGATGGGGTAAGCGGCGAAATAGCGACAGCCTGCCGCCAGGGCACCCAACCCGATGGCTTCGTTCCCGGAGATGAGGACCCGGTCATCGTCTGCTTTTTTGGCCAGCGGATGCCTCTCCGACGCGGCGGTAATCTCCTTGGCCTTCTCGTAGCCCAAACGGGCCGCCTGGACATTTTTGTCGACGACCTCCTCCCCCTTGCGTTTCAGGAACATCTCGGAGATGATCCCGTCGAGGAGCGAAGCGTCGAGGTCGAAGACATAGCTCAGCGCTCCAAGGGCTATGACGTTCTTGAAGATTTCCTGGCCGAACTGCTCCCGGGCGAGGGCCCGCAGGGAGAAACGGTGGAACGTCTTGTCTCGCGTCTGTTCCGGGGGCGGTGCCGTCAAACCCTGACCGTCGCAGAAGACAATTCCGTTCGCGGCGATCTCGGGGAGATGAGCCAGGATCGATTCGCAGTCGAAGGCCAAAAGGATGTCCAGCTGGTCGCTCAGCCCGTAAATCTTGTCCCTGGAGGCCCGGACGGTATAGCACGTGGACTCGCCCCGGATGTTAGAGGGAAAATCGCGGGAGGTGACAACCTCCCAGCCGTGACGCTTGAGCAGCTTGGCCAAGACGTTGCCCGTGAAGAGCACGCCGTCACCGGCCTTGCCGGCAATCATCACCGCGAGGTCTTTGATCATTGAGAGCTCGTTTTGACTCCGTCACTCTCGGGCTTCAAGAGTGGCCCAATTGTACAACACATCATACTCCTTTGGCCATCAAAATACAATATTTCTATAGGAATAGTAAGGTTTGTCTGCCGGCTATCGCTAGACGAGCTTCCCCCGGGCCACCAGGATGACCCGGCCGCCCACGAAGACATCCATCTTTCCCGCCTTATCGCGGGCCCGCAGAAGGAGGAGCGACGGCCGTCCGACTTCGTTGCCTTGTTCGACGCGGATATCGATCCGAGCTCTGCCGAAATAGCGGTGCTGGACCAGATAACCCGCCAGACAGCCGTTGGCGCTCCCCGTAGCCGGGTCCTCACCCACTCCGTAGCAGTGTGCGAATACCCGGACGTTGAGGTCATTGCTCGGGCTGTAGGTCTGGGGTGCGAAAAGGAGGAACGCCTTCCCCTCGGCGGTCAGTCCGGCCAGTTTGTCCGCCCGGAAGCCGCTCTTTTTCACGGCTTCCAGCGTCTTGACCGGGACGATCACGAACGGGATGCCGGTCGAGACCTCCTGGACCGGGAACTTCGGGTCCAGGTCGTCCGGCTTCAAACCCAAGACGGGTGCCACGCGACGGGCTTCCAAGGTGATCCCGAACCGTGGCTGTATTTGCTTCATCCAGAGGACGTCGGGCTTCCGGCCGCGATAACCGAAAGTGACAGGGATGGGCCCGACCTTCAGGTTGAGAATGACTTTCCGGACCGGCTCCTTGATCAGGTCCTGCTGGATGACAAAGGCGGTGCCGAGCGTCGGATGCCCGGCGAAGGGCAGCTCCGCGGTAGGCGTGAAAATGCGGACATCGTACCCGCCCCGGCGTTTCCGGTCGCCAAGGACGAACGTCGTCTCGGAGAAATCGATTTCGCGGGCGATCTTCTGCATGGCCGCCCCCGCAAGGCCTTCCGCCCGGCGCACGACCGCCAGCTGATTGCCGGCATATTTGTCCTCGGCGAAGACATCCACGATAGAGAACACCAGTCCGCTCATTTTTCACCTCCCCATTCGCTCGAGAAGCCATCGGAAGCGGCTGAGCCTCGGCTGGGGTATCAGACTCCGGCCCCTCCGATGGAATCGATACAGACCAACGGGCTCAGCCGGTCTTCTAGGCCTTCTTCTTCATCGGCATATCGCAGCAGACGAAGACATGCTCTTCGGCGCAGCCGCAGGCTTCATCGATGATGATGCGGTAGCCGCAGACGCTGCACTGGTAGGCGTCTCCCTTTTTCGTTTTCTGGACCGCCTTTTTTTTGGCTTTGGCTGGCATGACGGACCTCCTGTTTTTTTTATTATTTCCAGTCCAAGAGGCGCTGCTCGCCTTGGAGACCTCGGACGGCCGTGACATCTTGGCTGACCTCGAGACAGCCCCCGTACCGCCCCGCCTCGTCGCGGACAGCGATGTAGCGGATATGGATGAACCGACCCCTTGTCTGGAGCCAGAATTCGGCCGCCTGCCGTTCGCCTTTCCGGAAGGCTTCGAGGATGCGATTGACGACATTGACGCTTGCTGGCGGGTGGCAATTCTGGACCTTCCGGCCGATGATTCCCGGGCTCCGCGGGAAGATGCGTTCGACCCCGGCCGAAAAGTAACGGACGGTATCCGCTTCGTCGACGAAGGTGACATCGAAGGGGAGGTTCTTGAGTAGAAGGTTGACTTGCCCGGGAGTCAGGGCGCCGGTATCCAGCTCCACGGCCGCCGCGGGCCGACGGTATTCCGGCGCGAGAGGCGACTCCTCGACAGCCGCCGCCGGCTTCCACTCGGTCCCCGGAGTCACCCAGGCATAGCCGATCTCCTCCTCCCCTTTCTTCACCCGCGCCCAGTCCCTCTCGTCCAAGGACTCGAGGCTCATCGGCAGGAGGATCTTCTCCTCCTTGTAGATCATATCGGCCATTATCTCGGAGAGCCGGCGGCCCTCCGCCACGAGCTCGGCGGCCTTCTCATCGACGAGGAGCCCGCGGAATTCACGGATCATCATCCGGATATCGTCATGGATACTCCACATGACCTTGGAGGGGCCGCTCACACCTCTGGACTCGAGGAGCGGGAAGAGCTGGTTCTCTTTCTTGAGATAATGCTTCTCCACTTCGGCGAGCTTTTGAAGGGCAGACTTGATCTCGGGCTGGAGCTTTTTCAAGCTGACACCGCCATCAGCGGGCGCAACTCTCCCCAGGAGCCCCTTGAACTCAGCCAGGATTTTCTCGAGCGCCCGGTTCTCCTCGGTCAAGGTATGGAGCGGATGTCCCGGGGTCGCAGACAGAAGAGGCTGGCCTTCGAGCGACTCCTTGAAAACCTGGACGTGGACGTCGCACAACCGTTTGACCTCCTCCTCGGGCATCCCCTCCTCAATCAGTTTCTGTTCCATCTCCGAAATCTCAGTCGGCCTGATATCCTTAATCAGTTCAGCGAAGCGCTTCTTCTGTTCCTCAAGATTTCCGCCCTCATGGAGCTCGCGGATGATGTCCTTCAGCACCTCCTGGCGGGCTTCCTTGGCGTCGATAGGCTCCGGGAACGCAGCGCCGGCGTCGACCTCGATGTCTTCTTGGGCCACCCTTTTAATCTCCGCCTTGATCTTGTCCAGGAGCTCGGGAAGCGGCAGGTCGCCGAAACCGGCGACTTGCTGGAGGGTGGCCACCCGTCCGATCGTCTTGCGCAAGACCGGGCTCCGCAGCTTGGCGAAGCGCGGAGAAAGGCCGGCCAGAAAGTCCGACAGGAAAGGATATTTTTTCAGCAGGTTGTCAATCTTTGTGCGGGAATCAATTTTCATCAGACCCTCCTTCTCAGGCCACCCAGGCTGGGGGCCGCTCAGGCCAACTCTTTTCTCACCCGGCTGAGGTCGACCACACCCTCAAGCTCCTCGTCGATGAGGAGAGAGTCCTTCCTCTCCACACCGGTCGAGATGAGGCAGACCTTGGCTTCGACCGTCTCCTCGATGAGCTTAATGTAGTCCAGGAAAGCGACCGGAAGGTTCCGCCGGTCGGTGAGGTGATGGATCGGGGTTTTCCACCCTTTCATCATCCTGTACTGCGGAACGACCTTTTCCAGGATCCTCGGGTCAGCCGGAAAAGTGTTCAGGCTCGATCCTCTGTAATCATAGCCGACGCACACCGGGATCTCCTCGAATACGTCAAGGATGTCCGGCTTGGTCATTACGATCCGATCGATCCCGTTGATCCTGCAACTATAGGCCACGGCCAGGGCGTCAAACCAGCCGCAGCGGCGGGGCCGTCCGGTGGTGGCGCCGAACTCTTTCCCCCGCTCGGAGATCAGCCGCCCGCGGTCATCCTGGTCCTCAGTCGGGAACGGGCCGCTGCCGACTCGAGTCGTGTAGGCTTTGGCGACACCGAGGACCTCGTCGATCCGGGTCGGACCGATACCTAATCCCGTGGCCGCACCTCCGGCCGTGGAATTGGAGGACGTGACAAACGGGTAGGTGCCGTGGTCGACGTCGAGCAGCGCGCCCTGAGCACCTTCGAACAGGACCGACTTTCCAGCACGCATCTGGCGGTAGAGAAGGAGAGAAACATCGCCGATGTACCGGGAGATCCGGGAGGCATGGCCGGCGAACTCTTTATAGACCTCTTCGCCGTCGAGCGCCGGAAGGTCCGCCGCCCGCAAAAGAGCATTCTTCTCTTCGAGGTTGGAGATGAGTTTTTCACGGAAGACTTCAAGGTCGAGAAGGTCTCCAACGCGGATCCCGCAGCGGGCGGCCTTATCTTCATACGAGGGCCCGATGCCCAGATTGGTGGTGCCGATTTTCCTGGCGCCCTTGCGTTCCTCGGCGATCCTCTCGACCAGGGGGTGATAGGGGAGAATGAGATGCGCGTTGCGGCTGATGACCAGGCGGTCGTCGAAAGCCACCCCCAGCTTCTCGAGCGCCGCAACCTCTTTTAAAAAAGCGGGCGGGCTGAAGGCCACGCCGTTTCCGATGACGCACAGTTTCCCCGGATGAAGGATGCCGGAGGGGATCAGGTGGAGGACGATCTTCCGGCCTCCGATACAGACCGTGTGGCCGGCATTGTGGCCGCCCTGGTAGCGGGCGATCACATCGAAAGAGGGCGTGAGCAGATCGACGATCTTGCCCTTGCCTTCGTCCCCCCACTGAGTGCCGAGAACGACGACGTTAGCCATATAATTCCTTTCTCAGTTCACTTTTCGTTCAGAACAGGAGCGACACCTGAGCCAGAAAAACATCGTTGTCGAGCTTAACCGCGGCTTCTCTGTTGAAGTCATACTCAACCTTGAGCATGAAATTGGGTGCCGGCGAGAAAACCAGCCCGACGGCCCAGCGGCTGATATCCTTGGCTATGCCGACGATGGCCAGGGGATCCTGGGGATCCTCCCCATGAAAGGGATCATCGTAGACGAGGGTCTGGAAGCTGACCAAGGGGCTGAACTCGCCCAGGGTCAGGGAAGCGAGGACAAAATGACCCTGCGCCGTTCCCCGGTCATAGCCTTCCGGATTGCCGAGATAGGCTTTTCCGTATTCGTAAGTCAGGAGGAACGCTTCCGATTTCCAGGTGATGTCGGCGCCCCGGAGCTCAAGATTCCTCTGGCCGGCGTCGTCATAATGGCCCCGGTAATAGGAAGCGCCGACTTCAAAGCTCTGGCTCAGCATAAAGGAGATCCGTCCCCCGGACGCTAGATCGCCGTTGTTGTCCTTGAACTGCTGGCCGTCCTGAAGGTCCCGGCCTTCGCGCAGGCCGTTCCCCAGGTACACCGAATAGCCCATGGATCCCCACTTGCCATCAACCAAAACCCCGATATCCCGCCAGCTCTCCGGATAGAGATAGCCCTGCGGCAGAGGCGTTTGGATAAAGGGATTTTGATGAGGCCGATTGGTCGTGTTGTACTTTCCGAACGGTACGAGATAGAAGCCGAGCTTCAGCTCAAAGGAGGCAGAAGGAGCGATCCCCACCCAGGCCTCTTCGATCTCTAACCGACTCTCAGACTTGAATCGGACCTCGAGGTCGTAGGTAAAGATGCTTGCGGCCACTCCGGCGAACAAAAGGCCGGCCCGAACCCGGCCGAACGTCCCCTCGGGAAAATCGCTTTCTTTCTGCCCATTCTGATACTCGGCAGAAAGATACCCGTTGAGCTTGGACTGAGCGGCGGCCGGCAAAAAGAGAAGCAGGCAGCCCAGGATGACAAAGCCGGACCGGGCTTTCAGAGCACGGAAAAATCGAAACTGTCCTCGAGAAGGGTGTTGATCCATTGGTTAACCTTGATTTTCGCCATTACGGCGCGGGCAATCTCGTTAACTCCTTTTTTTGTCCCCATCCAGATGGCCCCGACCAGGGCACCGTCCTGGAGCACGACCTTTTTATAGATCCCTTCTTCCTTCTTGAAGTTCCTAATTTCCTGGTAGCCTTGGCCTTCAGGGTTCGCCAGGCCCAGGGACGTCACATACACGCCGACCACTTTCAAGGTGTTGGCAGGGATAGTTCCCTCATACTTCTTTTCTTCGCCCAGCATGTTGTAAGCAACCGCCCGTGCCTGGTCGAAAGAAGCGGGGATAATGCCGTACACTTTCCCCCGGTGCTGGATGCTGTCGCCGGCCGCGAACACTTGAGGATGGCTCGTCCGGAGACGGTCATCGACCACCAGGCCACGGTCCGTGGCCAGCCCGGCATCCTGGGGGATACCGAGGTTCGGCCGGACACCGGCAGCGATGATGGCCATGTCGGCGCCGCTGTCCCCTCCGTCTTTGAACCGGATCCCTCTGACCTCTTTTTGACCGAGAATTTCTTCTGTGGTGACACCCAGCCGGACCCGGATCCCCAGGCCCTCGATCTGGCTGCGGAGGAGCGAGGCCCCCTGGGCATCGAGCTGGCGCGGCAGCAGACGGTCGAAGAACTCCACGACTTCCACTTCGGCGCCCAGCGACCGGATGGCCCGGGCGATTTCCAGACCCAAGAGACCGCCTCCGATAATGACCACCTGGCGGTGGTCCCGGACATAGTCGATCACGGCCCGGGCGTCATCCAGGGTCCGTAGGGAAAAGACGCCGCGCTTGTCGGCGCCCTTGATCGGGGGTACGAACGAGGAGGCACCGTTGGCGATCAGCAGGACATCGTAGGGTTCGCGCCTGTCCGCGTCCAGCTCGACCTCTCGGGAGCGCGGGAGGATCTTGCGCACGGCAGTCCCGAGTCGGATATCGATCTTTTGCCGGATGTGCCATTCTTCAGAAAAGGCGAAGATGCGCTCGTAGGGAAGTTTCCCGGCGATGTACTCGATCAGGTTGGGCCGGGGATAGTAAGGGTACTTCTCCTCGGCGAAAACCACGACCTCCACCTGAGGGTTAAGTTCCCGCAGTGTTTTGGCCGCCATGGTCCCGGCCAGGCCGTTTCCGATGATCACAGTTCTCATGCGTATTCCCCCTTGCTTGGCCTCCGGGCCACCCTAGGCTAACTTCTGAAAGAACTCCTTGTTCACACCGCACTGAGGACAAACCCAGTCCTCGGGGAGCCCTTCGAAGGGAGTCCCGGGCGCGACGCCGTTGTCAGGATCTCCTTTCTCGGGGTCGTAGATGTAGCCACAGGCCTGGCATTCCCATTTCTCCATGACGCGTCTCCTTGCTGTAATCAGATCACTCAATGCCTCGGAAGAGGCTCAATCCTCCCAGAGGACGTGCTTCTCATACTCGAGCTCAAGGCGCAGCTTGTGGGCCTTTTCTTGCTTGGCCAGGAACTCGAAGAGCGCCTTCTGCTCCTTGGTCAAGGACTTCTTGGCGAGGTCGGAATAGAGGTCGGCGGCCTTCTTTTCCTTTTTGGCCGCGAAGATCAGGAGGTCCTGAAAATTCATCTCCGGAGTGAGCGCCTCTTCGATGAGATAATCGCTGATCATCAGGTCCTTCACGTCTTTGGTGTCCGAGGCTCGGACCTTGGCCGTGGTCAGGCCTTGGAGGATCCTCTTGTGGTTTTTTTCCTCGTGCTGGAGGTCGGCCAGGAGTTTCTTGGCCGCCTCGTCCTTGGCGATCTGGCACAGCTTTCCGTAGCCCTTGGCGGCTTCCTCTTCCCGCCGGATGGCGAATTCCAAGACGTTCTTCAGGTTTCCGAATTTCATGACGCGATTCCTCCTCTCGGAATATCCGGTTCGACTCGAGTTTTCGGATCTTAGCTCAGGATGACACCATGAATTATAATCATCGCCTTGATTCTGTCAAACGGAATCGAGGTCCCCCCCAGAATCGCGGCAGGCGTCTCGGAACCGGGCGGCCGTTTGTCGGATCTCCTCGGACGAAGAATCGATGTTGATCCCGAAGGCCGCCCCCAGACCGGGATCGACGACTCCGACGCTGAGGTTGATCGCCCGGCTCAGGATGCTGTCGGTCCGAGGGTAGGCGCCCTTCCCGTGGGGCAGGCCTCTCTCCCGCAGGTAGCGGTTGAAATGCTCCATATTGGAATAAACATGCCAGCCGCTGTGGTCGACGGTTGTCGTCCGCAGTCTTTGGCTCACCCGGTCCGCCTTTTCCGGGCTATCAAAAATGACCGTGCAGAGCGTCGCGCACTCCCCTTCCGGGTCGTTGAGTGTGCGGAACTTCATCCCCTTGATGGCGCCGAGCGATTCCTTGAACAGTCTTTTCTTTTCCCGCAGGACGGCGATGATCCGGTCAAGCTTTCTGAGCTGAGCCAGGGCAACGGCTCCGGTCAGCTCGTTCATCCGGAAATTCATCCCCAGGATGCTCCGCCGGCCGACTTCGACACCAGCCCGGAGGGGCGAATGGCCCTGGTCATGGAACCCGAAGGCAAGGGTGTAGAGATTCTCATCGTCGGTCACGACGACGCCGCCATCACCCGCGGTCACCGTCTTGAAGATGTTCAGGGAGAAGGTGCCGACCTCTCCGCTGCTTCCCAGCCGCTGGCCTTTATAGGAAGCGCCGTTCGCCTGGCAGACGTCTTCGATCACCCGGAGGCCGTGCTTTTCGGCGACCGCCATGATCCCATCCAGGTCGCACGGATTGCCCAGCATGTGCACGGGCATGATGGCCTTGGTCCTCGCGCCGATCCGGCGCTCGATGTCGGCCGGGTCGAGGCTCAGGCTTTCGTCGATCTCGGCAAGGACGGGGATGCCGCCGGCAAAGATGACGGCGCTGTAGGTGGCGATGAAAGTGTAGGCCGGGACGATGACCTCGTCTCCCTCGCCGATGCCCATCGCTTTGAGCGCGCAGACGAGAGCTGCGGTGCCGGAGCTTGTGGCCAGCGCATAACGGCGGCCGCACTTGGCGGCGAATTCCTGCTCGAATGAATAGACCTTGTGCTTGAAGTCCGGGTCATCCAGACTCCCGTAGCGAAAGAGATGGCCGGACGACATGACCTCCAGGAGCTCCTGGATTTCTTCTTTCCCGATCCACTGACTTCCGGGCCCTGCCATTGGTCCTCCTTATTTCACTTCCCAGCCGCTGATCCTACCCTTACCAGAAGATGACATAGATGATGACGAACACGGCCATCACGACTCCGAACCAGAAGCTCACCCGCTTCCACCATGGATAGCCGTTCTTTGTCTCGGCCTCGGGAAGAACGATGAGACTGCGTCGCCACAGCATCGGCCGGATATTTTCGAGAGCGGGGGGTCGCGTGAGCAGGCTGATCATCCCGATCAAGATGATCGAAATCAAGAAGATGATTCCCGAAAGGTTGAAAATGTTGATGCCCGAAAGGACTCCGTAAAACTGCCGGAGGTAGACCAAGACTAGCATCGGGACGGCGAGGAGAAGCGCCGTCAGGGCCGCTCCCGCGGTCATTCGCTTCCAGAAGATGGCCAGCAAGAAGGAAGCCATCACCGGGGCCAGCATCAGCGCCCAGGAGTCCTGGGCATAAGCAAAGATCGAGCCGAACTTTCCGACCACGGGCGCCCAGAGCGCTCCGAAGATGAGAAGCAGCGACCCCGTCCATTGGGCGAACCTGACGAGGCTTCGCTCCGAAGCGGCCTTGCGGACAAGCCCCTTGTAGATATCCAGCGTGAGCAGGGTGGACGTGGAATTGACCAGAGAGTCGACGGTCGAGATGATGGCCCCGAAGAGCACGGCAAAGATGAATCCCCGCAGCCCGACCGGGACGATACGGCCTATCAGAAAAGGATAAGCGCCGTCCGGATGTTCCAGGGCGGGGTTCAGGGCGCGGGCGATCATCCCCGGCCAGGTGACACCCAGACCAAGGGGGAGGGCCAGCGCGGCGGCAAGGACGATCCCCATTTTGCCGTGCCACTGGGATTTCCCCGCCAGGCAGCGCTGGGTGATATACTGGTTGGTCGAATAATAGTAGCCGCTCAGCACGACGGCCACGGCCAGAATGCCGGTCCACGGCAGGTCAGGATGGGATGCGGGGAGCATGAGGTGAGCCCGGGCTCCCGTCCCGACCACGGCCTTGAGACCACCTGGTACGGCGGCCAGGCCTAAGCCAAAAACGAGCAGCCCGCCGACGACGAGAAGGGCCCCGTTGAAGAGGTCCACCCAGGCGGCCGAACTCAGGCCCCCGAAAATCGTGTAGGACCCGGCGACGACAATCAGAAGCCAGACGGCCAGGCGGAGGTCCAGCCCGAACATGCGGTTGATCAGAAACCCGCCGGAGTAAAGGACGAGCGGCAGGTTGATAATGAGATACTGGATCATGCAGACGCAGGAAAAGACCGTTCCGGTGACCCGGCCGAACCGTCTCGTCAGGTACTCCGGGATGGTGAAGATCTTATTTCTCAAGTAGACCGGCAGGAAAAACAGGAGCAGGAGGCCCTGAGCTGGCCAGACCAACCACTCCCAGTTGGCCACGGCCAGGCCGTATTTGTATCCCCAGCCGACCTCGCCGATAAATTGCTCCGAGCTGATGCTGGCCGCGATCAAGGAGAACCCGATTACGTACCAAGGAAGGCCCCGGCCGGCCAGAAAGAAATCCGAGGTGCTCCGGCGGCCTTTCTTTCCAGACACGAATCCGATGAGGCCGACTGCGATAAGATAGACGATTAAAGTGGCCAGTTCGAATGCGGTCAGGCCCAATTCAGCGCTCCGTCACGAAAATCCGGTCCCGGAGGCGGATATCTTCGGATGAGCTTCCAATATAGATATTGAATTCGCCCGGCTCGACGACCCGATCGAGCCATCGATCATAGAGCGCCAGATGCTCGGGAGTCAGGACAAACTTAAGGGTCTTTGTCTGACCCGGATCGAGCCCGACCTTGGCAAATCCCTTGAGCTCTTTGATGGGCGTGGAGACAGAGCTGAGGACATCTTGAATGTAGAGCTGAACGACTTCTTCGCCAAACCGATCTCCCGTGTTCTCGACGTCGACGCTGAGCTCGATCGAGCCGACCGGCCCGATCCTCTGGCTGCTTAGCCTGAGGTTGCGGTATTCAAAAGTGGTGTAGCTCAGGCCGTGCCCGAAGGGATACAGCGGCGTCGGGTCGAGATCGGCATAGGGATGTCCCCAGCCTTCCTTGAGCCAATAGGCCTTGGACTTTTTCGCGTTGTAGAAAACCGGGAGCTGGCCGGCATGGCGCGGGACGGTCACCGGCAGCTTGCCGCTCGGATTGCAGTCCCCGAACAAAACCTCCGCCAAGGCTCGGCCGCCCTTTTCGCCGTTAACCCAGGCTTCAATGACGGCGGGAACGCGTTCGGCGACGAACCTTACTGCCAGCGGCCGGCCGTTGACCAGGACGACGACGGTCGGTGTTTTTGTCTCCACAACCGCCCGGACGAGATCTTCTTGGAGGCCGGTGAGCTCGAGCGTCGCAACGTCATATCCTTCGCCGCTCGTCCCCTTCCCGCCTTCCGACTGCCACTCGTTTTCACCGACGATGACGATCGCGACCTCTGCGGCCGCCGCCGCCTGCCGGGCTATCCCGATCTCGTCCACCTCCGTGCCGACGACATCGCAGCCTTTGACATAACGGACCTGAGTCAGAGGAGAGACTGTCGCCTTGACTCCGTCCAGGACGGTCTCGATATCCTGCAAGACCTTGGCCGCCACATAATCACCGAGTTGATTCCGGGGATGGTCGGCGTTCGGCCCGATGACGGCGATAGACTTGAGGTCTTTTCGGAGTGGGAGCAGGCAATTCTCGTTCTTGAGGAGGACAATCCCTTGCCGAGCGGTTTCGAGGGCCAGGTCTTGATGCTCTCGGGAATGGACGATCCTCTCTGCCCGCGCCGGGTCGACCAATACATTTTCGAAGAGGCCGAGCCTGGATTTCTGACGGAGGATCCGCCTGACCGCCCGGTCGATGAGGTCCATCGGAATCGTCCCTTCTTTGACCGAATCGATCAGCTCCTTCATGTATCCCGGTTCGTAGGAGATCCCGACATCAACTCCCGCCCGGATGGCCAGCTGTCCGGCCTCTTTTTGGGTTGGAGCCAGCCCTTCGTAGACCAGCGTCCCGATTCCGCCGCCCTCGGAGAGTACGAGACCCTGGAAACCCAATTCCCCGCGCAATATTCCGGTCAGGATCTTCTCCGAAGCATGAGCGGGGATTCCGTCAATGGCCGGATAGGTCGCCATCACGCCCAGCGCGCCTCCCGTCTTGATCCCGGCCTCCCATGGCGGGAGAAAGACGCTCCTGAGGATGCGCTCGGAGACCTCCATAGCGCCCCTCTCCAGCCCGCTCGCCGGCTGGCTCTGTCCGGGATAATGGCAGAGCCCGGCCACGGTCTTATCGGGAGCAGAAACATCGTCCCCCTGAACCGCCCGGACGATGGTCTCAGCGAAGCGGGCGCACAAATAGGGATCTTCGCTGTAGGCTTCCTGATTGCGCCCGAGCCTCGGGTCGCGGATGGGCTCAACCACGAGGGTGAAGATCTGATGGACGCCGATCGCCCGGGCCTCCTCCGCGGCCGCCGCATAAATCCTCGAGACCAGGTCCAGGTTCCAGGTGCTGCCCAAAGCCGGGCCCTCCGGGAAAATGGTCGCACCCGAGCACATCAGGCCGTGGGTCCCTTCCTCGGTGATGAGAAGCGGAATTCCCAGGCGTGTCTTCTTAAGGGCGATGAGCTGGAGCTCGTTCAAGAATTCGGCCTGCTGGCGCGCGCCTTCATGGAGGATGGTGTTGGGCAGGGTGAAAAAGCCGCCGCCAGGTCCGAAATTCTCGATGTAGGTCCCTTCAGCAAACTGGCGACAGGCCGCCATCTTATCGGGGATGGATTCTCCCAATGCTGCCTCGTAAACGCAGGGCATGTTCATCTGTCCGACCTTCTCCTCGAGGGTCATGCGGCCGATGAGGTCCTCGATGCGCTTTCCCAGGGCCTGAGCCGGCTGGGGTCCGCCGCCGACCGACGGCCGCGACCTCAGGATGTGATCACCGATGTTGGCGACCGTATCTATCCACAGGCCGTTCTTCGGGTCCCGGGCATAGCGGCACAATTCTTCGACGGTCGCGGACAGTGTCGTTTGAAACCCTCCGCGGCCGATCTCGTGTCCGGTCAGGATGAGCCAGCGCCCTTCCGCCGCGGCCTTATCGACGAGCGGCCTGATCTGGCCAAAGCTCTTGCCGTCGGCCTCGGAGGAGAGGAGCTGCGCCAGGTCGCAGAACGCGGGGTCGTTCGAGTCTTCGCTGAGCCACTTTCGCCCGGCCAGAAAGCGTTCCGCGACAAGCGGCACAAAACTGGCCACGTTCCGGCCGCGGCCGACATAAGTCTGCCCGCATGGATAGGCAAAAGTCCGCGGCCTCACACCCAGCAGACGGAAAATAGCGGCGCCGGCCTCGTCAATTTCCTCGGCCATGCGGCCGAGGGTCATATCCTCCAGGGCGCGCTCCCTGAACGCGGCATAGTTCCCTGTACAGGGGTGAATCAGGGTATGGTTTCCAACTTCATGGCCGCTGGCCAAGGCCTTTTTCCAGCCCTCAAGGCGCTGCCCGATGTTGTCTGGGGAGACATAAAAAGTCGCCCTGACCCCGTATTGAGCGAAGATCGGAAGGCCATAATCGACCTGGCTCGGGCGGGCGTCGTCAAATGTCAGGCTGACGGCCGCTCGCTTTCCCTGGGGCCATTGGAATCCTCCTGAACCCTGGGGCTTTTTCCGGGGGACCTCATATTGGGCCGCTTGGATGCCGGCCAGCACAAGACAGAGACCCACCGAAAAAATTGCCGGAAGATACCGTTTCATCATGGTTTGCTCCCCTGCGGCCAACCATCGGGCTTCTCGCGCGACCCCAATTATTCTCTGCCGGCGCCTTTCGGTCAAGCGCTAAGATCCTTGGAGCAAGGGACCGCCGTCAGGCCGCTTCAGCGCCGCTGGCAGCAGGGACAGAAGTGGGTACTTCGGCCGGAGACGCGGATGCGCTTGATGGCGGAGCCACAGCGCGGGCAGGGCTTACCTTCCCGACCGTACACTCGGAGACGATTCTGGAACAAACCTTCGAGCCCTTCTCCGTCCCGGTAGTCGCGGACGGTTGTCCCCTTGAAGGCGATAGCCTCGTTAAGGATTGACCGAACAGCTAACCAGAGTCTTTCCCGGCGCCGGCGGCCCAGACGGGAGACCTCGGCCCGGGGGTTGAGGCCGGCCTGGAAGAGGATCTCGTCGGCATAGATGTTCCCGACACCGGCGAACACCCGCTGGTTGAGGAGAAGGCTCTTCAGCCGGCCGCGGCGGCTCCTGAGCCGCTCGAGGAAGGACGGAAGGTCGAGGGCCAGCGGCTCAGGACCGAGTGAGCTGAGTTCCTTCGACCCCTCTGCGTCGGCCGTCCGTACTCCCAGGATGAACCCGAATTTCCGGACGTCCCGGAAGCGGAGTTCGTGCGGCGTGTTCCGGAAGGAGAGGACGAAATGGGTGTGCTTATCAATCGGTGCGCCGCACCCGGAGCAAAGAAGTTGTCCGGTCATCTTGAGGTGGACGATCAACGTAAGCCCGCCGGAAAAATCCGCGAGGACCATCTTGCCGCGCCGGCGCAGGTTGACGACCTCCTGGCCGACGAGCTTCTTCAGGAAGGATGCCTCTCGGTTTCGGATGACCGGCCGGAACACGACCCGGACGGCTTCGACCTCGAGGCCGATGAGACGCCGGCGCAGGCAGCGGACGATTGTCTCAACCTCGGGCAGCTCCGGCATTTATGCATTATACTTGATTTGTCCGATGGTTTCCTTTATATTTCTGAACTTAAAGTCTATGAAAGCGCTGCTCTTTCTCCTTGCCGGCTGGCTCGTCCCAGGCCTGGGCCATGTCCTGCAGAAAAAATTCTGGCGCGGAGCCATCTTCTTTGTGTCGATCGGGACTCTGACGGCCATCGGTCTATCCATGGGCGGGCGGATCTATCCTTTCCAGACGGAGAATCCTTTGACCATCCTGGCCTTCTTCGCCGACCTCGGGAATTTCTTCGTCTATGCCCTGGCCCGTGTCCTTGCCTTCGGCCAAGGCTCATTGGAACGCGTCACCTTTGAGTTCGGGACGGCCTACATTGCCGGCGCCGGGCTGCTGAATTACCTCATCGCTATTGATGCCTATGACATCGCCAAAGGGAAGAAGAAATGATCTTCCGGAGCCACCTTCTCTCCATGATCGTCTACGCCTTCTTCATCTCCGTCGTGCTCTGCCTTATCCGCCGGGACGATCCCAAGAGCCGGCTCAAGTACGGGCTCTCGTTGTTCCTGATCATGGTCGTCGGCGCGCTGGCCTTCGGCTGGTTCATGTATCTTTTTGCCCGCTGAAGCCTTCCCCTTTCCGGTCCTTCGTTTCCTAGGAATCCCCTCTTTGATATGCTATAATCCGTGACCGGGCAGGCCGATTCTGCCCAGCCGTAATGATCGAGCTTTACCACATCTCCAAGCAATACCAGGAGGGACAGTGGGCGTTGCTCGACATCAACCTCCATATCCTGAAGGGGGACTTCTGGTTCATCACCGGTCCCAGCGGCTCCGGAAAATCCACTCTCCTCAAGATCATTTTTCGCGAGATCCTGCCCTCGCGCGGTCAGATCGTTATCGACGGCATCAACATCCTCCGGATTCCCGACCACCGGATCTACCGGCTGCGCCGGTCGATGGGCATCGTCTTCCAGGATTTCCGGCTTGTCTTCCACAAAAAGGTCTTCGAGAACGTGGCCATCGGCCTCCACGTCCTCGGCATCCCCCTTAAAGAGGTCCGGCGCCGGGTGTTCAACGCCCTGCGGCTGGTCAACCTCCATCAGAAGATGTGGGAGTACCCGTCGCATCTCTCCTACGGAGAGCAACAGAGGGTGGCCATCGCCAGGGCCGTGGTGAATGAGCCCCAAATCCTGCTGGCCGATGAGCCGACCGGAAACCTCGACCCCGAGCTGGCCTCGGAGATCATGGGCGTCTTCAAGGAGATCAACAAGCAGGGGACGACCGTCATCATCTGCAGCCATGACAAGG
>Ga0153916_10001397_pt1 | contig 17277 bp, 17 predicted proteins | sample Opewatmetagenome_FD_109642 | JGI IMG/M metagenome (GOLD analysis project Ga0153916, IMG submission 109642) | Freshwater wetland microbial communities from Ohio, USA - Open water 3 Core 3 Depth 4 metaG | ecosystem: Environmental > Aquatic > Freshwater > Wetlands | place: USA: Ohio, Lake Erie... | reverse complement strand
TGCCACGTAGGAGTAGGGGATCCCGATGAGCGCCGCCAGGTGGAAGACGATCTCCTTCTCCTGCACCGCCGCGGCCACACTGGAGGCGTCGGTGACATCCCCGAGGACGACAGTGAGGCGATCCCCGTGGTCGGCCGCATGCTCCTCCAGCATCCCCCAGTCGTTGCGGGCATTGTAGTGGACAAAGGCGGTCACGTCGGCGCCCTTTCCCGCCAGGGCATCCACCAGGTGGCTGCCGATGAAGCCCCCGGCGCCCGTGACCAGCACGCTCTTCCCGCTCCATTTCATGCGCGTCGCTTCCCGGAGCGCCCTGCCAGCTCCTCATACTCTTTTTCCACGCCCTGCATTAAAACCTGCCAGTCTCCCCGCGCCAGGATCGTCTCCCGCGCGCGGGTGCCAAGGCCCCTGCGGAGGGCCGGGTCACGGCACAGCCGGAGGATCCGGTCGGCGAGCGCCCCGGGGTCCCGGGGCGGGATCAGGAGACCGTTCTCCCCGTCCTGCACCCACTCCGGGACACCCCCCACGGCGGTGGCGATGCAGGGCAGGCCCGAGGACATGGCCTCGAGAAGAGAGACCGGCGTCCCGTCGGACGTGGCCGTCGAGACAAAGATGTCAGCCCGGCGCAGGTCGTCCGGCACCTGTTCGTAGCCGGTCCTCCCTTCGAAGATGACGGGGCCATCGAGACCCAGGGACGAGACGAGCGCCCGGGTAGCCTGTTCCTCGGGGCCGTCCCCCTTTAAGAGCATGCGGGTGGGGGGTTCCGTGGCATGGGCCCGGGCGAACCCCTCCACCAGGGTTGCGCTGTCGTAGACCGGGAAGAACCCCCGGTTGGAGAAGACCACCACCGGGTCCCTGCGGCCATAGTCGCGGTGGTCCGGGGAGAAGGCGGTGGTGTCGATGCCGAACGGCACATGCCGGATCTTGTCGAGCGCAATGCCGTAGTCGGCGATGATCCGCTGCCGGAGGTGCTCTGACACCGCGTGGATCCGGTCCACCCGTTCCAGCACCCGCCGGGTGAAGTGCCGGATGAGCCGGCTCTGTGGCGGCAGGATCAGGATGTCGTCGCCCCAGGCGGTGACGAGCGTGGGCCTCTTCCTGTCGTCCGGAAGGTGGAATCCGTACTTGGTGATGAAGTGGGCGTGGACGAGATCCGGGTCTATTCTCTGGATCAGGCGGCGGATCCACACGTGCCGGGGCCAGAACGAGAGCCAGAGGTTACCGGTGAGCGAGGGAACCACGTGCTCAGTGACGCCCGGGATGGCTCTCTCCATAGAATCGTAAGTGATCAGGTGTACCTGGTGGTTCCGGCCAAAGTATTCTGCCCACCGCTGGGTATGGATGGACCGGCCGTCACCGATGATGCAGAGGTTCATTCCGGGGGTCACTCTGTACCCCCGTTGGTGCCCGGATCTGATAACTTTCTACCTCCGCATCTCCCCCTGCCTCCACCCTGCGGAGGGTCGCGGGATCAGTGTGCAGGGGATCCGCCCGCCTCCTCCAGGAACGCGGTGACGGGTACGCCATCGACGGGTGCCAGGACCCAGGGGATGATCCGGAGTCGCCATCCGTGGCCGGGGAGCATTGTTGACGTGAGATCCAGGTCCTCCAGAAGAAGGATAGGGGGTGACCGGCAGAGAAAAGCCCGGTGGCATGCGTGACCCTCCTCCCGATGGGCCGGGGAGGAGACGGAGATCGTATCGATCCCAAACAGGTGGAGAGAGGGGCATTCCTCCCGCAGGAAGGCGGCAACGCCGGGATCCAGCCAGGGGTGCACGGTAGAGTACCGGGCGCGATCCGTGGCCCGGGTAGAACCTTCCCCGGTCCGGATCAGCAGGGCATGGACGCTCCGGAGGTCACATGCACACGCCGCGATATCGGCAGGTCTTATCTGCTGATCTCCGGTCCGGGGCAGGTCCAGGCACAGGGCCGGTTCCAGGACCAGCTCATCAACGCAGATGTCAGCAACGGATGCGCCGCCCGGGCAGAAATGGCGAGGTACATCAAGGTGGGTCCCCGAGTGGGAATGGACCGTGATGAGGGATGAACTGGAGGAATCGCCCCGTTCCAGGGACCGGAACGGCACAACCTCTGGGCGCGGCGTACCGGGATAGAGGGGGGAGTCCAGGCGGAGGGGATGGGAAATGCGGATCACGGTACCTTCCCCTCCAGGAACAGGCTCAGTTCGTCCAGGACCTGCACAACCACCATGACTCCCTCCCTGCCGCTGAACCGGTCAGGATCTCCGGGGATGATCCGTCCGGCAAAGGGTACGCCCGCTTCCTGTGCGGCGCGGTAATCGTTGAGGGCATCGCCGACAAAGAGCACCCGGGAGGGGGGATAGCCTTCCCGTTTCATGATCTCCCGGATACAGTCCACCTTCTTCCTGGGAGCCCCGTAGACGCCCCGGAAGTACCCAGCCATCCCCCTCTGTGAGATGATGTCCCCAAGTTCCTCTTCCGGGGAGGCCGAGACGACGTATAGGGGAATGCGTCGAGAGAACCGTTCCAGGAACTCCCGGGCACCGGCGACGAAAGGAGCCGCCAGGACACCGCCGATAACCAGATCGTGATACCGTATGCTGAGCAGGCTGAACTCCCATTCCGGCAGGTCTCTCTTCAGGATCGAGGCATAGATGTGCCGGAACTTATCGAACCGGGAGACTCCGGTATTCTCGCGGTGGTACTCCACAATCTCATCAATATGGTCAGGGACGTCCGCAAAAAGTGTTCGGAAAGCATCGGTCTTCACGCCGACTGACTCCAGGATCACGCCGTCGAAGTCCAGAATAAGGGCGGCAATCAGAGGATCACCTCCTCCGCGCCACTGCCATCATGTGGGAGCTCATGCCCACCTCACGTAGGAACTCCTGGAATTTTGCTTTCACCTCATCCCCGGCCACGAGGATCTCCCGGATGAAGGGATCCGTCACGCCTGCAAGATCCTTTGAGGCGATGTCCACGTCGAGCCTCCCGGGTGTGGTTATCTGGAGCGGCTGGAATCCGTGGCGTTCCAGAGAGGTGTGCAGGGACGCGGGGGTAAAGAAGTTGATATGGGCGGGGGGACAGATGCTCCGGGATCGATCCCGAAGGACCTGCAGGTCAAACCCATTCCAGTTCAGGGTGGTCAGGATGAGCAGGGCGCCCCCCGGGAGGAGGTTCCGGCACCGCGTGAGGAACTCTCCCGGGTCAACGAGGTGCTCCAGGAGCTCAAAGGAGGTGGCAGCCACAGGAATCCTGCCCCCAAGGTCAGCGGATGACACGTCCTCCACGAATTTTTCTATGGTGGGGATCCCTTTCTTGCGGCACTGGGCGGCCAGCAGGGGTGACGGCTCGATGGCAACCACTGCGAGTTCCCGCATGACAGCCTGGAGTTCCTCGCAGAAAACACCGTAGCCGGCCCCTATGTCCAGAGTGCAGGCACCGGGCAGGATGCGGGGGCCGTGGTCCCTGATCATTCCTCTCACAAGGTGTGCCTTGGGACGGATGAGGAGGGTCCTCCGTGATTCCTCGGTCTGCCGGTAGAAATCCGTTGCCCAGAACCTCACGGATGCAGAGTCTCGGGAGTAACGGGTAAATGCCTCTCTCTCAGGCCTGGGATTGACAAAGAGGGTTCCGCAGGAAGTGCAGGTTTCGTACGAGAAATCAAGCTTCCTGAAGGCGGGAGCCTGGGAGGTGGATCCGCAGGCCGGGCAGGGTACACGCTGGAAGCGGGCGTGCCGGAAGTATTTCTCCCGGTCGTCTCGCAGCAGGGCCAGGTAGCGGTCAAAGAGGCTATCCGGCCGGATATCATTCTCCCTCATATTTCTATCTCCCCTATCTTCATGAATGGGAATTTCAAAAGGATTGTGTTCACAAAGCAAGTGGTATCTCGTAGGTTCATGACCGATCCTTCTTCAAATGGTAAATGCGAAATTGCCTGAAGCAACTACAGAATTTTTCCCGTTCCATGAAATAATGCCAGAGAAGGAAAATAATTCGTTCGAAAAAGGTTCCTTTCCCGTCCAGTACGGTAATAATTTCGTCAGACGCAATCCTGAAGGGTGTGTGCGAGATAATTTTTGTAAAGTCAATATGATTCATCTCGAAAATATGGTGCTGGTGTAATGGACGCTCCGAGTCATAAAGAGAAGGATAAATCGAGGTTTTTGAGACGCTAGGGATCGATAATATCAACGAATCCCTGCATATTCTCCCAATTTCATGCATGAGGAGGATGGGATTCGGAACATGCTCGAACGTCTCAAAGAGAAGAACCACATCCACACTGTCTGCCCTAAAGGGTAGGCACTCAACATCTGCTCGAATTACGTCAATATTTTTATTATATATTGATTTTACCGCTGTTTCACTGATATTGAGACTGATCCCTGTTTTAGCAAGGGCTTTGAGAAAAATGCCATTGGAATCCCCCAGATCGGCCATCGTTTTTTCCCTCCAGCGGGGAATGACTTTTTGAATAAAGAGGATTCTTGCGATGGTAAAGGTCTTGGTAACATATTGCGAAGCCTTGTCAATGAGTTCAATGTCTCCATAGTGAAATCGTTCGTCTTCCCCATCTAGTAATTCTTTCAGGTAAGGATCTAATAATTCATAGTTTTTATTGTAAATCCGTCTTGCATTGCGCTCGAATATGCGGAATAAAAAGGAATGCGTATCAAATTCGACAAATTCCGAAAATCTTTTTATTATTTCGCGGATCAACGTACGCCTCCAAAAAAATAATTTCTCTCTGATTTAAAGGATCACTCTCCGCCGGTCACCCGGAACGTCTGCCCGGTGATGTAGTCGCCGCCATCCGAAGCCAGGAAGAGGCAGAGCCCCGCCACGTCCCGGGGTGTGCCCGGATGCCCGAGCGGAATGGTCCTCGCACGTTCCTCAAGGGATCTTCTCCCCATCTTCCGGTGGGCCGGGGTGTCGATGACCCCGGGCTGGATCGTGTTCACCAGGATATTGTGGGGTGCCCCGGCCCTGGCAAGGGATCTAGTCACCGCTTCCAGTCCGGACTTTGCGGCACCATAGGGCAGGGATGTGACGGATCCTCCGTACAGGGCTGCGATGGAGCTGATGTTCACGATCCTCCCGCCTCCATGGTCCTTCATCCACCGGAACGCCTCCCGGGCAAGGATGAAGGGAGCGGTGAGGTTCAGGCTGAGCGTCCCTTCCCAGGAAGAAACCGGAAGGTCCAGGAAGTGCTCCCGGCCCAGGGGGCCCCCGGCATTGTTGATGAGGATGTCGATGCCGCCTGTCCGGTCAATGAACCGGCCCACGAGTCCCTCCCGCTGGGGGGGATCCAGGAGGTCCGCTTTCAGCAGCAGACCTTCGCCGCCCCGTTCCTGGATCTCCTTCAGGACCGTCCGGGCCCCCGTCTCTCCGGTGTGATGGTGGATGCCGACGAGAGCTCCCTCGCGGGCAAAGAGCCGGGCAGTGCAGGCACCGATACCCGAGCTGGCTCCGGTGACCAGGACCTTCTTTCCCCTGAGATTGCCAAACATGATCGCTACACTTCCCTGAATCCGTGCTTCCTCAGCCAGTACTCGGCCTGCGGAATCTGCCACTCATAGTCCACATCCAGACCGCCCCACTGGGTAAGCGGGTAGATCTTCTGACCCATCCATTTCTGCGGGAGGAGTCCCTTCTCGAGCTGATCCAGGCACCGCGGCCGGACGATGGAGAGGCCCATGTCAGCGAACCAGACATCCCCCTGCGAATCGCGGTCGCAGGAGAGCGTGGCCGGATCGCCGAAAGTCTCGAACGGCACAAAGGGATGGAGGAGCCCGTCATCCCCGATCCTGCGCGCGCGCAGCGGGCTCCACATGTTGTACCGGGACACGGTCACCGCCGAATCGTAACCGGGATTGTTCCTGAGCACCTCGATTCCTTCATCGATGGTGGGTGAGGTGACGGTGGGGGCATTGGCAAAGAGGAGCACCACCATTTCGATGGGAGTGCCCGTGCGCTCGCGGATCGTGCGGTACCCGTGGACAAAGACGTCCTCCCCGAGGGCAGATGCGGTGCAGAGCTCCGGTGGCCGGTCGATGATCTCTGCCCCCATCTCCCTGCCAATCTGCTTGATCCGGGGCGAGTCCGTGGAGATGAAGACCCGGTCGACGGCCTTTGAACCCCGGGCAGCCAGCAGGGGATAGGCCACGAGGGGCCTTCCCAGCACCGGATGGAGGTTCTTTCCCGGGAATCCGACGCTCCCTTCCCTGCCAATGAGGAGTGCTGGTATCATGGAGGATCACCCATCCTTTCCAGAGATCATCTGCCGGCAGCCCATGTAACCATTCTCCTCAGTCCTTCCTTCAGGTCCACCTGCGGGTGCCACCCGGTCTCTGCCGTGATACGGGATATGTCGGCAGAGAGCCCGAACTGGTCAGAGGGTGTGGGCCCTTCCCGGATCACCGGATAGGTGGCAGGGTCATGGCCGAATGCCCGGATCTCCTCTTCCAGAAGCTGGGAGACCGTGGTCCTTTTCCCTGTCCCCAGATTGTAGATCCGCCCCCGGGTGGCAGGCGTATCCAGTGCTCCCATCCACGCATCCAGCACATCGTCGATATAGATAAAATCCCTGAACCTGTCCCCGCTCCCCTTCACCCTGACGGGCTCCCCCTTCATGAGATAGGCCATGTAGATACTCACCATCCCCTGCTTCAGGTTTGCCAGGTTCTGGCCGGGCCCGTACACGCTGAACAGCCGGAAGATGGTGGGCTCCAGGCCATCGGGAATGTAATGGAGGATATAGTGCTCGGCTGCCAGCTTGGAGATCCCGTAAAAGGAGAGAGGCCTGCATTCATCTGTCTCGTCGACGTGCTGCCGCTCCGGGTTGCCATACACGGCCATGGAGCTGGAATAGAGAAATCTCTTCACGCCCGCCTTCTGGCATCTGCGCAGGAGGAGGAGCGTGCCGAGGGTGTTGACCGTCAGGTCGAGGGCAGGGTTCTCACTGGAGATCTCCCCCGAGGACTGGGCAGCGAGATGGAAGACGGCATCGAAGTCAAAGGGGTGTATCTTCCGGTAATCCTCCTCCCGGGAGATATCCAACTCGACAAACTCCGCACCCGCCGGGAGATTTTCAGAGGCCCCCGTGGAAAGGTTATCGACGACGACCACCTCGTGGCCGAGCGTCAGGCACCGGTGGGCCAGGTGGGATCCGATGAACCCTGCACCGCCGGTGATGAGGATGCGCTCTGCCATGGCATCACCTACCCGATCGGCACCACGCGTGCCAGGTCTTCCCCCGCCAGGGGGAATTTCACCGGAACATTTCCGCGGGCATCCGAGGCATGGAGGGCGATGACCATCTCCAGGGAACGATAGCCTTCCCGCCCGGTGGAGCTGATGGCCTTCCCTGCCACCAGCTCCCGCTGGGCGTTTGCCGTGAGATCAACGATGTCAAAGCGGGCGTCGCTGGCAAAGGGGATCTCCCCCATCCCTGTCCCGTACCGGGTGAGGGGGAGAGCGCGGGCTGATGCATCCCTCGCCCGGATTCTCCACTCATCATTCAGTTCATCGATGGCAATGCGCCCGAAGGTCCCCACCACCTGGAAGGTATACTGGACCCCGGTATCCTCCATCGTATCGACGAAGAACCGGGCGCCGTTTTCGAGGGTGATAATGCCGTAACCCCCCGGGTCCACGAACTGCCGGCCCCGGGGATTGGGGGTGCCGGTCCGGTCCAGGAATCCGACGGCCTGTGAAGGTTCGCTCCCGCTCAGGAAGCGGACCGTGTCAAAGAAATGGATGGCAAAGTTCCCGAGGCCGGTGGAGCCGCAGCTGAAATAGAAGTGGCGGGGTTCGCCGATGATACCGGAGCGGAGGAGGTCCCTGAGCCGGTGGTAATTCGAGGACCAGCGGCGGATGTGGTTGACGGCCAGCCTGGTTCCGGTCTCTTCGCAGACCCGGATCACCTCTGCCGCTTCGCGCAGGCTGGTGGCCATGGGTTTCTCGCAGAGCACGTTTCCGATGCCGGCCCGGGCTGCTGCCAGGGTGATTTCGGCATGGGTCGGGCCGTTCGTCACCACCGAGACGATATCCACATCGCTCTCCTGGAGAAGGTCCTGGTAGCGGGAGTAAATTTCCTCTCCGGGGAACTGGGGGAGGACCTGACGGACCTTCTTCTCGTCCCATTCGCAGATTGCCGTCACATCAATTCCGTTCTTCCGGTACGCCTGGAAGTGGCGCTGCCCCATCCCCCCGAACCCGATGATGGCTGCCTTTTTTCCGGTCATGCGGTGACGCTCCATCGCGATCTCACACCGTTACCCATGCACAGAGGGTATCGCAGAGGAAGTGGTCCTCGAGGACACCTGCATACCGTTCAAGGAGCTCCGGGGTGAAGACATGGTTGTACTTGCCGACGCCCCCCGGTTTTCCGGCCGTCATCCAGTGGATGTGGTTGGAGAGGTCGTAGCGCTGTTTTGGCAGGATTTCATGCTGGGGCAGCCCGGCTTTCTCGAACAGCGACCCCAGTGTCATGCGGGAGTAGTAGAACTGGTGGGCGGGCGTGAAGTAGAAGGAGCGGAACGCGGGGATGTCGTAGAGGGAGAGGAGGGCATCCTCCACATTGGGGACGACGATGAAGATCTTCCCGCCGGGAACGAGGATCCTCTTTGCCTCGGTGAGAAACGCGAGGGGGTCCCCCAGATGCTCCAGCACAAAGAAGGCGAAGATGCGGGAGAATGTTCCCTCCCCGATCTCCTGCAGGGTCTCGTGCACGGGTATGCCCCGGGACTCGCAGGACTCCCGGAGGAGGCGGTGGGTCTCGACGCCGGCTACGGATCCCACGTCCTCCCGGATGGTGACGAGGAAGTAGCCCGAGGCGCATCCGACCTCCAGGCAGCTATCCTCCCTCCCAACGGTACCGGCGACCCAGGAACGGTACATCCTCGCGTCCGGGAGCCGCGACTGGAACAGCTGTTCCGGGGTCGTGCCCTTCTCGGAGGAGTAGATCTCGCCGTATTCCTGTTCATAGAACCGCCGCTCCTCCTCGGGAGTCATGCCCGGGTGGAGATAGACGAGACCGCAGCGCGCGCACCGGTATACCTTCCGTGGGCTTTCGTATCTCAGCCGTTCTGAAACCAGCTCCTGCTCAGGGGATCCGCAGAGGTAGCATCTCATGCGGCCCCCCGCTCCCGTCCCACCGGCTGCCGGGCAGACATCGGCAGATCCATCCGTCGGTCCTCAGCGGTGCTCCTCATCAGTCCCATGCACTTCCCGCTGGGCCTCACGGAGGCAATCCAGGATCCCCTCGCTGATATCCACGTACTGCGAGAGGTTCACCCGGACCGGGATCTCCATGTCGAACGAGTACGGGGTGGTGACATAGTGCTGCTGGCGCTCCAGGGGTGCATAATTGATGGTGACCTTCCCTCCCATGACCTCCTGGACCATATCAAAGAACTCCCTCATCTTCATCCTCTGGTGGCCGGTGATGAGGACGGATCGGTTGGCGAATTCGGGGTTCCTGGCGATTCTCACGGTCTCCCTCGCGGCATCGCTGATGTGAATGTACTCGCGCACCGCATCCGGAGACCCGATGTAGTCAAATTCGCCCCTGCTGACCAGGTCCCTGCAGACCTTGTTGATGAAATTCCAGTGGTTGGATTCCCGGCCATAGAGGCTCCCGTATTTCAGGATGGTGTACTCAAGCCCGTACTCCTGGAGATAGGACCGGCAGAGGGATTCCCCGGTCTGTTTCGAGATCCGGTAGAATGACCCCCGGTTGCCGGAGGTATAGACGGAACTCGCAAAAAGGAAACGCTGCACCCCGGAGAGTCGGGCTGCCTCCAGGCAGGTGGCCGTGCCGACCACATTGACTCTCATGGTCTCGACGGGGATCTTCTTTGCCACATCGATATCCGCAATGGCTGCCGTGTGAAAGACCAGATCACACCCCTCCATTGCCCCTTTCAACCTCTCAAGGTCAAGGATATCCCCGGTTACCCAGGTCAATTTCCCGGGCAATTTTCCTGGGGCCCCAGTCCGCTGGGACTGCAGGTCATATGCTACTGTCCGGATCCCTTCCTTTCCGAGCTCATGGATGAGATGGTGGCCGAGGAATCCTGATCCGCCAGTGACCAGTGCTTTCATGTCTTCTCTCCCTCTAGAGCGGTGATAATCTGTGCGACCGCCTCCTGTTCCATCAGGGACCGGGTCTCCTGGGTAAAGGAAGCGATATGGGGGGTGGCGATGACCTGGGGATAGGAGAGCAGGGATCCCGTATAGGGCTCGGAGGGCAATACATCCAGGCCAGCCCCCGCGATGGTCCCGTTATCAAGAAGAGAGATCATCGCTTCCTCATCTATGAGAGAGCCCCGGGCGCTATTAATGATTATTATCCCCTTTCTGCAGGATCCGAGGACCGCTGCATCGAGCAGGGGCCGGTGATCCGGCTGGGCAGGGGTATGCAGCGTCAGGATATCCGAACCGGAGGCGAGGCCGGTGAGAGAATCGGATCTCTGCCAGGATTTCCGGGGAGGCTCCTCCACGAAGGGATCATAATAGCCGATATGGCAGCCCAGCGACTCGAGCATGTGCGCCACCCGGGTGCCGATGCGCCCCAGGCCGATGACCCCGACATGTTTCCCGGCAAGGAGGGATACGGGTCTCGCATCGGAGATACCCTTCCGGAGCGCGTCGTTGTACTGCGGGATCTGCTTCAGCACGGCGAGGAGGAGCGCCAGTGTGTGCTCGGCCACCGCCTGGACCGGGGCATCGGGTGTGGTGAAGACCCGGATCCCCTTTCGCCCGGCAGCCATGAGATCAATGGAGTCAGTTCCTGTCCCGACCCGCGATATGATGTGCAGGCGGTCGGCGGCGTCGATGACCCTTCCGGTGAAGGGCTCGGTTCCTGCAATGGCAATCTCGGCACCACGGAGGGCACCGGCGAGCTGCTCCTCGGAGAGCCGCTGTCCGGTGGTATTGGTATAGACGATCCGGCAGTCGGCGAGGAGGTCAGACATGGCAGGACCATGGAGGTCGAAGTTCCTGATGGTGATGGCCACCGTGTGGTGCTCCATGGCAAACCTTGTCAAACGGTATGCAGGCCAATCGTAATAAATTAGTATCGCCGGATGAAACATTCTCACAGCAAACCGACAGGGGATGCCGTGACCACCATCATCTTTCTCTGGGAGAGCGCGTTCACCGAGCGCGATGCCACGCGAATGGGTATCTCCACCCTTCTCTCCCGTGGGTTTCGGGTGGAGGTCTGGAACCTGTCAGCGGTACTCCATGGCAACGCCGCACCGGTCCTCCCGCCCGCGGCGGGAACATCTCCACGGACCAGGATGTTTTCGGAGAGAAAGGAGGTGGAGGATGCGATCAGGACTCTCGACCGGTCCACCGTCGTCAACTGTTTCATCGGTTTCTCCTTCCGCACGCGCTTCATCTTCAGGGCACTCTCCCGGAGCCAGGCCCGGTACGCGGTCCAGTCCTTCAACGCCCTTCCTGAGGTGAGCCTGGGACGGTCGGGGGAGCCGGGCCTTCTGGCATCCCGCCTGGTCCGGCACCTCCGTGCCAGCGGTGGCAGGAGGATTCTGGAGATCCTCATGGATTCCGTCCTGAGAAAGCATTACCGGGCGTGGGGAATCCGTCCCGCGGACATCCTGCTCGCGGGGGGTGTTGCTCCCGTCCCCTCATCCCCCTACCCGGTGGGGGATACGACACGGATTCTCTGGCTCCACGCCCTGGATTACGATCATTACCTCGCCCTCAGGGACCGTCCGTTCAGGAGCGAACCGGACATGGCGGTCTTCATTGACGGGTACGATTTCCACCACCCTGATCTCACCCGGTGCGGGGAGGGTACCTACCCCTGGGAAGCGGCATACTTCTCCCGCCTCCGGCAATTCTTCGATACCCTCGAGCGTGCGTGGGGGATGCGGGTGGTCATCGCAGCCCACCCGCTGGCACGGTACGAGCGCCCCATCGAGCTCTTCGGCGAACGCCCCGTCATCCAGGGCAGGACCGCCGAGCTCATCCAGCAGGGGGGCCTCACGCTCCTCCATGCGAGCACTGCCGTGAATTATGCGGTCCTCTTCCGGAAGCCTGTCCTTTTTCTCACGGATGAGAATTACCGTTCACACGTCCTCGGGCCTTATATCGAGTCCATGGCGGCGAAGCTGCATCGCCCCCTGGTATCCTTGGACCGGCCCCCGGCACGCGAGAGGCAGGAGGTCATGCAGGTTGACGGGCGCAGGTACCAGGAGTACCAGAACCGGTACATCAAGAAGGAGGGCTCCGACGATCATCCCTTCTGGGAGATATTCGCAGACGCAATAGAAGCCGTGGAGGATTCCCCTCCCTCGGGTAAGTGACCCTGGAGAACGAGGGAGCGGATCCGGACAGGATCCACCGGTTCAAACAGACTCCCGATATGCTTCCGGACCTCCTGCACCTGCCCGGCACGCCGGATCATGAGATCCCGTGCGGACCGTTGAATCTCTTCAGGGGAACTGACGCTGGGGACCTGCGGCAGACCTGCAAAGATATTCATATCCAGGGAGCAGTCCAGTTTCACATGGATGACAGGGATCCCCCACGCCGCTGCTTCCACTGCCACCGTTGATTCGGTGTACAGCACCACGCCGGTGCCGGGCAGGAGGGATTCCACAGGCTCCTCCCGGACCGTGAAATGGGACGGGAGGGGTGGGAGCAGAGGTCTCAATCGGCTGAACGGAAGGTTGGGATGGCATTTGATCCAGACGGGCGTTTCAGGTGCGTGGTCGAAGGCCTGGAAGGCTTTGTGGATCAGTTCAATGGTTCTGGGTATGCTGACAGATCCTGCCAGGAGTACGGCGTTCCTGTCACCCTCTTCCCCGGCACCTTCCGGCTGTCGGAAGGAGCCATAGCGCAGTGCTCCGCTGACATGGATGGAAGGGCCGGAAAATCCTGCGTCGATGAGCACCCCGCGGGGGTGCTTCCCGTTGGCGAGGATAAGGTCAGGGAGCGGTGTGCAGGAAGCTTCACTCTCTGCAAGGCTGTAGGGGAGGTTCATGGGATAGACGAGAGTATGGGCATATCCCACGGTCCGGGTCTCCGGCCTGCACTCCCGGAGACCCTTCAGGGTACATTTCTCCCACATGTGGTTCTCAAACGTGTAGAGATAGGCGCGGGCGGGATGGGCAGCGGCGATCCGCCGCGCGGCACAGTAGCAGAGGAAGGACTGTTCCCCGCGGGTGGAGAGGGAGTCCCCCTTCATCTCCTCCCTCACCAGTGCATCCACCAGGATGCCATCGAGGGGGGGCACGGCCCCGAGATCCCTGTACCCCTCCCGTTTTGCACGCAGGGCCCGGGGAATATCGGGCAGGGTGAGGTAGAATTCCTGGAGAATGAAATCAGCATCCCTGATGCCCCGGAGGAAATACAGTGCCTTCAGATACGCGATGGTTGGGAGCACATCGATCACGTACCGTACCTTCGCGTCAGGCGAGAGGATGGACACGAGATCCCCATAGAAGATATCCCAGAAGGTTCCCGGCGTCCTGAAGGATCGCAGGTCGGTCCATGCATGGATGAGAACGAGGGGTTCCTGAAGGGAGGATACCTTCTCAGGCATCAGGATCCGGTGGAAGGCCGAGGCCACAAGGATCCTGACCGCGTACCGGGCAGCGAACCAGAACTTCATGACAGTTCCGAGGAGCCTTGTGAGAACGGCATCGCGGAAGGTGAGCATCCTGCTCCTGCAGTAAAGGATTTCATAGGCATGCCGTGCACGGAGGTTCTCGGCAAGTGCCGCCTGTATCCCCTCAGATCCGCACACCACGATCACGTTCCCCCGGGCTGTGGACAGGTACTCCATGCATGCCACCATGGAGCAGAATGAGAGGTAAAAGGTGGAGGCAAAGGGGTTTTTCTCGGATAATGAGGTCAGAAACCAGGGGATATGACAGTGTGCGCCGGTGAGCGCGCCAATGTAATCAATGTACCGGTGGCGGTAGCTGTGGGCGGTGTCCTGGAGCAGGCCGGAGATGCTCACCCTCCGTAGGTTGTCCCTGAAGAACTTTTCCAGGCCGATGGCCACCTCAGGCCGGTCTCCCAGGTATATCCATCCGGTCACCGGTTGCGGGGAGATCCGTCGCAGGATCCGGGAGATACTGGCGTGATGAGGCGGGGTGAGAATGACCCGCAGGGGTTGAACCTGGTTCATATCGGTCATTGCCGGATCTGTTCCGCTCTCGGGGCGGGAGGGTCTCCATACAACACTTGTTTTTAAAAGGTATAAAAATCAATGAGGAAGTAATGGGAGGATGCGGGTATGCAGCATCGTGAGAAAGGCCGGAAGGCCTCGCGGAACCGCCAGATCCCGGGAGGGGAAGCCGGGCAGGAGACCGGTGGTGACGGTTTTCTCATCGGAGGCCGATCGATCGGAAGAGGTGCATCCTGCTTCATCATCGCCGAGGCGGGGGTGAACCATAACGGCGACCTCCCGCGGGCACGGCAGCTGGTGGACGCGGCGGCTGCGTCGGGAGCTGATGCCGTCAAGTTCCAGAGCTTTGTTCCCTCAGAGATTGCTTCACCGGATGCAGAGCCCGCCCGGTACCAGAAGGCAGCCCCCGGCGGGAGCCGGACCCAGCGGAGCCTTCTCGAGCGTCTGGAACTCGCACCGGAGGCATTCGAGGGTCTCGCCCGGTATGCGAAGGAGCGGGGGATCCTCTTCCTCTCCTCCCCCTTCGATCACCGGAGTGCCGATCTCCTGGAGTCACTGGATGTTCCTGCCTTCAAGATTGCATCCGGCGAGATCACCAACCTCCCATTCCTCCGGTACGTGGCAGGGAAGGGCAGGCCCATCATCCTCTCGACCGGCATGGCCACCCTCGGGGAGATCGAAGAGGCGGTCCAGGTCATCAGCGACGAGGGTGTGGCGGAGATCCTCCTCCTCCACTGCGTGACCAGCTATCCCGCACCCCTTGAGGCCATGAACCTGCGGGTCATCCGGACGCTCCGCCGGGCGTTCCAGCTGCCGGTCGGCCTCTCGGACCATACCCTGGGGTACATCGCGTCGGCCGTGGCCGTGGCTCTCGGCGCCTGCGCCATCGAGAAGCACCTCACCCTGAGCCGTTCCCTCCCCGGACCCGATCACCGGGCATCCGCAGAACCTGCGGAGATGGCAGAGCTGGTCCGGACGGTACGTTCCGTGGAACTGGCCTTGGGCACCGGGGTCCGGAAGCCCACGGCAGAAGAGAGGGAGATACGCCGCGTGGTGCGGCGGAGTCTCGTCGCAGCGGTGGATATCCCGCGGGGATCCGTTCTCGCCGAATCCATGGTCACGGCCAAGCGTCCGGGGACAGGCCTCCCGCCACGGTTCATGAACTTCTTCATCGGCAGGCGTGCACGGGAACATATCCCGGCCGATACACAGCTTTCCTGGGATCTGGTGGAATGACACGGCGAAAAATCCTTGCCGTCTCCGGAACCCGTGCCGATTACGGCCTGATGCGGTCGGTCTTTGCTGCCATCCGGCGTCATCAGAACCTGGAACTGGTGATCGCAGCAACGGGCATGCACCTCATGGCAGAGTACGGGTTCACCCTCACCGAGATTCAGGAGGATGGAATCCCTGTACGGCGTGTGGAGGCCACGTACCAGGGTGATGACCGGCCGTCCATGGCCCGTTTCCTCGGGGCGTTTATAGAAGGCTTCACCCGGCTGGCTGAGGAGATCCGGCCCGATATCATCCTGCTTCTCGGTGACCGTGCCGAAATGCTGGGTGGTGCTGCCGTGGGTGCCTATCTCGCGATCCCCCTTGCACATGTGCACGGGGGCGATCGGTCATCAACGGTGGACGATCCCGTCCGGCACGCCATCACCAAGCTCTCCCACCTCCATTTCGCGGCAACCCGTGCGAGCGCCGAACGGATACTCCGGATGGGGGAGGATCCCACCCGTGTCGTTGTGGTGGGAGCCCCCTCCCTGGATGCGCTGCTCAATGAAGAGCCGGAAGAAAGGTCCCCCCTGTTTCGACGGTACGGCCTCAATCCGGAGGAACCTCTGATCATGGTGCTCCAGCATCCGGTCACCATGGAAGTGGAGCAGGCAGCGGACCAGATGCGGGAGACCCTCAGGGCGGTGGAGGAGGTGCACCTTCCCACCCTTGTTCTGTATCCCAATGCCGATGCCGGCGGGAGATCCATGATCCGGTCGATACGGGAGTTCGAACACCTCCCCTACCTGCGGGTATTCCCGCACCTGCCGTACCGGGATTACGTTGCGTTTCTCCGCAACGCGGCAGTCCTTGTCGGGAACTCCTCCAGCGGGATCATTGAGGCCCCCGTGCTCCATCTCCCGGTGGTGAACGTGGGGACCCGCCAGGTGGGAAGGGAACGGTCCGAGAACGTGCTGGAGGCGGGGTACAGGAAGGCAGAGATCAGGGAAGCCATCCGCACTGCAGTATCGGACCCGGGGTTCCGGGAGCAGGTGAAGAACTGCCGGAACCCGTACGGGGACGGTCATGCCGGTGAACGGATCGCGAAAGTCCTCTCGGAAATCCCTCTCGGGCCGGCCCTGGTGCAGAAGGAGATGTCGTACTAGCACCTGGTATCCTCCCCCATTGGTGTGACGGGGAGAGGATCGCAGGGTTCCGGCCGGTATGCCGCGATCCTGTCGGGGCATCCGTGTCAGTGCACACGGGCAGGGCAACCGCAACGAATCCACCCCCCGGCCGGATGCCCGTCCGGCCGGACCCGGGTGGTTTTATCTCTTCTGCACCGGTACCCTATAAACAGGATGCGGTTCCCGGATTGGCACTACCCTGAAATCCCTGAGGGTTCGCCCACGAGATACCACTGGCTGGTCACCGCCCGCGAGAACCTGCACCTCGGATACAGGACCGATATCGGGGCCTTCACCTATATCAATGCCCTGCATGGCGTGACGATTGAGGATTTCGTGCAGATAGGATCCCACTGCTCCCTCTATTCGTACTCCTCCATCGATAACCGGTCAGGTCCGATCCACCTGCAGCGGAATTGCAGACTGGGGACCCACAGCGTGGTCATGCCTTCCGTATCTATCGGCAGGAATACCATCATCGGTGCATTCAGCCTGGTAAACACGAACATTCCAGAGGGGGTGGTGGCTTTCGGGATCCCGGCCAGGGTGATCCGCACCCTCACGGACCAGGAACTGGCGGATATGGAGAAGGATCTGGCATGAGCTGGAAAGTGCCCCTCTTTCGGATCTCATGGGACCAGGAGGACGTGGACCGGGTCACCGCCGTCATCCGGTCAGGGGCGTTCTGGGCCACCGGGCCCCAGATCGGGGAGTTCGAGGAGGGGAT
>Ga0153916_10001396_pt1 | contig 17279 bp, 14 predicted proteins | sample Opewatmetagenome_FD_109642 | JGI IMG/M metagenome (GOLD analysis project Ga0153916, IMG submission 109642) | Freshwater wetland microbial communities from Ohio, USA - Open water 3 Core 3 Depth 4 metaG | ecosystem: Environmental > Aquatic > Freshwater > Wetlands | place: USA: Ohio, Lake Erie... | reverse complement strand
GGCGGCGATCTCAGGCTCGGCATCGGCGTCGAGGGCATGGGGTCGAGAGGCTACTCGTGCTCCTACGACGTCTTCGGCCGCTACGTCTGCGGGAACTACGGCGCCGTCTCCGCGCTGCTGCTCGGCGTCGACTACGACCTCCCGGGCCGCGGCATCCTCGGCCCGCAGTCGCAGTTCACGTTCGGGCTCCGGCTGGTCGCCGGCGGGACCCACTACTACTACTACGCGTACGACACGCAGACCTACGTCGAGCCCACCGGCGGCCTGGTCTGGAAGTTCGCCACCGCCTCGCCGGTGGTCGAGCCGCGCCTCGAGGCTGGCCTGGGTCTCTATCTCGGGCCACGGGTGGGCCTGGCGTTTCGCGGGGGCGGCGGCCTCGCCTTCCGCCTCACGCCTACGGTGAGCCTGGGGCTCGACCTCATGCTCGAGCTGGGAGTCCTGGGGGGCTACGGGTTCAGTGCCATCCAGTTCGCGGTCGGCCCCGAGTTCAGGATCTGAGCACGACCGACCGTGGCGGAGGGGATCGCGTCGACCCGGGGCGGCAGTCGAGCGAGCCCGGCGAAACCTCGTAGAATGGCGGCCGGGAGGTGCCATGAAGCGCGCTCGCATCCTCGGACTCGTCGTCGCCGCCGGCTGCGCCGGGTCGACGCCCCAGGGGCGCTCGACGTCCGCGGGGGAGGCGGCCGGGGTGGCGAAGGTGGACCTGGTGTCCGTGTCGCGCGCCATCACCACCATCGAGGCGGCGGAGACGAGGGGCGACATCGCCGCCGAGCGGCAGCGGCGCCTGGCCGCCTCGAGGGCGCAGCCCGCCGACGCCGTGGCCCGCTTCCTGGCGCTCTACGCGCGGCCGCGCGACGAGGAGACCTGGAACGCCTTCCGCGCCATGGCGGAGAAGGCCCCGTCCCAGCCCTGGGGCAACCTGGGGATGGCGCGCATCTACCTCGCCTGGGGCACGCTCGACCAGGCGGAGCGCGAGCTCGGCCGGGCCCTGGAGGTCGCGCCCGAGAACTGGATCGCGATCCTGCTGCGCGGGCAGATGCAGGAGAAGCTGGGGCGGACGGCCGGCGCCCGCGACGACTACGCGGAGGTGCTGGAGATCGACGCCGACAACCCCGACGCCCACATGGGAACGGCGCGGATGCTGCACAGGGCCGGGGATGCCGCCGGGGCGGTGCGCGAGGCGAAGGCGGCCCTGCGCGGCACCCCCGACCTTCCCGCCGCCCTGGTCCTCCTCGGAACCATCGCCCTCGACCGCGGCGACAAGAGGCAGGCGGCAGAGTGGCTGGAGCGCGCCGCCACCTCGAGCCCGGGGGACTACGAGGCGCGGGCGCGCCTGGCCCGTCTCCAGGCCGACCTGGGCGCCTGGAAGGGGGCGGTGGCCCAGTGGCGCGCGGCGGTGGCGATCCGCGAGGACGTCGCCGGCCTGAAGGAGCTGCTCCGGGCCGCCCGGGAGGCGGGCGACATCGACGCGGAGCGGGCGGCGCTGGATCGGCTGGTCCTCGCCGATCCCGGCCCGGTGGAGAGCTGGAGAAGGCTGGCGCAGCTCAAGACGGCGGCCGGCGACGCCGGCGGCGCCGAGGTGGCCTGGGCGCACGTGCTGGAGAAGGCCCCCGACGACACCCAGGCGCGCGTCCAGCTGGCGCGCCTCTCCGTGTCGCGCGGCGACTTCATCCGCGCCGTCGAGCAGCTTCGCGCCGCGGGCGCCGCGGGCAGGGCCGAGCGCGCCGCTCTCGAGACCCGTCTCAACATCGAGCGCGTGTCCCGGCGCAGGCTCGTCGAGCTGCAGCGGGCCGTGGAGGCCCTCGTCAATCGCACCTACCGGGCGCGGATGCGCGAGGTGCCGCGCCTGGCCGGGAGGCTGGCGCTGCGGGTGGCCCTGGACGCCGCCGGGGTCGCCAGTGGCGTGGAGGTGCTGGAGGACACGGTGCACGACGGGGCGCTGCGGGCCTGCGCCTACTGGAACCTCAGGGATGCCGCCTACCCGACGAAGAAGCCGGGGCGCTACACCTTCCGCTTCGCCTTCCGCCCGGCGCGGTAGCCGCGGCGAGCCCGTTCTCTCCGGGCTGGAGGTGCTGGCGCGGGAGCGCTTCCGGCCCCTCCGGGGGCTGCGGGTGGGGCTCGTCTGCAACCCGACGGCGGTGGACCGCCGGCTGCGCCACGCCGCCGATCTGCTACACGCCGCTCCCGGGGTGCGCCTGGCGGCGCTCTTCGGCCCGGAGCACGGCGTCCGGGGCGACGCGCAGTACATGGTGGAGGTCGGCGACGAACGCGATCGGCGGACCGGGCTGCCGACCCACTCGCTCTATGGCTCGACCCGCGAGTCGCTCCGGCCGAGCCGCGCCCGGCTCCAGGGGCTCGACGCGCTGGTCTTCGACGTCCAGGACGTGGGGGCGCGCTACTACACCTACCAGGCCACCATGATGCTCTGCATGGAGGCCGCCGCCGACGCCGGGATCCGGTTCGTGGTGCTCGACCGGCCGAACCCCATCGGAGGGGTGGCGGTGGAGGGGCCGGCGCTGCGCCCCGGCTTCGAGAGCTTCTGCGGCCTTCACGACCTGGCGGTGCGTCACGGCATGACCGTGGGCGAGCTGGCGTTCCTCTTCCGCGCCGAGCGCGGGATGCAGCTCGACCTCCAGGTGGTCGAGTGCCGTGGCTGGCGGCGCCGCCTCCGCTCGCGCGAGACCGGTCTCCCCTGGGTACAGCCCTCGCCCAACATGCCGGCCCCGGAGACGGCGCTGGTCTACCCGGGCATGTGCCTGCTCGAGGGGACGAACCTGTCGGAGGGGCGCGGCACCACGCGGCCCTTCGAGCTCTTCGGCGCGCCCTGGCTCGATGCCGACCGGCTGGTGGAGGACCTCGCCGGCGAGCGGCTGCCGGGGGTCATCTTCCGCTCGGCGAGCTTCGTGCCGACCTGGGACAAGCACGCCGGCGTCCGCTGCCACGGCGCCGAGCTGTTCGTCTCCGACCCCGAGGCGTTCCGCCCCTGCCGCACCGCGCTCGCCTGCGTGGCCCTGGCGCGGGCCCAGGCGCCGGAGCGCTTCGCCTGGCGCACCGAGCCCTACGAGTTCGCCAGCGGCGCGCCGGCCTTCGACCTCCTCTGCGGCTCGGCGCGCGAGCGGGAAGGGATCGAGCGCGGCCTGGAGCCGCGCCGGCTGGCGCGCGCCTGGGAGGTCGAGGAACGGGCCTTCCGGCGCCGGCGGGCGGCTTACCTGCGCTACGCACCCTGAGGTAGAGTCGAAGGGCGTGAAGATCGGGCTCGCCAGCGACTCCTACGGCAACGTCGACACGCTCGAGGCGGCCATCGACGCGCTCTTCGCGGCCGGCGCCGATCGGGTCTTCTTCCTCGGGGCGCGCTACGCCGACGTGCAGGCGGTGCTCGACCGCAAGCGGGCCGGCGTCCAGGGGAGGCGCCCGGCGCGACCTGCCGCCGCCGGCGAGGAGACGCTCGGCTTCCTGAGGGCGGTCGAGGGCGTGCTCCGGAGCCAGGTGGAGGACGATCCGGCCGAGAAGGTCGATCGGATGGCCCGCCGCATCGTGCGGGTGGCGAGCAAGGCCTGCCCCGAGTACCAGCACGACCGGGCGCCGCGCAAGGTCTTCGAGATGGTCGACGGCCTCATCTGCTGCCTGGTCCACGACAAGGCCGATCTCACCCGCGACGACATCGCCAACGCCACCGTCCTGTTCCACGGGAACAGCGGCCACCCGGCCATCGTCGGCATCGGTCCCCGCCTCTTCGTGACCCCCGGCCACCTGCGGGCCATGGACCCCGACGGGCGCCCGCCCACCTATGCCCTGCTCGAGGTCGAGGGGGGGGCGATGGAGCTGGTCGTCTACTCGGCCTTCGGCCAGGAGCTGAAGCGCGAGCGCGCCACGGTCGGGGCCCGCACCAAGGTCTCGGTGAAGTAGATGCCGCCGCCGAAGGAGATCGCGCTCCTCGGTGGCTCCTTCAACCCGCCGCACGTGGCTCATCTCATGGCCGCCTACTGGGTGCTCTCCACCCAGGGCGTCTCGGAGGTGTGGCTGCTCCCGTCCTACCGGCATCCCTTCGGGAAGGAGCTGGCGCCGTTCGAGGACCGGCTGTGCATGTGCGGCCTGGCGGCCGCGGCCCTGCGGGGCGTCCACGTCTGCAGCGCCGAGGCCGAGCTGGTGGACGACCCGCTGGTGGGGAAGACGGCGCGCACTCTGGAGCACCTGCGGGCGAAGCATCCATCTCGCCGCTTCGCGCTGGTCGTCGGCACCGACGTCCTCGGCGAGACGGACAAGTGGTACCGCTGGGACCGGGTGAAGGAGATGGCGCGGATCATCGTGGTGGGGCGGCAGGGGCATCCGCAGGGCGCCGAGGGGCGACCGCTCCTGCCGGCGGTGTCGTCCACCGAGATCCGCGAACGACTGGCGCGCGGCGAGGACGTGAGCGCGCTCGTGCCGGCGCGCGTGCTCGCCTACATCCGGGACAAGGGGCTCTACCGCTGAGCCGGTCACTCCCACCCGACGGAGACCATCTCCCCGAGGAGCAGCGCGGTCGCCGCCAGGCCCAGCGGGACGGCCCAGGCGGCGAGGGTGGCGACCTGCAGGCCGGCCAGGGCCGCAGCCAGGGTCGCGGCGGCCCCGGGGAGGACCAGCGCCGCGACGGCGGCCGCCGCGGCGCCCGAGGCGATCAGGATCGCGACCCGGAGCCGGCGGCGGGACGGTGGAAGGCGGGCCATGACGCGGTCGGTGAAGCCGGCGTCGTCGACGTACGGAACTCGCATCAGGGCCTCCTCGACGGGATCGGGTCCGGTGGCGTTCACGGCGTTCCCTCCGCCTCCGCCGAGAGCAGGCGGCGCAGCCGCTCCTTGCCGCGGAGGATGTGGGTCTTCAGCGTGCCGACGGGCCAGTCGAGGATCCGGGCCGCCTCCTCGTGCGTCAGGTCCTGGCCGTAGGCGAGCGCCAGGGCCGTCCGCTCCTCGGCGCGCAGCGCGCCCAGGGCACGCTCCAGGTCGTGGCGGTCGATGGCGACGTCGGCGGCGGGGCGCGGCGGTTCCGGCTCGGTCGGCTCGGGGTCGGCCGGCCGCCGGGCCTGGGAGGCCCAGAGGTTCCAGGCGATGCGATAGAGCCAGGTGGCCAGTCGGGCGGAGCCGCGCCAGCCGGAGAGGCCGCGGTAGGCGCGCAGGAACGTCTCCTGCGCCAGGTCGTCCGCCAGGGCCGCGTCCCCGGCGCCGAGCCGCCGCAGCAATCCGCGGACGGCGGACTGGTGCCGGCGCACCAGCTCGGCGAAGGCGCGTCGGTCGTCGTCCGCGATGACGCGGGCGACGAGGTCGGCGTCCGAAGGCGGCATCAGCGGCTCGGGCCGGGTGGCGGGCGCTGGCCGCGCGTCAGCCAGTCGGAGAGGAGATGGCCGACGCCGATGGCGACCAGGATGAGCCCGACGGCCCAGACGTGCTGGTGGCCATGGATCCCGGCGCGGGAGGGCACGACGAGGAAGAGGAAGGCCGAAAGGCCGACCCCGAGGGCGATGAGGCGGACACCGCGGGTCAGGCCCTCCCGGGAGCCGCCGAGGACCTCGGGCGGCAGGGGCTGCCCCTTCTCCAGGGCCAGCCGGATGGTCTCGTGGCGCATCTGGCGGGCCCGGTGGCGCACGTACATCGACGCCACCACGATGATGGCGGTGAATCCGAAGATCGTTCCGACGACGAGGACGGCGGTGATGTCCGGCATGGGTAGCCTCCAGGGCGCGCTCGGCGCCGTTCGTCCCCTTGGACGCCGCGGGGCCCGGGTCTGGATTCAGGACCCTCACCAGGAGAGTGGAGGGGCGCGAGACCGGCTACGAGCGGTCGAAGCGAAGACCGCCTGCATCCGCCCGGATCCGCACCTCTTCCCCTGGTCCGATGGCTCCGGCCAGGATCTTCTCCGCCAGGGGCGCCTCGACGAGCCGCTGCACCGCGCCCCGCATGGGTCTCGCCCCCAGCGACGGGTCGTAGCCGCCGTTCTCGACGAGATGGCGGACGACGTCCGCGCCGGCGCTGAATCGGATCTTCCGCTCGACGTGGAGCCGCTCCGCGGACTCGGCGAGGAGGAGCGCGGCGATTCGGGCCACGTCCTCCTTCGAGAGCGGAGGGAAGAAGAGCCGCTCGTCGAGCCGGTTCCAGAGCTCCGCCGGGAGCGCCGCGCGGGCCGCCTGGAGCGCGCGCTCCTCGCGGGGAGGCCCCTTGGCCTCGGCGCCGAAGCCCACGACGCCGGAGGAGGGCCGGGTGGCCTCGGTGCCGCCCAGGTTCGAGGTCAGCACCACCACCGTGTTGCAGAAGTCGATCTGCCGGCCACGGCCATCGGTGAGACGCCCTTCCTCGAGGACCTGCAGCAGCAGCATCAGCACGTCGCGATGGGCCTTGTCGATCTCGTCGAGGACCACGGCGCAGGCGGGGCGGCGGCGCACGGCGTCGGTGAGCTGTCCACCCTCGCCGTAGCCGACGTAGCCGGGCGCCGCGCCGACGAGGCGCGCCACCCCCGTCGCCTCGCTGCACTCGCTCATGTCGAGCCGCACCAGGGCATCGCGGCTCCCGAAGAGCGCGTCGGCGAGCGCGCGGGCCAGCTCCGTCTTGCCGACACCGGTCGGGCCGAGGAAGAGGAAGCTCCCCATGGGGCGGCGGCTGGCGAAGCCGGCGTAGTTGCGCTTCAGGACCCGGGCCACCTGGGCGATGGCCTGGCGCTGGCCGACCACGCGCTCCGAGAGCGCCGCCTCCAGCCCCAGGATCCGCTCCCGGTCGGTGGCCACCAGCCGCGACTCGGGGATGCCGGCCATCTTCGAGACCACGCTCGCGACCGCGGCGACGCCCACCTCCTTCGCCCCCTCGCGGCGCGCGCGCGAGCCGGCCAGATCGACGACCGCCACCGCCTTGTCGGGCAGGAAACGGTCGCTGATGTAGCGCGCCGACAGCGAGGCGGCGGCTTCCAGGGCCTCGGGGGCGTAGTGGACGCGGTGGTGCTGCTCGTAGCGCCCGAGGAGGCCGCCGAGGATGCGCACCGTGTCCGCCACCGAGGGCTCGCGCACCAGCACGGGCGTGAAGCGCCTCTCCAGCGCCGCGTCCTTCTCCAGGTGGCGCCGGTATTCGTCGTGGGTGGTGGCGCCGATGCAGGGGAACTCGCCGCGGGCCAGGGCGGCCTTGAGCTCGTTGGCGGCGTCCTGTGGCCCCTCGCCGGTGGAGCCGGCGCCGACGATGGTGTGGATCTCGTCGATGAAGACCACCACCCGCCCGCCGGCGCGGCGGACCTCCTCCTTGATGCCGTTCAGCTTCTCGGAGAACGAGCCGCGGAGCTGCGTGCCGGCGAGCACGCCCGCCATGTCGAGCTCCACCAGGATCCGGTCGGCGCCGCGGTCGGGCAAGAGCCGCTGCGCCACGCCCTCGACGATGGCCGTCTTCCCCACTCCCGGTTCCCCCACCAGCAGCGGGTTGTTGGTCCGGCGCTTGCCGAGGACGTCGATCACCTCCTCCACCTCCCGCTCGCGGCCGACGAGGGGATCGAGCTTCCCGGCGGCGGCCAGCTCGGTCAGGTTCCGCCCCAGCGAGGACAGCCAGGGGAAGGCGGTCGGGTCGAGGGAATGGGGCGAGGGGAAGGTGCGCGTGCGGCCGGTCGAGGCGCGATGCGGCGAGTCGTCTCCCTCTCCCCGCTTGCGGGGAGAGGGCTGGGGCGAGGGGGAGAGGGGATCGATCGTCGAGGTCGCCGGGTCTCGGTCGAGGTCGCTCTCGACCTCCGCCTCCTCGCACCCGATCGCCTCCTCCATCTCCGCGCGCGAGGCCGCGGCCGAGCGCGGTGGGGACGGGGCGAGCGACCCTCGCACCGGCTGGGGTTGCACCTGCTTCAGCCTCCGCGGCATACGCGCGGTGAAATAGGAAAGGGCCACGTTCCGCAGCGCCGGGAGCTGCAGACCGCACGCGGAGAGGAGCTGGTTCGCGGCCGCCTGGCGGACCCGGCTCATGGCGATGAGGAGGTGCAGGCAGTCGGCCTCCTCCGCCCCGAGCCGCTCGGCCACGTCCATGGCCCGGTCGCGCAGGTCGCGCTCGGTCCCCTCCGGCTCCTTGGGGGTGCCGGTCATGGCGAGCAGGATCCGGTCCTCGTCCACGCCCCGCTCCTTGAGGAGCAGCTCGGCCCGGTTGGGAACGGTGAAGAAGGCGAGGAGCTGGTGGGCGCTGGTCAGCCTCTGGTTGACGTTGCGGGCGATGTCCTCGGCCTCGGCGAGCACCTGGGCCAGCTCCATCGACTCGATGACGGGCATGGTGCTGCGACGATGCGATATCGAACGCAACCGGTCAATTTTTTGGCTCATTTCCGCCCCGGGGGCGACACGGGGACTCCGGCGGCCCTCCCATCGGTTATCGTGCCGGCCATGAAGCGCCTCGCGCCCGTGCTCCTCCTGCTCGTCGCCTGTCCCCCCGCGGCGGTGAAGCCTCCGCCCGCGCAGGGCGAGGTGCCGCGTCCCAAGGTGGCCCTGGTCCTGGGAGGCGGGGCCGCCCGCGGGTTCGCCCACGTGGGGGTCATCAGGGTGCTGGAACAGGAGAAGATCCCCATCGACCTGGTGGTGGGAACGAGCGTCGGCAGCCTCATCGGCGCCATCTACGCCGCGGACCAGAACAGCTTCGACCTCGAATGGACCGCCTTCTCGCTGGAGAAGGACGATCTCTTCGACTACGGCCTGCTCACGGCGGTGATGGGGATGGGGCTCGCCAAGGGAGACAAGCTGGAGGCGTTCGTCCGCAGCAAGGTGAAGGTCCAGGACATCGAGCAGCTCAAGATCCCCTTCGCCGCCGTGGCGACCGATCTCAACTGGGGGACGAAGGTGGTGCTCGACAAGGGCTCGATCGCCCGCGCCGTGCGCGCCAGCTCGGCCATCCCCGGCGTCTTCCAGCCGGTGCAGCACCTGGGGAAGCTGCTGGTCGACGGAGGGGTGGTGGACAACATCCCCATCTCCGTGGCGCGGGCCAAGGGGGCCGACGTGGTGGTGGCGGTGGACATCAGCGAGAACGTCGGCAACACCAACATCACCAACCTCATGGACGTGATCCTCCAGGCGGCGAACATCATGTTCGCGCTGAACGTGGAGCACTCGAAGCGCGACGCGGACGTGCTGGTGACGCCGAAGGTTGGGGACGTGGGGATGATGGACTTCGGCCAGAAGAAGCGCTGCATGGAGGCGGGCATCGAGGCGGCCCGTGCGGCCGTTCCGGAGATCCGCCGGGCGATGGAGGCGTGGGCGGCGAAGAGGGGTCCGAGATCCTGAGGGATCGTTCCCTCTACTCCAGCCCGCGCTCCCACAGCTGCTCCTCGTCGAGCCCGAGGAAATGGCCCACCTCGTGGATGAGGGTGATGCCGATCTGCTCCACCAGCTCCTTCCGGTCCCGGGCGAAGCGCTCCAGGTTCCTCTGGTAGAGCACGATGCTCGACGGGAAGTGGCTCCACGGGTCCATGGACTGCTTGTGGCCGAGTGGCGATCCCCGGAAGATGCCGAGGATCGAGGGCGAGAGGGGCGGGTCGGAGGCGATGAGATCGTCGTCGGCGGGGATGTCCTCCACGGCGATGGCCACGTTGGCGAGATACCCGCCGATGGGCTCGGGCAGCGACTCGACCGCCTCCTCCAGGGCCTGATCGAAGGCGGCGGGGGAGAGCGATACCGGCCTCGGGAAGTCCTGGGGAGCGAGCTTGCGGGCGCGCGCGAAGCGCTTCTCGGCCTCGCGCGCGTCGCCGCGGCGCTCGGCCAGCAGGCCGAGCAGGTGGTGAGCCCAGGCCTCGTCGGGCGAGATGCGGACGATCTCGCGGAGCTGCCCGGCGGCGTCGTCGAAGCGGCAGAGCTCGTAGAGCGCGAAGCCGCGCTCGAGCAGGGCGTCGACGTCCCCGGGAAGATCGGCCAGCGCCGCCTCGGCCCGCGCCAGCGCCTCGGTGGCGCGGCCGAGCTGGTTCTGGGCGATGGCCTGCAGCAGGGCGAACTCCCCGGCCGCCTCCGGCTCCCGCGCCCGGCGGGCGCGCTTCTCCCCGTGGAGCGCCAGCTCCAGGCCGCGCTCCAGCCACTCGCGATCGGGCTCGGGGCTCTGGAGCCGGTCGACGTAGAGGTCGGCGGCCCCGAGGAGCACGTCGAGGTCGTCCTCGTCCACCTCCAGCGCCTGCTCGTAGGACTCGCGTGCCTCGTCGAGGCGCGCCAGCTCGGTCAGGGCGGCCGCCCGGAAGTGGAGCGCCGGGATGGAGCGGGGCTCGACCGCAACCGCGGCCTCCGCCCTGGAGAGGGCCGCCCCGAAGTCGCCTCGCTCGAAGGCCTCCGCCGCCTCGGCGACGAGCGCCGCGCCCGGACCGCCGTCGGATGGGCGGTCATTCGGCTCTCGCTGGCGTCCAGCCTGGGCCATGGATAGCGAAGGCCCCGCTTGACCGAGGGCCACGAGAGGTTATCTTAGCGGGCGATGGGCCCGGCTGCCAGCGCGGTCGTGTGGCCAAGTCACGACTCTTGTTCACAAAATTCCCAACCTAGGAGCGATCGATGCCGGCCAAGGAGATCCTCTTCGACCAGCGCGCGCGCGAGGCCCTCCTCCGCGGCGTCCAGACCCTCGCCGAGGCGGTGGCGGTGACCCTCGGCCCGAGGGGGCGGAACGTGATCATCGACAGGAGCTTCGGCTCCCCCACCATCACCAAGGACGGCGTGACGGTGGCCAAGGAGATCGAGCTCGCCTCCCATCTCGAGAACCTGGGCGCCCAGATGATCCGGGAGGTGGCGACCCGCACGTCCGACAAGGCCGGCGACGGCACCACCACGGCGACGGTGCTGGCCCGCGCCATCTTCGAGGAGGGGCTGCGCCTGGTCACCGCTGGTCACAACCCCATGGACCTGAAGCGCGGCATCGACCAGGCGGTGGAGGCGGTGGTGGCCGAGCTGAGGCGGCTCTCGCGCCCGGTCTCGGGCAAGAAGGACATCGCCCAGGTCGGGACCATCTCGGCCAACGGGGATGCCACCATCGGCGACATCATCGCCGAGGCCATGGACAAGGTGGGCAAGGAGGGCGTCATCACCGTCGAGGAGGCCAAGGGGCTCGAGACCACCCTGGAGGTGGTCGAGGGCATGCAGTTCGACCGCGGCTACGTCTCGCCCTACTTCGTCACCAACGCCGATCGGATGGAGGCGGTGCTGGAGGATCCCTACATCCTCGTCACCGAGCGGAAGATCTCGGCCATGGCCGACGTCGTCCCGCTCCTGGAGCAGGTGGCCCAGTCCGGCAAGCCGCTGCTGATCATCGCCGAGGACGTCGAGGGCGAGGCGCTGGCGACCCTGGTCGTCAACAGGCTGCGCGGTACCCTGGCCGTCTGCGCCGTCAAGGCGCCCGGGTTCGGCGACCGCCGCAAGGACAGCCTGAAGGACATCGCCGTCCTCACCGGCGGACAGGTGATCGCCGAGGAGCTGGGCATCAAGCTCGACGAGGTCGGCCTCCAGGACCTGGGGCGGGCCAAGCGCGTCGTCGTCGACAAGGACGACACCACCATCGTCGGCGGCGCCGGCAAGAAGGCCGACATCGAGGGGCGCATCAAGCAGATCCGCTCCCAGATCGAGGAGGCCACGAGCGACTACGACAAGGAGAAGTTGCAGGAGCGGCTCGCCAAGCTGGTGGGCGGCGTGGGCGTCGTCCAGGTGGGCGCGGCCACCGAGGCCGAGATGAAGGAGAAGAAGGCTCGTGTCGAGGACGCGCTCCATGCCACCCGCGCCGCGGTGGAGGAGGGGGTGGTCATGGGCGGCGGCGTCGCCTACCTCAGGGCGCTCGAGAGCCTCAAGAAGCTCAAGCCGGCGAGCGAGGACCTGCGGTATGGGGTGGAGATCGTGAAGGCGGCGCTGGAGCACCCGGCCCGCCGCATCGCCGCCAACGCCGGCTGGGAGGGAGCGGTGGTGATCTCGAGGATCCGGGAGGGGGAGGGTGCCTTCGGGTTCAACGCCGAGACCGAGAAATTCGAGGACCTCGAGAAGGCCGGCGTCATCGACCCCACCAAGGTCGCCCGCACCGCCTTGCAGAACGCCGCGTCCGTGGCTTCCCTCATGCTGACCACCGAGGCACTCGTCGCCGAGAAGCCGAAGAAGAGGGCACCCGGCGCGGGCGGAATGGGGGGCGGGGGGATGGGAGGCATGGGCGGGATGGGAGACATGGAGGACATGGACTATTGACGCGTCGCGTCAGGATTGGCGCACTGCAGCATTGACGCAGGGCAGCGTTGCGGTAAGTTGATGGGTGTAGGCCGTCGGTGGCTTGAAGAGCCCCGGCGGTGAGAAGCGGCGAGGGCAACCGCAACTACGTGCTTTTACGGGCGGAAACCGGATGTCGTCGCCGACGGGGCCCCAGGGAGACCTGGGGCCCCGTGATCTTTTCGGGGGAGGAAGTCTTCCTCTCCCCTGCAGGTGGGAAACTACCGTCCCGTCACCGGCGGCAGGTCCTTGGAAGCCATGTAGACGACGTTCCGGGTGGTCCGCTTGCCCCGGTACATCGCCCGGTCCGCCAGGTCGAGGACCTCCGCCTTGGCCCGGGCGTGCTCGGGGTGGCTGGCGAGGCCGATGGAGGCGGTGATGCGTACCGTCAGCCCCTCCCGCGAGAGGAAACGGTGATCCTCGATGGCTCGCCGGATGCGCTCCGCCACCTTGAGCCCGGCCCCGGAATCGATCCCCACCAGGACGGCCACGAACTCGTCGCCCCCGTACCGAGCCAGCACGTCCTCGTCGCGGACGCAGGAGCGGAGTACCCGCCCCACCTCGACGAGCAGCTTCGAGCCGATGAGATGACCGTGCTCGTCGTTCACGGTCTTGAAGCGATCGAGGTCCAGGAACAGGACCGAGAAGGGCTTGCCGCTCTCGAGCTCCCGGCCCAGGGCCACGTCGAGGAAGCGGGTGTTGTACAGGTGCGTCAGGTCGTCGAGGTAGGCGAGGTTCTCCACCTGGGAGAGCCTTCCCAGCGTCTGCAGGGTCAGGCCCACGTGACGGCAGATGAAGGCGGCCCGGCCCGCGCGCTCGAAGTCGAGATCCGCGTCGAGCAGCAGGCAGATCGACCCCAGGACCTCGGCCCCGTCGGTCACCGGGAGGCAGACGCCCCGCCGCGCCGGCAGGGGGGGAGCGACGTCGGGAAGCGACTCGAGGACGGCAGGCGCACCCGGGGCGAGCCCGGCCAGGTGCGGCTCGGCGGCGCGGAGCAGCGCCTCCCCCTGCGCCAGCGACATCCCGTGCGTCCCGACGAGCGTCCAGCGGCCCTCTCCCCTCAGGAGGAGCGCCGCCGCCGCGGCGCCGCATTCGGCCGCCAGCGCCACCAGGGCCACGTGGACCAGACCCTCGCGGTCGGGGCTGGCGGTGATGCGCTGGCAGGTGTCGTAGAGCGTCAGATGCCCGCGAAGCGCGGTGTTCTCAGCCAGCAGCGAGCGCATGGAGAGGGATCGCTGCAGCGCCATCTGCAGCGCTTCCGGGGTGACGGGCTTCACCAGGTAGTCGCTGGCTCCCGACTTCATGGCCCTCACCGCCGGCTCCACCCGGTCGAGCGCCGTGATCACCACCACCGCCATGTCCGGGTCGAGCTGCTTGGCGTCGGCGAGGAGCTGGAGACCGTCCGATCTCGGCATGACGATGTCGGTGAGCAGGACGTCGAAGGTGCGCTCGCGGAGCAGCTTCAGCGCCGCCTCGGCATCCTCGGTCACCTCGACGTCGTAGCCGGCGGCGCGCAGGTAGTCCGAGTAGATCGTGCGCGCGAAGCGCTCGTCGTCCACCAGCAGCACCGTGGCCGCCATGGCCGCTGGTATACCATGAGCCGATGGCGACACTTCCGGCGGAGCGGAAGGCGCTGCTCTTCTCCGAGGGGGGAGTGCGCCTGGCGCTGCGGCTCTCCCAGGTGCGGGAGGTGCTGGCCGCCCCCGAGGAGGGCGGCGAGGTGCGGGTCCGCGGCGCGGCCGTGCCGCTGCTCTCCCCGGCGGTACCGCTCGGCCTCTCCGCCGGGATCGGGAGGTTCGCGGTGGTCATCGAGTCGGCGACGCCCCTGGCCTTGAGGGTCTCGGCGCTGCACGGGATCCTCGACCTGGCGGAATGCGAGGTCTTCCAGCTTCCGGCGCGAACCCTGCTCCCGCAGCCATCGCCGTTCCAGGGCGCCATCGTCGCTCGCGGCCAGATCGCCCTGGAGGTGGCCGTCTCCTCCATTGGCTGGGCCCCGCTGCAGCCGGCGGAGGACCTGCCCGACCCGCCGCCGGAGCCGCCCGCCGCGGACGAGCGCGAGTTGCTCTTCGCCCGCGACGGCCGCAACTTCGCCGTGCCGCTGTCGTTGCTCATCCAGGTGCTGGAGGGGGCTCGCGTCTTCCCGGTGCCGCTGACGCCGTCGGCGCACCTCGGGCTGCTCTACCACGAGCGCTCCATCCACCCGGTCTTCGACGTCGCCTGCCTCTACCGGCTGCCGCGATCGTCGGGGGAGGCGAGGGCCGTGCTGCTGCTCGACGCCGGTGGCGACGCGGTCGGCGTGGTCGCCGATCGGGTGCTGGGGGTGGGGGAGAGCGGTGCGGCCGGCGAGGTGGTCAGGCCTCCGTGGGATGCGGTCTTCGGCGGCTGACGCGAGTGCTGGAAACCTCCGGACAATGCGAGAAATATTGACATTCGAGCGATCTGGGCGTTAGTTCAGAAAACTCTCCGAGGACTCGGGAACGCCATGCCCAAGAACCTTCTGCTCGCGGATGACTCCATCACGATCCAGAAGGTCGTCGGCATCACCTTCGCCAGCGAGGACTACCAGGTCACGGCCGTCGACAACGGCGAGGATGCGCTGGCGCGCGCCAGGGAGACGAAGCCCGACATCGTTCTCGCCGACGTGGTCATGCCCAGGAAGAACGGCTACGAGCTGTGCGAGGCGATCAAGAGCGACCCTGAGCTGGGCAAGATCCCGGTCCTCCTCCTCTCCGGGACCTTCGAGGCCTTCGACGAGGCCCGCGCCCGGGCCGCCAGGGCCGACGGGCACATCGCCAAGCCCTTCGAGAGCCAGGCGCTCATCAACAGGGTGCGGGAGCTGGTGGAGGGGGTGAAGCCCTCGGCTCCGGTGGCGCAACCGCTGGTCTCGCGTCCCGCGCCCGCTGCCGCGCCGCCGATGGCCGCCGCTCCCGCTCCCGCGCGCCCGGCCGCGCCTCCGCCCGCCGCCATGGCGCCCGGCGCCCGACCGCCCGCTCCGGGGATGCGTCCGCCCGGCCCGGCGGCTCCAGCCCCTGGAGGAAGACCGCCGCCTCCCGGCGCCCGTCCGCCGGCTCCGGGGATGGGACCTCCGGGCGCCCGCCCACCCGGCGCGCCGCCGCCTGGGATGCGCCCGGCCGGGATGCCGCCGCCGGGGATGCGTCCACCCGGCCCTGGGGCACCGCCCCCGGGCGCCCGCCCGCCGGGTCCGGGAATGCCGCCTCCCGGCGCCCGTCCGCCGGCTCCGGGGATGGGGCCTCCCGGCGCCCGCCCGCCCGGCCCCGGCGCGCCGCCGCCCGGGATGCGCCCGGCCGGGATGCCGCCGCCGGGGATGCGTCCGCCCGGCCCTGGGGCACCGCCTGCAGGTGCTCGCCCGCCGGCAGCGGCCGCTCCTCCCGCCGCCCGGCGCCCACCCGCGCCGCCGGCCGCGGCGCCACGTCCGGCGCCGCCAGCACCGGCTCCGACGTTCCGGCCGCCGCCAGCGCCGGCGCCGGAGGCGGCGCGTGCCCGCGAGTCGTTCGGTCTCGAGCCCGAGGCGGGTGCGGCACCGGCCGCGCCCTCGCTGGATCTCGACTGGAGCGATCTCGGCGGCGCACAGGAGAAGCCGACCGAGGCCCGCCCACCGATCGAGCTGCCAGCCGAGGAGGAGCCGGGCAAGCTGGAGCTCGCCCCCATGCACGCCTTCGTCCCGCCGCCGGAGGCGGTGGGCCACAAGCCCGAGGCGCCGGCTCCCGGGGAAGGCGGGGAGGCCCAGCTTCGCCAGGCGCTCTCGCAGGCCTCGCGCGAGGTGATCGAGAAGATCGTCTGGGAGGTGGTTCCGCAGCTCGCCGAGGTGATCATCCGCGAGCACGTGGAACGCCTGGCAAAGGAGCGGCAGAACCAGTAGACCAGGCGCCGAGCGCGCTGCCGCCTCCCAGCCCATCCCTGTCCCGCCGCCGCGCGGTCCCTCCGGGAACGGGAACGGGGGCCGGGGAGGCGCCGGGAGAGAACGTGGACAGACCGAGCGTCGAGCTGCCCAAGGCGTACGATCACCACGAGGTCGAGCCTCGCTGGTACGGGTTCTGGAAGGAGCGCGGCTACTTCCATGCCGACGCCACCGATCGGGGGCGCCCGGCCTTCTGCATCGTGCTCCCTCCGCCCAACGTGACGGGGTCGCTCCACCTCGGTCACGCCCTGACCGCCACCCTGCAGGACGTTCTCTGCCGCTGGAAGCGGATGAGCGGCTTCAACGTCCTCTGGCTCCCGGGGACCGATCATGCCGGCATCGCCACGCAGATGGTCGTCGAGAAGGAGGTCCAGAGGACCGAGAAGAAGAGCCGCCACGACCTCGGGCGCGAGGAGTTCCTCCGGCGGGTCTGGGCCTGGAAGGAGCGCCACGGCTCGCGGATCGGCGAGCAGCACGCGGCCCTGGGCGCGTCCCTCGACTGGGAGCGCGAGCGCTTCACCATGGACGAGGGGCTCTCCCGGGCGGTGCGCGAGGTCTTCGTCCGGCTGCACGAGGAGGGGCTCGTCTACCGGGAGAAGAGGCTCATCAACTGGTGCCCGCGTTGCCACACCGCGCTCTCCGACCTCGAGGTGACCTACGAGGATCAGCACCGCGGCGAGCTCTGGAGCTTCGCCTATCCCCTGGCCGATCCCGAGCCGGGGCTGCCGGCCGAGATCGTGGTGGCCACCACCCGCCCGGAGACGATGCTCGGCGACACCGCCGTGGCGGTGCACCCCGAGGACGAGCGCTACCGGAGGCTGGTGGGCAAGATGGTGCGCCACCCCATCCTCGACAGGACGATCCCGATCATCGCCGACGCGGTCCTGGTCGATCCGAAGTTCGGGACCGGCGCCGTCAAGGTGACCCCGGCCCACGACTTCAACGACTTCGAGGTGGGCCGCCGTCACGGGCTCGCCATGATCACCGTCATCGGCCTGGAGGGGAAGATGACCCGCGAGGCCGGGCCCTTCGCCGGACTGGACCGCTTCGAGGCCCGGAAGCAGGTCAAGGTGGCCATGGCCGCGAAAGGGCTCGACCGCGGCGCGACGGCGCACGTGCTTCCGCTCGGCCGCTGCCAGCGCTGCGAGACCGTCCTGGAGCCGCTCCTCTCCGACCAGTGGT
>Ga0153916_10001395_pt1 | contig 17280 bp, 15 predicted proteins | sample Opewatmetagenome_FD_109642 | JGI IMG/M metagenome (GOLD analysis project Ga0153916, IMG submission 109642) | Freshwater wetland microbial communities from Ohio, USA - Open water 3 Core 3 Depth 4 metaG | ecosystem: Environmental > Aquatic > Freshwater > Wetlands | place: USA: Ohio, Lake Erie... | reverse complement strand
GCTCGATCTCGACCGAATCGCGCTGCTGCAGACCGACCGACCGTTCGTCCTGCTCCAGCCGCTGGCCTTCCTGATCTTCGTCACGGCGATGCTCTCGGAGCTGCACCGCGCACCCTTCGATATCCCGGTCGCGGAGTCGGAAATCGTCGGTGGCTACTTCGTGGAGTACTCCGGCATCCGCTGGAGCATGTTCCAGTTGACTGAATACGCCTCGATGTGGGGCTTCAGCGTCTTCGGCAGCGTCATCTTCTTCGGTGGCTGGGCCTTCCCGAAGGGTCTCGACTGGGGGTGGGGCTGGCAGCTCGCCCTGACCTTCATCAAGAGCGGGGCCTTCATCATTGCGATCTTCTGGATCCGCACCACGGTCCCCCGCCTGCGCGTCGACCAATTGATGAGCTTCTGCTGGAAGGTGCTGTTGCCGTTGTCGCTCGTGCAGCTCCTGGTGAACGGGTTCGTCATTGAATACGGGTGGCCGCAGGAGATCCTCGGCCTGACGAGCCTCGCCGGTGCGGCAGTGCTCGTCGCGATCATCTTCACCCGCGCGATCCGCCGACCGTCGAAGACAAAGCTCGTGGGCGCGTACCGCCAGGCACAGGTTCCAGAGCTATGAAAGGTGTCTTGAAGGGCCTCGCTACGACGCTTTCGACTTTCGCGAGGAAGCCGGTCACCATCCAGTACCCGGACGCGCGCCACCCGTTGCCCGTGCGCCAGCGCAGCTTCCCCGTACTGACGTGGGACTTCGACCAGGACGAGGCCTGCTGCACAGGCTGCAACATCTGCGTGCGCAACTGCCCGGTCGACTGTATGACCGCCACGATGCACGACAACCCGAAGTATGCCGAAGGCACCAGCGACCGCCGGAAGATCGTCGAGAAGTTCTGGATCGACTACGCGCGCTGCATGCGCTGCAACATCTGCGTGGAAGTCTGCCCCTTCGAAGCGATCGTGATGGATAACAACTGGAGCGGGCACGAGCACTCGGTTTACGACCGGCTCGATCTCCACATCGATATCGACGACCTGACCAAAGCCAGCCGCGAAGGCAAGCTCACCTTCCCATTCCAGCCAGAAGACACTGTCGAGGCGCTCATCGCGGAGATCTCCGGCGGTGAAGCGCCCGAAGTCCCGTTCAAAGCGTCGCGCCCGGATGCCCGGCAGCGCCAGCTCGAGCGCATCGCCCGGGGTGAGCCGGCTGCCATTCAGCTCCGTGAGCCCGAGAAGCCGAAAGCGGCCGCCGCAGCGGCCGCAGGCCCCGCTGGCGCCGAAGTCGAGGTCCTCTCTGAGTCGAAGATCCGGGCGAAGCGGATGCGCGCCGAGCGCCAGGCGAAGGAGTACACGGACAAGGGCGAAGCGGTCCCGGCCGAAATTCTCGCCGCGATCGAGCTCTATCGGAATATGAAACCCGGCGAGGCCGCCCCGGCGGCTGGCGCTGGTGCCGCTGCTGGCGCGGCCGTTCCTCGCGGGGAGTTCCCTCCGGGGATTGGCATCGGTCCCAAGGGCGACCCCAACTCACCAGAAAAGGTGCGTGCCCGCCGCATGCGCGCCGAGCGCAAGGCCAGGGAAGCGATCGCCGCGGGTGAACCCATCCCCGAGGACGTCGCGCAGACCCTGTATGACCTCGGGAGCGAGATGTCGCCGGGTGGCGGCGTTTGGGCGACGCTGGGCGGTGGGACCGCGGTAGCTACGGCACCGGCTGAAGTGGCGGCAGCTCCCGAATTCCCGCCCGGGATCGGCATCGGGCCGAAGGGCGATCCGAACTCGCCTGAGAAGGTCCGCGCCCGGCGGATGCGCGCCGAGCGCCGGGCAAAAGAGGCCCTTGAGAAGGGCGAGGAGATTCCCGAGGACGTGCTCGCCACGATCAAAGAACTCGGCGGCAAAGTTCCGGAAGGGGCGGGCAAGTGACCACGGAAGTTCTCTGGTGGTTCTTCGCAGTGCTGATCGTCGGCGCCTCCCTGGGGGTCGTTGCCGCCCGGTCGGTCATCCATTCGGCCATCTTCCTGATCGGGAGCCTGGCCGGCGTTGGCGCCATGTACGTGTTCCTGACGGTCGACTTCCTCGCGCTGGTGCAGTTCCTCATCTATGGCGGCGCGGTAACCGTTCTCATCCTGCTTGCGCTGATGCTGACGCGGGCCGATGTCACCGGACTCCCGGAAAAGGTAAACGGTCCCCAGGCGCCCTTCGCCGTGCTCGTCGGGGCCGGGCTTATGGCCATTCTGATCGGAGTAGCCGTTGGCACGACCTGGCCCGGAAATGTTGGCGACAAGGCGCTCAACATTCCGATCGAGCTGATCAGCCAGAAGCTCTTCCTGGACTATGGACCACCGTTTGTTATCGCTTCTGTTCTCTTGCTGGTAGCCCTGGTCGGGGCGATCATCCTTGCTCGGCAAGAGGAGGGCGAGTAGGACGATGGTGCCGCTCGATAACTACCTTGTCCTCAGTGCCATCATCTTCTCTATCGGCGTCTATGGAGTGCTCGCGCGTCGTAGCGCCGTGCTGATCCTGATGAGCGTCGAATTGATGCTGAATGCCGTCAGCCTGAACTTCGTCGCATTCGCCGCGTATCTCGATCCGAACCGGGTGGCAGGTGCGATTTTCGCGATCTTTGTCATCACTGTCGCCGCCGCGGAGGTGGGCCTCGCGCTCGCCATCGTCATTCGATTGTTCCGCAATCGCGCGACCGCGAACGTCGACGAGGCGGCAAGCCTCAAGTGGTAGCGAATCTCAGGAGAGCGCATGGGAGCTGAACAGGCCTGGCTGCTGGCTGCCGTCCCGGCGGGCATGTTTGTCGTGCTCGCCCTTTTTGGGCGTCTCCTCCCGCGCAAGGGTGACTTCCTGGGCGTGCTGGCGATCGGCACGGCGTTTGTCCTGTTCTTCTTCGTTCTCCACGACTTCCTGCACGTCGGAGAGTCGAACTGGCCTGTAGTCCGGGACATCAAGTGGTCCGACATCGGCTCGTTCCACCTGCGTATGGGGATCGTCGTCGACCAGATCACGATCGTGATGTTCGCAGTCATCACCACCGTCGCGCTGATGGTGAACGTCTTCTCCATCGGCTACATGAAGGGTGAGCCCCGCTACTGGTGGTTCTTCGCGGTCCTGCAGCTGTTCGCGGCATCGATGCTCATGCTCGTCATGGCCGACAATCTGCTGCTGCTCTACATCTCCTGGGAGCTGGTCGGCGTCTGTTCCTTCCTGCTCATCGGCTTCTACTGGGAGAAGCGGAGCGCCACCGAGGCAGCGAAGAAGGCGTTCATCACGACCCGCGTCGGGGACGTTGGCCTCCTGATCGGCATCATCCTGCTGTACAAGGCCACCGGCACCTTCAATATCCGCGAGATCATCGACCACGCGAAGTCCGGCGACATTGGGTCGACCTACCTCTTCGTTTCGATGTGTTTCGTCTTCCTCGGCGCCATGGGCAAGAGTGCCCAGGTCCCGTTCCACGTCTGGCTGCCCGACGCGATGGAGGGCCCGACGCCGGTCAGCGCCCTCATCCACGCGGCGACGATGGTGGTCGCGGGCGTCTACCTCACAGCCCGGATGCTCCCGGTCTTTGAAGTCGCGCACGGCACGACCCTGATTATCACTATCGTCGGGCTGGTAACGGCCCTGCTAACGGGCTTCATGGCCCTCGCCCAAACAGACATCAAGAAGGTGCTGGCCTACTCAACGGTCGGACAGCTCGGGTTCATGTTCGTGGCGCTTGGCTGCGGACGCCCGGACGCCGCGATGTTCCACCTCATGACGCACGCGTTCTTCAAGGCGCTCCTCTTCCTCGGAAGCGGCTCAGTGATCCTCGGCACGCACCACAATCAGGAGATGGGGAAGCTCGGCGGGCTCTGGAAGAAGATGCCGGTCACCGGGACGACCTTCCTCGTCGGCTCGCTCGCCCTCGCCGGTGTCGTCCCCCTCGCGGGCTTCTGGAGCAAGGACGAAATCCTCGCCGCGACGCAGACCTGGAGCGGCGGCTGGGTGACGATCCTGCTCGGCTTCGCCGCGATCATGACCGCCTTCTACTCCACGCGGCTCTTCATCCGGACCTTCCTGGGCAAACCGCTCGACCAGCAGGTTTACGACCATACGCACGAATCCCCGGCCGTGATGACGCTTCCGCTGGTGTTTCTCGCGATTCTCGCGGCGGTTGCCGGGCTGGTGGTCTTCAACGGTGTCGGCCGTGCGCTCGGATTCCCCGGAGGCATCACCGAGTTCGTCTTCCTGGAGGAACCGGAGCGCTACCACATCGTCTGGAGCCTTGCAGGCGGTTCGGTGGTGCTCGCCGTGGTCGGCATCTTCTTCGGTGCCTGGATGTACTGGGGCGGCAGCCTCGTCCGTTCGACCCGCGCGGCGGAATTCCAGCCCCGCCTCTACGAGATGATTCAGCGCAAGTTCTACTTCGACGAGCTCTACCAGGGGATGATCGACCGGGTCGTGCTCGGGTTCAGCTTCGTCGTCTCCTGGTTCGACCGCTACGTCGTGAACGACACCGGCGTGGACGGATCGGCACAGATGACGGGCTACTCCGGCTTCCTCCTGAAGCATCTTCAAACCGGCAAGGTGCCGAACTACGCAATGGGCATCGCCCTTGGCGTTGTCGCGCTGGCTGCTGCCGGACTTGTGGTGAGGGGCTAAAGCATGACCTTCGACGAGCGCCAGGGGTACATCGTGCTCGCCACACTGGCGGCTCCGCTGCTGGCGATGACGCTCCTCTTCTTCGTTCCCGGCTCGAAGAAGATGGCGGCGCGCTACATCTCGCTCGCCTTCGCGACCATCATGCTCGCGCTCTCCGTGTACATCTTCGTCGCCTACCAGGTGCATGGCGGCGACATCCAGATGCAGCTCCGCTGGGAATGGGTCCAGAACGTGGCCTTCCTCGGCAAGGATGGCATCAGCCTCCACCTTGGCGTGGACGGCATCAGCGCGCTGATGGCGCTCCTGACCGGCGTGGTCGCCTTCGCCGGGACGCTGGTCGCCTGGAAGATCGACTTCCGCACGAAGGACTTCTTCATCCTCTACTGGATGCTCATCGGCGGGGTCTACGGGACGTTCTTCTCCCTCGACCTCTTCTTTTTCTTCTTCTTCTACGAACTCGCGGTCGTTCCGCTTTACATGCTCATCGGCATCTGGGGGTCGACCCGCAAAGAATACGGCGCCATGAAGCTGACGCTCATGCTGGTCGGCGGTTCGGCGCTCATCTGGATCGGCATCTTTGCCACCTTCCACCAGACGGGGCTGGGGACGTTCGACCTGCCTACGCTCTGGAAGGCCGGCGCCGACGGTACCCTCACGCCCGAGTTTCAGAAGGTCTTCTTCCCGTTCTTCGTGGTGGGCTGTGGCGTCCTGGCCGCCCTGTGGCCGCTCCACACGTGGTCGCCCGATGGCCACATGGCGGCGCCCACGGCCGTTTCGATGGTCCATGCGGGTGTCCTGATGAAGCTCGGCGCCTTCGGGATCATCCGCCTGGGCATCCAGTTGATGCCGGCCGGTGCGAGCTTCTGGATGCCGGGTCTCATGGTTCTCGGTGTCATCGGAGCCGTTTACGGCGCGACGGCCGCCCTCACGCAGCGCGACTTCAAGCTGATCTCGGGCTACAGCTCGGTCAGTCACATGGGCTACGTGCTCATGGGGTTGGCGACCCTGAACCAGATTGGCGTCTCCGGGGCGGTGCTCCAGATGTTCAGCCACGGGGTCATGACGGCTCTCGTCTTCCTCATGATTGGCGCGCTTTACGACCAGGCGCACACCCGCGACCTGAAAGATTTCGGCGGTCTCGGCAAGGTCATGCCGATGTGGGTCATCTTCTACACGATCGCCGGGCTCGCGAATGTGGGCCTGCCGGGGTTGTCGGGGTTCACTGCCGAGTTCCACATTTTCGTCGGCACCTTCCAGACCTACCCGGTCTTCGGCGCTCTTGCCATCTTCGCGGCGGCCCTCGCGGCGGCCTATATGCTTCGCATGTTCTCGATTGTGTTCTTCGGTCCGTTCAACCCGAGGTGGTCCAGCCTGCGTGACATCACCCCCCTCGAAACGATCTCAGGCGGCCTTCTCATCGGCGCGATGCTGGCAATGGGCATCTGGTGGGCGCCGTTCCTTGACCGGGTAGGCCACTCGGTCATGCTGCTCCCGGGGGTGACAGGCTGATGGGTCGCGACTACACGATCTTCATCCCTGAATACCTGGCGGCCGGGTCCGCGGCGGCGATCGTCGCCATCGAGCTCATCTGGCCACGGTTCCGCAAGGACGCGCTCGCCTATCTGACGGCGCTGGCGGCCCTCGCCTGGTTCGTCTCGAGCCTCTTCTTCATCGGGAAGACGCCGGGGGACTTCCAGGGTCTCATCCGCACCGACAGCTTCACGACGTTCTTCCGGCTCCTCGGGGCCGGCATCGTCTTCGTGGTCGCGCTCATGTCGGCCACCTACATGCGGGAGCGCACAAAGGTCGCGGCGGAGTATTACGGGCTGCTGCTCGTCGCCGGCGTTGCAATGGTCTACATGGCCGCGGCGCGCGAGTTGATCACGGCCTACATCTCCCTGGAGCTGCTGAGCTTCTCGCTCTACATCCTTGTCGGGTACCTGAAGCGCGACAACCTCAGCAGCGAAGCCAGCCTGAAGTACATCCTCCTCGGTGCGTTCTCCAGCGCGATGCTGCTCTACGGCCTCAGCATCCTCTACGGCGTCACCGGGACGACCACCTACGACGGCGTGGCGCATGCACTCGCCACCCGCGCCGGGACAACCGACTCCGCCGTGGTTGTGAGCCTGATGCTGGTCCTCGCAGGGGTGGGCTTCAAGGTTTCGGCGGCGCCCTTCCACATGTGGGCGCCCGATGCTTACGAAGGTGCGCCCCTCCCGATCACCGCGTTCCTTTCGACTGCCTCCAAGGCGGCGGGCTTCGCGCTCATCGTGCGGCTGTTCAGCACCGCCTTCCAGGTCGACGCGATCGAGTGGCGTTGGGCCGTCGCCATCCTCGCGGCCCTCACGATGTCTGTGGGCAACCTGATCGCAATCCAGCAGACGAGCATGAAGCGGCTCATTGCCTACAGCTCCATCGGCCAGGTGGGCTACATGCTCGTCGTCATCGCGGCAATGGGGTACGGCGACGCGAAGGTCGGCCACGACGCTACCGCCGCGCTCCTGCTCCACATCACCGGATACGTCATCTCCACGCTCGCGCTCTTCGCGGCACTCACCGCCTACTACAACCGGACCGGGAACGACAGCATCGTTGGCCTGCGCGGCCTGGCAGAGACGCAGCCGTTCCTCGCGGTCGTGATTACCGCGTCGCTCTTCTCATTCGCCGGGCTGCTGTTCTTCGCCGGCTTTTCGACCAAGCTGTTCATGTTCCAGGCCAGCACTTCCCACGCGCTGATGTGGCTCATCGGCCTGGCCGTCCTGAACAGCTTCATCAGCCTCTACTACTACCTGATGGTCATGCGTCAGATCTACCTCTTCGGGCCCGAAGGCGGTCTGACCCGGTTCCGGGTGAGCCCGGTCCTTGGGGTGGTCGCCGGGGCGCTGCTCCTTGGCGTTCTGTTCATCGGCATATTCCCGGCCCCGGCATTCCGCGGCGCTGAGCGCGCGGTCAACCCGCTTTTCGACCTCAGTGCGGGATCCGTACACGTGGTGACCAGGTAGAGACCGCAACTCCGGCGTAGGTGTTTTCCGCAAAAACCGCGGAATTCAGGGAATCCTCAGCTTTACATAGCGCAATGCTACGGTTCTGGCATTACTCTGTAAGGACAGGTGCCGATAATCCCGGCGATGGCGGCCTTTTTGCCGCGGCGGGTTCGTGGGTTTCATGGAACAGTCTCGTACTAAGCGGTCAGATCGCGTGGTGTTCTACGCGACCCGGCTGGTGATGCAGTCGGCGCAGAACGTCCTGATCGCCGCGCTTTTCGTTGTCTCTGGCAGGGGCTCCCATGTGGCGCTCGGCCTCAGCAGCCTCCTCCTCGCGACGCTCCTCCCTTCCCTCCTGTTTGGCTTCCTGGGTGGTGCGGTCGTTGACCGCGTCGGTCCGGCACGAGGGTTCGCGGTTGGTGCCGTGTTGAGATTGGCAGCCGTGGCTGCGTGAGCATTCTTCATCGGCTGCGACCGGTCGGCGTGGGTGATCGCCTTCGCCTTCGCCTCAGCATCTCAGGTGTTCAACCCGGCTGAGCTGGCCCTGGTGCGAACGATCCAGACCGATGCCACACGCCGCGCGCACTCCCTTCTCGTCGTGCTGCAATATGCAGGCCAGGCTATTGGCATGCTTGTCCTGGCCCCGGTGCTCTACCTGCTGGGAGGCCCCGGGGCAATGCTTGCCGGGGCGGCGATCACCCTGGCCCTTGGCTCGGGCCTCGCCATCACGCTTTGGGTGCGGATGCGCCGGACGGAGGCCGTGAGCGTGGTTTCGTCCCACGACGCGTTCACCTTCGGCGAGACGGTCCGTTTCTTCCGGACGGAGGCGCGGGCGCGCTACGCGATGGTCGTCACCATGTTCAAAGTCGTCGTCTCACGTGGGCTCGTAGTTGCTCTCCCGCTCTATTTGCAGCATGACCTCCGCGCAGGACGGGACGCAACCGCGCTCCTTTTCGTCCCTGGCGTGATCGGCGCTGTCGTCGGGGTTGTATGGTGCAGCCGCTCAGTCACCCTGGAGCGGACGCGGGAGACAATGCGGATGGCGCTGCTCGGGATGATGGTTGCGATGTTCGCACTGTCGTTGTTTGACGGTGGCCTCGGCGTGGCGATTCAGCTCAGCCATATCGGCCCGATCGTCCACCTCGACTCTCACGAAGACGTGACCTACCTGGTGGCGCTGCCTGTTGCCTTCCTGCTGGGCCTGTCCCTCTCCGGGGCGATCATCGCGGCCCGCGTTGCCCTGACGGAGACGGCACCGCGCGGCCAGCAGGCGCGCGTCTTCGCCGTGCAGGAGACCATCACCGAGGCGTTTCTCGTGCTGCCCCTGGTAGCCAGCGGCTTCGCTGTCCAGTTCGCCGGCCCGCGGGTGCTTCTCGCGGCCATCGGGGCAGCCGCCACGATCGCCTTCCTCGCGATGGAACGGCCGGAGCGGGGTGTCCAGCTCGAGCCGCAACCGGCAACGGCCGCGCTCGACGGCGTAGCGGCTTCATAGGCGGGACGGCCGTTAGTTCTGGCCGAGGTCTCCCAGGCGGAAGGTGCTGCCGCCCTCTTCGTCCTCATCATCGTCTTCGTCGGTGTCGTTGTAGACACCGGCGGGAGAGCCCTTCCAGACGGTGACGATGAAGTCCTCGCGATAGGGGTCGGCGGTCATGACCAGGCGCTCGTCGGCCTCGTCGATAATGGCCTGGATACGCTCCTCGTTCGCATCGAGCGTGAGACAGAGCGTCGCGTAGACGTTCGCGCCCTGGAAGTGGATGTCGATCCGGCCGCAGATGCCGCCGTCTTCCAGGATGGAATAGGACTCGGAGTGCGGGGTTCGTACTTCACGTTCGAATTCGATCACAACGGCCTCACCTGCCCATCACCAAAGATGGTCCATTTGTAACTGGTCAATTCGCGAAGACCCATCGGGCCTCTCGCGTGCATCTTCTGGGTCGAGATGCCGACTTCGGCGCCAAGACCGAACTGGGCGCCGTCCGTGAACTGCGTGCTCGCATTCACGTAGACGCAGGCGGAGTCGACCTCATCGAGGAAGCGCATCGCGTTGGTGTAGTTCTCGGTCAGGATCGCGTCGCTGTGGTGACTTCCGTGGCGTTCGATGTGGTCGAGCGCTTCGTCCATCGAATCCACGATGCGAACGCCGACGCGCAGAGCGAGGTGCTCGGTCTCCCAATCGGCTTCTGTGGCCCGGTCGAGTGAGAGGCCCGGCCGTGTCAGGAGCGAGAGCGCCCGCTGATCGCCGAGCAGGGTCACCTTCGAGCCCCAGCGCTCGCTGAGCCGGTCGAGGAACGCCGGCGCGATGGCGGCGTGGACCAGCAGCGTATCGACCGCATTGCAGATGCTGTAGCGCCGGGTCTTGGCGTTGTCGACCACGGTCACCGCTTTCTCGACATCGGCTCCCTGGTCGATATAGATCTGCACGACCGCGTCGCCGTGGGCGACGACCGGCATCGTGGCGTTCATGCGCACGTGGTCGACGAGTTCCTTGCCTCCGCGCGGGACGATCAGGTCGATGAGGTCGTGGGCCTTCAGCAGGTCTTCAACGTGGGCGCGATCCGGGTCGCTGATGACCTGGACCGCATCCGCGGGGACTCCGGTGCCGGCGAGCGCTTTCTGGATGAGCTGGCCAAGGGCCGCGTTGCTGTTGCGCGCCTCCTTGCCACCTCGCAGCACGGACGCGTTGCCGCTCTTCAGGCAGAGCGCGGCGATGTCGACTGTGACGTTCGGGCGCGCCTCGTAGATGCACGCCACGACGCCGAGCGGGACGCGCCGGCGGCCGATGAGCAGGCCGTTGGGCAGCGTACGCGTGTCGAACATCTCGCCGACGGGGTCGTCGAGGCGTGCGACAGTGCGCGTGTCGGCGGCGATCCCGTCAATCCGGGCGGCTGTGAGGGTAAGCCGCTCGACGAACGCGTCTTCGAGGCCCGCCGTCCGGGCTGCCTCAAGGTCAAGGGCGTTCGCTTCGAGCACCGTCGTCTTCTCCGACTCGAGGAGTTCGGCGATCTGGTTCAGGGCGTCGTTTTTCGCGCCGGTGGAAATGCTCGCGAGCTTCTTCGAAGCGGCGCGGGCCGCAGCAGCGCGTTCACGGATGAGCGAGGTCGCGGTCGTCATGGCACACCAGTGTAACAGGGAGCCATCAAGGTGGAGGGTGGTCAGCCGGCTTTGATAATGCCGTCCGCTACGAGCTTTTCGATGTGCGATTCGTCGATGCCGACCTCGCCGAGCACTTCGCGGCTATGTTCGCCGAGCCCGGGCGCCTGCCGGGCGAACCCGCTGACAGTGCGGTCATAATCGGCGAATCCTCGCACCCCGGTGACGCCGCCGAACTGCGGGTGCTCGTACTGCTCGTAGAAGCCATCCGCCCCCAGCCACGGATCGCCGAACGTCTCGTCGATTCGCGTGACAGGGGCGGCCGGCACGCCGGCGGTGAGCAGGCGGTCGACCACTTCGGACCGGGGCATGCCGCCGACCGCGGCTTCGATCAGCCCGGCGAGAGGCCCGTCCGGCGCCTCGATCATCGCCTTGTCGGCGATGAAGCGCCCCGCCCATTCGTTGTGTCCGAGCGCGAGGCAGAGGCGGTGGAAGTGCTCCGGCTCTGAGCAGGCGATGGCTACCCAGCCGTCCTCACACCTGTAGAAACGCTGCAGGGCTCCGATGCCGATGCAATCGCGCCCTCCGACCGCGTTCGCGGGCCGCCCGGCGTACGACGTCAACTCGCCCGACTGGCAGATGATGCTCTGGCTGGTCAGCGATGTCAGGACTTCCTGCCCTTCACCGGTCTCTTCGCGGGCGTAGAGGGCAGCGATAACGCCGAAGGACGCCATCATCGCGCTGGCAACGTCGTTCACGGGAATCTGGTAGAAGACCGGCTCTCCATCGCCGCCCTGCGCGGCCATCATCCCGCTTTGCGCCTGCACGAGCGGGTCAAAGCCGGGGTCGCCCGAGAGCGGCCCCTCGGTTCCATATGCCGTCACCGAGCAGGAGACGATCCGGGGATTGATCGCCCGCAGAGTCGGGTAGTCGATCCGCAGCCGCTCCCGGACGCCGAGGCGGTAGTTGTCGATAACGGCGTCCGCGGTCCGGACCAACTCGAGGAACACGTCACGACCGGTGGGGTCCTTGAGGTCGATGCAGACGCCTCGCTTGCCGCGGTTGTAGGCCGCGAAGCCCAGCCCATACGGGCGGAACGGGTCGCCCTCGGGTGGTTCGACCTTGATCACGTCGGCGCCGAAGTTGGCAAGGATCGTCCCCGCATACGTACCCGCGATGACGGCACCCAGGTCGAGCACGCGGATACCCGCGAGCGGGCCGCCCTTCGCCCTCGGCGCTTCCTCTCCGGGGGTGACGGTCGGGGTGTGCGGGGGAATGGCGTCCGCCTTCACCGTCTGCATGAGGTGGCGGACTGAGCCGGGGGTGGCGCTCAGCTTCGCCGGCACCCCCGGCAACTCGACCGTTCCGAGATCCGGGTGCTGCAGCTCGACTCGCATCCCGTTGGCGGCGACCGTAGGACCACGGAACCACTCTTCGCGAGCGCTCACGGGGCCGCAGGGCACGCCGTTCGCCTTCAATATCGAGAGCCACTCGTCACGAGGCTTCTCCGCGAAACGGGCATCCAGCCGGACGATCGCGATCTGGTTGCCCGGCGGGCGGAGGAGGTTCATGAACTCGCCGTCGATTCCCGGTTCGGCGATGACCTCCAGCAGGTCCATCGCTTCCAGCGCCTTGAGGAAGAAGGCCTGGAAGAGCGTACCGAGGAAGAGCCACTGGCCGTCGCTGCACTGGTAGAGGCGATAGCTCGGTGAGCCGCCCCGGGGGTGTCCGCCGCCCATGCGGAGCATTCCCGCCGCGCTGACCGCTCCGCCTGAGGCCGCCGCCGACACGCCGTGGAGCCCGCTGACGGTTATCGCCTGGCCGCGTCCGCTCCTCGCTCGTTCATAGAGCGCCGCCCCGATTGCGCCGGCCGCCACCAGCGCCTGGTCGTAATGCAGCTGAGGCGTGTTGAGATGGACCGGCTGGTCGGCGTAGCTGAACTGGAGATGGGCCATCCCGCTGACGGCAGCAAGGAGATCGTGGTTCGGCGGGAGCTGACTCCAGCGCCCCTTCGTGCCGGTGGGCGGCATCGAGACATGAAGAAGCGCAGGGTTGGCCGTGGTCAGGGTGGTCGCGTCCAGCCCAAGGCGTTCGAGTTCGCCCGGGTGGGCGTCAAAGACCGCGACGTCAGCGCCTGCGAGCAGCTTGCGCGCCGTTGCCAGCCCGGGGTAGGTCGCGACGTCCAGCACCAGCCGTTGCTTGTTCCGATTCCAGCAGAGGTAGCCGGGGCGGGCCTTCGCCCGGTCACCGCCCGGGGGCTCGACCTTGATTACTTCGGCGTCAAAGTCGCTGATGAGCATGCAGGCCATGGGGCCGGCAATACCCTGGGTAAAGTCGATGATGCGGAGTCCCGAGAACGCGCCTGGCATGAGGCGGAAGTATACGCAGTCGCGACGATTCTGCTCGAACGGCCGGGCGACCGGGCAGGGTGCCCTCAGTGTTCGGCGACGATGCCCTCAGGCACCCTGGCAGCAGCCTGGCGCATTGTCTCAGCCGCGTCTTCGTCATGGATCAGGAATGAAGAGACGACGCCGATGACGCCGATCGCCACTGCCGCGAAGAAGGCATCGTGAAACGCCAGCAGGCTGCCCTGTTGGGCGGCTGCCTGCTTCGCGGCGGGCGCGGCGGAGGCGACGGCCGTGGCGACGTGCGTCTTGAGCCGCGAGGTCAGCACCGTCGCGAGAATCGCGACCCCAAGAGAGCCCGCGACCTGCCGATTTGTGTTGAAGATGGACGAGGCCCGGCCGGTGCTCGCGGGACTGACGGTCGAGAAGGCCGAGGCCTGGAGCGGGATAAAGGTGAAGGCCATCGCGATGCCGCGCACGAACATCACCCCGGCGATCAACCAGACACTGGTTTGGAGGTCAACCAGGAGCATGAGCCCCGAACTCAGACCGAACATCGTCAGTGCCACGGCGAGCAGCCGTCGCGGCCCGGCGACCGGATAGAGGCGCCCCGACACCTGGGCGAAAAGGACCGTCCCCGCAGCTGACGGCAGGAGGATGAAGCCGGTCTCGATGGCTGAGAAGCCCCGCAGTTCCTGGAGGAACAGGGGCATCAGGAAAAGGACGCCGAGCAGGCTTCCCATCGCCGTGAAGGAGACGATGTTCGCGCTCCGGAACATCCGGTCGCTGAAGAGACGCAGGTCCAGCATCGGCGTTCGCTGCCGCAGCTCCGTGACGATGAGGAGAGCGAAGCAGGCGACGCCGGCTATGCCGGTGCCCGCGACGCTCAGCGAGCCCCAGCCGTGTTCGGGGCCCCGGGATAGCGCATACAGGACGAGCGCCAGGCCCGCCCCGGAGAACAGGAACCCGCGTGCGTCGAAGCCGCCGGCGGTCGGCTCCTTGTGTTCCTCGAGGAACGTGGAGCTAAAGACGAGTCCGATCAGGCCGATCGGCAGGTTCACATAAAAGATCCAGCGCCAGTCCACGTAGTCGACGAGCCAGCCACCGACAATCGGGCCGAGTGCCGGCGCGATGACCGTGGGCACCGTCAGGATGAGCGAGGCCCGGGCGCGCTCTGAAGGCGGGAACGCCCGGAAGAGCATCGCCGTCCCGACGGGCGTCATCATGCCTCCCCCGACCCCCTGGAGGATGCGGAAGGCAATGAGCTGGCCAATGCTCTGGGAGACGCCGCAGAGCGCCGAGCCGGCGATGAACATCGTCAGTGCGAAGAGGAACGTTTTCTTCGTCCCGAAGCGATCTCCGATCCAGCCCGATGCCGGGATCCAGATCGCGAGGCTCAGCAGGTATCCGGTCACGACCCACTCCAGGGTCGAATTGCCGGCGTGGAAGCGGGTTCCCAGCGTCGGCAGGGCGACGTTCACGATCGTCAGGTCCATCAGGTCCATGAAGAGGCCGAAGAGGAACGCGGCGGCGACCAGGTACTTGTACTGGACAGTGTTGAGACGCATCGAAGTCAGATCCTGAGGGTTGGCGTGCGGCCGGTTCCGGCACGGCACGGGGGAGACGAAACCGTTCCGACCACCGTGTCAGGTGGTCCGTCTAGCCGCGGTAAACCAGGTGGGTCGGGCGTGGCCCGCAGACGTCAGTCGGCCAGCTTCACCAGCATCTTGCCGATGTTCTCGCCGTTCATCATCCCGATGAGCGCCTTCGGCGCCTCTTCGATGCCGTTGTGGATGGTCTCCTTGTACTTGACCCGGCCTTCCTTGAGCCAGTTCGTCATGTCGTGGTTGAACTGCTCGCGGAGCTGGGGGAAGTCGGCGCCGACGAAGCCGCGAATGGTGATGCGCCCGTAGATGATGTTCGAAAGGGTCGTGACGCCCGTCGAGATCGAGCCGAAGTTGTTGTAGGCCGAGATCATGCCGCAGACGGGGATTCGCCCGAGCAGGTTCATCCGCGGCAGGGCCGCATCGAGGTGGTCGCCGCCGACGTTGTCGAAGTAGACATCGATGCCTTTGGGCGCCTTCTCCTTCAGCGCCTTCCGGATGGGTTCCGTCTTGTAGTTGATCGCCGCGTCGACGCCGAGTTCGTCCTTGAGCCAGCGGCACTTTTCGTCGGAGCCGGTGCTCCCAATGACGTAGCAGTTCTTGATCTTCGCGACCTGCACCGCGACCGACCCGACCGAGCCGGCGGCGGTTGAGACGAATACCTGCTCGCCCTCCTGCAGCTTGCCGATGTCCAGCAACCCTCCGTAGGCGACGAAGCCCGAGCCGCCGAGGGTGTGGAGATAGACCGTGGGCGACAGGGCCGGGTCGACGTGCATCTTCGAGAGCCGTTCGCCGTTCGAAACGAAGTACTCGCGGAACGAGAGCCCGTTCTGGACCAGGTCGCCTTCCTTGAAGGCGGCGTTCCGGGATTGCACGATCCGCCCGATGGCGGCGCCGCCCATCGCCTGGTTCAGGGGCTGACCGGCGGAAAGCCGTGGCCGCATCGCCGGGTCGAGGGTCATGTAGAGGTTCTGGACCATCACTTCGCCCTGGCCAGCGTCCGGGATGGTCTGCTCGACCAGTGCGAACTCTTCTTCCTTCGGCATCCCATCGGGACGCGCTACCAGGTGAACTTCTCGACTCGTTACGGGCATTAAAGGACTCCTTGTGTCGCCTGGGCGAACCGGGAAAGCCTATCGCACAGGTGTGGCTCGTGTCGCGGTCAGCTCGCCGGGCGTGGACTTCGCCGGAACAGCGCATATACGTAAGGCCGGGGCGCGCCCGAAGGATTGATGTAGACGTGGTCGAAGGACTCCAGTAGTGCGAAGTCGGCCCCCAGGAACTCCGCGAGCATCCCAGCGTCGTAGTTGCGGACGGGCAGGCCGCTACAGTCCGGCGCGCCGGTGAGCGAAAAGGCGGCGAGGATCGCATAACCGCCGGGCTTGACCGCCTGGCGGACGAGGTTCGCGTAGGCTGCCCGCTCCTCCTCGGATATGAGGAAGTGCAGCACCGCGCGGTCGTGCCAGAGCGAGACGTCCCTGAGCTTACGGGCGGCCACGGGGTGCGCGAGGTCATCCACGATCCAGCGCACTGAGGCCGCTCGGTCCGGGGCCAGCCGTGCTCTGAGGACATCGAGGGCCGCCTTGCTGATGTCGAGCGCTACCAGGCGGCGGAAGCCGCGGTCGAGCAGGGAATCGGTGAAGGTTGAAGAGCCTGCGCCGGCATCGACCACCAGGTCGTCCGGGGCGAGGTCGCAGCGGTCCACGAGCAGCAGCGACTTCTCCGGCGTCTCCTCCCACCAGCCCGTCTTGTCGGTGGGTCTCCCCGTGTGGAACTCGTCCCAGTACTGCTGCATCGCCATCCGGCCGACACTCCTCGTCGATCTGTCTCGCATGGTAGCTGAACCATGGCTCAATGGGCCGCGCCATGCGACGCTGCCGTCGTCAACAAGGAGGAGCACGGCACCATGCTGATCGCCACAACCAATGACCTGCCCGGCTACGAAGTGACCGAGGTCCTGGGAGAGGTCTTTGGACTCACGGTTCGTTCGCGAAACGCCTTCTCGCAGATGGGTTCGGGCCTCAAGTCCATGTTCGGAGGCGAACTCAAGGGGATGACCCAGGCGCTCACCGATAGCCGCAACCAGGTGATGCAGCGCATGGTCGAGGAGGCCCAGGCAAAGGGCGCCGACGCGATCCTCGCGATGCGCTTCGACACGTCGGAGATGGGCCCGAACTGGACCGAGATCTGCGCCTACGGCACGCGGTGAAGACCCGGCGGATTGGCTGACGGGGGAGATCGCGTTGAGCTGACGGGAAGGACTTCGAGTGACAGAGCCCCCTTTGGACTCGGCGACGAGTTCAGTAATCATCAGATCCCGGCGTCTTGCCGGAGGACTTTCCAGGAGGACTCCTCCGCATGCTGTCCATAACGCTGTTAGAATTATTGCGGAATCCGCGAGGGACAGGAGAGCGATTGCAAAACAAAGACTGGACACTGTTGGCGATCTCTGCGGCGCAGGGCGAGAGCCTGACTCCGGTCCAGCTACAGAAGAGCCTCTTTCTGATGGGGCAAAATGCGCCTTGGGCCGTAGGGCGAAGCTATTACCATTTCTCTCCCTACAACTACGGCCCGTTCTCACAACGCGTCTACACGGACGCGGAGGTGCTTGCTCGCGACGGTCTGGTG
>Ga0153916_10001393_pt1 | contig 17288 bp, 17 predicted proteins | sample Opewatmetagenome_FD_109642 | JGI IMG/M metagenome (GOLD analysis project Ga0153916, IMG submission 109642) | Freshwater wetland microbial communities from Ohio, USA - Open water 3 Core 3 Depth 4 metaG | ecosystem: Environmental > Aquatic > Freshwater > Wetlands | place: USA: Ohio, Lake Erie... | reverse complement strand
TCAGGGCCGTGCACTTCTCGAAGCTCTCCAGCGCCTGGTCCAGCTCGCCGGTATGGAACAGGGCGATCGCGAGGCGGTAGTGGGCGGCGTTGTAGTTGGGATCGATCTGGAGGCAGCGACGGTAGGCACGGATCGCCTCCGGCATGTTGCCCCGGTGATAGTACGCGACACCCAGATCGTACGAGCAGAGCACGCACTTGGGGGCGAGCTTCACGGCTTTCTCGTACCGCTCGATCGCCAGATCGAGTGTGCCCTGGTGGAAGTACATCGTGCCCAGCAAATGGTTTGCCAGGACGTTGTCGGGCTCGGCCTCGACGAGGCGCTCGAGCTCGCGCCGCGCCTCAGTGTGCTTTCCTTCCGTTTCGGTGACCAGCGCGTGGAGCAGCCGGTGGTCGATGAACGCATCTCGCAGGAACAGTCCGCACTCGGCGCAGAACTTGTCAGTGTCGGCCGTCTCGTGGCCGCATCGCTTGCATCGCATCGGTAGCGTCTCCTTCCTGATGGGGGGCGGGGCCCCGGTGGCCCGTACAAAGATGCGCTCCGCGTTGGCGACCCACAACGCGGCCGGGGCGCAGCCCGGGCTGCCCCTCGCGGCGGAGCGGCCTCCCCTGCAACTTTCGGCCTCGCTGACGGCAACGGAGATCGCATGGCCTCGTACGATATCGGGGTGATTCCCGGCGACGGCATCGGCCCGGAGGTCCTGGCCGAAGGGCTCAAGGTGCTCGACGCGGTGGCCTCCGCGGAGGGGTTCCAGTACAAGCTCGTCGAGTACCCCTACAGCGGCGCGTACTATCTCAAGACCAAGGAGCTCGTGCCGGGCTCGGTGATCGACGAGTGGCGCACGCTGGACGCGGTGCTGCTCGGCGCCATCGGGCACCCGGACGTCGAGCCCGGCCTGGTGGAACGATCGGTTATCCTGGGCCTGCGCTTCGGGCTCGATCTCTACATCAATCTCCGCCCCATCAAGCTGTACGCCGAGCACCTCTGCCCGCTCAAGGGGAAGGGCCCCGCCGACATCGACTTCGTGGTCGTGCGCGAGAACACCGAGGGCATGTACTCCCAGATCGGGGGCCACTTCAAGAAGGGTACCCCGGACGAGGTGGCGCTCGTCAACGGCGTCTACACATGGAAGGGCTGCGAGCGGGCGTCGCGCTACGCGTTCGAGATGGCCCGGAAGCGCGTCCTGGAGCGCGGCCCGGGACACAAGGCCCAGGTGACGCTCGTGGACAAGGCCAACGCCGTCCGCCCGCAGGACATCTGGACCCGCGCGTTCGCCGCCGTGGCGCGGGACTTCCCCGAGATCGGGACGGACCACGCGTACGTCGACGCCTGCTGCATGTGGATGATCAAGAACCCGGAGTGGTTCGACGTGCTGGTCACCGCCAACTTGTTCGGCGACATCATCACCGACCTGGGCGCGATGCTGCAGGGTGGGATGGGGATCGCGGCGTCCGGCAACATTCACCCCGGCAAGACCTCGATGTTCGAGCCGATCCACGGCTCCGCCCCCAAGTACGCGGGGAAGAACGTGGCATGCCCGCTCGGCGCGATCGGCGCGGTCGGGATGATGCTCGACTTCGTCGGAGAGAGGCGCGCCGCCGCCCGGGTCGAGCGCGCCGTGGCCGATCTGCTGGCGAGCGGCGCGGTGCCCTCGGCCGATGCGCGGAGCGGGATCGCGACGTCCGCGATGGGCGACATGGTCGTGCGGCAGCTGGGGCGCGTGTAGCGCCGCGGCCTACGCGACGACGGCCTTGCGGGTGTAGATCGTCGCGAACTGGAGCAGCATCAGGAGCTGGCAGTCCTCGCAGTCATCCGCCACGTCTTCGCGGCGGACCGGCTCGGCGCGCACCTCGTAGCCCAGGGCGGCGTACAGCTCCACCGCCTCCCGGGCGCGCGCCCCGTCGGTCATGAAGCGCCGCTCCCAGCCCTCCGCCAGCAGCTGCGGGTCGCCCTGGAGCGCGGCCTCGGACAGCATCCGCCGGGCCTCCTGCCCCACGATCGCGCCGAGCGATCGGGCCAAGTCCCGCTCCTCCGAATCCGCCGGCGGTCGCTCACCCATCGGCAGGCACGTCAGTGCGCGGTCTGGGCAGACGATCCCGCGGCGTCCCGCAGCCGGCGCTGGCCGAGCAGCGCCGCGCCGAGGGCGGACGTGAACTGCACCAGATCGCCGTCCGGCACGTTCACCTCCATGCCCAGCTCCGTGCGCACCACGTCCACCATCCGCCGGAACCGCAGGATCCCGCCGATCAGCGTGAACTCGGGCTCCATGCGGACCCGCTTCATCAGCTGCACCGACCGTCCGACCAGGGAGACGATGGCGCCGTGCATGATGTCCGCCGGGGCGACGCCCTGCGACAGGTGATTGATCACCTCCGACTCGGCGAACACCGCGCACACGCCCGAGATCGCGATGGCCTCCTTCGACGTGTCCACCAACGGGCCGATCTCCCGCGTCTCATACCCCATGTAGCGCGCCGTCTTCTCGAGAAACGCCCCCGTGCCCGCGGCGCACTTGTCGTTGAGCCGGAACGACTTGACCTTGGCGCCGTCGCCCAGGCGGCTGGCCTTCATCGTCTGGCCGCCGACGTCGAGGATGGTGCGCGTCCCGGGGAAGAGCAGGGTCGTGCCCCGTGCGGCCGCGGTGAGGTCGGTGACCTTGAGATCGGCGATCCCCACCTGATGACGGCCGAACCCGGTGGCGACCACGTATGCCACCTCGCGCGCCGCGATTCCGGCGTCCGCGGCGGCCGCCGCCAGGGCCTGCTCGGCGACCTGCGTCAGCTTGAAGCCGGTGGGGAGCATGGCGCGGCCGGCGATGTCGCGCTGGCCGGAGAGCAGCAGGGCCTTGGTGTAGGTCGAGCCGACGTCGATGCCCGCCGTGTAGCGCGTCATGCGTCCGCCCTCACGGGGGCTCGGGCCGCGAGAATGTGATCGAGGGCGAAGAGCGCGGCGCCCAGCGCCCCCATGTAGTGCGATTCCTCGCTGACGTTGACCCGATGGCCGAGGCTCGCCTGCAGCGCGTCGATCATGGCCACGTTGCGCGCGACGCCGCCGGTGAACGTGACCTCGTCCTCGATGCCGACGCGGCGCAGCAGGCCGGCGGATCGGCCCGCGATCGACTGGTGCACGCCGAGCAGGATGTCCTCGATCTTCTTGCCCCGGCCGAGCCACGAGAGCACTTCCGATTCGGCGAACACGGTGCAGGTGGTGCTGATCTTCACGGCCCGCTCGCCGCGCAACGCCGTCGCGCCGAGGTCCGCGAGCGGGATGTCCAACGCGCTCGCGGCCGCGCCGAGGAAGCGCCCGGTGCCCGCCGCGCACTTGTCGTTCATGCAGAAGTCGACGATCTCGCCGGTGGCGGCAACCCGGATGGCCTTGGTGTCCTGGCCCCCCATGTCCACCACGGTGCGCGTGGCGGGGAACATGTGGACGGCGCCGCGTCCGTGGCAGCTGATCTCGGTCACCTGGGTGTTGCCGAACGTGACCTTGTACCGGCCGTAGCCCGTGCCGACGACGTACTCGACCTCCTCCTCGCGCAGGTCGCCGGCGGCGAGCGCCTCCTGATAGGACTCTTCCGCGGCGCGGACCACGTTGGCGCCGGTCATCGTCAGCGATCGCGCCACGATGCGCCGTGCTTCGTCGATGATCACGGCCTTGGTTTGCGTGGACCCGACGTCCACGCCGGCTGCATACGCCATGGGGCTCCCCTGAAGGCGGTCGTCTACGCCTGCCGGCCCGCGGCCTGGCGCTCACGCGAGGCCAGGCCCTCGAAGAACGCGTCGATCCGGTTCTTGAGCTGCGCCTCCGAGACCACGCGGCGGTCCATCATGTCGGACTCGATATAGAGACTCGGGACGTCGCGCTGGCGCATCAGCGCGCGCCGGCTGTCGGCGAGTCCGGTCGAGACGGTGCGACAGCTCTTGATCGGGTGGTACACGATTCCGTCGGCCTGGAACTGGTCGACCATCTCGAGCAGAATCCCCGTCTGGTAGAACATGTTGTCCATCGCGTCCCGGACGCTGATGAGCACCCCCTGGGCTAGGCTCTCCAGGGGACGGCGCGTATCGTATTCGAAGCCGCGACTCGCGCCGCCGGAGGCGAAGCGCAGGTAGGTCGAGGTCACGAACGTGCCGCCCAGCTCCGTGAACATCTCGGAAAAGCGGCGGAAGATGGGGTAGCAGGGTACCCCGACGAAGATCAGCCGGTAGCGCTCGTCGGTGATCGTGCCGATGCCATGCGCGCTCTTGTACTCCATCTCCTCCACGAGGTCCGCGAAGTAGGCCGCGCCCTGCGGGAGTCCCCGGAACCCGTTGGCCACGCCGAGATAGATCGTGCCATCGGTGAGGGCGTTGAACACCGAGGGCCGGCTGCGATTCAGCTCGAGCACCCGCTTCCAATGCCGGCTCATCAGGTTGGCCTGCTCCATGCTCTCCCGCAGCCGGTCGACGTCGAAGCCGACCCCGGAGACTCGCTCGAGCAGCGGGATCAGCTCGTGGAGCTGCGCCTCCACGTACCGCCGGTCGTTCGCGAAGTCGGAATCGCCGGGCCACGTCTGGGTGCCGGCTGCCCGGGTCCCGGGAATGTCGAGCGTGAACGTCGGGATGTGGTACATCCGCTCCCAGATCTCGGCCCACTTGATGTAGGTATTGCAGGCGTTGGTGTACACCGCGATCCCCGGCTTGGGAATCCGCCCCATCGGCAGGTCGCCGCCGCGGAGTTGCGTGGCCACGTCGGCCTTCACGTAGCCGCACACGTCCGGCGAATAGCCGTAGTCCTCGGCCTCGTTGAGGTACTCGTGCGCCACCCGGCGGACCGCCGTCTGCAGCGAGTTGATTTCGGGGAACACGATGGGCAGATCGAACACGCGCAGCAGCTCCGCGAGACTGCCCATCACGAACACGTAGGCCGCCCCTCTGCCCGCGGCCGCCGCCGCCCCGAGCCCCTCGAACCACTCGCGGAACAGCCGGGCCCCGTCCTTGTTGCCGCGTCCGACGATCGTCGCGTCGCTCACGTCCGCCATGGGGAACTCCGCCTCACTCGAACAGGATGTTCTCGACGAACGTCTCGAGCTGCACTTCGAGATGCTCGAAGCTGGTCATGTTTTCCTCGAACTCGCTCACGAAGTAGGGCACGCCCTCCTTGTCGAGCGCCCGCGTGTACGCCACCTGCTCCTCGAGCCCCGGCTCGCACATCTTCGCCGCCGTGACGATCGCGGCCTGCGCGTCGGCGCCGCGCAGACGCTCGAGCAGCATCCGCTCCTTCGGCTTTCGCAGGTCGTGCTGCACCGGGCTGTACGACGAGTGCTCGAGGTACGCCTCGGCGAGGTTGCGCAGCGGGTCGCCGTGGACGGCGACGTCGTCGAGGATCCAGCGCAGGCCGATCATCAGGTCGTCGTCCACCACATAGCAGGACTGGCCGATCATCCGGATCAGGTCGAGGGGCGGCTGCTCGCAGAACCCGCCCTCGAAGGCCACGCGAATCCGGTCCTGACGCTTGGCGGGACGCGCGCGCAGCAGCGGCAACACGGTCCTGAGCAGCGCGTTGTGCTCCTCCCGCGGGATCATGCCGCCGATGGCCATCAGCGCGTAGGCATCTTCGGCGGCGACGAGCCACGGGGTGGCGCGCTTCAGGGCGTACAGCTCGCGCAGCAGCGCCCGGTTCTCGTTGAACACGGCGAGCGATGCCCGGAGGCCGTCGTCAGTCACGTGCCCGCCGGTGACCTGCTCGACCGCGCGCCGCAGCCGATCGTACTCGCCCCGCAGATACTCAGCCGCGTGCGCCGAGTTGGCGTTCTGCGGGAGGTAGAGGATCTGGCAGGGATAATCGAAGTTCCGACCCCACACCGCCGCGAGATTGCGCGCGGCGTCGCAGATCGGGTGCGTGACGAACATCTCCAACTCAATGCGATGGCTCAGCACGAGCTCGAGCGAGCTCTTCACGATCGAGCAGAGATACGACCCGAAGTGCGAATCGGCCTGAGCGGGCTCCACCGGCCCGCCGCGCACCTTGAAGGGCAGCGCGCCGGCGGCGTGAACGATCTCCTCGGGGAAGTAGACCTGGAAATGGCCCACGACCTTGCCGCCGGCCTCCCGCCACCGGCGCACCGTGGGATAGTCCGGGTCGTCCAGCAGCTCGCGGCAGGCGTACAGCGCCTCGTCGAGCGGTCGATCGTGCCATGCGGGAAACGTGACGAGGCCGCTCATCGGTGGGCCCACGAAGGCTGGCGCTTCTCGAGGAAGGCGGTGAGCCCCTCGAGCGCGTCCGCCGTCCCCATCAGGTCGTGGAGGTAGAGCCGCTCGGCCGTCGCGAACGCAGCGGGGCGCACGGCGGCCTCGCCCGCCCGGAGCGCCCGTTTGGCGATCCGCAGCGCCGCGGCGCTGTGGCGCACGATCCGCCGGCACAGCGCGAGCGCCGCTTCCTCGACCCGGTCGTCCGGCACGACCTTCGCCACCAGTCCCGCACGCTCCGCGTCGACCGCCGTCAGCGGATCGCCTGTGAACAGGATCTGCGCCGCCCACCCCGGTGCGCACAGCCCGGGCAGCAGCGCGGCCGCCGCCGGGGCGATGACGCCGAGCATGATCTCGGGCTGCCCGAAGCTCGCGCCGTCGCCGGCCACGATGATGTCCGCCCCCTGAGCCAGCTCGAACCCCCCGCCCAGGCAGCGGCCGCGCACGGCGGCCACGACCGGCAGCGGGAAGTCGCGCAGCAGGGCGATCGTGCGCATGAACTCGGGAATGAGCTGCGCGAACGCCGGTGGCAGGTGTTCGCCCACGTCCGCGCCCGCCGAGAAGTGCTTCCCCTCGGCCCCGAGCAGTACGACCCGGAGCCCGTGCTCGGCGGCCAGCCGCTCCAGCGCATCGCGCAGCTGGCGCAGCAGGTCCCGCGTCAGGATGTTGAGCGGCGGTTGGCTCAGCGTGAGCGCGCCAATCCCGTCTTCGATTGTCACCGTTAGGCTCATTCGAGTACCCTCGTCACTTCACCCCTGGCCTTCCTGGGATTACGTCGGCGTGGACTCATGCCGACTGCGCCGCCTTCGACCATGCGGTGCCGGGTCGCTCCAGACTGTAGTAGACCTTGATCTCCTCCAGCTCCTCGAACGTTCGCGGGACTACCTGGAGCGCCATCCCGATCGCGATATCGGCTTCGGGGACCGTTTCCCCGAACCAGGCGAGCGCCCGGCCGCCCTCCGCGAGATCGACGACCCCGATGATGTATGGGGCCAGCTCCTCGAAGCCGGTCGGTGCCGCCACGATCTTGGTGTAGGTGGTGAGCGTTGCCTTGCCGCTCACCTCGGTGAACTCGAAGTCGCCGCTCATGCACGCGTGGCAGTCAGCCCGCGGGGGGAACGTGGTTGCCCCGCACCGCTTGCAGCGGGAGCCCATGAGCCGACCGTCCCGGAGGTGCCGGGCGAAGTCCGACACCTTGGTGTACGGCGTGAAGTTGACCTTACCGAACCACTTGAACATGGCTCAATCCCTCGTGAGGACCTGGACGAAGCAGTACTGACCGATCCCGCCGACGTTGTGCGTGAGACCGACGTCGGCATCGGGCACCTGGCGCTCGCCGGCCTCGCCGCGCAGCTGCTTGGCGATCTCGTACGTCATCGACACGCCGGTGGCCCCGATCGGGTGGCCCTTGGCCTTGAGGCCGCCGTCCACGTTCACCGCCACCGTCCCGCCGATGTAGCTCTGCCGCGCCGCCACGAACGGGCCGCCCTCGCCCTTCTTGCAGAACCCCAGGTCTTCGTAGGCCATGATCTCGGCGATCGTGAAGCAGTCGTGCACGTCCGCGACCTTGACGTCGCGTGGGGCGATCCCCGCCATCGCGTACGCCTGCGCCGCGGCCAGCTCCGCGCTGGGGAGCCCGACGAGGCTCGGCCGTCGCAGCACGGACATGCTGGCGGTGGCGCACCCCATCCCCGACAGCCACACCGGGTGCCGGGAGAGCGCCTTGGCGCGTTGCTCGCTCGCCAGGATCACGCAGGCGGCGCCGTCCGCGTTGGCGCAGCAGTCGTACACCTGGAGGGGGGTCGCCACGTGCTCGGACGCTGCGGCCTTTTCCCGCGTGATCTCCTTGCGAAACAGGGCCCGCGGGTTCCTGGCGCCGTAATAGTGGTTCTTCACGGCGACCTCGAGCAGCTGCTCGCGCGTGGTGCCGAACTCGTGCATGTGCCGTTTGGCGAACATCGCGTAGTAGCCGGGGAACGTCGTCCCGAAGCCCGACTCCCACTGCACCTCGCCGACCCGTCCCATCAGGGCGAGGATCTCGGGGGTGGACAGCTCGGTCATCTTCTGGCAGCCGATCACCGCCACCACGTCGTGCAGGCCGGACCGGATCGCCATCCACGCCGTCCGGATGGCGGCGCTGCCCGAGGCGCACGCCACCTCGGTGAGCCAGGTGGGCTTCGGCACGAGCCCGAGGTATTCCTGGACCACGCCGGCCAGCGAGCGCTGCTTGTGGTACTCCGGGACGGCACCAATCACGGACGCGTCGATCGCGCTGCGGTCGATCGCGGCGTCCTCGAGCGCGTCGCGGAACGCCTCGAAGGCCAGCTCCTGGACCGTCGCATCGCTGCGCCGGCCGAACACCCCGTGTCCGAGGCCGATGATGCCCACTCTAGTCATCGCGGTTTCGCATCCCGTCTACATGTACTGGCCGCCGTCGATCTTGACCACGTCTCCCGTGATGTGGCGCGCGCGGTCCGAGCAGAGGAAGGCGACCAGATCCGCGCACTCCTCGGCGGTGGCGAACCGCCCCAGGGCGGTCTCGTCCATCGCCTTGGTCAGGAGCTCGGGCGGGATGTGCTCCGCCATCTCGGTCATGACCATGCCGGGAGCGACGACGTTGACGTTGACGTTGAACTTCCCCAGCTCCCGGGCAAGCGACTTGCTCATGGCGATCTCCCCGCCCTTGGACGCCGCGTAGTTGGTCTGGGCGAACTTGCCCCGCAGCCCGTTGATCGAGGAGATGTTGACGATCTTGCCGCTCTTCTGGTCCTTGAACACCAGCGCGGCGGCCTTGTTGTAGTTGAAGTACCCCTTGAGGTTCACGTTGATGACCGTGTCCCATTGCTCCTCGGTCATCTTCCAAATCACGCCGTCCCAGTTGACCCCCGCGTTGCACACCATGATGTCGAGACGCCCGAACGCCGCGACCACCGTTTCGACCATACGCTGCGCGTCGGCGTAGCTCGCGACATCGGCCTTCACGGCGAGCCCGCGACGACCGAGCGCCTCGATCTTGGCGACGACGGCCTTCGCCTCGGTGTCGTGGCGGCGGTAGTTGATCGCCACGTGGCAGCCCTCGCGCGCCAGGGTCAGCGCGATCGCGGCCCCGATTCCGACGCTGCCACCGGTGACGATGGCGCTCTTGTCCTTGAGACCCAGGTCCATGGGGCTCAGCCCTCCTGATACTGCGGCGAGATCGCGCGGAGCAAGTCGTCATCCCACCGGTGACCCGCGGCCAGGAGCTGCCGCAGCTTGATGAAATCCACCTCACGTCTGCCTTTGGGACCCTCGTTGAAGGCGCGGAACCCGGCCCTGCCCTCGGTCATCATGTTGAGCGCGAGCCACTCGCGGTTGGTCACGTTGGTGTTGTCCCAGTGCCACTGCTTGTGCTTGCGCAGGCTGTTCACCGTTTTCGAAACGCAGTCGGGCATCAGCATGAGCATCTTGGTGCACAGCGCCTCGACCGCCTCGTCCAGCCGGGTGAGATCCGTCGTCGCCTTGGCGAGCACCACCTTGGCGGCGTCGCGCTCCGGGCCGGTCTTGAAATCGCCGAATACGATGTTGCCGAACGCGTCGGCGAAGCGGTCGATCACCACCATCGGATTCGGGATCCACTGGCCGTCCACCTTGAGCGCCGGCACGACCTGGTTGATCAGCCCGAGGTACAGCGCCCTGTGCGCGCTCCATATGTCGCACAGCACGCCGCTCTCCATCGCTGCGGAGAAGTCGACGTAGAGCGGCAGGAAATCGGTCGAGCCGCCGTCGGGGGCCGAGCCATGCCTCGGGCCGGCCTGACCGAACCGCGCGGTGTCGACGGCGATCGTGAAGTCGCAGGCCATGCCGATCTCCTGGCCGCCTGCGACGCGCATCCCGTTCACCCGGTTCACGACCGGCTTGTCGCACCGCAGGATCGCGTCGATCATGTCGTTGAACAGTCGCATGTACTGCTTGTACTCCTGCGGATTCCCGGCGTAGTACTCGGCGTACTCCTTGGTGTTGCCCCCGGTGCAGAACGCCTGATCTCCGACCGCCGTGAACACGCAGCACACGACGCTTCGGTCCATGCTGGCCTGCCGGAACGCGAGGATCACTTCCTTCACGCTGTCGGTGGTGTAGCTGTTGAGCTGCGTCGGGTTGTTCAGGATGATCCAGGCGTTGTGCAGTCCCGAGACGGGCTTCCCCTGCGGGTCCCGCACCGGGCGCAGCTCGTACTGGATATCCCGAAACGCGACGTCGGGAACCAGCGCATGGCTTTTCAGCATCAGGGTGTCCCTCTCAGTGCCAGTCGGGCACCAGAATCGCCCGGCGCGTGATCGCGTGTTCGGCGACGCGCCGGACGACGTCCGGCCCGGTGCTCATGGGGAACGTTTCGATGAACGGCGCCAGGGTGACTTTCCCGCCCGTGACCAGCGCGAGCGCCGCGGGGTACAGCTCCGGCTTGCAGCCCCACGTCCCCTGGATCGTCGCGTCGAACGCCATCGCGTTGCTCAGGCGCAACGCGACCTTGCCGAGCGTGAACCCGATGACCATCAGGGTGGACGCGTAGGTGAGCAGCCCGAACGCCGTCTCCTGGCCGCCGGGATGCCCGGAGCACTCGAACAGCTTCCAGCTGTGCTCGGGGCAGCCCCACGCCTTCGCCTGTTGGCGGATCTGCTGCCGCACGTCCTTGAAGTCGAGCGCGGCGGAGTTGAGCGTGAGCCGGGGACCGTGCGGGGCGATCGCGGCGAGCTTCGCGTCGTCCACGTCGATCGCCACGACGTGGGCGCCCGTGGCAGCCGCGATCTGCGCGCAGTAGGTACCGACACCACCCAGCCCCACCACGATCGCGACGTCGCCGGCGCGGAGGCTGCTTCGCACGATCGCCTGATAGGGTGTCGTGACGGCGTCGGCCACGACCGACAGGTCGGCCAGGCGATACGGCCCGCGGTCCCCCACGGCGCATAGCCCACGGGCCGGTACCACGAGGTACTCGGCGAACCCGCCGTCCAGGTCGTTGCCCGGCATCAGCTGGCGCCGGCAGATGTTGCCGCGCCCCTCCGCGCACAGGTCGCACGCGCCGCACGGGATCACGGCCGGGACGATCACCTCGCGCCCGACCCACTGGCGCGCGGCGGCCCCCGCGTCGACGACCGTGCCCGCGACCTCGTGCCCGAGCGTGAGCGGCAGGGCCCTCTTCGTGGGCACGCCGTCCTGCCAGAACCCGATGTCGGTGTGGCAGACGCCGCACCCGGCGACCCGCACCACGACTTCGGCGTCCGCCGGGCGGGGATCCGGCACGTCGCGGAGCTCGAGCGGCGCGCCGACGGCGGTGAGCTGGATCGCTTTCATCATGACCTCGTGGGGGGGCGCGTCACCCGCAGGTGAGCCCGCCCAGCAGGTGCTCAGCGAACTGCCCGCCCAGCTCCGGCGCGCGGAGCGAGCCCTCGGGGCGGTACCACCGGGCGATCCAGTTGATCGCGCCGAGGATGGCAAACACGGCGATCTTCGGATCGACCGCCCGGAACTCGCCGGCGGCAATGGCGTTCTCGATCATCCGGCGCAGTGCGCGCTCGTACCGGTCGCGCGCTGCGATGACGCCGCGCTGCCGCTCCGGTGACAGCGCCGTCACCTCGAACGCGAGCGGCGAGCCCTCCAGCGTGTCGGTCATGACGCGCACGTGCTCGCGAATGACGTAGGCGAGCTGCTCGCCGGCGGAGTCGAGCGCCCGCGCCCCCTTGAGGATGCGACTCAGCTCGGCCAGCGACTCGCGGTGGCAGGCGTAGAGAATCGCTTCCTTGTCGGGGAAGTAGTGGTACAGCGCCGTCTTGCGGACGCCGAGCTGGTCCGCGATGTCGTCGAGGGTCGTGGCGTGATAGCCCTTGGCGCGGAACGCGCGTAGCGCGGCGTGCAGGATTTCGGCCCGGCGACGGCGGCGCTTCTCCCGGACGTGGGGAGAGGGGGTGGCCGACGTACGCTGAACGGGCATGCACCGCCTCGGCAAATTGAATACAGGTTAAAACTTTGAACAATGGGTCTGATTCTGTCAAGTCACCGGTCCCGGCGCTTTGCGGGACGGCGGCCGCGGGGCGATGTTTCCCCCGATGACCAGCCCGACGCCACGGGATCTGTTCGCGCAGCTCGACCGGAACCTCGCCGGCCGCTACCGCCTCGAGCGGGAGCTCGGCCGCGGCGGCATGGCGACGGTCTACCTGGCCCACGACCTCAAGCACCACCGCCCCGTCGCCATCAAGGTGCTGCGCCCGGAGCTGGCGGCGTCGGTGGGCGCCGACCGGTTCCTCCAGGAGATCGACATCTCGGCCCGCCTGGCGCACCCCCACATCCTGCCGCTGCACGACTCGGGGACCGCCGGCGACCTGCTGTACTACGTGATGCCGTACGTCGCGGGCGAGTCGCTGCGCACGTGGCTCGAGCGGGAGCGGCCGCTCAGTCTGGAACAGGCCGTCAAGGTCGCCCGGGACGTGGCGGAAGCGCTGGATCACGCGCACCGCCACGGGGTCGTGCACCGCGACATCAAGCCGGAGAACATCCTGCTCGAGGAGGGCCACGCGGTCGTGACGGATTTCGGGCTCGCCACGGCCCTGGCAACCGCCGAGCCTGGACAGCTGACCGCCGCGGGTTTCGCGGTGGGCACGCCGGAGTACATGAGCCCGGAGCAGGCGGCTGGCGAGCGACAGCTCGACCCCCGGAGCGACGTGTACAGCCTGGCCTGCGTCGTCTACGAGATGCTCGCGGGCGAGCCGCCGTTCCACGGCGCGGGCGCCCGCGCCGTTATGGCGCGGCACGTCACCGATCCCGCCCCCCCGCTCACCACGGTGCGACCGGATCTCGGGCCGGGCGTGGCACGCGCCGTGGCGCGCGCGCTGGCCAAGGCCGCGGCGGACCGGCATGCCAGCGCGGGCGATTTCGTGCGCGCCCTCACGGCGACGGACGCGGAGCCCGCCGGCCCGACAGCCACCGGACTCGCGGTGCTCGCGTTCACCAACATGAGCGGGAGCCCCGACGCCGAATACCTGAGTGACGGCATCAGCGAGGAGATCATCAACGCGCTGAGCCGGCTGACGGGCGTGCGGGTCGCCTCACGCACCTCGAGCTTCGCATTCAAGGGCAGCCATGACGACGTTCGGGCGATCGGCCGGCGGCTGGGTGTGGGCGTGGTGCTCGAGGGCAGCGTGCGCCGATCCGGCGACCGGATCCGGGTCACGGCCGAGCTCGTGAGCGTGGACGACGGCTATCAACTGTGGGCCGAGCGGTACGACCGCGAGATGCAAGACGTCTTCTTGATTCAGGAGCAGATCGCCCAGAGCATCGCGCAGGCGCTGCAGGTCGTGTTTGACGCGCGGGCCACGGGGGGCCTCCACCGGGTGCGCACCCCCGACGTGCGGGCCTACGAGTACTACCTCCGGGGGCGGCAGTGCTTCCACCAGTTTCGGCGCAAGAGCATCGAGTTCGCCCGGGAGATGTTCCTCCGTGCAATCGCGATCGACGGGGCGTACGCCCCGGCGCACGCCGGCGCCGCCGACTGCAGCTCGTTCCTGCACATGTATTGGGGCGGCGCCGCCGCGGATCTCGAGCAGGCGGACGCCGCCAGCCGGCGCGCGTTGGAGCTCGACCCCGGATCGTCCGAAGCGCACGCCGCCCGCGGCCTCGCCGTGGCGCTCCGCGGCCGGTTCGATGACGCTGAGCGGGAGTTCCTCCGGGCGATCGCGCTGAATCCCGGGTCGTTCGAGGCGCACTACTTCTACGCCCGCGCCTGCTTCCAGAGTGGGCGGCTCGAGCGCGCGGCCGAGCTGTTCGCGCGCGCGGCAGAGGTGCGGGAGGACTACCAGGCGTGGTTCTTCGCGGCCCAGTCCTACGCGGCGCTGCACCGCGACGCGGACGCGCTCGCCGCGTACCGCACCTCGCTCGCGGTAACGGAACGGCACCTGGAGCTGAACCCGGGCGACGCACGGGCCGTTACGATGGGTGCCGTGGCGCTGTGCCGCCTGGGGGAGCCCGCCATGGGACTGGAGTGGATCGAGCGGGCCCTGACGATCGACCCCGAGGACGCCGGGGTGTCGTACAACGCCGCCTGTCTCTACGCGCTCGAGGGGCAGGCGGACCGGGCCATGGCGTGCCTGCGTGACGCTGTGCGCGGAGGGTTCTGGCACCGGGACTGGGCCCGCAACGACCCCGATCTCGACGCGCTGCGCGAAGATCCCCGCTTTCAGGCGCTGTTGACCGAGGGAGCGTAGCGCACCGCGCGTAGACACCGTCCGGCCGCGTGGATATGTTCCGCAGCAGCCAACCCGCGCCGCCCACCGGGACCGCAGGGGCCCCTGGGAGCGGCGCTCTTTCGTAAATGGAGTGACAATGCGCCTTCAGGACCGGGTCGGGGCCGCGGCCCTCATGCTGGTGTGTGCCGCATGCGCGGGTCAGCGTCAGGTGAACCTGGCCACGCTCGCCGACAGCGCCAGCTACGCGATCGGGATGAACATGGGAGGCTCGCTGCGCGAGGTCCGCAGCCGGGTCGAGCTCGCCGCCATCAAGGCAGGCCTCGAAGACGCTGCTGAGGGGCGTACGCCTCGCCTGTCGCAGGCGGACGCCGGCCGCATTCTCCAGAGTTTCATGAGCCAGCTCCAGGAACATGTGATGAGCCAGCGCAAGTTGCAGGGGGACTCGAACCGCGCGGCGGGCGAGGCCTACCTGGCGGAGAACGCCAAGCGCGCCGGCGTGCAGACCACGGCGAGCGGCCTGCAGTACGAGGTCCTGACGGCCGGCACCGGCCCGCGCCCCAAGGCCACCGACCGGGTCCGCGTCCATTACCGCGGCACGCTGATCGACGGGAAGGAGTTCGACAACTCCTATACGCGTGGAGCGCCGGCAATCTTTGCGGTGAACGAAGTCGTCCCGGGGTGGAGCGAAGCCGTCCAGCTGATGCCCGTGGGGAGCAAGTACCGCGTGGTGCTGCCCGCGTCGCTGGCGTACGGCGACGCCGGGGCGCCACCCGACATCCCGCCCGGCGCCACGCTCGTCTTCGAGGTGGAGCTGCTCGGCATCGAGAAGTAGCGCCACACGGCCGCCCGTGACCGGCGCCCGGGACCATCCCGGTCCCCTGGGCGCCGCCGGGCGACCGGTTTCCGGTTGCGGGCCACCGGCGAGGGCATACTATTGAATACGACACGCTGCCCCCAACGCGTCGTCTTCGACGGAACCGGACGTGGCGAAAGTCTCTGAGCTCAAGGAGCGCGCCCGCGCGCTCGAACAGCAGGGCAGGGTGAGCGAGGCGCTGGCGATCTACCGCCACATCCTCAATCACCTCGAGCGCACGCCCGCGATCGAGCACGAGCTTCCGCTTTACGTCAAGGTTGGAGATCTCTCGCTCAAGCTTGGTAACCCCACCTGGGCCATCTCGATGTACGAGCGGGCGGCGGGTCATTACGTGCAGACGGGGTCCTCCAAGACCATCATCTCGCTGTGTGACAAGATCGTGCGGGTGGACGGGGGCCGGGTCGGCGTGTTCCGCGAGCACGCCGAACGGCTCGTCGCGGGCGGCCACCTCCAGGCGGCGGTGGCGGTGCTGCAGGAATACGCCACACGCGTGAAGCAACCGGAAGCGTTCGTCCGGCTGCAAGGGGTGGTCGACCGGCCGGATGACGAAGCCCGCGGCGGCATTCAGGACGCCCTGGCCGAGCTGGATGGCAAGCCGGCGGCGCCTGCCGTGCCGCCGGGGCCCGCAGCGACCCCCCCGCCGACGCCACCGACGACGCCGGCCGGGATTGGCCTGATCACGGAGCCCCAGTTCGGCGCGGGCGCGAATGAAGGGAAGCGGCCGGCCCATCAGGAGCCGGTCGCGCCGGCGGACGTCCCCGTGGTGCGTCCCGCAGCGTCGCGGTTCGCACCCCCTCCGCCGCCCGCTCCCCCACCGCCGCGTGAGCCGCCGCCGGTACAGTTGGAGCCGGGGCCGTTCGCACCACCGACCGAGCGCCAACCGGCCCGCGCGAGCGGCCCCCATCGCTTTGCAGACCCCGAGCGTTCAGTCGCCACCCCGGAGCCGAGTCCGCCAGACCGGCGGCCGGCCGCGAAGGTCGTCACGAAGGCCGATCGCACTGCCGGTGACCGGCCGCTCGTGCCAGCCCGGCGGGCACACACGGGGCGCTTGCTGTGGATCGGCGGAGGAGTCGCTGCCGTCGTGGTCGTGATTGTCGGACTCGTGCTCACCCTCGGCAAGCGGTCTGAGACCGGCACGGGCGGGCGTGGGCGGGTTCCCACCCAACCCACCGCCGCGCCGGGCGAGTCGGTGAGTGCGCCAGCGGGCGCGGACAGCGCACGCGCAGCGCTTCCCCCGGCTACCTCGCCCGCTCCACAGCCGCCGGCTCCCACGCCCACCCCCGCCCGGGTACCGGCCGGGGTTCCCGCCCCGCCGGCGCCCGTCACGGTGCAACTGCCGGAAGGTGCCAGCGTAACCGGCGTGTTCATAGCGATCGGCGGCCTCCCGATCGACAGCGTGAGCGAGATCATCATGGACGGCCGCGCCGGTTACCGGGTGGTGCAGCGCCTGTCCACTGGTGAGGCGCTGGTACTCACGGCCGTACCGGTCCCGCCGGGCTCGGATTCGATCGGGCTGGGCGCGCCCCAGGTCATGAGCATGTTCGGCGACGTGGTTGGGGCGCGGCGGTACTGGAGCTATCAGGTCAACGTGCGCGGCAGCGTGTCCGAAGGCACGCTCTCCCGGCTGTTGGGAAGGCTGATCCGCGCGCAACCGGGGTCCTGAGGGCGGCGCTGGTCCGCGCCGCTCAAGGCCGGTGCGGGGGGACCGGCTCTGCCTGCTGTCGTGCCTTGCCCAAGATGCTCTTCAGTTCGGTGACGCCCGGCACGCGACCCTGCAGAACCAGCTTGCCGTCGATCTCCAGGGCCGGCGTGCGTAGCACGCCAGCCGCCGCCATACTCGGGACGTCCTCGACCTTGCGCACATCAGCCGCCCACTGAAGCTCGGCAAGGGCGTCGATCGTCCGCGCTTCCAGCTCTTTGCACCGCTGACAGCCTGGGCCGAACACACGGATCAGCATTGTCAGTTCCTCCGCC
>Ga0153916_10001391_pt1 | contig 17308 bp, 12 predicted proteins | sample Opewatmetagenome_FD_109642 | JGI IMG/M metagenome (GOLD analysis project Ga0153916, IMG submission 109642) | Freshwater wetland microbial communities from Ohio, USA - Open water 3 Core 3 Depth 4 metaG | ecosystem: Environmental > Aquatic > Freshwater > Wetlands | place: USA: Ohio, Lake Erie... | reverse complement strand
GGCGTCGCGCTTGTTGCCCTCGAGATAGAGCTTCTGGATGTAGTTGCACTCCTCCTCGTAGCCGAGGCGGGCGAGGACGTCGAAGTGGAAGTTGGCGCCCTTCGCGCCCATGCCGCCGGCGTAGAGCGCGAGCATCGGCCGGATCATGTCGGCGGCTGCGTCGATGTCGTCGTTGACGATGACCGTGACCATCGACGCGACCTCGAAGTCGGCCTGCGTGCGGCGGGCGCCGGGGCGGGCGAAGCCCTCGGCCAAGGCCTGGCGGTAGAACTTGTCGCTCTTCGGCGAGAAGAAGAGGGGGAGCCAGCCATCGGCGATCTCAGCGGCGAGGGCGACGTTCTTCGGGCCCTCGGCGGCGAGGTAGATGGGGATATCGGTGCGGAGCGGGTGAATGGTGGACTTCAGCGGCTTGCCGAGGCCCATGCCACCGGGGTACGGGAGCGAATAGTGCTTGCCGTGGAACTCGACGGGCGCCTCACGGGCGACGATCTGGCGCACGATCTGGACGTACTCGCGCGTGCGCTCCAGCGGCCTCGGATAGGGCTGGCCGTACCAGCCCTCGACGACCTGCGGGCCGGAGGCGCCGAGGCCGAGGATGAAGCGTCCGCCGGAGAGGTGGTCGAGCGTCATCGCGGCCATCGCCATGGCGGCGGGCGTGCGCGCGGACATCTGGGCGATGGAGGTGCCTAACTTTATCCGCGAAGTCTTCGCGCCCCACCAGGCGAGCGGCGTCAGCGCGTCGGAGCCGTAGGCCTCGGCGGCCCACATGGAGTCGAAGCCGAGCTCCTCGGCGGTGGCGATCGTCTGCTCGACGCCGGCGGGCGGGCCGCTGCTCCAGTAGCCGGTGCTGAGTCCGAGTTTCATCGTCGTCCTGCTTTCGTATCGTCGTCGCTTGTGTCACGGTGAGCGTACAGCAGCCGGCGCGTTGCCGGAACGCCGAAACGCACGCTGGTTTCCGAGCTCAGGAGGTACAGGTCATGCGACTACGCCCGCTCGGCCGCACGGGGATCCGGGTGCCCCCTCTCTGTCTGGGGACGATGACGTTCGGGCTGCAGTGCGACGAAGCGACGTCGTTCGCGATCCTGGACCGAGCGTTCGAGGGCGGCATCGACTTCATCGACACGGCCGACGTGTATCCGCTCGGCGGCGACTTCACGACGGCCGGACGGACGGAGGAGATCATCGGCCGCTGGATGCGCGAGCGGGGGAACCGAGACCGCATCGTGCTGGCGACGAAGTGCGCGGGGCGCATGGGGCCGGGGCCGAACGACGGCGGGCTGTCGCGCTACCACATCCAACGGGCGGTGGAGGCGAGCCTGCGGCGGCTGCAGACGGACGTAATCGACCTGTACCAGGTCCATGCCTTCGACCCGCACACGCCGGTCGACGAGACGCTGCGCGCGCTCGACGACCTCGTGCGGTCCGGGAAGGTGCGGTACGCCGGCTGCTCGAACTACCCGGCGTGGCGACTGGCGGAGGCGCTGGCGACGAGCGATCGGCTGGGCATCGCGCGGTACGAGACGCTGCAGCCGCGCTACAACCTGCTGTACCGCGACATCGAGACGGAGCTGCTGCCGATGTGCCGGTCCAACGGGATGGGCGTGATCGTGTACAACCCGCTGGCGGGCGGCTTCCTCTCGGGGAAGTACGCGAAGGGCGAGGCACCGCGCGAGGGCACGCGCTTTACGCTCGGCACGGCGGGGCACACGTACCAGACGCGCTACTGGGACGACGCGCAGTTCGATGCGGTGGGCTCGCTGAGCGCGGCCGTGCAGGCGCGCGAGCAGTCGCTGGCGACGGTGGCTGTGGCGTGGGCGATCGCGCAGCCGGGGATCACGTCGGCGATCGTCGGGGCGAGCAGGCCGGAGCAACTCGCCGACACACTGCCGGCGGCGGAGCTGGAGCTGGACGACGAGCTGCAGGAGGCGTGCGAGGCGGCGTGGTGGTCGCTGCCACGCCGCGCCGTCGTCGAGGGGTACCGGTAGCACCGCAATCACGCACCGGCGAGGCGAGCGGCGCCCGTACCGGCCGGTGGACGAACGTACTCATTTGGCGGGCCCAACGGCAGGGCTGCTGGGGCCATTGGGCCCTGAATCGTCCCCCTCCGGCCATGCTTTGATGGCCTGCCGGAACGTGTAGAAGGGAGAGCCGCATGGCCCTGCAGAGTTACTGGGAGCGATTCGAGCGCCAACGGGTGTCACGCCGGCGGGTGCTGGCAACGGGGGGAGCCGGCGCGGCAGGGCTGCTGCTCGCGGCTGCGTGCGGCGGCGGAGGAGGAGACAAGACTCCGTCGGCGGGCGGCACGCCCGGTGCGCCTACCACCGCCGCGGGCGGCGCGCCGCCTGCCGGACCGGGGAAGCGCGGAGGGCGCTACAAGGGCGTGAACCAGGGCGCCTGGGGCACGATCGACCCGCTGGTCTCCGTCGGCACATCGGTCGGGATCATGCCGCGGTTCTACAACACGCTCATCAGCCGGTCGAACGTCGACCCCAAGTTCATCTTCTATGACCTGGCGCAGTCGTTCGAGCAGCCGGACGACTCAACCTACATCTTCAAGATCCGGCCGGGCGTCAAGATCGCACCCAATACCCTCGGGATCCCCGAGCGCGACATGAACGCCCAGGATGCGGTCGGGTACTTCGACCGCATCAAGGCCGAGCCCGACACGATCGAGCGCAAGTTCACCGAGCCCTGGCTCGACTCGTACTCCGGGACGGCGGATACGTTCACGTTCAAGACGAAGGGGCCGTACGCCTACTCATTGAGCACGATGGGCCGGGCGCTCGGCGGCTGCATCCCGCCGCGCGAGACATACGACAAACATATCGACCTCAAGGCGCAGGCTGCCGGCGGCGGGCCCATGATGATCAAGCCGGGCTCGTTCCAGGAGTCCGGCAGCGTGTCGCTGGACCGGAACCCGAACTACTACCGGAAGGACGAGGCGTCCGGCCTGCAGCTTCCGTTCTACGACGGCATTGACGTCGCTCTCGTGACCGACGTCCAGGCACGCAAGACCGGGTTCCTGGGCAAGCAGATCTATGAATACGGCGCCCAGGACGCGGCAGAGGCGAAGGACCTGGTCAGCCAGAACAAAGACCTGTACATCGTGCGCCGGCCGAGCTTTACGTTCATTTCGTTCTCGATGAACCCGGAGCGCCCTCCCTGGAACGACGACCGCATTCGCCAGGCCGCCCAGCACGCCCTCGACCGGCAGCAGTTCGTCGACCTCATCGTCGGCAACGGCGAAGGCAAGCCCGACGGACTCGTGCACTGGCCGACCGGCCCGTACGCCTTTACCGACGACGAGCTCAACCAGGACTCGCGCCAGAGCTACGACCCCAAGAAATCGAAGGACCTCATCAAGGCCGCGACCGGCAACGACACGGTCAAGGTGAAGATCACCTACCCGGTCAGCGACATCCAGTTCCATAACAAGCACCTTCCCATCTTCCTGAAGCAGATGAAGGACGCCGGATTCGACGTCCAGGAGGACCCGAAGGACTTCACCGGCTGGCTTGGCGACTACACGGACGTGAAGTACGACGCGTCGCTGTCACTGAACCAGATCTACGAGACGCCGGAGATCGCGCTGGACTGGCAGCACTCGAAGGGTCCGGCGGGAGACGGCCATTTCGCCACCGGCGTCGGCAAGCTTCACCCTGAGGTGGACGCGGCGATCATCGACTCGAAGAAGGCCACGACGCTGGACGGCCTCATCGCCGGAGTCAAGGCAGCCCAGGACGCGGCATACAAGGTCGGCCCATCCTTCCTGCCGATCATGTCGTGGTACGCGTACACGAACTACTGGAACTTCGTGAGGAACGTCCACGTGTTGGGCGACACCGAAGATTTCCTCAGCGACAGCTGGCTGGCCCTGTAGCGGAGCGGATGTGCAACAGTACATCGCCCGGCGCGTGATCCAATCGACCGTCATGCTCGTGGTGCTGTCAGTCATCGTATTCATGCTGCTGCGAATCGCGCCGGGCGCCGACCCGGCGCGTATTCGTTGCGGGCTGACGTGCACGGACGAGCGGTACCACACGATCCGCCAGGAGATGGGACTCGATGACTCCTATTTCTCCCAGTACATGCACTGGGCGAAGCAGATCGTGACCGGCAGCCTCGGCCGCGACTGGGACGGGGGCACCGTCGCCGCCCAGATGCGAAAGCGGCTGCCGGTGACGTTCGAGTTGATGCTGTTCACGCTTATGGTCACGGTCGGCATCGGCGTCCCGTTTGGCATGTTGTCGGCGTTGTTCCGCAACTCCCCGATCGACTTCCTCGTGCGCTTCGGCGCCGCGATGGGGTTGGCGGTGCCGAGCTTCTGGATCGCAACGCTCGTCCTTCTCATTCCCTTGAAGGAGTGGGGCTACGCGCCACCCATTACGACGACGATCAGCTTCTTCGACAGCCCCTGGGACAATCTGCGCCAGTTCGTGCCTCCGGCCATCATCCTCGGCGCGGTCGCCGCCGCGCAGGTCATGCGGCTGACACGCTCGGCGATGCTCGAAGTGATGTTCAAGGACTACATTCGAACCGCTCGCTCGAAGGGGCTCGGCAATACGGCGGTGATCTTTCGCCACGCGCTGCGGAACTCCCTGATCCCCGTAGCGACCGTGGTCGGCCTCCAGGCGGCCGGCGAGCTCGGCGGCGCCGTCATCATCGAGAACATCTTCAACCTGCAGGGGATAGGCAAGTACACGCTTGAAGCGCTGACGCGAAAGGATTTCATGATCACGCAGACGATGACCATGTACATCGCGGTGATCGTCGTTGCGATGAATCTGGTCGTCGACCTGGCCTACGCGTGGCTCGACCCACGCATCAGGTACACGTAACGATGGAGCTGTCCGAACGCAGCTCGGCTATTGCGAACGCGCTGGACTGGACCCTCCCCAAGATCTCGCGGAGGCATCGCGTCTGGCGCATCGTGCGCGACAACCCGCTCGGGATGATCGGCCTGGGCATCGTCGTCGTGCTGGTGTTCGTCGCGATCTCCGCCCCGGTCCTCGCGCCGTATGCGCCCGACGAGCTGGGGCGGCGCTCGACGCAACTGCTGAACCCGTCGGCGAGCCATCCGTTCGGCACGGATGACCTCGGGCGCGACATGCTGAGCCGCGTCATGTACGGTGCACGCATCTCGCTGATGGTGGGCCTCCTCTCGGTCGTATTCGGCACGCTGGTTGGCACGGTCATCGGCATCGTCGCCGGGTACGTGGGCGGCATCATAGACGCCATCATCTCGCGCGTCGTCGACATGGCGATCGCCTTCCCTGCCCTGCTGTTGTTGCTGATCCTCCGGCAGGTCATGGGGCCGTCCGCCCAAACGCTGATCATCGCGATCGGCATCGCGATTATCCCGGGCGTCTCCCGCGTGGTGCGCGGCGAGGTCGTCTCACAGCGAAACAACCAGTACGTAGAGGCGGCGATCACGCTGGGCGCGTCGACGCCGCGCATCCTGTTCCGGCACATCGCGCCGAACATCGCCGCGCTGGCCATCATCGTCATGACCTCATTGCTCGGCACCGCCGTGCTGGCCGAAGCGGCGCTGTCGTTCCTCGGGCTCGGCATCCCGAGCAGCGTGACGTGGGGTGGCGACGTGAACGCGGCGCGCCTCAGCCAGCACGCCACGATCGCGTGGGCGTTCTTCCCAGGCGCGGCGATCGCCATCACCGTGCTGGGGTTCAGCCTGTTCGGCGACGCGCTGCGCGACATCGCGGACCCTCGCCTGCGCAGCCAGCGCTAGCCGACGCGAGCGAACTCGTGCGATGGCCGGCACCACCTTTCCGCGCGGGCGCGTGCTTCCGATAGTCCCTTCCCTGAGATCTCCCCGCGATTTCTCCCGTCCCGATGCGTCCAGCAGGCCCACACCGTCGTACCGGTAGGCATGACCCCGCGTACTGGAGGGAGGTGACGGGTGCGTCGCGTCTTCACACGTCTTCACATCATGGCCCGGCCGACGGTCCGCTGCGGCCCTGCGCGCTCGATCCTCGCCGTGGCGGCCGTCGCCGCCGCGACGCTGCTCGCCATATCGGGGCCTATGCCGCAGCGCGCCCACGCCGCGACCTTCACCGTGACCGTCGGCCCGAGCGGCATGCTCACATTCGTCGATGCGACGAGCGGCACGAGCACGACGACGATCCACGTCGGCGACACGGTGACCTGGAACTGGGCCAGTAGCTTCCACAGCAGTTGCAGCGGCAATAGCTGCGTTCCAGCCACGTCGCCCGCCAATGTCGTGGAGCCCTGGTCGTCGGGTGTTCAGAATGCCGGATTCATGTTCCCCCACACGTTCAACACGGCGGGAACGTACACCTACGAATGTACAGTACACGTCGGCTTGGGCATGATCGGGACCGTCGTGGTCCTGCCGGCGCCGCCCTCTGTCGGAGGCATCGCCGAAGAGCCGCAGTTGCTGACGAGCAGCGCGGCCGGCGAGCGCATCGGCAACGGCACGAACTACCTGCCGTACGTCGCGGGTGCGGCACTGGTCGGAGCGCTTGCGGCGGGCGGCGCGTGGGGCATGCTGCGGCGGCGCAGGCGGGCGTAGGCAACATACGGCAGCCGGCCCGCCGCATGGTATGGTGCGCCCGTGCAGCGGCGGGCTTCACCCCGCAAATCGCGTCCGCGGCGCGTGGATGACGCAGCCCCGGACCGCCCGCCGCGCGAGGGACCACGATGCGATCCCGGGCGGTGCTCGTCGCGCTCCTGGCGCTGCTGACGCTGGTCAACGCACCAACGCGTCAGGGCGTGCAGGCGGCGGGCGGGAGCACGCTCGACCGGCCGGCGGACCCGGTGGTGCTGACGGGCGCCGACGTGCCATCGCTGCAGGGCGTCGCGCCGGGTGACATCGTCGCCTTCAGCTACAGCGGCGGCTGGCAGCAGGTGCCGGTGCAGGTCGACGAGCGCTTCGTCCAGAACTTCAAGACGATCTACAACAACGTGCCGCCGCCGACATCGAGCACCAACATCACTGTGCTCGTGTACGCCGACCCGAACACGTTCACCGGCGCCGACCCCGACCCCAACCTCGACGGCGACGACGAGATCGCGTTCATGGCGAAGGATGCCGGCGGCACTCCGCCGCCGTTCTCGGAGCCGGCGCACGTCGTACACGGCTCCGGCGTCGAGCTGACGATCAGCGACCCGCTGCAGCCGTCACAGACGGGCGTCGTGTTCTTGTTCAAGCAGGACGGCACGCTCAGCCCGGGCGCCGGCCTGAGTTATGTCACGTACAACTTCAACCTGCTGTCCGGTCCGTACCTGACCACGTACCACCTCGCCGACGGCCCAAACGCCGAGAACTCGACCGTCACGACGCCGTACTACGCGCGCCACTTCGGCGACCGCTGGCTCGATGACGAGCTACACGTGACCGCCGGCGCGGCGAGCGGCGCCGACATCCTGGACCGGCACAAGGCGCTGTTCGCGCCCGGGAACTGCGCGCGCAGCGAGGACACGTTCGACAACGGCGACTCGGTCGGGTTCCCGGGCGAGGGAGCGTTCGTCGTCAACAAGAGCGGGCCCGTGCGCGCGATCCGGTCGTGGGTCGGCGCGAACAGCGGGCCCAACACGCAGCGCGAGGAGGTGCTTTACGCCCAGCGGGAGGACATCCGAACGTACCTCCGCGTCCACCAAATCAACAGCATCATGGACTTCTTCGACTACAGCCCGGCCGCGGCGGGCATGACGTACTACAACGACCTCAACCTTGGCGGCGTCACCATCGACGGCGTCCCCGAAGCGCCGGCTCTCGGCCCGATCCACTGGGAGATGGTCACGGGCGCGCAGGGCTCGCTCGTGATAGCCGGCGCGATCTCGACGAACATCCCGGGCTTCGGGTACACGTCGTACTACCTCGACAGCACGACGCCCGTCACACAGTGCACGGGCGACGCCTTCGCCTACGGATCCAGCGGCGTGTATGTGAATCAGAGCGTGCCGTGCACCGACCCGGGCCTGAGCTGCACGACGTACCTCAACACCGTGCGCACGATGTACTACGGCCCGCCGGGAGAGACGGTGGCCGACGCGCAGGCACTGAGCGCTCAAGCGATGGCACCGCTCACGTTCACGGCAAGCGCCTGGACGGCGGCCGTTGGAGGCATCGCGCAAGAGCCGGCGGTCGGCGCCCTGCCACCGCAGCCGGGCGCGGGCGGCCGGCCACTGCTGGCCGTCGTGACCATCACGCTCCTGGCCATTGCGATCGGGACGGGCGCGTGGCTGGCGCTGCGTCAGCGGCCACACCGGTCCGCCCGGAATCGCGACTGAGCCAGGCAGCGGAGGCGCCGAAGCCGCGTGTCTGCTGCCTGAGGCACCCCACCCTGCTCCTCGGCCCTACGACCCGAGGCGGCGGGTCCAACGGCCCGTGCCACATGACCTTGGACTCTGGCGCCGGCACCGCCATAGGGCATAGCGTCGCGGCAATACGGTTGGAGGTGCCTCGATGCCACGAAGCCGCATTGCCCGCCCGCCCGCCTCACGCACCGCCGAGACCAGCCCGTACCGAGACGAACTCCGCTGGGACGACGTCGTCTGGAGCAGCCACTGTGTGGACTGCTATCCCGGGAACTGCCCGTTCCGCGCGTACGTCCGCGACGGCGTGATCTGGCGCGAGGAGCAGGCGGGGACGTACGGCGTGGTCGAGCCGGGGGTCCCGGACATGAACCCGATGGGCTGCCAGAAGGGCGTGGGATGGAGCTTCACGCACGCGGCCGCCGAGCGCATCCTCCACCCGATGCGGCGCGTCGGTGCGCGCGGCTCCGGCAAGTGGGAGCGCATCTCCTGGGACGAAGCGCTGGACGAGGTGGCCGACGCCGTCATCGACGCGGCTGGCGAGCCGGGCCCGGAATCGATCTTCTACGAGACGTCGCCGGCGCAGGGGGGCATGGTCGGCGTGGTGGCGGTGGCACGCTTCATCGGCATGCTCGGGGGCGTGGCGATCGACCTCGAAGGCGTGATCAACGACTTCAACTCCGGCATGTACGCGACGTACGGGAAGTTCAACGTCAGCTCCGTCGACGACTGGTTCCACGCCGACCGCATCCTGATCTGGCACATGAACCCCGCCTACACGCGCATCCCCTTCTACCACTACGTGGCGGAAGCGCGATACCGCGGCGCGCGGGTCTACACGATCGCCCCGGACGTGAGCCCGTCCGCCATGCACGCCGACACGTACGTACCGGTGCGGCCGGGGTCGGATGCGGCGCTGGCGCTGGCGATGTGCCGCGTCGTCATCGACGAGGGGCGCTACGACGTGCGCTTCGTGCGGGAGCAGACGGATCTGCCGCTGCTGGTCCGCGACGACACCGGCCGCTTCCTGCGCGAGTCCGACATGCGCGAGGGCGGCCGCGACGATCAGTTCTTCGCGCTGGACGAGAAGAGCAAGACCCTCGTCCGCGCCGACCGCGGCAGCCTGCGCTGGGGCCAGACCGTGCCGTCGCTCGACGGACGCATCAACGTGAGGCTCGCCGACGGCGGGCGCGTCCGCGTCCGGCCGGTGTTCGCACGACTGCGCGAGCACCTGAAGGCGTACAGCCCCGAGGCGGCGTCGGCGTCGTGCGGGACGCACCCGGACCTGATCCGCGCGATCGCGCGCGACTGCGCGGGGGCGAAGACCTCGATCCTGCTCGGCTTCAACTCGTGCAAGTACTACCACTGCGACCTGATGGAGCGCTCGATGCTGCTCTTTCTGGCGCTGACGGGCAACTGGGGCAAGAAGGGCACGGGGGCGCGGAGCTGGAGCGCCGGGCCCTTCGACGGCCCGTTCATCTCGGGGATGAAGACCCGGCCGGGCGCGGCGGGCGCGCGCGAGGTGCTCGCCGCGCGGCAGCTGGGCATCGACATGCTGCGGGCACAGGACCCGACGCTGACGGACGAACTCGCGACGCTGGAGCTGCTGAGCATGGTGCCGATGCACCGCAAGATCGTGCCGGCGTTCTTCCTCCTCGAACGCTACGCCGGCTACGGCGACGTGTGGAACCGCCGCGGCTGGGGCGACCCCACGTTGCCGCGCTCCTTCGACGAGTACTTCCGCGAGGCGCGTGAGGCCGGATGGTGGAGCGGCATGAACGACGGCAGCGTGCCGCCGCGCGTGTTCATCGAGGTCGGCGGAAACGTCCTGCGTCGCACGCGCGGCGGCCAGAACATGCTGCTGCGGAACTTCTGGCCCATGCTGAAGATGGTGGCGACCGTCGACTTCCACATGACGACGACCGCACTGCAATCGGACATCCTGCTGCCGGCGGCGAACCACGGCGAGAAGCTGAACGTACACTACGCTACGCCGCACGTCATGCAGGTGCTGCTCGCCGACCGGGCGGTCGCGCCTGCCGGCGAAGCGAAACCGGAGTGGGAGATCTTCCAGCTCCTAGCGCGGCGGGTCAGCGAGCGGGCGCGGGCGCGCGGACTAACGTCGTTCAGCGACCGCGACGGCACCGTGCGCAACTGGGCGGACATCGGCGAGGGGTACACGCAGGGCGAGCTGTACCGCTCAGACGAGCGGCTGGTGGACGAGTGGATCCGCGACAGCGCGATCGCCGGCAACATTCCGAAGACGAGCACGCTCGCACGGCTGCGCAAGAAGGGCTTCGTGCGGGTCGAGGGCTGGGGCGCCTCGCCGCTCGCCGTGACGCAGGCGTCGGAGATCCGCCCGGACCGAACGCACGTGCCGAACCGCGACCACGTCGAGAAGAAGTACCCGTATCCGACGCTGACGCGCCGCGCGCAGTTCTACATCGACCACCCGTGGTTCCTGGAGGCCGGCGAGGCGTTGCCGACGCACAAGGAGACGCCGGCGATGGGCGGCGACTATCCGCTGCAGATGACGAGCGGCCACATGCGCTGGAGCATCCACTCGTCGAACGTGACGAACCGGCTGATGCTGGCGACGCACCGCGGCGAGCCGTTCATCTTCGTGAACCCGGCGGACGCGGCGCGGCGCGGCGTCGGCGAGGGCGACCGCATCCGCGTCTTCAACGACATGGGCGAGTTTTTCGTCGCGGCGAAGTTGACGCCGGGCGTCCGTCCGGGCCAGGTGGTGATGTACAACGGCTGGGATCCGGCGCAGTTCTCGGGCTGGCGGGGGCCGATGGACATCGAGCCGGGCATGGTCAAGCCGCTGCTCCTCGCCGGCGGCTACGGCCACATCCGCTACCGCCCCGGCATGTGGCAGCCGGTGCCCGTCGACCGGGCGACGCGCGTCGAGTTCGAGCGAGCGGCCGGTCGATGCCGCGGCAACGCGACGGACGACGGCGCGTGCATGCGCCGTGTGAGCAGACGGAGGTCGAATGGGAGCGGCTGACTATGACGTGATCGTCATCGGGTCGGGGCTCGGCGGTCTGACGGCGGCCGCCTACCTGGCAGCGACCGGCCTGCGGACGCTCGTGCTGGAGCAGCACTACGTCGCGGGCGGGAACGCGCACGTGTTCCGCCGGAAGCGCGTCTTCGAGTTCGACGTCGGCGTGCACTACGTCGGCGACTGCGGGCCGGAGGGCGTGATCCCGACGGTCCTGCGCGGGCTCGGACTCGACGGCGAGGTCGAGTTTCTCGAGATGGACTCCGACGGGTTCGACACGGTGATGTATCCCGGGCTGACCTTTCGCGTGCCGAAGGGCTGGGACCGATACCGCGAGCGCCTCGTCGCGACGTTCCCGGACGACGAGACGGCGCTGCACCGCTGCCTCGACGTATTCGAGCGCGTGTTGGAGGAGCTGCGCAAGATACAACGCGCCGACCCACCCGCCGACCTCGCGCAGCTCGTGCGGGAGGCGCCGACGCTGGTCCGCTGGGGCGGACGGCCGCTGAGCGAGCTGTTCGACGACTGCGGGCTGGGGGATCGGGCGCGCGCCGTGCTGCTGGCGGAGTCAGGCGCGTATGCCGTCGCGCCGTCGCGCACGCCGGTCGGCGTCCATGCCGGCCTGCTCGACCACTACCTGAAGGGCGCGTACTACCCCAAGGGCGGGGGGCAGGTGCTGCCCGCGGCGCTCATCCGTGCGCTGCGCGCGCACGGCGGCACGGTACGCACGCGCGCGCGCGTGGAGCGCATCCTCGTCGACGGCGGGCGTGTCGCGGGCGTGCGGCTGACGTCCGGGGAGGAGATCCGCGCGCCGGTCGTGGTATCCAACGCCGACCTCAAGCGGACGATGCTGGAGTTGGTGGGGCGAGAGCACCTCTCGGCGGGGACAGTCGATCGGGTTTCGTCGTACCGCATGTCCCTGCCGATCTTCTGCGTCTACCTGGGGCTGGACATCGACCTCCGCGAGCAGATGCCGAACACGAACTACTGGTACTGCGGGACGTACGACATCGAGGGCATGTACCAGGCGTGCTACGCGGGGCGGCTGCCGGCGGAGCTGCCGCTGTTCATCACGACGGCCTCGGTGAAGGACCCCGACACGAAGCGCATCGCGCCGCGCGGCTGCTCGAGCCTCGAGATCATGACGTGGGTGCCGGCGGACTATCGCGTGTGGCAGGTACACGAGGGGCCGGCGGCCGGCGAGAAGTACCACCGGAGCACGGACTACCGGAGCACGAAGGCGCAACTGACGGAGGCGATGATCGATGGCGCGGAGCACGTGTTTCCGGGGATCCGCGAGCACATTGTCTGGAAGGAGGCGGCGACGCCGGTGACGCAGGAGCGCTACACGCTGTCGACGGGCGGCACGTCCTATGGCATCGAGCTGGCGGTGGACCAGTTCGGGCCGAACCGCCCCGCTCCGGCCACGGAGATCGCGGGGCTGTATCTTGCCGGCGCCAGCACGGTCTTCGGCCACGGCATCGTCGGCTCGATGCGCGGCGGCGTGGGCACCGCGAGCGCGGTGCTCGACCGCGACCTGATGCGCGAGGTCGAGGCAGGGCGCGTCTTCGGCGACCCGTCGCGGCTGGCGGCCGAAGTCGCCGACCAAGATCCCTGGGAGTACAGCCGGCAGCGCTGACACGGTGACGATCGGCCCCGTCCGGAACGCGCATGAGAACGCACCCGACTGGTGATCCACGCCACCTGCCGGCGACAGCGCTCCGCGGCCACAGTCGCACGGCTCTACACTGCCGCGACGTTCGGCCCTAGCTCGTGGGTCCGCGAAGCGCCTACAGTCGGGCTCCGGGAGGCGTCGCCATGACGAGAGCAACAGTGCAAGAGGGGCCGTCGGGCGGGCCATCGCTGGATGAGCTGCTGGCCCTGTACGGGACGATGGTGCTGATCCGCGCGTTCGACCAGCGCTTCGCCACGCTGGTGCTGAAGGGCACCTTCAGCGGCACCGGCCACCTCTACGTGGGACAGGAGGCCGTGGCGGCGGGCGTGTGCGCGGCGCTCGGCGCCGACGACTACGTGACCTCAACGCACCGGGGCCACGGACACTGCCTGGCGAAGGGCGTCGACCCGAACGAGATGATGGCGGAATTGTTCGGCAAGGCGACGGGCACGTGCAAGGGCAAGGGCGGCTCGATGCACATCGCGGACTTCCGGCGTGGCATGCTCGGCGCGAACGGGATCGTCGGCGCGGGGCTGCCGATCGCGTGCGGCGCGGGGCTGACGGCGAAGCTCACGCGTTCCGGGCGCGTAGCCGTGGCGTTCTTCGGCGACGGCGCATCGAACATCGGGGCCTTCCACGAGTCGCTGAATCTCGCGGCGGTGTGGAAGCTGCCGGTGGTCTTCGTGTGCGAGAACAACCGCTACGGCGAGGCGACCCCCGTCGAGTACGCGCTCTCGGCGGAGCACGTGTCGGACCGCGCGGCGGGCTACCGGATGCCCGGCATGCTCGCCGACGGGCAGGACGTGCTCGACGTGTACGCAAAGGCGAGCGACGCGGTGGCACACGCGCGCGCCGGCGATGGTCCGGTGTTGCTGGAGTGCGAGACGTACCGGTACTTTGGTCACTTCGTCGGCGACCAGGGACGCTACCGGTCGGCGGACGAAGTCGAGTGGTTCCGATCGCGCGACTGCGTCGTCCGCTGCGCAGAGCACCTCAAAGAACGGCACGGCGTGGCGGAGAAGCGGCTGGAGGAGATTGCCGCGGAGGCCGAGCGGCGCCTGGACGACGCGGTGGCGTTCGCGGAGAGCAGCCCGCTGCCGGACACGGCACAGATCGTCGCGGATGTCTACAGCGAGGTGCGGCGATGACGGGCGAACGCGCGATCAGCGTGCGTGAGGCGATCACGGAGGCGCTCGCCGGCGAGATGCGGCGCGACCCCCGCGTCTTCCTGATGGGTGAGGACGTGGCCGGAGGTGCGGGGCGCGACGCCGAGGGGCTGACCGAGGCGTGGGGCGGCGCGTTCGCCGAGTACAAGGGGCTGTACAAAGAGTTCGGCGCCGAGCGGGTGCTGGACACGCCGATCTCCGAGATGGGCTACCTGGGCGCGGCGGTCGGCGCAGCGATCACGGGCATGCGGCCCGTCGCGGAGCTGATGTTCGCCGACTTCATCGGCGTGTGCCTGGACCAACTGATGAACCAGGCGGCGTTCGCGCGCTACATGTCCGGCGGACGCGTGAACGTGCCGATGACGCTGCTGACGCACGTCGGCGCGGGCGTCGGCATGGCGGCGCAACACTCGAAGATGCTGTACTCGTTCTTCACGCACATCCCGGGGTTAAAAGTCGTGGCGCCGTCGTCGGCGTATCACGCGAAGGGCCTCCTCACGGCGGCGATCAGGGACGACGACCCGGTGGTCGTCTGCGTACACAAGCTCCTGCTCGGGCAATCGGAGCACGTGCCGGAGGAGCTGTACGAGTTCCCGATCGGCAAGGCGCGTATCGCGCGGCCGGGCCGGGACGTGACGCTGATCGGCGCGGCGCTGACGACGTCGGTGTGCCTGAAGGCGGCGACGGCGCTCGAAGCGGACGGCGTCGACGCGGAGGTGGTGGACCTGCTGAGCCTCTCGCCGCTGGACGAGGAGACGGTGCTGGCGTCGGTGCGGCGAACGGGCCGCGCCGTGGTGGTGGACGAGGGCTTCCCGCGCTGCGGGCTCGCGGCGGACGTGGCTGCGCTCATTTCGATGCGTGCGTTCGACGACCTCGACGGCCCGGTGAAGACGGTGACAGCGCCGCACGCGCCGGTGCCGTTCAGCCGGCCGCTGGAGGTCGCGTTCATGCCGGATGCGGCGAAGGTGCGGTCGGCGGCGCTCGAAGGTCTCTGAGCGCACCTACATCGCGGCGCTACACTACACTGCGCACGAGAGGAGGTTTCGATGCCCGACGCCGCGCTGTTCGCCACGTTCATCCACCTGCTGGGCGTAGTCGGAGTGGCCGGCTCGTCGACCACCTTCATCCTCGTGCTCTCGCTGATGCGCCGCGCCCGCGACACGCGCGACGTGCGGCTGTGGTCGGGGCTGGGGACCTTCGCGGAGAGCGCGTTTCCCTTCGCGACGCTGGTGCTGCTGATCTCCGGCGGCTACCTGGTCCAGAAGGAGAGCTACTCCTGGCGCGACGGCTGGATCAGCTTCTCCGCGATCGCCCTGGTGCTGATGGCCGTCGCCGCGCTCAAGATCAACACGCTGAAGATGAACGCGATCCATCACGCGGCCGAGGAAGCGCCGGACGGGGCGGTGCCGCCGGTGCTCGCGGCCCAGGCCGCCGACCCGGTGCTCTTCGCGGTGACGCATGCCATCACGACGGCTCAGCTCGGCATCATCTGGAACATGACGACGAAGCCGGGCGACCTGCAGGCCGGGGTGGCGATCGTGCTGGCGGCGCTCATCGGCGCCGCCTCGGCCGCGCCGATGGTGGCACGCCAGCGTCGCCTCATCGCGGGCGAGTCGTGACCGTACCCCGCGAGCGGTGGCCGCGCTGACCAACCCTTGCTGTTCTGAGCCCCTTGCGCGGGCCTGCGCCGCCTGCCTCGCCACCGGGGGTCAGCCCCCCAGCACGACGGCGAACCTACTCGTGCCGGAGAACCCGCCCCCGCCCGCCTTCACCCGCCCCACGATGCCTCCGATAATGAGAGTAGGCCCACCAGGCAGAGGGGGCCGCGGCCCACGGGTCGGGGGTGTCCGCACGCGGCCGCCAGTTGGATCGACAGGCGGTGATACGAAGTGCCCGATTCCGGCTTCCAGGATTCGGTCGACAGGACCCGAGAGGCCTTCCGGCGCGTCGCGCCCGAGGGACACGACGTCGCGCCGCCACGCCCGGAGAGCTGGGGGCCAACCATGGACCACGACGCCGACCGCACTGACGTAGCCGGGGGCCAAGCAAGCGTGCCACCGGGCCTGCACCCATTCTTCCAGGGGCTCCTGGACACGCTGCCCGAGCCCGGTGCGGACTGGCCCCGCGCAAAGCGGGACCAGTGGCTCGAAACCGCGCGCAGTATCTTCTCGCTCCTGTACCGAGACCCGGCCGAGGAACGGGGCGCGGGCCGCCTGTTCGTGGCGCCGCCGGCGCCCGCCGAATCGGAAGTCGACCGCTACTCGGCGTAGCGACCACAACGCCGACGTCGACCTGCTTTCGTGATGGCGTTCAGCCCTTGATGACACCCATCGGCCGCATCTTGGCGACGTTGCGCGAGATGCCGGCCCGCTCCAGCACCTCGACGACGTTGGCGACGTCCTTGTAGGCCTCGCTCGCCTCCTCGGCCAGCGCCGCGCGGTTGTGGCAGCGTACGATGATGCCGAGATCCGCCAGCCTCCCGGCGATGTCCACGCCCTTCAGGACGCGCTTCGCCTCGTGGCGGCTGCGCACGCGGCCGGCGCCGTGGCAGGTCGAGCCCCAGGTCTCGCGCATCGCCGCGGGCTCGCCGACGGCGAGGAACGAGTAACGGCCCATGTCGCCCGGCACCAGCACCGGCTGGCCGACGTCGCGGTAACGCTCCGGAACGTCCGGATGCCCGGCAGGGAACGCGCGCGTTGCGCCCTTCCGGTGCACGCACAGCTCGACGTCCGCGCCGTCCACCGTGTGGTGTTCGATCTTCGCGATATTGTGGGCAACGTCGTAAACGAGGTGCATGCCCATGTCCTCGGCGGTGCGCTTGAAGACGTGTTCGAAGGAGCGGCGCACCCAGTAGGTGATGTACTGGCGATTCGCCCAGGCGAAGTTCGCGCCGGCCGCCATCGCCGCCAGGTACCGCTGTCCCTCGGGCGAGCGGATGGGGGCGCACGCGAGCTGCTTGTCGGGCAGCGCGATGCCGTATCGAATCGCCGCTTCTTCCATTACGTCCAGGTAGTCCTGGCAAACCTGATGGCCGAAGCCGCGCGAGCCGCAGTGGAAGAACACTACGACCTGCCCCGGCTCGCCGAGCCCAAAGGTCGTCGCCGCGGCGCGGTCGTACACGGTGTCCAGCACCTGCACCTCGAGGAAGTGGTTGCCCGCGCCGAGCGT
>Ga0153916_10001390_pt1 | contig 17309 bp, 18 predicted proteins | sample Opewatmetagenome_FD_109642 | JGI IMG/M metagenome (GOLD analysis project Ga0153916, IMG submission 109642) | Freshwater wetland microbial communities from Ohio, USA - Open water 3 Core 3 Depth 4 metaG | ecosystem: Environmental > Aquatic > Freshwater > Wetlands | place: USA: Ohio, Lake Erie... | reverse complement strand
GCCCGGGCGCCCCGCCGCGCCCCGCCGTTCAGCCCGGGCGCCTAGCAGCGCCCCGCCGTTCGGCCCGGGCGCCTAGCAGCGCCCCGCCTGGCGCCACCGTCGCCCGACGCGGCGCGTCCTGCCAACGGTCCACCTCACGGGCCTTCGGCTGGCCCTCTGCCGGCTCGAAGGCCAATCAATCCGTGATTCGAGCTCATGAACCCTCGGATCTGGCAGCAGTCACGCTCGGGCACGAGCTGCGCCGCTTGGTCGGACCCGTCTCACGGGCGCGAGGCCACGCCTAGTGCTGCTGTCATGAACCGATGGCAGGAAACTCAGGGCGTTCACGGACCCGACGGGTTGGCCTAGCCACGCGCGGATCGTTCGTCCGTCGGCCGGCAGCTTCGAGCGAATGACCCGGGCATGGTTCGACAGAGTCCGGCGGTTCGTCCGGCTATCCGCGACGACCACCCAGGCCGATGTGGAAACGGGTCCCAACGCCGCTCGCGTGCGACTTCCTCGGAAAGACGGCGCTTTCGATCGAGCGTGCCCATGAGCTCGCTGATGTCCACCAGTTCGGTCTTCAGCTCGATCACGAGCATGGACCGGGAGCCTGGATGCCAAGCGGCGACGTCGATGACGCCACGCTCCCCATACACCGAGAACGAGACCTCGGGCTCCGCGATCCAGCCGTCGAGCTCGGCAAAGATCCGGGCCACCTCCTCGTGCATGGCGGCGTGACGCGAATTGACCAGGCGACTCAGGTCGCCACCTTGCCATCGGACGAACGTGTCGATCCGCGCCCCGAGGGCTTGCGCCACCTTCCGAATCGTTCCAAGCGGGACGTTTGCGAGCGCCCCACGCTCGATTCTGCCCAGGGCCGATCGTGACACCCTGGCTTTTGCTGCAAGGTCCTTCTGCCGCCAGCGTTTGTGCTGGCGGATCGTCCGAATCGCGGCACCGACTTGTTGATCGTCCATTGGCGGAATTGTTGTCGGGAGGTCTCACCCCCGACGTATCGGGCGGGTGACCGGCCGCGCCCGGTGTAGATTTGAGCCATGACCCAGCCTGTTTCCGGCCCGAACGGCCACGTCTACGTCGTCAGCGCCGCTCGAACGCCGATCGGTAAGTTCGCGGGCGCACTCGCATCCGTCCCGGCCGTGGAGCTCGGCGGCGTCGCGATTCGCGCGGCTGTCGAGCGTGCCGGCCTGCCAGCCAGCACGCCCGTCGACGAGGTCCTGATGGGCCAGGTCCTCCAGGCGGGAGCCGGCCAGGCGCCCGCCCGCCAGGCCGCGCTGCGAGCCGGCCTTCCGGACACCACGAGCGCCACGACGATCAACCGCGTCTGTGGCTCGGGCCTCAAGGCGATCATGCTGGCGGCCGCCGAGATCCGCGCCGGCGACGCCGAGGTGGCCGTGGCGGGCGGCATGGAGTCGATGAACGGCGCGCCGTACCTGCTGCCCGGCGCCCGCTTCGGCTATCGGCTGGGCAACGCCGAGATCGTCGACGCCACCGTCCACGACGGGCTGTGGTGTGCGATCGAGGGCTGCCACATGGGGACGCACGCCGAGCGCGTCGCGATCAAGGACCGGGTGAGCCGCACCGACCAGGACGCGTTCGCGCTGGCCAGCCACCGGAAGGCCGTGGCGGCCATCGACGCCGACAGGTTCGAGGCCGAGACCGCGCCGGTCACGGTCCGGGACGCCAAGGGCCGCGAGACCGTGGTGACGACGGACGAAGGCCCCAGGCGCGACACGAGCATCGAGGCCCTGGCACGGCTCCGACCGGCCTTTGCGCTGCCGGATGGCGACGACCGAGGCGATGCGACCGATGGCACGGTGACGGCCGGCAACGCGCCCGGCATCACGGATGGTGCCGCCGCAACGGTCGTTGCGTCGGAGCGAGCCGTCGAACGGCTGGGGTTGAAGCCCCTCGCGAGGATCGTCGGCTACGCCCAGGCCGAGGTGGCGCCTAGATGGCTCTTCCTGGCGCCGGTCGAGGGGGTTCGCCGCCTGCTCGATCGGATCGAGCTGCCGATCGAGGCGTTCGACCTGATCGAGATCAACGAGGCGTTCGCCGCGCAGACCCTGGCCGATGGCCGCGAGCTCGGCTTCGATTGGAACAAGGTCAACGTCAATGGCGGGGCGATCGCCCTGGGACACCCGATCGGGGCATCCGGGGCGAGGATCGTGGCCACCTTGCTGCACGAGCTGCGTCGACGCGGGGGGCGGTACGGGCTGGCCACGCTCTGCCTTGGTGGCGGCGGTTCCGTCGCGGCGGCCTTCGAACGCGTTTCTTGACCACCGAGGAGGCGAGGATGAACGGCGGCGGCATGGTCGAGCTCGAGCTGAGCCCCGACGAATTCGAGCTCGTGCGCACGGCACTCAGGCTCCTGCTCTCGACGCTCGGTCGTGAGGAGGCAGACGAGCTCGAGGAGGTTCGCGCGTTGCTGGCACGGCTCGGTTCGGCGGGCTAGCCAGTGACCCAGATCGCCACCGCGGACTCCATGGCTCCGACGGACATCCCGACCTTCCGCCACTTCATCGCCGGGGAATGGTGTGAATCGACCTCCGGCACCACCTTCCAGAGCCACAACCCGGCCGACGATCGAGATGTCATCGGCCGGTTCCAGCAGGGGAGCGCCGCCGACGTGGCGATGGCCGTCCGGGCCGCCGCCGCAGCGCAGCCGATGTGGCAGCGGACACCGGCGCCCAAGCGTGGCGAGGTCCTGTACACCTTCGGTGCGTTGATGGCGCAGCACAAGGAGCGACTGGCGCGACAGATGACCCGCGAGATGGGCAAAGTCCTGGCCGAGGCGCGCGGCGACGTCCAGGAGGGGATCGACATCGCGTTCCTGATGGCCGGCGAAGGCCGCCGGATGGCCGGCGAGACGGTCCCGTCGGAGCTCCCCGACAAGTGGGCGATGAGCATCCGCCAGCCGCTCGGGATCGCCGGGATCATCACGCCGTGGAACTTCCCGATCGCCATTCCGTGCTGGAAGATGATGCCGGCCCTGGTGACCGGCAACGCGGTGGTGTTCAAGCCTTCGTCCGACACCCCGCATTGCGCCACCTTGCTGGTCGAGCTGATGGCCGAAGCCGGCTTCCCGCCAGGCGTCGTCAACCTCGTCACGGGCGGCGGTGCAGAGGTCGGCAACGCGATCGTCGACAACCCGGACGTGGCCGTCGTGTCCTTCACCGGGAGCTCGGCCACCGGCACCGGGATCGGGGAGCGGGCGGGACGCCGGCTGAAGCGCCTGTCACTCGAGCTCGGCGGCAAGAACGGTGTCGTGGTCCTGGCCGACGCCGACCTTGACCTTGCGACCGATGGAATCCTGTGGTCCGCCTTCGGGACCACCGGCCAGCGCTGCACGGCCTGCTCGCGCGTGATCGTCGAGCGCAGCGTCCTGGATCCGCTGCTCCAGCGCCTCGAGGCTCGGACGCGCGAGCTTCGGCTCGGCTCGGGTCTCGACCCCGACGTCGACGTGGGGCCGCTGATCAACGGCGGCGCGCTCGACAAGGTCTCGTCCTACGTCGAGATCGGCCGGAGCGAAGGCGAGCTCGTCACCGGCGGCGCGCGCGCGCTCGACCATCACCTGGCGCACGGGCACTTCTTCCAGCCGACGATCTTTTCGGGCGTCAAGCCGATGGACCGGATCGGCCAGGAGGAGATCTTCGGACCGGTCCTGTCGATCATCCCGGTCGCCGACTACGGGGCGGCAGTGCTGGCATTGAACCAGACCCGCTACGGCCTCTCCTCGAGCATCTTCACCCGCGACGTGAACCAGGCCTTCCGGGCGATGCGCGACTTCGAGACCGGCATCGTCTACGTCAATGCCGGAACGACCGGCGCGGAGACGCACCTCCCGTTCGGTGGCTGGAAACAGACCGGCAACGGCCACCGTGAAGCGGGCCACGTCGCGCTCGACACGTACACCGAATGGAAGTCGATCTACGTCGACTTCAGCGGGCGCCTGCAGCGGGCCCAGATCGACAACCAGCCGAGCTGAGCAGGCGGCCGGCGGCGGACCGCCATCGACTCAGGCGGCGCCGAGGCCTGCCTCCAGCCGTTCGATGAACGGGATCTGCGCCGGCTTGAGGCGCCGGCGCGCCTCGGCGGCATCGAACCACTCGACGCGATCGATCTCGGGGAAGTCCTGGAGGCGACCGGATCCGGGCGGCCACTCGATCGAGAAGGTGTTGCTGTGGGCGAGCGCCGGGTCGAGGTCGCCTTCGACAGCCCAGGCCACCACGGTCTTGCCGGACTTCTGGGTGATCGCACCGAGCGGCAGGTCGTCCCTGGCCTGGAGGTCGACGCCGGTCTCTTCGGCGAATTCGCGGCGAGCGACATCGAACAGGGCCTCGCCGGGCTCGACCTCGCCTTTCGGGATCGTCCAGTGGCCCAGATCCTTGTTCACCCAGAACGGCCCACCCTGGTGAGCCAGCAGGAGTTCGAGCTGACCCTCGTGGCGGCGGAAGAGCAGGATCCCGGCGCTGACGATGTCGGCCTTGTCGCGACGAACCACGGCAGCGAGGGTACCGCGTGGCGACGATGCCTGCGGGCCCGCCCGTTCTCAGGATCGCCCAACGAATCCGGCGTACGCTGAAGGCCATTCGTCCCGGAAGAGGAATCCATGTATCACGCCGGTTGGTATCCATTCGCCGGAGGCTGGCTGGTCGGCCTGCTGGTGTTCGCGGTGTTCATCGTGCTCATCGCCTGGGGGGTCGCGTGGATCGTCCGACGCGATTCGCACCAGTACGGGGCGCCGATGCCGCCGCCGATGCCACCACCGGGCCCTCCGCCGGCCGACCCGGCGCTCCAGATCCTTCGGGAGCGCTTCGCCCGTGGCGAGATCAGTGAGGCCGAGTTCATCACGGCGAGCCGGGTTCTCGGAGCGCCGATGCCGACGCCGGGCTCACCGACGGACCGGCCAACGCCGCCCTCCTGAGACCCTCGAGGCGTCCCGCACAGCGAGCGCCGGGTAACGACGCGCCTCGGTTTCGGTAAAGGATCGTTCAGGATCGAACCGGGGCCGTCGCCCGTTCGTTAGGGTGCGGCGATGCGTGTCCACGTCGCGTCGTCCCGGATGGGTGCCACGTTCGCTGCCGCGCTGGCAGCCGTCTCGGTCCTCATCGGGGCATGTGGGGCCTCGACGACTCCGTCTGCGCCCGTGCCATCCGGCGGTTCCGTGGCGATCTCGCCTGCGGCCGTCGGATCCCGGGCCGCATCCGGGCGGGACGCCGTGCCCGGTGCCCCGCCGACGCCGCCACTGACCGCGGCGACCGGTGGGGACCACGGTCGATTCCCGGGCGGACTGCTCATCGCGGATCGGGGCAACGGCCGCCTCCTGGTTGTCTCGTCGACGGGGCAGCCCCTGTGGCGCTTCCCGGCGACGGGGGGCCTGCCACGCGGTCAGGGTTTCGCTGCCGATGACGCGTTCATCGCACCGGACGGCCAGTCGATCGTCGCCAACGACGAAGGGCACCACGTCATCGACCGGATCGACGTCGCGACACGGAAGATCGTCTGGCAGTACGGGCACTACGGCAGGCCCGGTCGGGGCGCGGGCTACCTGAACACCCCGGACGACGCCTATCCGCTGGCCAACGGCGACGTAGTCGTGGCGGACATCCGCAACTGCCGCGTCATCGAGATCGCGCCGAGCAAGCAGATCGTCCGACAGTGGGGGAGGACCGGCATCTGCGTCCCCTCGGCACCGAACGCGTATGGCTCTCCGAACGGCGACACGCCGCTGCCCGATGGTGGCCTGCTCATCACCGAGATTCGCGGCTCGCGCGTCGTGCGGCTCTCGGCGGCCGGCAAGGTCATCTTCGACATCCACGTGCCGGTGCACTATCCGTCGGACGCGCATCTCGACGTCCAGGGCAACGTGATCGTCGCCGACTACAACACGGTCGGCGCGGTCGTGGCCGTGACGCCGCATGGTCGTCTCCTCTGGCGCTACGCGCCGACGACCGGGAACGGCCGGCTGAATCATCCGAGCCTCGCGGTCCCGATGCCCGACGGCACGGTCGTGGTCAACGACGACTTGCGGGCGCGCGTCGTGGTCATCGATCCGAAGACGATGCGGATCGTCTGGCAATACGGGCGCACAGGGGTCCCGGGCCGCGGGCCGAACCAGCTCTCCGACCCGGACGGCGTCGACCCGTTGCCGGCCACCGGCCTGTAGCCCGCCCACCGGCACCGATGGCGAGTCTGCGAATCCGTTGGGCGGTGGGCGGCCTGCTCGTTGCCACAGCCGGGTGCGGCGGGCCTTCGGGAACGACGAGGTTGGAGCCTTTGCCCAAGGCGGCGTTCACCGAGCTCGCCGCGCCGTCGGCAACGCCGACGTCGGGCCGGGCGGCGGCTGGCGCGATCGCCGTGCCGTCGGCTCAGCTGGTGGTCCGGCTCAGCCCGCTGCACCTGCCGACGCCGACCACCCGCAGCGTCGCCTTCCCGTCCGCCTCGAGCCTGATCATCGCGGGCGGTCTCACGCCCCACGGGACGACAAACCGCGTGGTTCGCCTCCCGATCGATGGCCGGCCAGCCGCGACGATCGGCCGCCTGGACCATCCGGTGCACGATGCCGCAGGCGTCACGCTGGGCGGGGCGATGCTCGTCCTGGGTGGCGGCGCGATCACGCAGGACGCCTGGGTGCAGCGGGTCGTCGTGGACGGCGGGACGAGTACCGTGCCGGGTCACCTGCCGGCGGCCCGCGCAGACCTCGCTGCTGTCGTTGTCGGCTCCCAGGCGGTCGTGGTCGGCGGCGGCGCCGGCGGCCGCGCCGATCCGCGCGTCCTGGCCACGAGCGACGGCGTCCACTTCAGGCTCGTGGCGCGCCTGCCGGTGGCGGTGCGGTACGCGGCCGTGACCGTGGCCGACGGCAAGGTCTTCGTCATCGGAGGCTCGACGTCGAACGGCGACGTGAGCACGATTCAGGAGGTCAATGTCGCCGCCGGCTCAGCCCGGGTCGTCGGGCGCCTGCCGGCTTCCGTGTCGCATGCGACGGCCATGACGCTCGGAGGTTCGATCGTGGTGGCCGGAGGTCGACGGGCGGGCCGTGCCCTCGACACGGTCCTGACGATTGACCCGACCAGCCTCGCCGCACGCACGGTCGGACGACTGCCGTTCGCGTTGTCGGACGCCGCGGGCGTGGTCGTCGACGGCGTTGGCTACCTCGTCGGTGGCGAGGCGGCACGCCCGCTGGCGACGATCGAGACCATCGCGGCCTCGTGATGCGACGCCCCGTGGGTATCGATGAGCGGCCGAATGTGCATTGAACCGGCATGAAGGAGGCCATATGGGCGCCGTGTCGCCGACGCACCTGATCATCGTGCTCATCGTGGCCGTCCTGATCCTGGGTCCGCGGAACGCGCCACGACCGATGGCACGCCATTGACGAGGGTGCCGGACGGGGGCGCGCACCCTGGGTCGTAGTTCCATCCCCCGACTCCCGACACCGTCACCGCCCGGAACACGGGTGGGGAGGAGACAGGCTTGGACCGCCGCGCGTTCCTCATCGCAGCCGGCCGGGTCGGCCTCGCAGCAGGCGCCGGCGCACTCGGTCTGGCCGTGTCGCGGACCTTGTCGCCGCTCTCCGTCGCCAGGCCTCGGCCGATCAGCGCCACCGCCGCGCAAGCATCGCCAGTCCCGGGATTGGTGGGCGCGAGGTCCGCTCCCTCCACGACTGTCGTCCACGATGACAACGCCATCCGACAGGAGAACGCCCTCCGAGGGACCGATCGCTGGTTGATCGGCGGCCTGCCGGCCACGATCGAGGGGTACCTGAACCGAGCGTCGGCGATGCCCGGTGAAACCCTGTCCGTCCACGTCGCCTCTCCGACGACCTTCGACATCGAGTGGTATCGCCTCGGCTGGTACGGCGGCGTCGGCGGGCGCCTCGTCCGTGTCGACCCGGGGCTGCCGGCCAGGCCGGGGCAGGCTCCGCAGCTGGACCTGCCGACGGGGCGGGCAGAGGCGCCCTGGGACGCGTCCCTTGAGCTCCAGGTCCCTGCGGACTGGCCGACCGGCATGTACACGGCGGTCCTGCGACCGCTCGCCGGCAACCCCGGATACGCCCCATGCATCGTGAAGCGCGCCCCGGGCAGCCCGGCCCCGGTCCTGTTCGTCAGCGCCGCGCTGACCTGGCAGGCCTACAACACCTGGGGCGGGGCGAACCTGTACGACGCGAGTATGGCCGACTCACCCGAGATCTCGCGCGGACGTCGAGCCGTGCAGGTGAGCTTCGATCGCCCGTACGCCCTGCGCCAGGGCGCCGGCTACCAGCAGCGCTGGGAGCTCCAGTTCGTCCGCTGGCAGGAGCGCGAGGGCATCGACGTCGATTACGCCGCGGACTTCGATCTCGAGCTCGATCCGGGGATCCTCAGCGATCGGCGGCTCATCGTCTTCGCCGGCCATCACGAGTACTGGTCGCGACCGATGCGGGACGTGCTCGAAGCCGCGGTCGCCTCGGGCACCAACGTGCTCTTCCTCTCCGCCAACGAGGTCTACTGGCAGGTGCGACTCGAGGCGTCGCCGCTGGGCCTGGCGCGACGGGTGACGTGCTACAAGTCCACCCGCCTCGACCCGGTCGCGCTGACACACCCGGAGCTGACCACCTGCCGGTGGCGCGAGCGACCCGTCAACGATCCGGAGGCGCCGCTCATCGGGCAGATGTACGGCCACATCGTGCGGCGACCAGGCGACTGGATCGCCGCCGGTACCGACCACTGGCTGTACGAGGGAACAGGCCTTCGCGACGGCGACCGACTGGTCAACCTGGTGGGCCAGGAGTACGACTCGTATTTCCCGGATCTGGGGCACCCGGGCACGGTCATTCTCGCCCGGAGCCCCGTTGACGCGGTGATCCAGTCCGATCAGCTGACCGGACGCTACTCGAGCCCTCCGTTGCACACCGCGACGATGTACACGGCGAATTCGGGCGCGACCGTGTTCGCCGCCGGGACGTTCCAGTGGTCCTGGGCGATCGATCGGTTCGGCGACCGGTCGTACCGCGGCGCAGCGACCCCGTACGACGAGCGGGTCGTGCGCATGACGCAGAACCTGTTCGATCGGCTGGGTGGTTCCGCAGGGTGATCGACGTCGACATCCGCCTCCCTCCTGCCGCCGGATCGGCCGCGAGTCGCCGCCTGCGGTATCATCCCCGGGCTCGTGGGCCCGTAGCTCAATGGCAGAGCAGCTGACTCTTAATCAGCGGGTTGAAGGTTCAAGTCCTTCCGGGCTCACTTCTGTCACCCCTCCCACGGCAAGCGCGAAGTACGGCGCAACGCGCTCCGTCCAGGTGATCTCGCCATCGGGCGCAACCTCCCTAACGAACATGGCAATGATCCGCTTGCGCTCCTCGGCCGACACGCGGTCGAGTGCCGTCGCCATATCGACCACGACGTCGTGGCGCAGGTCACGATCTTGGACTCGTCGGGGAGCTGGGCTAGCATCCCCTCGGTCTCGGCCTTCTCGCGCCGGTAGGTCAGGTCGTCGATGTCGCCCCAGCCGTGCTGCTTTCGCAAGTTGACAAGGCGCGTCTCCAGCCGCGCCCGTTGGCGGGCAACGCCATCGTCGACCTGTCCCTCACGCCGGGCGAGGTCCTCGCGGGCGGCGGCGATGACCCGCGACGATAGCCGGAAGCCGCGGATGCGATCGAGCACCCGCTCCTCGATCGGCTCGGCCCGGACCCTGGGCCGGCGACAGTAACGGCACATGTAGCGCGGGGTCTCCCTGCGTCCAGACACCGCACCAGTCATCCTGCGGCCGCAGTCGCAGATCAGAACACCTGTTAGCAGGTAAACGCGATTGGCCCTGCGTGGTCGGCAGTCGCGAGCCCGCGAGCGAACGCCTGCCACAGCCGCCCGGTACGTCTCGGGGTCAATGATCGGCTCGTGGCGCCCGGGACGCTCGTCGATGCCTCGTTTGAGGACGACCATGCCCAGGTAGACCTTGCCGCGCAGGTACACGTCGCGGACGGTGTAGCGGGTCCAGCCGTTGCTAGTCGGCGACTGTAGGCCCTCGCGGGCCAGGTCGTCGGCGACCTCGGCGAATGACCGCCAGGCCAACTCAGTGAAGATGCGCCGGACCACGGCCGCTTCCTCGGGCTCGATCACGAGCACGCGCCGGTTGGTCTCATCCTTGGCACTCCGGTAGCCGAACGGTGGGTGGCCGCGGTGGCGACCATCGGCATACAGGCGGGCGCGCTACCCTCGCCCCATGCGACGTGGTGATCCGGAACGCATCTATGCAGCGCAGCGCGCCGGCATCCTCGCCCGCCTGACCCAGCAAGAGCGCGTCAACGCCCAGGCCGCCGAGCGGTGGATCGCAGCATGGGAGCGACATGCCGAGGCGATCGGCCTCCACCGCGGCATCGTGGGGTTCTGGGACTACGGCTGGGAATGGATCAGGGCAGGCCGGGCAGACCAGCGGCCGGATCGACGGTGAGCCCGTACGACGGCCCGATGTTGTTGACCCCGAAGACCACCGTCAGCACGGCCATCACGGCAAGAACGGCGGCGAAGATCACCAGGACGAGCAGCCAACGGCGCTTCGCGTCATCCAAATCGCGCCGTGTCTTCTCCTCGGCATGAACCTCCATCGCGTGGTATCCGTACATCTCGACCTGTCCTTCCTGCCGTCGCATTCATCGCGTCCGCCGTGGACAAGACTCGGGCTAAAGGGCGAGTCGGCACATCGAGACGACTCGGTATTCGGGGCTTCCGTCGCCTTTATTTCGGGTACGTCAGTCGAGCGACACTTCGGGCCAGCCGGTCGAGTCAGACGGAGGGCCGGGCGGGACCTCCAGTCGCTCGTCAGTGCCCCGGCTCACCCCTCGCCACGAGGCCGAGCCGATAGGCGAGCGCGGCCGCCTCGCCGCGGCCCGCGACGCCCAGCTTGCCGAGGATGTTCGACACGTGCACACCGGCCGTGTTCTCGCTGATGAAGAGCGAGGCCGCGATCTGGCGGTTGGTCCGCCCTTGGGCGACGAGTCCGAGCACCTCGCGTTCACGGGCCGTCAACCCGAAATCCGGGGCGTCATCGGCCGGCGCGAGATGCACCTCCTCGTCTCGGCGCTCGAGGGAGAGCCTCGCTCGGACGGCGAGGGCCGTCACTTCGTCTCCCAGCGACTCGGCGCCCAGTCGGGTCGTGATGTCCAGCGCGGCTCGCACCGCGGCCGCTGCCAGCCCGCGATCGCCGCGCGCGGCCAGTCGCGCTTCGGCCTCTCGCCAGCGGAGGTAGGCGACCAGGTAGGGTCGGCCGAGGCGCTCCCAGGCCTCGATGCCTGCGACCCAGGCCTCGGGGTCGGGGTGCCGGTGCATACGCGTGGCTTCGGCCTCGCACAGGAGGACCCATGCCTCCGAGAGCGCCGCGAAGGCCGGCCGGGTGGCGAGGACGTCGGCGTGCCGCCCGCGGATCGCCTCGATGAGGGCCGCCCCGGCCGCGACGGCGTCGCGCTCCTGCTCCGGCGACCGCCGCGCCCGCGCGATCTCCGCGAGGTCGGCGTCGGCGCGAACACCGAGCGCGTACAGCTCGCCGATCCTCACCTCGGGCGAGAGGTGGAGCAGCCGGATGCCGGTCGCCACGGACGCGGCGGCGTCCTTCGGACTCCCCCGCCACAGTGCCAGCTCCGCAAGGCTCGCCTGCACCGGCGCGACGAACTGGATGTCCAGCGCCCGCTCGGCCAGCGGGGCGAGCGGGCCAAGACGCTCGGCCGCCTCGTCCAGTCGACCGCGCGCGAGCGCGATCCGACCCAGCAGCTCCTCGACGAGGATGTGGTTGGTGCCAAGCGGCTCCAGGTCCTCGGCACGTCGTGCCGATCGCTCAGCCTCCTCCCACCGGCCCAGCCCGTAGAGGAAGTCGCCATTGGAGTGGAGGAGGTGGGTGCCGAAGAACCCCATCAGGCCGAGGCGCTCAGCGGTCGCGACGCCGACCTCCGCCATCTCGATCGCCTCGTCCGCCCGCCCGGCTATCTGGAGGACCCACGTCCAGTTCACGTAAGCGCGACCCACGTCGTCGACGCTGCCGGCCTCCTCGGCGATCCGCAGTGCGGCTCGCATGTCGTCGATCGCCGCTCCGAAGTCGCCGACGATGGCGCGGTCGACACCTCGAGTGTCCAGCGCGTGGCCCTCGATGTTCCGGGCGCCGACCGCGCGAGCGAGGACCAGCGCCTCTTCCGCGAGCGGCCGCGATTCGTCGAACCTGCCGGCAAGGAACTGGGTCTGTGCAAGGCCGGCGACGGCCCGTGCGCGCGCCTCGGACGGCGGCTGGGGCGGGATCAGGTCCATGGCGATCCCATATGCGCGTTTCGAGACCTCGCCCTGCCCCGCCATCCAGGCGTAGCGACCCAGTCGCTCGTTGAGGAGTCCCGCACGGATCGGGTCGACGGCCGGGTCGACGAGGCGGATGGCCGATTCGATATGCGACACCGCTCGAGCCGGCTGGTGGAAGACCGCCACGCCAGCGAGCGCCGCGAGGAGGTCCACCTGGTCGCGACGCGCGCGGCGCTCCGCGTCGGGAACGTGGGCCCAGAGGTCGATCGCGCGCTCGTATTGCGCCTGCGCCTCCGGGAAAGCGTAGCGCGCCTCCGCCGCCATGCCCGCGGCCACAGCGGCTTCGAGGGCACGCGGCAGGTCGTGCGCCGCGTACCAGTGGTAGGCGAGCTCCGCCGCGCGGGAGGGATCACCGGCTGACCGTGCCTCGAGTGTCTGCGCGAAGGCGGAGTGGAGGCGACTCCGCTCCCCGGGCAGCAGGTCGTCGTAGACCGCCTCCTGGAGCAGAGCGTGGCGGAACGCGTAGCGCTCGATGCCGGACGTGGGATCCGGGACGAGGACCTGGTGCCTGACGCAGTCGCGGAGCGCGTCGTAGAGGGCGGCCTCGTCGAGATCCGCGGCTGCGGCGAGCAACGCCGGATCCACGCGCTGCCCGGCGGCAGAGGCGATCCGAAGCAACTCCTGGCTCGGTTCGGCGAGCTCCGACACGCGCGCCAGCAGCACGTCGCGCAGGGTCGATGGCAGGTCCGCAGTCCCATCCTCGCCGGCGGCAGCGAGCAGCTCCTCCGCGAAGAAGGCGTTGCCACCCGATCGACCATGGATCGACTCGATGAGCGCCGCGTCGAGTTCGTCGCCGGCGATAGCCCGCATCTGCGCGGCAGATTCGCGCGGGTCGAACGGTCGGAGCTCGATCCGCTCGACCCGTCCCGTCCGCGCGAGCTCCGCCACGAAAGGGAGCAGCGGGTGGCCGCCGTGGACTTCGTCCGACCGGTAGGTCAGCACCATCAGCACGGCGGCCTCGCGAAAGTTCCGCACGAGGAACCCGAGCAGGTCGCGGGTCGAGCGGTCGGCCCATTGCAGGTCCTCGACGATGAATGCGAGCGGGCTCCGGGCCGCCAGCCGCTCGAGGACGCCGAGCACGAGCTCGAACAGCCGGCCCTGGGCCGATCCGACGCTCAACCCGGATTCCCGCGCATCGGTCGCCGGACCGAGGTCCGGGATGAGCCGGGCCAGCTCGGAGCGACCGTTCCCGAAGACGGCATCCAGCTCGCCGGCGTCGGCGTGCCGCACGAAGCGGCGCAGCGCTTCGACGACGGGCGCGTAGGGGAGGGCTCCCTCACCGAGATCGATGCACCCGCCGAGGAGCACCGTCACGCCCTCACCCTCCGCGAGCCCAGCGAACTCCGACACGAGCCTCGTCTTGCCGACGCCTGCTTCGCCGGTGAGCAGGACCGCGCCGCTGCGCCCCTCGCGTGCGCGCGCCATGGCGGCACCGAGCCGGTCGAGCTCGTTCGCACGGCCGATGAGGACAGGGCTCGAGACACGCGGCGCCATCGCGTCGATTATCGCGCTGGCCTCCAGAAGCCCGGTTCGGCCTCGACGCCCCGGAGCGGTATCGTTTGACCCTGGCGGTTTCGGCCGCATCGCGCGCCTGTTAGCTCAGTGGATAGAGCGTCGGCCTCCGGAGCCGAAGGTCGGGGGTTCGAATCCCTCCGGGCGGGCCACTGTCTTGAGTCGCGACATCGGTGACACATGCGTCGCGTCATCGGCGACACCTGTGGTCAGCCGGTCTGCCGAGACCCCGGCCATCGGCCGGGGTCTCGTCTTGTGTTGCGCCAGTAGCCCTTGTCGGGCTCGATGCGGTGGGTCGACAGGATCTCGCCGGTGTCGAGGGCGACGACCATGATCTCCTGCTCGTCGACGATGGCGAGGACGCGCCGGCGGGCGTGGGCCGCGCCGATCTTGAGGTGGTAGAGGCGGCCGCCCCGCCGCAGGGTGATGGCCCCCTTGCTGTCGGCGACGTCGTAGCGGAGCCGGAAGTGGCCCCGGGCGGCGGAGCCCGACGGCAGCGCCTTCGGCGTCGCCCGGTACGCCTCGCCCGGCGTCCTGCGGCCGATCGCCCGGTGTGGCCGCTGCTCGTTGTAGACGTCGCGGAAGGCGTCGAGCTGGGCCTGCAGCGCGCCGAGGTCGGCCGCCGCCGGCTGGCGCCCCAGCCAGCGCTTGAGGGTCTGGTGGAAGCGCTCGATCTTGCCCTGGGTCTGCGGGTGGCCCGGCGCCCCGTTCTTCTGGCGGACGCCCAGGTAGGCGAGCAGGTACTCGAAGCCGTTGCGGCCCCCGGTGAAGCGCGACGTGTAGACCGAACCGTTGTCCGTGAGCGTGGCGGCGGGCCAGCCGTGGGTGTCGCCGACCGCGCTGAAGGTGGCCACGACGTCGTCGCCTGCGACCCGGCGGAAGGCGGTGCAGGCGAGCAGGTAGCGGGAGTGGTCGTCGAGCCAGGAGCAGATCTCGACCTCGCTCCCATCGGCCAGGCGCCAGTGGGTGAAGTCGGACTGCCAGACCTCGTTGGGCGCGGCGGCCTCGAACCGGATCCAGGAGCTGCGCGGGCGCTTGCGCGGCTCGGGCACGACGAGGCCCGCGGCGTGGAGGATGCGCCGGATGGTCGAGGTCGACGGGACCGGCAGGTCATCCCGCTCCAGGTGCCACGCGATGGTCGCAGGACCCGCGTCAAGGCCGCGCGCGGTGAGCTCGATCCGCAGGGCGACGATCCGGCCACGCAGCTCGTCGGATGTCCCGTGCGGGCTCGTGTGCGGCCGCCGGGACCTCGGCTCGAGGTCGTCGAGGCCGCCCTCCAGGTACCGCCGCAGGAGGCGATGCAGGTGCCCGCGGCTGATCCCGTAATGGGCCGCCGCGGCGGTGACGGACAACTGCGATGAGACGACCTTGAGGACGGCCACCCGGTGTTTCGACATGCGCCGGACTGTCACGCATGTCCCGACTCACCAGTCACCGATCAGGTGTCACCTATGTCGTGGACTCAGACACTTCCGGGCTCACCACCCACGCCGGCAAGCGCTCAGTGGCAGATCAGGGGATGAGGCGTGGGATGCGCCTCCGCGTGGGTTGACGGTGCGCTGCCCGTTCGCTTGGCCACGACGATCAGCTTCTGGCGCGTACCGTGTGGGCCTTCGGACGTCTGCACCCAGAGCTGCTCGGTCGTCGCACTGAACGCGCCGGTGAGGCTGGTCACGTGCCGCCTGACCCTGACGATCCTGTAGGTCGACACGAGGTCGTTGCTGGTCCAGACGAGGATGGTGGCTCCCAGCAGGCTCGCGCCGTTGTTGATCTTCGAGCGCTCCAGGAGCGGCAGGAACATGCCGACCCTCGCGTGCGCGTAGAGGAACGACACGCCGCCCTCACGTGGCTGGGACAGGGTTGGGTAGTACATCGCCACGTTGCAGTACGGGTAACCGCCCGGTCCTCTGACGACCGGCAGGTCGATCTTCAGGCCCGGCATGGCGATCCGCGTCGCGACCGGGTAGGTCAAGGCCCCGCAGCGAGCGAGCAGCCCCGTCCCGATCTTGATGGCGATCGTCCCGGTACGCCCGTAGACCCAGATGGTATTCATGATTCGGGTCGAGACCGCGGAGGTCTTTGAGACCGCGCCCGTGGCGTCGGTCACTGCGCCGGGCAACCTGGTGATCACGATTGGGGAGGCGCATGACCCGCGGTAGGCGACGATCGGGTAGGTCGTCGATGGCTGAAGGCCGACGAGCTTGAGCTCGAGCGAACCGTCGCCGGCCATGTAGCCCCTCAGGATCGCGGCCCCGTTGGAGCCGTTTCCACCGAGGTGGGCGGTCCAGGTCCGTCGAACCGAAAAGGCTGAGGCGGGTTCGGCGAGCAAGGTCGCCAGGATGCCGGCAAGCCCAATCAGGACGAGGGCGCGGCGGGCCAATGCGGGGCGGCTTGTGGTCGTCTGCATTCCCGAACCGTACATGACAGACGGCCCTGACGATCGGCAGCACCCGGGTGCATGATCGCCGGGCGGAACACCCGGACAAGCCCAACTTCGGCGGAGGCTCCTCGCATGACTGACCGTCTCTATCGATCGCGCGACGACCGGATGCTCGCCGGGGTGGCCGGAGGCCTCGCCGAGATGTGGGACGCAGACCCGTCGCTCGTGCGATTGGTCTGGGCCCTCCTGGTCATCTTCACGGGTGGGATCGCGCTGGTCGTCTACATCGTCATGGCGATCGTGGTTCCCGAGGGTGACGGCGAGTTCCTCCAGCCGCCGCCCGCGCCCGGGCCGCCCGCATCGTTCGCGGCGACCGAGGCGGAGCCGGGTTCGGCCCCGGCGGCCACACCCGGCCCCGTAGCCGCGCCTCCCAGCTATTGGGTGCCCAGCACCGACTACACGCGCGCCGACGCACGGGCCGCTCGCCGGGCGGCCCGCAGGCAGCGAGGCAACACCGCCGCACCAGCCGTGATCGGCGTCTTCCTGGTGTTGCTCGGTGGCTTCTTCCTCGCCCGGGAGTGGCTGCCTGAGCTCGATTGGGATTGGTTCTGGCCGCTGATGCTGATCGCCCTCGGAGTCCTGCTCCTGGTGCTGGCGATCGGTCGGCGACCCTCCGACCCGGGCGCACCGTCATGACGCCGGCGCGCCGCGGTTCCCTGGTCGCCGCAACCTGGCTGATCGGCCTGGGTCTCGTCTTCCTCATCCGTGAGGCGGCTGGCATGTCGTGGTCGGAGGCCTGGCCGATGTTCGTCATCCTCGGCGGTGCCGGCGCCTTCGTGTCGACGGCCGTTCGTGGGAACGCCGGCGTCGCAGGCATCTGGGCCTTCACCTGGCCGGTCGCCTGGTTGGTCGTGGGTGCCCTGCTCCTGCTCAGCACGACCGGAAACCTTTCCTCCGGACCGGGCGAGCTCATCTCCGAATGGTGGCCCCTGGCGCTCGTCGTCCTCGGGGTCTGGTTCCTGATCGGCGGCGTCGTGCCGCGGTCCGGACCGTCCGAGATGCTGGTCCTTCCCATCGGCAGCGCGACCGAAGCGAACGTCAGG
>Ga0153916_10001389_pt1 | contig 17319 bp, 9 predicted proteins | sample Opewatmetagenome_FD_109642 | JGI IMG/M metagenome (GOLD analysis project Ga0153916, IMG submission 109642) | Freshwater wetland microbial communities from Ohio, USA - Open water 3 Core 3 Depth 4 metaG | ecosystem: Environmental > Aquatic > Freshwater > Wetlands | place: USA: Ohio, Lake Erie, Old... | reverse complement strand
TTCAACCCCGCCGCCCAGCTGACCCAGCTCGGGGTCTCCGCCATCACCTGCCCGAACTTCGCGAAGACCACGAGCTTCGCGAACTGCAAGGCCCAGATCATCGACTCGACCCAGGCGGACCGGCAGTGGGTGACCTCCGACGGCCCGGTCGTCTACATCTCGTACCACGACTCCGGGTCGAGCACCCTGATCCATGTCCAGCGGTCCCTCGACGACGGCTTCACCTGGAGCATGGCGTCCAGCCCCATTCCGGGCCAGGGCGGCACCACGGGCGCCTCCACGTTCAACAACGACCAGGGCGCGCTCCTGGCGGACCACTTCAGCGGTAACGTGTACGCGATCTGGGCGGCGGGCCAGGCGAGCGTCCAGAAGGGCACAAGCGCGAACTTCAACCAGATCTTCGTGTCCCGCAGCTCGGACATGGGGATGACGTGGACCGCGACCCTCGTGTTCGCCGCGCCTCTGAACACAGCGCTGAACAACGTGTTCCCCGCCCTCGCGGTGGATCCCTCCAACGGGCACCTCTTCGCCTCCTGGTCCGACGCCCACAACGTCTGGGTCTCCCTCTCGACGGACGAGGGATCGACCTGGTCCTCGGCCGTACAAGTGAACTCGGGCAATGCGGTTACTGCCGTCTTCCCCGCCGTCGCGGCGCGCAACGGTCTCATCGACCTCGCGTACTACGGCACGACGGCCGCGAGCAAGGACGACCCCTCCGCGGTATGGAACACGTACATGGCCCAGTCCACGGACGGCGTGCACTGGACCCAGAGCGTGGTCTCGGGCCACCCGAACCACGTCGGCGTGATCTGCACGAGCGGCACGGGTTGCGTGAACCCCTTGGTGACCCGGACCATGCTGGACCTGTTCGAGATCTCCATCAACGCCCAGGGCAAGGCCGCGATCATCTACACGGACGACACGCTGGCGACGTTCGTCCTGAACGGCACCACGTATCCGCTGCCCCAAGTCATCGTGGGCTACCAGACCTGAGGCGCTGAACGGGGGCGGATCCACCGCCCCCTCCTTCCCTTTTCCGCGCTCTCCCGCGCCGCGACCCGCATCGGGCGCGCACCCATGGGCTCAGGCGGGAATCCGTTCCTCCGCAGGCGCGAGCCATCGCGTTGCCGCGACGTAGACTCCCGCGGCGATGACGAAGGAAGGCACGCTAGCCCCAACCAGATTGAGTCCGCCCAGGTCCAACGACAGGTACCCGGAGTTCACCAGGTAGATGGGGAAGTATGTGGCCATCCCGAGGACCCAGGCCATGAAGGCCGGGAGGGCGGGTCGGGCGCCGCCGTCGCGGAACTCTTCCACTCGGTAGCCCGACCGCCGCACGACGTAGACGTCCGCCAGGACCACGCCCAGCATGGGGACGAAGACCCCGCCGATGAAGTAGAGGAACGGCTGGTACACGAGGACGCTCGCTTGGGGGAGCGCGGTGAGCACGGCGGCCACCGCGAGCCCCGCGGTGGTCACCACGGGCACGAGCCGGCGGAGCGCGGCGCGGGGTCGGATGTTCTGGATGGACACGCTCGTGGAGTAGATGTTCGCGAATCCGTTGTCCGTCTCGTCCGCCAGGATGGCCACGAGGGCCAGCGCGCCGTACACGGCGACGATGGCCGCGGCGAACACGTCGCTCGCGTTCGTGAGTCCGAGGACGAGGACCATGACGGCTCCGAGGAGGTAGAACCAGGTGTTCGCAGCCACGTACCCGACCGTGGTCCCTAGGAACGCCGTGCGGTTGGACTCGGCGAAGCGATTGTAGTCCGCGACGAGGGGCCACCAGGAGATGGGCATCGCGATGACCAAGTCGAGGCCGAGCCCCGCCTTGGTCCAGTCTCCTCCCCAGAGCGGGAGCGCCGTCACCGCCGCGGGTGTCGTGGCAAGCCGGAACGTGATCCAGCCGGCGCCGAGCAGCACGAGCCACAAGCCAATCCGCTCGAGCCAATCCTTGACCACGACCAGCGGCCCGCCCCACGCCAGGAGGCCACAGAAGGCGCCGAACAGGACGACCCAGAACGCCCCGGTGAACGCGCCCAGGAAGGGGCCCGAGAGCGCGGTGGCCGCGACGGACATGACCCAGATCTCCAGGGCTGTCCAGCCGAAGAGTTGGACCGCGTTGAGGACGGTTGGAACGAAGGAGCCTCGTCGCCCGAATATGGGACGGAGGCTGACCATGGTGGGGACGCCGTGACGCGTCCCGAGGGTGCCCGCTCCCGCCAGGAGGACGCTCCCGATGACGGAGCCTGCGACGACGATCGCGAGCAGGGGCACGAGACCGAACCCGTAGCCCGTGATGAACGTGCCCGCGTACAGGACGAGCAGCCCGACGCCCAGGTTGAACCAGAGGACGCCGAGGTCGACTGCCCGGAGGTTGCGCTTGTCCTGCGGCACCGGTTCGATGCCCCAATCCTGCGGCTTGCGCAGCCGCGCGAACGGCATGGACAGAGCCACCATCGGTCCGCTACTTGAACCCTCGGACGGCGCTCATTCCTTCTTCGGCGAGAACTTCTTGTACGACCGCTCGAGCGCCGCGACCAGGGGGAGCTCCTTGCCCGCGAGGAAGTTGATCAGGGCGCCGCCTCCCGTGCTCACGTGGTCCAGCGCGTCCTCGAGGCCGTACTGCTCGATCGCGGCCACGGTATGTCCGCCTCCGGCCACCGTGAACGCGTTCGACTCGGCCAGTGCCTGCAGGAGCTCGCGGGTGCCGATGGAGAACTCCTCCTTCTCGAATACGCCTGCGGGGCCGTTGAAGAAGACCGTCTTCGCGGCGTTGATCTCCTCGACGTAGCGGGCGATCGTGTCGAGGCCGATGTCGTGGATCGGGAACGTGGACGGGAGATCCTGCACGCTGAGCGGCTTCCGCTTCCCGCCGTCGTCCGCCACGACGTCCGTGGGCACGAGGATGCGATCGCGGAACTTCGCGAGAAGTTCCTTGCACTGCCCCACGTAGGTTTCGTACTCCTCGACCTCCTTCTTCATGAAGTCGGTCGTCGGGGTACCGGGGTCTCGGCCGGCCGCTTGGAGGAACATGTTGGCCACGCCGCCCGTGGTGAGCACCTTGTCGACGATGCCCTTCTCGAGCATGTGCTTGGAGACCGCGATGGAGTCGTCCGCCTTCACGCCGCCGAAGATCGCGATCTTCGGCCGGTCCTGGCTCTGGACCGCGCGGCCGAGCATGACGAGTTCCTTCTCCATGACGCGGCCCGCAAGGGTCGGCAGGGCGTCGACGAAGCCCACGAGGCTCGGTTGGGCGCGGTGCGCCGCGGCGAACGCGTCGAGCACGAAGTACTGGGCCAAGGGGGCGAGCTTCTTCACGATGTGGGTCTTCGCCATCTTCTCGATCTTCTGGTCGGCCAGCGCCTCCTCCTCGGCGAAGAACCGCACGTTTTCGAGGACGAGTACCTCGCCCACGTCCAGGGACCGGACCGCATCGAGGGCCGCCTTGTTGTACAGGCCGTCCACGAACTTGACGGGCCGGCCGAGTAGGGACGAGAGCCGCTCCGCATGCGGCTCGAGGGATGTGAAGTCGTCCTTCCCCGGACGGGACTGGTGCGCGAGTACGACGACCTTTGAGCCCCGCAGGTCGCGGATCGTGGCGAGGTGCTCCCGCAGCCGCGCGTCGTTGAGCAGCGTCTTGGTCGCAGGATCGATGGGAGAGTTGACGTCGACCCGCAGCAGCACCGTGCGACCCGAGAGGTCAAAATCATCCATCGTGAAGAATGCCCGGGCCATGGCAAGCGAGGCAATTTCTGACGGGATAATAGAGTTTTCCCTAGGACGATACTGACCGGGAGGAGATGCGCGAAATGAGAGCGCGCGATCGTCGCGACACGGAGTCCAATTCGCGCCGCCTCGGGCCTCCTCCGTCGACCGGAAACGACGCCTGTTCTCAAAGCTCGGAACTAGGCTGCAAGCCTTTTTAGAGGGGCATCCGGATGGCGCGCTCCAACCGGGGACGTTCTACGCCCGAGGACCTTCTGCTTCCAGAGGGCAAACTTATCCGCACCACCCGAGGCGGAGCCAGCGCGCTCAAGCAGCTCCTGCTCGATCTCAAGAAGTACTCGTTTTCCGGCTACGTGCGGACGGTCCGGACGCACGACGGGAGGCGCTCGGAAGGAATCATCCTGCTGCGGGCGGGAACTCCCGAGGCGAGCCTTCATCTCCGAGGGGACGAGCAGGAGCGAGGTCGGACCGCCCTGAAGAAGGTCTGGCAGGACTCGTACGACGACGAGGCTACGATCGAGCTGCACGCGCGCGTGGACATGGACAACCTCGTCGCGGAGTACGCGGACGCCATCCTCGAGCGGCCGGCCAAGGTGGTCAAGAAGGCCAAGGTGCCCCAGGCGATCGACCGCGGCGAGATCGAGACGCGGATCCGCGCCTGGAAGGATCGCGGCTTCAACGTCAGCTCCGTGGAGAGCGTCCTCGGCGGCGATCCGGTCGTGCTCACGGGTGCGTACCTTGCCCTCCTCGAAGCCATCCGGCGCGCGGAGGCGGTCGAGGAGACGCTCAAGGGGCTCGACACGGCCGGATTCGAAGCCCGCGCGGCCGCCCTCCGCGAGAAGATCCTCGATCCCATTCACCATCCCGACATCGATGCGGACGTGGAGAGCTTCCGCGACGCCGTCGAGAGCGCGAAGCGCGTCGAGGCGCGCCGCAAGCTCGAGGTCGCTCGAGAACGCGATTCCCAGGAGCGCACGAAGAAGGTGCTGGAGCTCGTGCTGCGGCAGCGCGAGACGCTGCGACCCGAGTCCCCCGCGCCGTCCAGGGAAGAGTTCGCGAAGGCCTTGGAGGGGCCTGCGACCACCCGCGACGTCGCCACGAACCTGATCGAGCAGCACACGTTCGAGGCGTTCGTGGTGGGGGAGAGCAACCGCTTCGCCCACGGCGCCGCGTTCGCGGTGGCCAAACAGCCGGGGAACACGTACAACCCGCTCGTGGTCACCTCGGGACCCGGTCTCGGGAAGACCCACCTCCTCCACGCGGTCGGCAACTACCTGCGAGCACACCGCCCCGAGGCCAAGGTCTTGTATCTCTCCTGCGAGGGACTCGTCCCGCAATTCGAGGGGGGTAAGGGAAGCGGCGCGGCCCGGGCCCTCCGGGAACGCCTCCGGGGACTCGACTGCCTCCTGCTGGACGATCTCCAGGCCCTGAGCGGGAAGCACGACGCCCAGGAGGGGATTCTCCATGCCTTCGAGGCAACGGTGAACGCCGGCCACCAGATCGTCCTCGCCTGCGACCGACCGCCCAAGGCGATCACGGAGCTGGACGAGCGCCTCGTATCGCGCTTCGAATCGGGACTCCTCGCGAACATCCTCGCGCCGGACCTCGAGACGCGAGTCCTCATGCTCCGCCGCAAGGCGGAGGACTCCAAACTCGTGGTGGACGAGGAGGTCCTCGCCTACATCGCGAACCTGGTGGAGGACAACGTCCGCGAGCTCCATGGGGCGTTGAACCGCGTGGTCGCGTTTTCCTCCCTGATGGGCCGGCCCATCACGCGGGACCTGGCGAAGGAGGTCCTGCACGAGGCGAGCCGGGAGCCGGCCAAACCGGAGAAGTCCGCGGCCCCGGCCGTGCCCAAGCAGCTCACCCCGGGACGTAGCTATCTGGTCGAGGAGGACCGCCCCGATCAGGCGTACGGGCTCCTCGCGAAGGGTCTTGAGGGCGGCAAGAGCGGATTGCTCATCACACGCACGAACCCCAAGCGGGTGCGGGAGCGGTTCGCCCTGGACGCCGTCCGGGTGCTCTGGCTCACGGACCGCGAGGAGAGCAAGGAGGAGACGATCCCCCCGGCGCTGGAGCGGATTGTGTACGAGATCGAGGGGTTCATGTCCCAGCACCCCCAGGGCTCCGTCATGCTCGACGGACTCGAGTACCTCGTGTCGAACAACTCGTTCGACGCCGTGTTGCGATTCGTGCGTCGACTCGTCGACACGGTCTCGGAGGGCGGGCACATCTTCCTGATCTCTCTGGGTCCCGCCACGGTCAAGGAACAGGAACTCAAGATGCTCGAGCGCGAGATGGAAGTCGTCCAGGCCACGTAGGCGTCGGGCGGCTCAGGTCTTGCCGGCCCGCGAAGTCTCCTTCTGGAACTCCTTCAGGAACCGAATCGCCTCGCTCCATTCCTCGTTCTTCACGTGGGCGCTCGCCTCCTTCAGAATCCCCACGGGCTTGGAGAGGTCGCTCCCGCGGACCTTCATCTCGAGGAGCGCGTTGCGGGCCTCGCGCATCTCGGCCTGGACGAACTCGGGCACGGCCTGCAGGAGCCGTTCCTGGGATTGCCGCGCGAGGCGCAGGCTCCCCGGAAGATCGCGTCGTTCCGCAGCCTCGTGCCCCTGCCGGAGGAGCCGCTCCACATCCCGGGTGTCCATCCCGAGGCTTCGCACCTCGGCCATGAGATGCTCCGTCGAGTCGAGGATCTTCCTCCCTTCCGTGTACTCCTTGGCCTGAGACGCGAAGGCGTGCCGGGCGCTCTGCAGGGAGTCCCAGGCGGCGTCGTAGTCGTGCTGCCCGAGCTTGGCCAAGGAACCTTCGAGGAGAGGGCGGGCCAGTGAGGCGGCCTGTCCGGGTCCCGCGGCCTCCACCTCGGAGGCGAAGGACTCGAGATGGCTTCCGATGAAATCCACGAAGGCGAGGTCCAGGGAGCGGCGCGCGTCGGAGATCAGGCGGACGGCCTTCTCCATCTCCTTGCGTTTCCCGGCCTCGACTGCGCTGGCGATGAGGCGCTTACCCTCGTCGATTCCGATGCCGATCCGCTTCGCGCTGACGAGGAGCGGCTTGACCTCGTTGACGAGCCGCGGCAGTTCCCGGGCAATCAGCTTGCGGTCCCCGAACGGAAGGTCGTGCCTCTCCGTCCGGACCTCGTCCCGCAGGGAAGCCACCTTGGGACCCATGCCGAGGCGGAGGGCCTGGACCCCGGGAGACGCCGGAGGTGGAGCAGGAGGGGGCGTGGACGGCTCCGCCTCAGGACGGAGCTCCGAGGCAGGCTCCGCTTCCGTGGCGAACCGTACACCGCAACTCGGGCAGTGGTCCGCATCCGCGGGCACGGCGGCCTTGCAGACGGGACATTCGTACTCCGTGGATTCTCCCTCGGAGAATTCCGCGCCGCAGCCCGGGCAGACCTTCTCGTCGGGGTGCACGGGCGTGTCGCACACGGGACACAGGAACTGCTGCTCGGGTTCCTCCTTGACGGCAGGGACCTCGGCCTCGCCCGGCTTCGCCTCGACCAGGAGGTCCTTCGTGCTCCGATGGTCGCTTGCGACGTTCTTCAAGGTCTCGAAGATCTCGGGCTGATCCGACTTGCCTTCCATGATGGACGCGAGGATGTCGTCGATGCTCTTGCCCTCGCTGACCCTTACGTCGAGCGGTTCCTCGGACGACTCCCCGCCGAGGTCGAACAGACTCAGGTCCGTCAGGCACGACGGGCAGTTCTGCGCGTCTGCGTCGATCGTCGCGTCGCAGACGGGACAGACCTTGGTCTCTTTGGGAGGCGTACGACTCTACCCCATGGGTTCGACGCGGAATTCCGACCCGCCGCGAGCGATAAAGACTTTCTGGTCTCGGTACAGAGAATGATAAGTGCTCAATTCGGATAACGAGCGCGATACCGTTAAGTGAACCTCTTCCCCGTGCAATGAACGTCGGCGAGGAGCTCGCATGGGTTTCCGATCGTCCATCGATGGACTCGACAAAGTCATCCGGACGGAGATCACTCCGCCCAAGGTCATCCTCGTCACGGGACCGCCCGGCGCGATGAAGACGTCGTTCTGCTACGCCCTCATGTCCCGCTACCTCAAGGAGACGGGAGAGTTCGGACTCTACACGACCCTCGAGGAGACGGTCCAGTCCCACCTCCGAAACATGGAGTCCCTCGGGATCGACGTGTCCCTGAACATGCAAATCAGCGACTTCACGGATCTGCGGGAGATTGACGCCGTGGTCGGTCCCGACGACCAGACCGACTACATCGCATTCATCGAGAAGATGATCACGCATTTCAAGAAGCTCCACGGCCCGAAGTTCCGGGTCTTCGCTCTCGACTCCCTGGGAGCGCTGTACTCCCTCATGGAGAACAACGAGAACATGCGCAAGCGGATGTTCTACTTCTTCAAGATGCTCCGGGACAACAACCTGATCTCGCTCATCGTCATGGAGAGGAGCCTCGGCGGGGAGAGCCAGCTCCTCGGGAACGAGGGCTTCCTGGTCGACGGGATCGTCATGCTCGGCCTCGACCGGTCCCGCGGCAAGCTCGTCCGCTACCTCCAGGTGGAGAAGATGCGGGCCGTCGAGCACTCCATGGAGAAGCATGCCGTCGAGCCGCGGAAGGGCGGGCTCACGGTGCTGGGGCCCATCTTCGAGACGGGAGGCAGCATCACATGATTCGAGTCACGCCGCTGGCACCTGGGAGGCGCCACGGAACGAACGAACGACGCGGGAGGGAACCGTAGATGCCCGAAGGATCGATATTGGACGCGCTGGACGCATTGAAGAAACTCGAAGAGAGCCTCAAGTCGCGCGATGCGGAGTTCGCGGAGCGCGAGAAGGCTTTGCAAGACCGGGAGAGCAAGCTCGCCGAAGACCGACAGGGCCTCGAACAGGAGAAGGCCGGTCTCGCCGAGGAGCGCGATGCGCTATCGGGCCGCGAAAAAGGCATGCGGGCCCGGGAGAAGGAGCTCGAACAGCAGGAGCGCGGGCTTGACCAGCGCGAGCAAGAGTTCGAATCCAGCCGCCAGAAGGTCCTCGCCAAGGAGCAGAGCCTCGTCCAGCGCGAGGAAGAGCTCGCGAAGCGCCTCGAATACCTCGTGAAGCGCGAGGACGAGATTGCTAAGAGGCACGAAGAGAGCGCTGCCCACGCGAACGAGATCGCCTCCCGCAAGAACGAGATCGCCCAGCGCCAGGAGAGCCTCCTCAAGGTACTCGAGGAACAGAAGGCGGCCCTGGAGTCCCAAATCACCAAGGGACGCGAGCAGCTCGAGCTCGAGAAGGGATTCGCCAAGGAGGAGCAGACCCTCGCGGACGCGCGAACCCGAATCGCGGAAGAGACCCGGCGCCTCGCGGACAAGGAGAAGCAGCTCCTCGCCCTGGAACAGAACCTCCGGGCCCAGCAGGCCCAGGCCGCCCAGGCTCCTGCGCCCGCCCATCCCGCCGCGGCAGCCCCCTCCCCCGCGGCGCGGACGGCGGGCCCGGGACCCGCCACGGCCCCGCCGGCGGTCCGGCCCCAGCCCGCAACTCCCGCGGCCCAGCCGGCCATCCAGGCGACGAAGGCCGCCGTGAAGCCGGCGGTCCAGGTCCAAGCGGAACCCGCGGAAGAGGCCGCGAGCGCGGAAATCCCGTGCCCCGCGTGCGGCACGATGATCTCGAGCGACGCGATCATGTGCTACGCCTGCGGCCACCGCCTCCAGGAGGAAGAGACGGTCGCCGAGGAGACGGGCGGAGAGAGCGAGATCGCCTGCCCCGCGTGCGGCACGATGATCTCGAGCGACGCGATCATGTGCTACGCCTGCGGCCACCGGATGTCCGCCGACGACGACAAGTCAGGCAAGAAGGCCCAGGTGTCGACGGTCAAGAAGGTCCTCAAGAAGAAGGTCATCTGAGCCGCGAACGACGCTCGCGGAGGCCCACAAAATCGGGCTTCCGGGGCGTCCCATTCCCTATTTTCATACAATCCCGCTTATGAAAATATTCTCTCCATGTGAACGAGGATGTTATCGGAATTGGTACTATCTCGCTATCGAGATAGATAATCGCGCGGTAACCTATTTATAAAGAGGGTCAGGATGGGCCGCCCACATGCCCACCGGATGTAGTCCCAGGGAGAACACCCTCCGGCTCCATCCCGGGAGGTCTTGCGATGTCTGACCGAGCCACGAAGAATGGCAAGGCGCTGAGCCTTATGATCGTCTCGCTGCTGGCCATCGGCGGCCTGATGAGCGTCGTCCTCGTGACGGCGCCCGCGGCCAAGGCCGATTCCTGCGGGCAGGCGAGTAGCCTGGTCTCGGGCAACTGGGTCGTCAATACGCCCCAGGTCTGCTCCGGGATCACGTACTACCTCGACGGCAACCTGTACATCCGCGCGGGAGGCAGCCTCGCCATCGTGAATGGCGGGATCACGTTCGTGCAAGACCGGAGTCACGTCCACGTGATGTTCATCGACGCGGGCGGATCCGTCAGCCTGAACAACTCCGTAATCAGCACGGCCACGAACCAGCTGAACCCCTACCTGAAGCTGACCGCTACGGTGAACGGGACTCTGGCGATGAGCAGCGGCGCCATGCTGCAGTTCCCAGGGCTCCTCTTCCTGGCCTCGGGCTCCGTCCTCAACATGACGGCCTCCACGATCACGGGCTTCCCGACCGGACAGCTCTCGGGCCTCGGAACGACCGCGTTCACCGACGACAACGATGACTCGGCCAACATCACGATGAACGGGGCGACGGCCTACCTGTTCCAGTCCCAGATCCAGAAGATCTACGAGAACACCCAGGTCGGCGGCCTCGCCTACAGCATCCCCGTCAGTGCGAACTCGGCGATCTACGCCTACGACACGTACATCGGCGTGGACTTCTCGAGCAGCTCGCAGATCCACAACGCCCTGAACGTGGACACCACGTCCAAGGTGTACCTGTACAATGTGACGGTCGACGAGGTGCAGAGCGCACTGACCCCGCAGTCCCAGCAACTCCCGGCCTTCACGGCCGCAGGAACCTCGGCGGCCGGTTTCGTCGACATCCTCCGCTGGATGCACGCCACGGCCACGGACCCGTACGGCACGACCCTGGCCGGCGCCACGATCTGGTCTCATGTCGGCACGCACACGGCGACGTACCCGGACAACGGTGCTGCCACGGTGCCCTCGTCGACGGCCCTCTGGTACGTCGGCAGGTTGGCCGCGAACTGGAACACCACGGACTCGAAGGGACGAGCCCTCATCCCCCTCTGGACGGATCAGATCACCGCGGCCAGCGCCCCGAACGCATTCTCCTTCGGTAGCTACGAGGCCACGACGACCTTCACATCCAACTCGGTGAAGTACATCGCCAACGGGTCCGCCTCCTTCGCGCCCTACCCGAGCATCGCGGCGACGGACAACAACCAGGAGGTGGTCATCGCCGTGCCGGTGCCGGGCCTGACGCCGGACCTGACCATCGTGAGCGTGACGGTGTCTGGACCTAACATGGTCAACCCCGACTTCCAGCCCCTGAACACGCAGATAACGCTCACGGCCGTGGTCCACGACTCGGGGCAGAACCCGGTGAACGACGTCGTGGTGAACTTCTTCTCCACGAACGTGGATACGAACTCGAACGGGGTCATGGACAACTCGGTGAGCGCCTACGAGGCCGCCGGCAACCTGATCGCCAACGTGACGATCGCGACGGTCCCGGCCAACGACAACGCCTCGATCAGCGCGTCCTGGATCGTTCCGGGCGGCTTCGAGACGACCGTGACGGTCTCCGTGGTCGTGAACCCGCCCCTGGGTGCTCCGAACGGCCCGAGCGCCATCCCGGAGACGAACCTGGCCAACAACATCGCCACCCACCAGGTCTCCCTGTTCGTCTGGCCGAACCTCGCGTTCTCGGGATCGACCCCCGTTTCGTTCCCCACTGAGCCCGTCGTGAACAACGACGTGCCCGTGCAGGTCACCGTGAACAACATCGGCACGGGAGCTGCCACCGCCGCGACCGCCATCATCCGCGACGGCGGCGTCCAGGTCTCCAACACGGTCACGTTCAACAAGAACGCGAACGCCGTGGCCCAAATCCAGCTGCTCTGGCAGCCCACGACCACGGGCTACCACAACATCACGGTCTTCGTGGCCACCGCGAACAACTCCATACGGAACCGGGACTACAACTACTCGGACAACGCGGTCCGCGTCACCGCAATCGTCGCGTCCCAGCCGGATCTCGCCCTGAACGCGGCCGACTACTCTCCGATCACCGTGAGCCAGAACAAGGCCTTCACCATCGTGGTTCACGTGTACAACCTCGGACAGACCGCGGTGCAGAACACCTCCGTGGCTGTGTACATCGGCGGCAACTACTCGGCCCCCTACGGCCGGGTGGACGGCGTCTCCGTGGCGACGCAAACGAACGTCACGGTCACGGTGTCCGGAATCCCCACGCCGGGAATCAAGACCCTGAACATCGTGGTCAACCCGGACCACACCCTGGTGGAAGGCGGCCTGGGCTACTCGAACAACTACGCCAACGTCAGCCTGACCGTGCAGCCCCCGTCGGGGACCGTGGTCCTGTACAACCCCATCGCGGGCACGACCTTCGGGCCCACGGACACGGTGAACGTCGCGGGCGTGGTGCGTGACCAGACCCCCGCGCAGAACGGCATCGCGGGTCTGAACGTCACGATCGCGATCGTGGACGGGAGCGGCAACGTGCTGCAGTCCCTCAGCCAGACGACGGACGCGAACGGCCTGTTCACGGTGAACCTCGTGCTGAACGACCTCCCCGACGGGCAATACATCCTGCGGGTGTCGTCCAACCAGGGAACGATCACCGCGGCAGCCCCGTCCATCCTGGTGAAGCGGAACGTGCCCTTCCTGAACTCCCCGGTGCCCCTCCTGGGCATCCCGTGGTGGCTGTTCTTGATCATCATCGCCGCCGTGGCCGCGATCGTCATCGGCGTGACGGTCTACTTCAAGGTCTACGGCCTGGGCAAGATGGTCGAGTGCGGCGAGTGCGGCGCCTTCATCCCGGAGGACGCGACGGTCTGCCCGAAGTGCGGCGTCGAGTTCGAGAAGGACATGGCGAAGTGCTCCAACTGCCAGGCCTGGATCCCCGTGGACGTGAAGCAGTGTCCGGAGTGCGGCGTCGAGTTCGCGACCGGCGAGGTCGAGATGGCGGACTACCAGGAGAAGATGCGCCTCCAGTACGACGAGGTCGTGCAGAAGTTCAAGGAGGACGCCTCCCGGCAGCTCGGCCGGGCCCTCTCCGACAAGGAGTTCCAGGAGTGGTGGCGCAAGCAGCCGACCTTCCTGACCTTCGAGGACTGGCTCCGCGAGGAAGAGGAGATGCGCAAGATGGGCTCCCGACCGTGCCCCGTCTGCGGCACCCTCAACTCCGTCACGGCCACGGTCTGCCACAAGTGCGGCTCCCTGATGAAGGAGCAGCGCCCGCCCTCGGGCGGGACCGGGTCCGGAGGCATGGCCCCCGCGGTCCGGCAGCGTGCGCAGAACCCGCCGCCGTCCGCGCCCCCGTCCGACCAGGGCCTGGGCGGCCCCCAGGCCGCGCCCGCGGGAGGGCAGGACGCCATTCCGCGCCGCGTGATCCGGAAGCCCGTGACCCCCGCGCCTGTGGTCCAGAAGAAGGTCATCAAGCGGCCCATGGGCGAGGGCGAGCAGGCCGACACGGAAGGCACGGACCAGCCGTCTGGCGACCAGAACCAGCAGGGAGACGAGCTCTGAGCTCGCCTTCCCTTTCCCCTTTCCTTTCCTTTTTCCATCTTTCGCTGACGAGCGGAACCGCTCGCCGTCGATTCGTCTCGGACCGAACCATACCGGAAGCGGCTTGGCATCCGTCATCCATGGCGACCGCGTGCCCGGCCTCCGGACCCGCCTCCACCGCGTACGGCACTTGGTCGTGACCCTGGTCTTCCTTCTTCCGTCCGCGGCGCACCTCGTCATGCGACTCTGAGCCGCGGACCGTCCCAAGGCCCTAGGCCCGCCGGGCGGTCAGGAGCTGGGCTCCGCCCGTGTCGCGGAAGAAGGCGATGTCGTCCTCGGAGAGGCCCGCCTCCCGGGCGAAGGGTTCGAGGTCGGGATGCTGCACGGCGACGTCGGCGAGTCCTGCATCGAGCGCCAGTCGGCGCAGTTCCGCGTCTTCATAGAACCGGATCCGGGAGGCCACGGGCTCGGGCGCCGCCGGGGTGCCCGCCAGCTCGCGGGTGCTCGTGAACAGGGCGAACCGGCCGTGCGGCGAGAGCGTGCGGCGGACCTCGGACAACGCCGCGACGGGATCGGGGATGAAGCCGATCATGCCCGTGGTCACGGTGCAGGAGAACCGGCCGGACGCATACGGGATCGACGCGGCATCCGCCACGACGACCTCGAGTCGGCCGCGCGCGATGGACGCGCGGTTGACCTCGCGGGCGAGCCGGACCATCTCGGGGCTGTGGTCTAGGGCGGCCGCTCGGCAGCCGCTCTCAAGCGCCTCGTGGAGGAACGCCCCGCCGCCACAACCCACCTCCAGGAGGTAGTCCTCGGGACGGATGGCCAAGGTCTTGAGGAGCAGTCTGAAGTTCGGGCGGTGGTACCGCGGATTCCGGTACGTGTCGCGCGCCGCGGCCCCGCTGGGGCGACGGGCACGACGGTCCGTGATCTAGTCCCCTAGGCCGCGGGATCCCGTCGCGTCGAGCAGAGGCGCGGCCACCTGCTGGGCGAACCATCCCGGGAGGTCCGGCGCGGCGTTGCCGAGCCGGCTCTCCCACCCAGGATAGGCCACGGAGATCCTCGTACGGCCCGAAATCCGCCGGAATCCCATCTCCACCGTGGTGGGCGATTCCGACATCCAATCCGCGGAGCACCATGCGAGGACGATCTTCCTCCGGGGGCTCCCAGAGCACGACGCGGCCGACCTCCCGCCCGTTTTGAAGGATCGGCCGGTTCGGGGCGGGCACGAGGCGGATTCCCCGGCGCGCGAGCCCGGTGATGAGATCCTCCACGAACGCGTCGAACGTCGTGCGGAGCGCTTGGGCACCGTCCACCTGGGCGACGAGGTCCTTCCCCTCGCGGACCATCCGGCCCCCGAGGGACGCCCTCGTATTTAGGGGTTCGAATTCCCGACGGGCTTCGCGCGGCTCGCACGGAGGCGGATCCGGTTCCGACCGTAGCCGTCCGGAAAGGCGACCGCAGGTGGACGCGCGACTACGTGGCGGCGGGCTGGGCGCCCTGGGCTGCGAGGGTCTCCCGTACGATCTTGATCATGCCCTCGGGGTCCTTGTAGTACGAGGACACGATCTTGGCCACTTCGCGATAGTTCTGCACCCCGGTCCGCTTCATGTACTCGAACAAGTCGAGCCGGCGCTTGACTTCCTGCTCCATGCGCCGCTGGTTCCAGTTGCGGGCCAGGGAGATCTTCTCGTAGACGTAGCTGTGGCCGGAGTAGTTGAACGTATCGTCCGCGGGGTTCCACGTGTACGCGGAGTTCGTGATGAGCTCGTTGGACTCGGGGTCCGTGCCCACGATCTCCACGATGGACTTCACCCGGCGGGTCATGTCCGTGCCCACCTTGACCTGGGCCTGCAGCAGGACGATGTCGAGCGCGGCGACCAGAGCCCGCGGCAGGTTGATCGGGTCGTTCTCGAGGCGGTGGACCATGGCCTGAACGTCGTCCGCGTGGAACGTCGTATACGCGGACTTGCCGGTGGCCATGGCCTGGAACACGACGAATGCCTCGGGCCCACGGACCTCACCGACCATCATGTATTGGGGCCGCTGCCGGAGGGCGGCGATGAGGAGGTCGAACATGTCGATCTCGCCCGCCGCCTTCCCCGTGGCCACGCTCTTGCCGCCGAACCCGGCCCGCGTGAGCAGGGGGACCCAGTTCTCGTGGGGCAGGTTGAGCTCCCGGGTGTCCTCGATGGAGACGATCTTCATCTGGGGCGGGATGAACAGCAGGATCGCGTTCAGCGTGGTGGTCTTCCCGGACGCCGTGCCGCCGCAGATGAGCATGCTCTGCCCGTTCTCGATCGCAAGCCAGAGATACGAGGCCATCTCGGGCGACAGGGTCTTGAACCGGATCATGTCCAACGGGGTGAAGGGGTTCTCCCGGAACCGCCGGATGGTGAACGAGGAGCCGCGCTTGGTCACGTGCATCCCCAGGGTGGCCTGGAGACGCGACCCGTCGGGGATCGTCGCGTCGAGCATGGGCTGCGCGACGGAGATGTGCTTGCCGCACCGCTGGGCGAGCCAGACGACGAAGGAGTCGAGCTCCTCGGCATTGTCGAACTTCAGGTTGGACGGGATGGAGCCGTACTTGCGGTGGTAGATGTAGAACGGCACGCGGACGCCGTCGCAGGAGACGTCTTCCACCTGGAGGTCGGTCATGACCACGTCGATCGGCCCGTAGCGGATGAAGTCCCGGAGGACGTAGTAGATGATCCGCTCCTTGGACACGGGGTGCAGTTCGACACCGAGCTCCCGGAGCAGGCCGTCCACGACGCGGCGGAGGTAGGTCTCCTTCTCGCCCTTGTCCGCGTCCTCGAGCAGCTCGAGGTTCGCGACGATAATCTCCTTGAGCACGTCGAGCAGCTCGGACTCCTCCTCGAGGAGCTTGGGCTCGATGGCCTCGTAGAAGTACTCGTTCGCGAGGGTGTCGTACAGGATGCGGACGTAGGAGTAGTTCTTCAGGATGGGCTGGAGCTCGATCTCGTTCATGTTGCGCTGGACGATCTTGGGGATCGTGGTGATCTTGCCTAGCGTGGCCTCCTCCACCCCGCTGACCCGCGGGGCCTTCACCTTGATGCCCTTGTCGCCGAGCAGGCGGCCGAAGTAGCGCTTCTTGATCGAGTCCAAGGCCGCGAACAGGGTGCGCTTGCGGGTCTCCTCGATCTCCGCGAGCATCTTCTGGGCCTCGGCCTTCTCATGGTCCAGGCGCTTCACGCGCTCGGCGACCTGGGCCTTCTTCGCGTCGAGGTCCTCGAGTTCCTCCGCGTATTCCGTACCCGTGGATTGGGACATCATCTCACCTCAGATCACCAGGAAGCCGAACAGGGCGATCAGGAGCATGATGAAGCTGTGGCGGAGGCCCGTGGGGATCTTTCCGTTGTCCAGGACGCCCGCCAGGATGCCGTCGCCGAGCCCGTGCACGATCGTTGCGACGAAGAAGGCGATCTTGATCTGGTACACGACCTCGGGCAGGTCCTGGGCCAGGGGGCTACTCCCCGCGAGGGCCGTGGTGCCCGCGAGGGAGGTGCTCGCCTCGACCATTTTCGGCAGGAACGTCACGTTGAGGATCCAGATGGTCACCAGGAACACCATGAACGAGATGTAGATGACCGCGACGTACGTGGACATGGCGATCCGCCGCTCGTCCTCCGTGAGCTGGTTCTCCTTCGTGTCGTGGGATACCATGGTGAGCACATCGGCCACATCGCCGCCCGCGTCCGACGACTTCACGATGATCGCCACGACCCGCTGGACCATGGGCGTCTTCACGCGCTCCGCGAAGAGGCGCAGGGCCTCCGCGGCGGGGACCCCCCAGCTGATCTGAGCGGCCATCTTCTTGATCTCCGGCGTGAGCTTGCCGTATCGGCCGGAGCTCGAGACGACGATTGCGTCGGCGAGGGTCATGCCGAACC